>Ga0209225_1000020_pt1 | contig 185065 bp, 173 predicted proteins | sample WasSprMetagenome_FD_184732 | JGI IMG/M metagenome (GOLD analysis project Ga0209225, IMG submission 184732) | Sulfidic aquatic microbial communities from Washburn Spring, Yellowstone National Park, USA - WS (SPAdes) (version 3) | ecosystem: Environmental > Aquatic > Thermal springs > Hot... | reverse complement strand
GCAAATAAAAGCCGTATTTGCATAGTTATGATAATACCTATTAAAAGGATGTAATCTTTCTTTGATGTAAAACCTGTTTAAGTATTGTGCTTTTACGTATCCAAACTTCTCTCGGTATGCTTAGTTTAGAGAACATGTAGTTGAGGGCGTCTTCAAGCCTGTTAAACTTCAGGGGAGGCTTTCTAAGGGCGTTTCTAACGTTCTCTCTAACCTGCCAGACGCCGACAGGCATTATGTATCCAGGATGAGCTTCCCTAAGTATCAGTACTGAGGCTTGACGCCGTTCGGCTACAAGCTTTTCTGTAACCGCAAGTCTAGCGGCGTAGTAGCATCCACCCATATTGGCGTACGTCGTCCTCCCACTGAAACCCTCATAATCACCGTATACGACTACTCTATCTCCTTGAGGGTTCCAAACGGTTCCAGGGTACCATGCCTCTATGCTTTCATAACACCAAGCGTCTGGAATCATCAGTATTTCGAATCTATTATCTAAATAGTCGGATTCATATACCCTGTATTCATTTATGATGGGATTTTCTCTAACGTTCTCCATTAGAGCGTTTGAAATAATACTGTCAACAGCCGTTATACTCCACCTAGTCGGCACAAGCCTCCTTCGCTTATATTCTCCAAAAGCCCCTACGCTGAAGGCCCTCTGAATTTTAGAAACTGGTATATTGCTTTTATAAAGCTCTAAAACAGCATCTGAAGCCTTTAAATCGTAATCATGATAAGCCTTATCAAGCTTATGGTCTAATTTGAGAGAGCCGATTTTAAGAGACTCTATTGGAGCTGAGGCCCCGAAAGGCTGAACTTCATCATCTATTAGAAAAACGCCGCTCGGCTTCTTCTTGAAGAACATCTCAACATCGACTGAAAGATTTGAGAGGGCTAAATCTCTAACTTCATCCAGAAGTTTATTCGAACCGATCGGCTGATCGACTCTAACTTTAAAATTGCCTCTAATAAGACTCAACCTAATCTCAGCTATTTCATCTATCGATTTACCGAGCCAAAGCTCAGGAGTATCCATTATGGAAGTATCTCCGTGAACTGGAGGGGTTAAAGGGCCCACAAACACGTATGGATAGCCAAATCTACCTACGAATATGCTCGGCGGGCTCGACCCATCCAGATTCAACCCTTTAACTTTAACCAAAGTTTTCATGTAAAGTGAAAGCCTAACTATTATTGGGCATCTAGACTTACCACAGAGCATTCTAGCTCCTTTACACAAGACGCATAGACTACCGCTTGGAACCTTATACGAAATATCCACATCGCTGGGATTCAACTCAGCTATCAACTTAGGTTCATCTATAAGATTTGCAAGGTCTAAGCCTAATCTGGATTTTGAGAATACGGCTATTTTACCCATTTCCCCCAACTACAAGGTTAACACATGTTCATCTTCACTTTTCAAGTTCTTCGAAGCTCATGATTTTGAGATCCTTAGGTTTCTTAGCGATGTCTGAAATCCTACAGCCTACTAGTAGGCTTATACCCTTCTCTGAAGCGATATCAACAATCCTCTGGGTAACCACACCGTCGAATACGACCGCCTTAACACCCTCCATATTCTTAAGCTCCTCGGCGAGATTACTTACAGGTACTCGCGCGACGACCTCCATATTACCGTCAAATATCACAGCCTCCAAACTATTCTTAAGCTCTCCAACCACTTTTTTAACACGATCCATATCTATATTAAGCTCGGTAGTCTCAGCGGATTCTGTAGGAGGCTTCTTAGCTTTATCAAGTAATTCTAAAATCTCTTTAGGTGTTAAATCCTCAACTTCCATATTAGGCGGTGCTCTAACAATATAGGTTATTGGAATTGTTTGCATAAGCTCTTTAAGTATTAAATCTCCACCTCTATCTCCATCTAGAAAAACTATGACCTCCTTCTTAGTTTTCGCAAGTTTTATAACGCTTTCAGGAATTTTAACACCCTCAACTGCTATGACGTTTTTTATCCCGGCTCTAAGTAGAGCTAAGACGTCTGCTCTACCTTCAACTATGATTAAAGAATCTGAAGATTTTGCATCCGGCCCAGCCGGTAGCCCTTCAGGTCCATATTTAACGACTTCATATTCCCTAGATTCTTCAAGGAGTTTTTTAAGCAACTTCTCCGTGTCGGATGCCAACTCCATATCCCACTTCTTCAGAATTTCACGAGACCTTTCAATTATACGCTTTCTCTTTATTTCTCTTAAATCCTCGATCTTCTCCAAGACAACTTTAGCATTGCAGGGTCCGATACGCTCGATGCTTTCAAGTGCAGCAGCTATAAGTGCAACAGAAGCTCTATCTAAGCTTGTTGGAATTATTATTCTACCCTGCGTCTTATCCTGCTTAGTCGATAGCTGAATCTCTATCCGACCTATCCTACCAGTTTTCTGAAGTTCTCTAAGTTCAAGCTCCGGTCCGAAAAGCCCCTCAGTTTGGCCAAATATGGCGCCAATTACATCAGGTTTTTCAACAATACCATCTACCTCAAACTTAGCATAAATAGCATACTTAGTTGACCCGGGCTGAGACTGCTCCATAATCTTAAACACCTCAAACCTCACTTTACAGGTTCTTTAAAAATATGAGTAAAACCTAACATATTAAGATTTTCAACATTATGGCGATTTTAGGGAAAACCCATTAAAAGGTAGTGTTATGAATAGACCTATGAGGAAACCTGCTACCACGTCTGAAAACCAGTGATTTCCAAGAGCTAAAATCTCTAAAACCGTTAATGCAGATAACACGTAGATGAGAATGGATAAACATTTAGATGAATTGTAGAAGAAACCCGTGAACACCCCAGCTAAGGCCATATGAATACTTGGAAAGCTGAAGTCTTGCTTGATAGAAGCCGGTGGTCTATATCTTCCGTAGAAGACTTTGACAATCCGTATTAGGGTTAAGGTGGCCGATACGAACATAATAAACAGTATTAAGTTAGCTAGTTTTCTACGTCTGAGCAACGTGAAAAGTGCAAGCGTAATATAGAGTAGGGGTAGAACCATGTCTAAAACCATAAATAGAGGCGTGAGGATGCTCATAGGACTACTTATCCACCATTCTCTGGTCGCAGAATATATGGAGAAGTCAAGTCCTTCTACTAAACCCTTCAAAGTTGAATTAAAGCCTACGTATTTAGACACGTAGATCATCAGAGCCGCTGTAAACGGTACTGTTAAGTTGTCGTCAATTCTAAGCATTAAAGCCTCCACCACGGTAGAGAAAGCGCATGCTGCAAGTACGCTATACGGTTCGTAAAGGATACCGCCCACTAAAGCGGCTATCGTGAAGCCTGCTAAAGACGTTTTTATCCGCCATAGGCTTTTAGACCGCTCCCCCCTTAAAGCCCTTAAGAGACCTGAGAATCCATCACCTAAGCCCGTTATCAGCACAATTGTTGAAGCTTCCTCAAACGGTAGGACATTCATCAAAATTAAGACAGACAACGCTAAAAATAGTGGAGACTTAGCCATTCTTACACTCTCCTCTTCAGTAAGCATAGGCTTGTAGAGCTTAGTTAGACGCGTTGGAAAACCTCTAACCCTCATGTACTCGTTTAACGAGTATACCAGTATTAGTAGGATTGTGACGAGAGAACCTGCGACTACGCCGAACCCACCATATATAAGTATAGATGCTATAGATAGAGCTATGTGGATTAAGTCTCTCAATAACTTGTAAAACCTACTATTCACAGTACTTTTCATAAACAGTTATTCACCTATCACTTGAACGATCACTGTTCTACTTCTCGGATGCGTATCAGCCTCTATGAATATTATGGACTGCCAAGTTCCGAGAAGGAGCCTACCATCAACCACCGGCACGGTCTTAGATGGATTTACAAGCATAGATCTAAGATGGGAGTGCGCATTAACAGGGTGCTCGTATGTTGCCCTCCTAGGGGTTAGACGCTCAAGAAGCTCTTCAAAGTCTTTAAGTAAATCTGGAGTATACTCGTTTAACGTTATGAGAGCCGTAGCGTGGGGTGCGAATATATGAGCTAAACCATTTTTAACACCAGACCTCTTAACGATATCAGCCACTTTATCCGTTAAATCTATGAAGTCTACCTCACCCCTCGTGTTAAACTTTATCGATTCAACATACACTTTAAACCCTTTACTGCTCATGAGTTTGAATATTGACTGATCCCCACTTTAACTTTAACCTTTCCAATGGGATTAAAGCCCTCCATCTATTGCAACCCAGTTAAGAATCAACGTTTATATTAGCCCAGCTTCTTCACATATAGATGGTAGGGAGGTCTGACCTTATCTGGGTAAGAGAAAAGTGATCAGCGAAGAAGAAATTAAGACGCTAGTACTACCTGGTCCAGGCGAGGTTCTAGGAATTGTTGAGAAGCTTCTCGGCTACGATAGACTCCTAGTGCGATGTGTAGATGGACATACAAGGCTGTGTAGAATTAGAGGTAAAATGAAGCGTAAAGTATGGATTAAGGAAGGCGATGTTGTTCTCGTATCACCTTGGGATTTTCAATCCGAAACTAGAGGAGATGTAACCTGGCGTTACACCTATAATCAAGTAGACTGGCTCGCTAAAAACAAATATATTCCTCCGGACTGGGTTTAAAAGGCAGACTGGAAGGCTTTTTGACTTGGAGAGGGACGACTTTCTTAAACACGAGAAGAAGATTCTCCTTAGAGAGAAAAGGTATATAATTGAACAGCTCTTTAAAGTTAAACGTTCCGAAGAGTATGAAGCCCTTGAAGAGGTTTTCGATAAATCCACACTCTTAACCCTATACAATATGATTAGGAGGGGGACAATCTCTGAAATTTACGGCGCTATTAAAGCTGGAAAAGAGAGTAAGGTATTTTGGGCTAAAGGTCCGAAGGATGAAGAATTCGCCGTAAAAATTTACTTGACAGTTGCATCCGAGTTTAGATCAGGTATGATCATCTACATAGAGGGAGACCCGAGGTTTAAAAACGTTAAAAGAGACCGTCGGGGGCTCATCTACCAATGGGCTTTAAAAGAGTTTAAAAACCTTAAGGAGGCTTACGATTGCAATGTTAGAGTTCCTAAACCAATCGAAGTTGAAAATAACGTCTTAGTCATGGAGTTTATAGGGCGTGATGGTGTGCCGGCCCCACTTATAAAAGACGTTGAGGTTAAAAATCCAACTAGGATTTATAAGATGGTTTTAAACGATATGAAAAAGCTATACAGGGATGCAAAGCTTGTCCACGGAGACCTCAGCGAATACAACATAATGTATTGGAAGGGTTTACCCTACTTGATAGACTTATCGCAAGCCGTTTCACTCGACCACCCTCTCAGCCACGAATTTCTAAAGAGAGACATTAGGAACATTAACAGATTTTTCAGAAAACTGGGAGTTAACGTTCTAGAAGATGGTGAACTTTATGAGTGGATAGTCTCTTAAGCTGATTTTTCAACAATTAATGTTAGGTGATGGGTTTGAGGTTAAACCCCCTAAAACCTTCCTTCGGAACAGCTGGTATAAGGGGGATAGCGAACAGCGATTTAACCCCTCAGTTGGCTATTCAAGTCGGCTTATGTATGGCTAAGTACTTAGGCCCTGGGAAGAGGGTTGTAGTCGGCAGGGACACTAGAGTATCCTCCGATATGATTGCTATGGCCGTTATATCCGGCCTCTTAAGCGGCGGCTGTAACGTTGAAGACGTAGGGGTTGTTGCAACACCAGCTTTATCATTTGCGATCAAAATGTTAAAAGCTGATGGAGGAGTCATGGTAACAGCATCTCATAATCCACCCGAATGGAATGGTATTAAGCTGTGGAATTGCGACGGGGCAATATTTACAAGAGCTCAAGATAGGGAGATCGAAGAGCTACTGCATAAGGGTGGAGACTACTACGTACCTTGGAGCAACATAGGTGGTTTTAGAAGAATTGAAGGTATACCTGACATGTACGTTGGAGCTATTTTAACTAGAATAGATGCTGAAACCTTAAGGAGTAGAAGATATAGGGTTGTTTTGGATTGCGGAGGAGGAGCCACCTGTTTTTCATCACCAAAATTGCTGAGAGAGTTAAACTGTGAACTTATAACTTTAAATTGTGAGCCGGACGGCTTTTTCAGAATGAGGAAACCTGAGCCTAGACCTGAAAACCTATCAAAAATCATGGAGACTGTTAAGTCCACATCGTCGGACTTGGGAATCGCACACGATGGGGATGGAGATAGAACCTCCTTTATAGATGAAAACGGCGATTATGTTCAAGGGGATAAAATACTAGCACTCATATGTCTTAACTATCTTAGAAATAAACCTGGAAGCGTAATCGTTACGACCGTTATAACAAGCTCCGTAATATTCGATGTGGCTGAGAAGATCAAAGCCAAAGTTGTTTTAACACCCGTCGGCGAATCATGCGTCGTAGAGAAGATGAAGGAAACTGGTGCTGAGATTGGTGGTGAGGAAAACATAGGATTAATCGTTAGAGATTGGGTTTGGAGTAGGGAAGGCCTATACGCCGCCGCTTTAGTTTTAGATATAATGGCTAGGGAGAAGCGCCCACTTTCTCAACTGTTGAGTGAACTGCCAAACTATGAGCAGGCTAAATTGAGCGTTAAATGCGATAGCGATGTTTACCCGTTTATAAAGAATGACGTAATCAAAACCGTTAGAGAGATGCTACCCCAGGATTACGATAACATTATCACCATAGATGGGATTAAAGTCTACTATGGACGAAACTGGATCTTAGTGAGACCATCTGGCACGGAGCCTTTATTTAGAGTCTTCATCGAAGCAGAAGACAAGACAACACTTGAAAAACTGAAGAAAATGGCTTTAGATGTTACTACGGGTGCTATACAAGAACTTTCCGAGAAAATCAGAGGTAGAATTTAACGGAGGACTTTAGTAAAAGCTAATTAGTAGTTGTACAGTGATTTTAATCGGGGGTGGCGGGTAGGATCGGGGAGCTAGCCCTGCCCTGTAACCCGAAATGGGCTACATGCGGGGATCCGCCAACCATCAAAGGCGGCAACCTGAACAGCCAGATGAGGTTTCACAAGTCAACGATGAAATCCCGTCTCGCAGGGCTTGGCTGGAGACGGCCTCCTCGAAGGAGGGGGTTGAGTCTCTCTACCGCCGAAACGGGTCAGGCCGGGAACGGAGCAGCCCTAAGGTGGGCAGCCAAGCGTTTGCGAGGGCGCGGGATCGAGGAGGCTTGTGGAATACTCGGGCTGGGATGGTGCCCACTTTGATGGGATGCCGCCACCCCTCCTAAGCTATGGGATATCTTAAAATCGCTGCAACCCCCCCTAAACCCAATATTCTATCATTCTCAAACCCGGAAGATATGAATACCACTTCACCCCTTCTCTGCTCAACCTCTCTTATGGCTTTAAGAACGTCGTCCAACTCTTCGTCTGATAGATTTTTCAAAAGTCTTTCAGAAACCAGTAATGTTTTTATCGCACCGGTTGAAGCGAGGTCTTTAACCGGTTTAACCCCATAAGTGACCATGTTGGGCTTCTCTGATATGAGTTTAAACACTTCATCTAGGAGTTTAGCCTCATATATGAGGTGAATTTCACCTAAATAATTTGCAACCAAACCCGATCTTACAGCTTCATAAACCCCTGATAATCCTCCTATGCTAACTTTACCAGTTTTCACTCTATCTTTAAACCGTAGCTCTTTACGTAGGTAGTCTGCTAACTTCTCATATAGGAAGCCTGGCCCAACGACTAAAATGAAAACCTCTTCATCGAGGTTTAGCTTACTAAGGGCTTCTGAAATGAGTTTAAAGTTTTCCTCAACTTGAGCCTCCCATTGTCCACTGTCCCTTTTACCCGGAAGCCTTATGGGAATTTCCGCTTTAACATCTAAACCATGCTCTCCAACAATTGCGATGCAACACTCATCTCTATCCACGGATACTATTATCAGCTTCTTCCCTTCACTCGTAGCCCTATTAAGTCTTTCAAGCTCGTTTGGAAGCCATTTACTCTTGAATATAGATACTGGTTCACCTATTCTAAGGTTGATGGAGTGATGTCTACCTTTTAAACCATCTAAATCTTTAGATTCTTCAACAACCCCATAGATTTTCAGTCGTTTAACGTATAAGTCCAATTGAACGGCTTCAACTCTAAGCTTTATTTTCAAGCTGATTTTAGATCTACCTTCAACTTCACCCATAGATCCCCTGATTTTAACAACCCTACTGGTTTTAGCTTCAACCACGTCACCAGGCCTCAGTATGTTTACGAGATGCCATAAGTCGTCTATACTTTCAGGTACAAGCTCTGCAACGCCCTCTTTGAGGTTTAAGTTTAAAATCCTCATCCCTAATCTTATAGTGATACACAATGTCTCCTAATAAGAGTTGATTTGAATTGGACAATTTGATAATTAGAACTGTTAAACCGGAGGATTTGAAAAACATCTACCTCATTGAACGCCTTTCATTTGAAAGACCCTATCCATCTTCATACCTTGAAACACTTGCACACTTAAGCCCTGAAACGTTTCTAGTAGTATCTTTAAATGGCCAAGTAGTAGGATACTCCGCATCCGTTTTAAGAGGCTCTGAAGGACATATAATATCTATCGCCGTTCACCCAAATTATAGGGGCATCGGTATAGGAGAGAAGCTTCTAAGAGAAAACGTTAAACGGCTTAAGGATTTAGGCGCTAAGAAAATAGTACTCGAAGTTAAAGTTGATAACGTTCAAGCTTTAAGCCTCTACCGTAAACTCGGCTTCAGAATAATAAAGACTTTAAAGAATTACTACTGGGATGGGACTGATGCCTACAAAATGGCTTTAAACGTTGAATCTTCAACTTAAGAGTGGCTATACATCCCAGTTATTAATGAATCGTTTTATATATCTCCTCAGAGGAAATATTACTTCAATATGTCTGTGGTAACCTCAGTTATAGACTTCCACATCCACCCAGTTATAATAGAAGAAGCCCTTCTAGGAGATAGACAACTTGAGAAGAAGATTAGAAGCATCTACCACATAGGTACAGCCGTTCAACCTTTAGACGCACTCATAAAGATGCTGAAAACAGCGGGAATATCTAAAGCCGTTTTACTCTCCATAGCCACACCGGAAGTAGTAATGCCACCTAATGAATCCATTAAAAATATAGTGGAAAAGAGCGGCGGCATGTTTATAGGATTCGCTGGCATAAACCCGATTAAAGGAGATGAAGCTATAAATGAGCTTGAAAAAGCTCATTCAGAAGGATTTAAGGGCGTTAAACTCTACCCGCCACTTCAAAACTTTAAACCGAACGATAAGAAACTCTACGCATTCTATGAAAGAGCGCAGCAACTCAACATGCCACTGCTATTCCATACGGGAGTCTCATGGATTAGAGAAGTAGAATTAGCCTACTGTCACCCACTTGAAATCGAAGACTTGGTAGTGGCATTTCCAAATCTTAAAGTGATTTTAACACACATGGGTTTTCCATGGGTTTGGGAAGCCGCTATGATGGCTGTGAAATATGAGAACGTTTATCTAGATTTAAGCGGAGTCTTCACTGGAACGCCTAAAGAGCACATATTCCATGTCTTCACTAAAATTTTAACGCCAAGTTTTGTCTCACGTTTTCTCGCAGATAAAATAGTGTTTGGATCTGATTGGCCTAGGATGGAACCTTTTAAGATGGCTGAAGCCGTTAGAAGCTTACCCATCGAAAGGACAGTATTGGATAAAATTATGAGGAAGAATGCATTAAAGATTCTAAACATAGAGGAGGAGTGAAAACGTGAAGATTTTTACAAAAATAGTAGATGTAGTGTCTACAATGCCCACCCACCTTATAAACCTATCAGATGAAGTTTATAACGCCTTAAAAGAGAGTCGTATTAAAGACGGGATTGTACATGTCTATACGATGCACACTACGACTGGGTTAACGATAAACGAGGACGAACCCGGTTTAGAACAAGACATCCCGAAGTTTCTCTCCAGGCTCATTCCAGAGGAGGGTGATTACTACCACCACCATTACTTCGCCAAAGACGGAAGACTCGCTGTAAATGCCTGGGCTCATATAAGAGCCAGCTTACTCGGAGGACACTTAACAATTCCAGTTGCAGATGGAAAACTTTTAATCGGATCTAGACAGAACATTTACCTCGTTGAGCTTGATGGTCCTCAAAGGAGGAGGATTGTAATACAGGTCATGGGGGAGTGACGTTTACCGGGGTGGGATTTTGCCCGATGTTATAACACTTGGGGAGCCGCTTGTAGAATTTATAGATAAGCATAAGAGAGGAAGCTTCACACAGCCCAGCGAATTCATAGGACCTTTTCCAAGCGGCGCTCCAGCAATATTTGCAGTCGCCGTAGCTAGACTTAAAGTCTCATCGGGCTTGGTGGGAGTTGTTGGAAAGGATGAGTTTGGCACACTCTTACTGGATAGGCTTCGAATGGATGGTGTTGATATATCGCACATGAGGATTGCTGAAGGTTATACGACCGGAACAGCCTTTGTAACATACTCTCCATCTGGAAGTCGCAAGTTCATCTTCCACCTTAGACATGCCGCAGCAGGACAACTCTCACCCGAAGATGTGGATGATGACTTCATAAAATCCGCCAAGTTTTTACACATAATGGGGTCAGCATTATCCTTAAGTCAATCTAGTAAAGAGGCATGCTATAAAGCGTTAGAAATAGCCGTTGAACACGGTGTTAAAATTTCACTCGATCCAAATGTTAGACCCGAGCTTCTCAGCATAGAAGAGATTAGACGGATCTGTAAACCAGTTGTCGAAAACGCTTATCTTGTACTACCCAGTGGGGAAGAAGCTATGATGTTAACTGGTGGAAAAACGCCAGATGAGGCTTGTAAAATACTTATAGATATGGGTGTTAGAATTGTCGCTCTAAAAAGAGGAGCTGAAGGTTCAACAATATACACCGAGGGAGAAGTACTACCCATACCAGCTTTTAAAGTTGAAGAAGTTGATCCTACGGGAGCGGGAGACATCTATGACGGCGCCTTCATAGTCGGTTTGATAAGGGGATGGCCTTTAAGTAAAGTTGGGTTATTTGCAAACGCCGCTGGCGCTATATCAGTCACAAGAATCGGCCCCATAGATAGCTGTCCATATTTGGAAGAAGTTGAAAGACTTATTTCCACTGGGAGACTATGAAATCCTAGAACATTTATTGCAAGCGTGGTGACGACTTTGACTTCAAAACTCAAGATAGGTTACATAATTCTATCAGTAATAGCTATCATCTTAGCATCTGATTTATTACTATCGGATAGCAATTTACCATATTTTGTAGCACTACTTTTCATTGGTTTAGTCGTACTTGTAATGGTAGCAGTTTGGTATGGAATAGCCCGCCCACTTTCCAAAAACATGGATTAACTATAACGCAATTTAGGGTTCAGTGCTCAATAACTTTAAGACCACTAGAATAAACCCTTCTTAAAGCCGTATATTCGATTGGGAGGTTTAATTCATAATCCGAAAACTTTATATTATCCATAGTTGGATAATTATCCAACTATGGATACTAGAAGACTGGCTTTAGTGTCTACTTTTACGGCATTAGCCGTAGCGTCCAGAATAGTTTTATCAGCGCTTCCAAATATCAAGTTAAATTCATTCCTTACAATGACTGCAGGTATTCTAACAGGACCCCATAATGGTTTTTTGATAGGTGCTTTATCTATGATCGTTTCAGATGCTTTGTTCTTTGGCTTAGGATTTTGGAGCCCTGTAACTGCCTTCTTCATGGGTTTAAACGGCTTTTTAGCAGGATTATTCTGGCATAATAAGAGTAAAGTGTCCAGATTGGAGCTTGCTTCAGGAGGGCTTCTACTTACGATTTTCTATGATTTAGCTACATCCATATTTACTATGATCCCATTCGTTAAACCCAACGTTTTACTATTCACTGTTTTAATCGGCCTTTTCATCCCATCACCATATCCCATGGGTCCAGTTCACGAGCTCACCACTTCACTTCTCATGGGTACATTGGCACCACCTATAATACGTTCCGTGAGGAGGGTTGAATTTGGAGAAAAGTAAACTTTTGACGACATTAGTCTTAGTCTTAGCAGTATGGGCAATAGCGGCTTCGAGCGTAGCGGCCTACTACTACTCAGAATACGTTAAATCTACATCTCTTCTGGAAAGTCTGGAAACAGAACTGAAAAGTCTAGAAGCTTCAACAGTTAAAGTGAATGTTATTATAGACTATGGAAACAATACGGTGCAGGAATTTAAGGATGTAATTTTAGACGTTAAAGGGGCGACCGCCTTAAATGCTTTAATGACCATAGCTAAAGTTGAATACACCGTATATCCGTTCGGTATTTTCGTCGATTCAATAAACGGCGTTAAAAACTCTAAAGAACTCAACTGCTGGTGGCTTTATAGTATCGTAAAGCCTAGTGGAGAAGAAGTTTCGCCGGAAGTTGGAGCAGACCAATACAGATTATCTAATGGAGATACAGTAGTATGGCGGTACACCAAGTTTTAAACACCCCCTATTTTTTTATTTTTAGAAGATCATCTACGGTCAACCATTTTATGCTATTTAAAACATTAAGTCTTTTAAGTGTCTGAAGTTGCCAACTATATACGCCTATACTACTTAACGCATGACTATCAGATACTGGTGTAAGCTTTACACCAGTCTTTACGCATACCCTTATGAATTCATCGGAGGGGCTCCTATGATTCGAATTAAGCTCTATTGCTATTGAGTTTTCACGTGCCTCTTCACATATCTCATATATGAAATCTATTGGAAGGTTAATATTCCGTTCATTTACATAGGTTGGATGGGCTAATATGTCAATCCAATTGCTCCTTAAAGCCTTCAATATGATAGCTCGGTGAGATTCTACGGAAAATCCACCACATGGAAGGTTGTGTAAAGCCCCGACAACTACATCCAACTTCTTCAGCAACCCTCGACTTACACTTGGCTCTCCATCAGGTTTTATATCAACCTCTAAACCTATTAAAACCTTTAAATCTGTGGAGTTAGATTCTTTTAAAGTTGAAATTTCCTCAATGTACTTTTCAAAGCCAATTTTCAGCACGTGTAGTGCGTGGTCCGTTATGGCTATTGCCTCTAAACCGTTTAAAATAGCCATTGTTATATTGCCGCATACAGTCGTATCTACACTACACTCGGAGAATTGGCTATGCGTATGAAGGTCTGTTCTAGGTAGAGGTGCATAAGACCATTTCACTAATAATAGCCTCCATCAAACAACAAGGGGATTTTAAACTGCTGGGAAATTCTGGAGATTAAAGGCTCAAGTTCTTCTAAGCCTTTAATCTCTCCCTTTAGAAGGAAGCTTAGTTTCCGCCTAATCTCTAAATCTATTTCAACGTTTCGGCTTTTGAAGGCTCTATAAAGACGCACGGCAAGCTCTTCACCTTCATTGTCAAAATCAGTTAAAATTATGATCCGTTCCTCGTTGGAAAGACTTTCAACAATGGAGTCTAAACTTCGATTAAGCTTTCTAAGAGCCACTATTTTCCCTTTAAACCCAAGCTTTCTAAGAGCATATTCATCCCTCTTACCCTCAACGAGACAGACGCCGTTTTTACACATCTCATGAAGCTCTTTAAGAATTGACGTTAAAACTTCTACACGCTCAAGGTTCCACTTCAACTAGATCACCTTGTTATCGTTAAGTTCTTCAACCTATTATATAGTTCATAGGCTTCAGTTGTATGCTCGAAGTACTTTCTAACAGGTTTAAGGCGTTCATTCAAAGCCATAAACACAGCTCTCTTTAAATCTAGCGGATGCAATTCCCCTTTAAAGTATAAGTCTTCAAGCTCCAGATAATTCTTAACTTCGATATCGCCACCGTGACGCATTTCCCTTTCAATCTTAAGCGTAAAATCCGGCTTGGAGAAAAGTATGAGCCTACATATTTCAAGGATGGGGTTGTTCTCCACCATCTTAGCAGGACAATAAGCTTTCATAATCTTCCTCTCGATTTCATCTTCTTCATCGTGTATAAAGAGAGCGGTCTCAGGTTTAGATTTGCTCATCTTAAACTCATATATAGCTTCTCCTTTCACGCTTCCCTCCATTCTGCCCAAACCCGCAAGGCCTATGAGTATAGGCGTATGCAACGCTACGGGTTTCCTCTTATTAAGTTTATCAGCTACCTCTATTGCCAGTACATGCGCTCTCCTCTGATCCATACCGCCCAGACATATATCAAGATCCAGGTAGAATATGTCCGCCACTTGCATACACGGGTATATGAGTTTAGAGAAGTCCATAACGGCTTCATCAGATTTACGACCCATTATCGTTAAAGCCCTTTTAACCCTATTCAACGTAAGAGACTTCGCCACTTTAAGCACTAAACTCCAATAATCTTTTGAGGAAACAAGTTCATCAGCGTAAACTGTCCGATAGCTATTCCTAGGAATGCCCAACGCCTCTAGACAGTATTCTATGTATGCGGCACACATCCTTATATTTTCCATGTCTCCGCCAAGTTTATCGTTTATCCATGCATGCCACGTAGCCTGAAGAAGAATGCTCTCAATACCAGAGTCTATGAGGTCTTTAAATTTAAAAGCCCATATCATCCACCCTATTGTGAATAAGCCAGAGGGTTCTACACCTATGTATGCCCTTAAACGCCTACCCTCTTTAAGTAAAGAGCTAAGCCTCTCTTCAGTTATAATCTCTTCAAGCCCCCGTTTTATGATAGATTCATTCACATTCAAGGCTTTCATCCGTTCCCAATAATGGAAGCTTCAACTGCAATCTTAAAATTCAGTTGGATAAACTTAAACTTTTTTCATAAGTTTTAACAAACATATTAAATCACATCGATTTAACGTTAAAGATAGACGGTAGATGAATTAAATCGCGAAGTACTAGAATTCTGGTTTTTAATTTCAATCTCAAGCCAGTTAATTGGTGGATGTCAGGTTATGGTATATCCCATACGACTAACACCGAACGTCATAGAGAAGGCGTCTACGCCTTACTCAGCCGGCTCTCTCCGTATGGGAACCTGACATCCACCATGTAAACAAACGCTACGAGTTTTTATTAAGCGTTTCCTTCTGAATCTCTAAGTTTTTAGAGACTTTAATCCGTCAATGTCGATAAATCTCTCTAGCGATTTCTGCCAAAAAAGTTTCAAAATGGGTTTGGAGAGCAGCCCATAGGGCCTGTCCCATGCTTGGGTTAACCCAATCCTCACAGTAGGCCGAACGGCCTCTCGGAAGGGTCCGTCAGCATGGGCCCGATTAGGGTTTCTGCCCAAACCCTTTAAACCTCATAATTAATTCTAGGTTTATTTCAAAACCAGCTGAGGGATTTTCAAGCCCGAAGTTTTCAAGAACCTCTGGATGTATTTCACCTAGAAATCCTAAATTTTCACCGTTCGCCAGTTCTATAAACCCCACACGTCCATCTATAAAACTTGGATGATCCCCAGGTTTAATACGGAAATCTACGCCTAGAATTTTAAGTAGAGTATCTACGACTGCTCTAACTTCGGCGTAATCTGCTTCTGAATGAGACGAGACAGCTGCAAGCTTTCTAACGTTTCTTGCACCAGTTTCAGATTCTCTATCTAAAAGTACCACGTCATCTACTTCAAATATTTTCTGAGGATATTCCCTATGCCTATTTCTAGATAGTGTCTTCATAAGACATGGCATGAGCCAACTCCTGCAAACCGTGTACTCAATCGCCTTCGGGTTTTCCAATTCTACAGTCGGCTCTGGTTTAACTCGCATGGCTGTGAATAAGTCATATGGATTCGTTAAGACATCTGTTATGACTTCTTGAAATCCCAAGCCCACCATGATAAGTCTAACTTTTGAAGAAAACCTCTCCACGTAACTTTCACCACCACTTGTAAAGACTTTAGGTATTTCCGGTTTTATACGATCATATCCGTAGGCTATGGCGATGTCTTCTACCAAATCTATTGGATGCATAATGTCAACCCTATAAGCAGGTACTTTTACCAGAATCTCCTCCTCGGAGCATTCGACAACGTCATACCTCATTCTGGCTAGAAACTCTGAAACTTCTTCTAAAGTTAATTTTTCACCGATGATTTTATTAACAAAGCTTAGTGAAAGCTTGACTTCTTGAGTTTTCAAATCGGGGGTTTCAAAAACTATTCCAAAAGGTGTTTCAAATGGGTAGGAGACTCTAACCTTATATATTTCACCTCCCCTCTCAGCCAACGAAGTCGTCAGTATATTTAACACGGAATTAACGGTTTTCCAATCCAAACCAGTGCAGTCTATAAATACGTTTCTCGTATTCACGTCAACCTTAGTGTAGTCGGAGTTTATTATTGGAGGCATTGAAAGCACCAACCCTTTAGAGTCTTCAATAATGGGGAATTTGTTAAAACCAGCCAGTATATGCCCGTACTCTACACCTTTAGGATGGTATTTTAAAATATCCTCGATAGTCATTTCTCTATCGGAATCTAAAGGTTTAAACTTGAAGTCTGATGTTTTAACCGTGTATCTAACCGGAGGCTTAAATTTATCTAAATCGTGAATTCCAATTGAGGCTTTTCTACGGTTTCTACAGTATGAGATGTGAAGCTTTTCTTGAAGTTGAATGATACTTTTCAAAACTTCATCGTCCATCGGTATGTTTTTAACTACAGCAAAAACTGAACACGGCCGTATTTCACATACCTCCTTATCAACGTAAACATCGTAGAGGCTGGGTTTAACAGCGTACTTAGGCATGCCTTTTTCAACGCATATGAAGCCTTTATATGCCCTTGCAAGTCCTTCAGGACTCAGCATATCTGGTCTATTGGGAAACACCTCTACTTCAAAACCTTCATAGTCATCACGCTCCCAGCTTAAACCGATCATGGGGAGCTCATTCCTTAAACGATGTATTGGAAGGGTTAAACCGACGAGCCTCTCAAAATCCATTAAGCTTACTCTTATAACGGGCATTTCACTCACCTAATCCAAACTGGAGCATCTCTAAGAAGATTGAGGTCGTTCATAGTGAGCTCCCTCACGTCTTTAAGGTTATAGTTTAACATTATCATTCTACCCGGGCCTAAACCCCACGCTAAAACCGGCACCTCTCTCCCAAGGAGGGGTTTAACGACCTCAGGTCTAAATATTCCGGCTCCAGCTAGTTCAACCCACTTGTCCATAGCTGGATGATAAACCTCAACTTCAAGTGAGGGCTCAGTGTACGGAAAATAGGCAGGTCTAAACCTAGCTTCTGGAAATCCAAGCCTCCTAAAGAACTCCTTAAGATAGCCTATGAGGTGCTTCATATTGGCATTTTCATCAACTACAATCCCTTCAGTCTGATAAAATTCGCAAAGGTGGGTACGGTCGGGTTTTTCATTCCTGAAAACTTTACTTACAGCGAAAAATCTAGCAGGGAGTTCAGCGTCTTTTAATGCCGCTAATGTCCTAGCAGATAGACATGTAGTATGCGTTCTCAATAAGGTTCTTCTAGCCTCCTCAGGGTTCCAACGGTATCCCCAACCCGTAGAACCCGTCACCCACCCAGATTCATGAACCTTACAAACCTTTTCAACCAGGTCTTTGTCTGGAAGCCTACCGAATTTAGGATTTTTAACATAAAAAGTATCTTGTAGGTCTCTAGCCGGATGATCCTGAGGGACGTATAAGGCATCATAATTCCAGAAGCACGTTTCAAGTAGTGGTCCTTCCATTTCCATAAAACCCATTTCAACCCATACTTGCCTAATGTAGTCTAACACATCCCTTACGAAGTTTAGTCTACCAATAGGTATTCTGTAGCTTGGAAGCGTAACGTCATACTTTTTGAAAACAACATTCCTCCACTTACCTGAGACTATGAGGTCTCTAGTCAACCTAGAGACTTCTTCAACGACCTCGATTTCCCCCTTTAAGGCCTCTCTTCCGAGTTTGCTTAAGGAAATAAACCTTGCAGAGGATTTTTCTATTTTAATGAGCCTTCTCTCCTTCAAAACATCAATAGCCTTTCTTAAATCAGGTGGTAGATTGCTCATGTATACCCTACCTTCAGATGCTATAAGCTCTATGAGCTTCTCATCGGCACCCTTAACGGCTTCACCTGAAATTTCAACTTTCCCAGCTTTTACAGTACCCCATGCCTTCTTTTTTAGCCAAGCTAAACCGATTGGTTTTTCCCAATCTTCGATGTTTATGAGTTCATGTACGCTTAGAATACGCTTACCTTTAGCCTGATTTACTATGCGCCTTTCAGGCAGTCCGAGTTTTGCATACCTCAAACCTTCATCGGTAAGCGTTATGATGCAGTCTTCTTCAGTCCTTAGACTTAGAAGATCCTTTGAACTCATGTTTAAAGCTAAGGTAGCAACCTTGTCTGAAGTAATCCCCATCTCTGATGCTATCCTATCAACTGAAGCATCTCCACCAAATTTCTCAAGAATCTTAAGAAGTTTTAGTTCATCTTCAGAAAGTTTAATTTTCAAAATTTACACCTCCCCATAGACGATTCTCTTCGCAACTTCGACCGTCGTCTTAAGTTTTTCATGATGATTCTCTAAGAATCTTTCAACAAATTCTGCCGCAAATAGCTTACAATCACCACACACTATCCTCCCGGCTATACAATCTTCCCATATTTTTCTAAGCCTGTCACTAAAGGGGTAGTTGAACTTAAGGAATTCGTAGACTTTACAAACGTTTGGGTTTCCACCAAGCCTTTTCTGCTCAGCAACAGTAGGCTGTCCTCCGGTAAAAGCATTCATGATTTTTCCAGCGGCAACTTTAGGTGAGTCACCTAGGAATATGCAGGTTTCCGGGTCGCTTTTAGACATCTTTTTACCAGCTTTAAGACCTGATAAATGAACTACTATAAGAGCTGAAGGGGGCTCAAAGTCGTAGGGTAAACGTGTTGCTAGATCTCTAACGGCTCTCATATGGGGGTCTTGCTCAGCGGCAATTACTGTAATTGACGGCATCTTTCCTTCATATTCTGGAAGCTGAGGATGCAGAATGTCAGCATATTGAAGTAAGTTTGCAGCTATTTTACCAAGATCTAAGTGCCCGTATATAGCTCTAAACGTGCTTTCAGTTATCTTCTTAGAGACTTCAAAGGCAAATTCATAGTACCTCCTCTCCTTTCTACTCTGAACATAGACGTCTTTCTCATCTAAACCCAACGCTAGGACGTGCGATAAGTTTTCAACGGCATACTTTTTAGCTACTTCTAAAGATGGGACTCTACTATCGGGTCTACTCACATAAGCATCTATATCGCATATAGCGAAATAATTTCTCCCACCGTTATCCTTGAAAAACTTAAAGATATCTATGATTATTTTATGGCCAAAGTGTAGTTCACCTGAAGTGGCTATGCCGGTCATATTTATGAACGGTCTTTTAGATACTATACGTTCATAAACCTTTTCGAAGTCCCTATGCCCAATAACTATATTCCTTTCAAAACTCAAATGTTTAAGGTTAAGCCTAATCTCTTCCGGAATTCTCTTCAAGCCGAACTCCGTAAACAGCTTTTCATAATCTTCTATTATCTCTGAACCCCATGGATCTATGCCCAAAGAGACCCCTAACCTCTTTGAGACTAAGACTTTACGTTGATAATTGAGTTATTTAAATGTGCTACTGCCTTAAGTATTTAACCTTCCATCAGATGAATCTCGAAGTACATCATCAGGGTTCAAGTTGGGTAAAGACAGGTAGTGAATCGCCACCTCTACCTAATCTTTTTAACTTCAGAGTATACCTCTATCAGCCCCGGTGAGAATCTCCAGTATTCTGAAGCAACTTCGTTCATATTTATAAACAAGCGACGATTTTGAATTTCCTAGTATCTCGTTAAGTGGGATAATGGACGCTGGAGAATTTAAACCGAAGATTAGAGAGAAGAGGTGGATGCCTGAAAACGAGGTAAAACTCTTAGAACTCTGGGAAAAAGAAGAACTGTACAAGTTTAATCCAAATTCTGGTAAAACAATAGTAGTCATAGATACACCTCCCCCCTATGCATCAGGAAAGTGGCACGTGGGAGGGGCTGCACACTATGCGCAGATAGATATGGTTGCTAGAAGCCTTAGAATGCGAGGCTATGAGGTGCTATTCCCCTTTGGAGTGGATAGGAATGGACTTCCAGTTGAGGTTCAGGTTGAGAAAAAGTACGCCATTAAGGCGTATGAAATCGATAGAGTAAAGTTTGAAGAGTTATGTCGAAAGTTCTTAGACGAGGTTGAAGGCGAACTTCTAAACATAGCTAGACGTTTAGGTTTAAGCTGCGACCTTAAAAACTACTATCAAACGGATAGCCCAGACTACAGGAAGATTACTCAAGCTACTTTCATAGAGCTTTGGCGTAAGGGGTTAATTTATGAGGCAGAGTATCCTGTGAATTGGTGCCCGTCGTGTAGAACATCAATAGCTGATGCTGAAGTTGAATATGAGGAAGAGGATACCCCGTTCGTATACATGAGGTTTAAGGTTAAAGAGTCTGGTGAAACAATACTCGTCGCTTCTACAAGGCCGGAGCTTCTATGCACTTGCTCAGCTGTAATATTCAACCCCAAAGATGACAGGTATAAGCATTTGGAGGGAAAAACAGCCGTAGTTCCAATATATGAGAGGGGGGTTCCCATAATATCACACCCATATGCTAAGCCGGAGTTTGGCTCAGGTCTTGTAATGGTTTGCTCTTATGGTGATAAGGCGGACATTCAACTATTCAGGGAGCTTGGTTTAAAGCCAGTTATAGCAATAAACCCTGATGGGAGAATGAATGAGAATGCTGGAGACTACGCAGGCCTCACGGTTAAAGAGGCCAGAAACAAGATAATTGAAGACCTACGTAGTAGGAATCTGCTTGAGAAGATAGAAAAAATACGCCATAAAACACCCATCTGCTGGAGGTCTAAAGATCCGATAGAATTTATCCTTGTAAAAGAATACTATTTGAAGCAGTTAGATTTCCTAGACGATATAAGGAAAGTCGTAGATGAAATGAAGTTTTACCCTGAAAGAGGTAAACGATTGCTTTTGGAATGGGTGGATAGTGTTTCAATGGACTGGCCTATTTCAAGGAGGAGGTTTTACGCGACAGAAATACCCATATGGTACTGTAAGAATTGTGGTAAACCTAACCTCCCAGAACCCGGAAGATACTATAAACCTTGGAATGAAAAACCTCCGTTTAGCAGATGTTCATATTGCGGTGGCTCGGAATTTGAAGGGGAATGGCGGACTTTTGACACGTGGATGGACTCGAGTATAAGCCCACTATATATATCATCATATGGTAGAGACCATAAAATGTTCGAAAAGGTTTACCAGCTCGTCCTCAGACCTCAAGGATATGAGATCATCAGGACATGGCTCTACTACACCATCCTAAGGGTTTACCAGCTCTTAGGGAAACCCGCTTTCACATGGGTTAGGATATCTGGAATGGGTTTAGATGAAAAGGGTGAAGCTATGCATAAGTCTAAGGGGAACGTCATTGACCCTGAACCTGTGGTCGAACGGTATGGTGCTGATGCCTTCCGATTCTGGGCTTCTTCAGAGGTTAAACTCGGATCTGATTACAGGTATTCGGATGAGAAGGTTAAATCTGCATGGCTTTTCATAACTAAGCTTTGGAATGTAGCGAGATTTATATCATGCTTCCCGCAAGTCGATAAACCAGATAAACTGGAACCGCTTGATCAGTGGATTCTTGCTGAGGCTAATAGACTTATCGAAGTGTGTATGAGAGACTTTGAAAACTTCGACTTCTTTGAAGCTAGCAACAGCATCAGGCTCTTTACATGGCACATTTTAGCAGATCACTATTTAGAGGCCGTTAAACCTAGAGCTTATAATAAGAATGGAGTTTTCCAACCGGAGGCTCAACGTTCAGCATGGTATACGCTTCACGAGGTCCTTAAAATCATATTGAGGCTTCTAGCACCTATATGCCCCTTTATAACAGATAAACTATGGAGGGAGCTTTACGGTGGGAGCATTCACTTGGAGAAAATGCCAGTTAAGGAATCTGTTGACGAGGGATTTATAAGGCTTACGGAAAAGTTGATCGATTTCAACAGCAGCATTTGGAGGCTTAAGAAGAGGCTTAAAATATCTTTAAGCAGTTCGTTAAAGGGCACCGTTTATGCGTCTAAAGAACTTGAGATCTTCTCTGAAGACTTAAGGTTAATGCACGGTTTAGAGAAGTTGATGTTTACTCCTCCTCCGGCTGAAGCGGAGCAGATAGGCGACTCTACCTACTACTCTCCAGTTTAGCGTGTCTCTTTTCGCTTAGAGGCTTTAAAATCCCAACTCTATTTAAGGTTTTAATGAGCGGTAACGCTACTATTAACCCTATGACCATTTGGCCGATATTTACTGGAACTTCTGCCAACGCGTAATAGCCCAATATTAGACTTTCGTAAAGATAGTAGCCTAAAACCATCTCTCCTCCTCCGATCAAGATGGAGATTACACATATGGTTAAATTAGGCTCTATTTTAAGGGAGAATATAGCCATAGCTAGGAACACTATGCAGGCTAAAATCGCCCAGATAATCGTTGAAAGCTCGCCTTTGAGTATGACGAATGAACCTATGTATGCCTCTGTAGTACCAGTATACACAGTTGAGCCGACAATCCCTAGAATTAGACTTGTGATAGCTGGTAGTGTTATACTCACCATTTTTAAACCCCAACCCTTTAGTTTAAGCCTTTGAGCTAATAGACCTACTATGAGTCCTTCCACCCCCTTGATTACAAGAGTCCCTGGTGCATAGATATAGTAGCCGAGTATTACATCAGCCAACATGGATCCAATACCGCCAGCTACGGCCCCTATGAAAGGCCCAAATAGTATGGCTGTCGTGTAAACCATTACTTCTCCCAGATTGAAATATCCCTTCGTAGCTGGCACGTACACTGAGAAGCTTATGGTAGCCACCGTCGTTAAAGCTGTGAATATAGCCGTCAGACTTACCTTTAAAGACTTTTTAGAGAGTGATGCCATCTTCTAGGGTATAGCATGCACTCAATATTTAAGTTTTAACTTGAATAATGGAAAACCATATAATGTCGTATGGCTTATTGTATGCTAGATATGGTTAGACTTTGTTTAACGGCAGATATACATGCGCCAAAATACCTTCCATTTCTCAGAGCATCTATTCAACGTTTAAAGAATATAGACCTCATTTTGCTGGCTGGAGATTTAGTCTATAAGAATGCATACGATCAGCTTCCAGAAATAGTAAAGGTTGTAAGAGCGGTTTCCCGAGCACCTATAATCGCTTGCTTCGGTAATGAAGAGTGGGAAGGCTATGAAGATAAGTATAAAGAAGTCGGGGAGATTACTTGGCTTAACGATGAAAGCTTAACTTTAGATATTGGAGGGTTTAGTGTTCATTTAATAGGTTCAAGGGGTATACTTGACCGCCCAACCTTCTGGCAAAGAACGCATATTAAAGATATACATCGACGTTATGAGGTGAGGTTTTCGAAAATAAATAGAATGCTTAGAGAGGTTAAAGGAGACGTCATCGTTATAACTCATTATGCTCCAACCTACACGACACTTGAAGGTGAAAGTGAAAATGCTTGGCCTGAGATGGGCTGTAAGAGATTGGAGAGTATTATTAGGGAAACCAATCCGCTTCTGTGGATTCACGGTCATGCTCATAAATCAACTAAACTTGAAACTTGGATTGGTTTTACACACATCTTAAACGTTTCACTTCCAGCTAGAAGAGAGATCGTAGTTTTAGATCTTGAAGATGTTAAAAGCGAAAGACTTAAAAGGGCTTGGTCTCTTTAAGTTAGAGGATTGTTATGCCAGATAAGGTAACCATATCCCTCATAAAGGCAGACCTAGGTTCTCTAGCCGGACACCACATAGTCCACCCAGCCCAGATAGAGCTTGCTAAGAAGAAGCTTCAAGAGGCTAAGGAGAAGGGGCTTCTAATAGACTATTATGTGTTTAACGCGGGCGACGACTTAGAGCTCCTAATGACGCATAGAGAAGGAGAGGGTAGCCCTAAGATACATGGTTTAGCTTGGGATACATTTAAAGAGGTTACTGAGAAGGTTTCTAAACCTCTCAAGCTTTACGCAGCTGGCCAAGACCTCCTCGTAGAAGCGTTCTCAGGGAACGTTAAAGGTATGGGTCCGGGAGTAGCTGAAATGGAGATAGAGGAGCGTAGAAGCGAGCCAATAATCGTATTTGCCGCAGATAAGACTGAACCTGGCGCTTGGAACCTAATACTATATAAGATTTTTGCAGACCCTTGGAATACTGCAGGTCTTATACTAGACCCTGCTATGCACGAGGGCTTCACGTTTAGAGTTATGGACGTTCAGAAGGGTGAGTGCATAGACCTATCTACTCCAAGTGAAGCCTATAGTCTACTAGCCCTCATAGGTACAACAGGTAGATACGTCGTCGAGAGGGTTTGGAGAAATTCAGATAAACTGCTAGCTGCAGTCGCCAGCACCACAAGGCTTTCTCTAATAGCTGGTAGATACGTAGGTAAAGACGACCCGGTTTGTATCGTGAGATGTCAGCATGGGCTTCCAGCAGTTGGTGAAGCTCTAGCACCATTCTTCACACCCCACTTCGTAGCTGGTTGGATGAGGGGGTCACATTATGGTCCTCTAATGCCCGTAGGCTTGAAAGATAGCAGATGCTCATTCTTCGATGGACCACCTAGAGTAGTAGCTTTAGGCTTTCAACTTTCATCTGGAAAACTGGTAGGACCAGCCGATCTATTTGAAGACGTAGCCTTTGACCACGCCAGAAGAACAGCTCTACAGATGGCTGAACTCATTAGGAGAAACGGACCAATAGCTCCAGCAATACTAGGAATGGAAGAACTTGAATATACCGGTATCGTTGAGACTTTAAAGAAGCTTCAAAGCAGATTCTTTAAAGTATAAACTTCCCCTTTCTTTCTATTTTTGAAACTTTAAAAGATTTTAAATGCATAGATATTATAATTTTCAGCAATTTCAGCTCATATACATTTTTCTAGATAAATTTATCTAGAAAAATAGTCAGTTAACCTTAAAAATAAAATGAAGACATATTTTTGCGGTCAAAAGGTAGCGTCGTCTAAAGTCGAAAGGTCTCGCTCAACGGAGATTGTTACGCTCCTTTAACCCGCCCTTCGGGGTGGTTTAAAGGCGCGTGACAAATCCCAGCGAGCGGGGCTGAGTAGATAGGTCGTGCAGGGTGTTTCCAGGCCGAAAGGCTTGGAAACGGGCTAACCGCAAGGTTAGCTTAAACCTGCAGAAATGACGTCCGTAACCAGCCTTCGGGTTGGTTACGGAAGGTGGGAGGATCGGCCTCTCCCCGCTACCTGACAAGCAACATTTTCTAAACACTATACGTTAGAATACTCTGTTGCCCTTTATCTGTTAAAAACCACCTAACAGGTCTACCCTTACGTTTAATTAAAACCCCCTCTTTCTCCAAATTTCTAATCTGTTTGAAAATAGTCTGATAGTTTAGACCCGTGGCTTTTGATATCTCCTTTACGCTTACACATCCGCCTTTGAGGGCTTTTATTATCAAAGTTCTAGTTTTGAGGCCTCTGTTTACATTCCGTATTACCGTTAGGTGAGATTGAGGTTCATACTCCATTTAAATAACTTCTACACAATAGAAGTTTAAATGTCTATCAGTTGACTCTATAATAGTTCCGACTTACACTTCTCGTAAAACTATGAAACTCTAAAAACATTTTTCTTAAAAATTCACAGAACTTTTTACAATTGCCTCTCAATATCGGAGACGGCCATCTGCAGCGAAGTCATTAAACCTTTTTAAACTCCTACCTTAAATAAAATTCTTTTGAGAGACTTCCAGAGGTTCGGATCAACCTATGTCTGAAAGACTCGTTGATGGAGATATTATTAAGACAAATGACGGATTTATCTTCTACGTTTTCGGTTATGAGCACCCTGAGGATCGCTATATAACCTATTTAAAGTATGTGCCCGAGCGTTTTAAAAGCCTTTTTAAAATAGAGTTCCTACCATGGGTTTGGAAACTTGAGGGAGAAAAATACGTAAGACCAGTTAACCTATACAGCCCCGAAAACATTCAGGAGATTATAAGGGTTTTTAGCGAACACTTTCCACAATACGTATATGAGTGCCCGTACAATTCTAAAGTTTTAGTATCTGTCCCTAGAGACATGGTGGAGCGCATCTTTAAACCTGGGGAAGCCCTCTCCAAGCTTATGAGTAAAACCAACCGCCTTCCCGTGGAGAATGTAGCAATCGAATGGATTGAGTTAACCTCTTCAGAGGCCGATGTTGATTTAAAAAGCTTCGGTATACACGGCTCCTTATGTTTAGGTATGATATCTGAAAAACCCGATATAGACGTTGTCGTATATGGTGGGTTGAACTTTAGAAAGGTGAGAAGCACCGTGAGTAGACTGGTCTCTTCTAAAGGCGTTATGAGCTACATGTATGAGAATGAGTTTGATAGGCTTAGGAAGAATAAACTCTCCTACAAGGGTTTTAAAGTGATCTTCAACGCCGTTAGAGGGCTCGATGAAATAAGAGACGTTTACGGTGCTTATAGGAGGATGCCTATGAAGACCGTGAAGTTTAGATGCATGGTTGAATCAGCCGAAGAGTCTTTCTTCAGACCAGCGATATATAGTATCTCAGAGTACCGGGCTGTCAACGAGGAGTCTAGACTTCCTCCTGAAATGAGGCCTAAGGAAGTCGTCGTTATGGATAGCAGATATAGAGGCTTAGCGTATGAAGGCGATATGCTTGAAGTTCAGGGGCTGTTAGAACGTGAAGTATCCACTTCAAGCAACATTGAGAAATATAGAGTCGTAGTAGGCTCCGGTAGACCAGGTGAATATATTCAGGTTAAGAAGTTGTACTAAGTCAATTACCCACAGCTGAAGTCTATGGATAGAGGAGCTAAGCTTAGTATGAATTTGTATCATTTGAGAATTTTCAGTAGAAATTCAACCCCACAGCATCTGAAGTTTGCTCATACCCATAGACTACTACATAGTCAGAGCATAGGAGACGAAAACTTATTGAAAACCATCCATTCCCATTCCGCTGTCATAAGCAGTGGGTCAAACACTCTTTTTCTCAAAGGCTGTTTTAGAAATACGCATGTAAATTCCGGTATTTATGTGCATCCCCACCGTGAAGAGTGTAGGTTTCTCGGGCGATTTAGATGAGATTGAGAGATAGAGATTACATAATAGGTTTGAACGGTTTGATATTCAGAGTCTTAGGATACTCTCATCCATCAGATGGATATGTATGTGATCTTGAATACGTTCCCTCAAATTTATACCGTTCTAATAATGCTAGAGCTCCAAGGGGATTTGACACAATAACCCATTACAAGCTTTACGGCGATGAACCGTTTAAACTAATAGACTGCTATTTCCCAGAATATAGGGTCTACTATAGGCCTTTAAACGCATATCTACCGGGTGTTCCGGTAAACCTCATAGGTGATGTTAGGCTTCCGAGAGACGGTTTGATGAAGATCATTAGTTCTTCAAGAGATGAACTTTCAACAGCTTTAGAGAATCTTCTTGATATGGTTTTGAAGCATTCAAAGTTAAGTTTAGAAGATTTCGGAATCTTCGGTTCTCTACTCTTCAACTTCCATAATCCAAAATTTTCAGACCTCGACCTCGTCGTTTATGGATCTAAAAATCTAAAAGAGCTTAGAGACTGTTTGGCTACTCTCTACGATAGAGAACTCCTTAATAACGAGTTTAAGCTTCCTTCTGAGGGTTTAAGCCTTAATTGGAAGTTTAAAAATTATCCCTACAGACTGTTCATCCATCATCAGAGGAGGAAGCTTATATACGCCGTTTACAAGCCGCTAGGCTTTAGACCCGTTAAAGTAGAATTTGAACCCGTTAAAGATTATGGAGAAATAGTAGATGAATACGACTCTATAAAAAGCATTACTAGGTTAGGCTGGGTTAAAGCCTTTGCAACGATACTTGACGATTCTGAAGCAGCATTCATGCCATCCATATACAAAGTTGAAGTTGAGGATATTGTGGGGGGATTTAAAACAGATGATGTGAAACGTATAGTATCCTATGTTGAGGAGTATAGGCTTCAAGCGTTTAAAGATGAACGGGTATATGTTGAAGGATGGCTTGAAAAAGTTGAAACGTCAACTGGAGCTTTCCATCAGATAACCTTAACATACGGTCCAAAATACTATGAACAGACGCTATACTCCCTTGACCTGTCCTCATCCCTCCACAACAATTGTACAAGCAGTTAAAACATACTCGTCATTGACAAGCCAACGGAGCTTAAGTCCCGAAGATTCAAAACGAGCGTGAATTTAGAAAAGGTTTTTCAGAGTGAATCGTGGTATTTCATCACGAGTCATATTATGACGCTATACTTTGCTACCAGAAATGAGGGGAAATTTAAGGAGGCTAAACTTGTCTTTGAAGGTCTAGGCTTGAAGTTGACCATGTTGAATGCTGATAAAATCGAAATACAGTCTGACAATTTGGAAGAAGTAGCATCCTATGCGGCTAGAGAATTAGCTGAGCGTTTAAGTTTGAAAGTAATAGTGGAGGATGCAGGTTTATTTATAAGGAGCCTTAACGGTTTTCCAGGTCCCTACTCGGCCTACACGTATAAAACTATAGGTTTAAATGGGATTCTCAAGCTCATGGAAGGTTTGAGCGACAGATACGCATACTTTCTATCAGTCGTAGCATATGCAGAACCTGGAAAGCCAGTTAAACTCTTTCATGGTAGAGTAGAAGGGCTGATAACCTACACGTCTAGAGGCTCTAAAGGGTTCGGTTTCGACCCGATATTTCAACCGTTAGAGGGGGATGGAAGGACATTCGCCGAAATGACGAGTGAGGAGAAAAATATGCTCTCCCATAGAGCTAGAGCCTTTAGAAAACTTGCGCTATGGATTAAAGAAAGCCAAGCTTCAAATTCTACATCGTAAGCTTAGTTCTACTCTAAGATGGTCAACTTTCTAGGAATTCTAGAAGTTCATCTGCAAAGCTATTATCAAGCTTCTCATACTTCTCCGTTGAGCCTATATCATACCATGAAGCGTTTGTTTCATACGCATAGACAACTCCCCTAGCAGTTAATTCGGGGATTAAATGACCCATTAAGTCATACTCTTCGTTAACATATTTTTTGGAGACATCAGCCATGATTTCGAAGGCCTCCCGTCTGATTATCAGTACCCCGATACAGACTGGCACGTTAATTAACGGCTTCTCCTCAAATTTGACGATTCTCGTCCCCTCTATGTAAGCTACTCCCACAGGAACTCTATACCCTCTTGAAACGGCTACAGTGGCCATAGACTTTAAGTTTTCATGGTAGTTTATAAAGTCCCTGATGTTAATATCAGTCAATATATCCCCATAATATACTAGAGTGTTTTCAAATCCGTTGAAATAGCCCTGCTCATAAGCATTCAACATAGCCCAACCGGTTCCCTTAAACCCCTTCCTGTCTAGAATATAGTTTATTTTCACGTTAAATCTCTCCCCATTACCGAAGTAATTTACGATCTGCTGATATTTGTAACCGCATAAAAGGTTTACATTTTTAACACCATTCTTCCTCAGTAGAAGAATTATATATTCGAGAATGGGCTTCTGTTTAGAGCCTACGGGTATCATGGCCTTCTGGAAGTAATACGTTAAAGGTCTAAGCCTACTACCAACACCACCACACAATACAGCGGCGCAAACCTCACCCATATATACCTATAAGGTTTTTTCTCACCATAGGGTCTTATATGTTTTAATATTCTGTCTAGGCATTTCTTGAATAGAAAAATAGCGGTGAACCTCCATACCATTTTCCACAACGTTAAAAGACGAAGTTCAACTTTTGTAAAGCGGCCTCCATAATCGCCACAACAGTTAAAAATAGTTCCTTTGGAATTTCAACAATAATGGCTTTAGGCGTAAAGGGATTACTATATTAACCAGTTTTACATGTTTATTAGTGGGGACTATGAATTATCATGTGGGGTCAACATACCGCATAGGAGAAACTGTAATAGCCGCCTTAACTTGCAACTCCAAAATGTCTTTCTCCGACCAGATTCAAGGTATACGCTCTCTAGGATTCCGAGATTTTGACATTGAATTTTTAAAGTTTTAAACGAGTATGGATGAGTGGTATCATGAGCGAAGAGAGTGAAGCCATAAAAGCGTATATTTCGATTTTAAAGAAAAATCTAGCAGATCTCGTAGAAAGGTATAATAAGGCTAGGGCTGAGTTAAAGAGGTTAGAAGAAGAGTTGAAAGAGCATAAAATTCTCATAGACTGGATGGATAAATCCATTAAGATGTTTGAGAAGGCGAAGAATATGGATGAGTTGAACAGGATGATAGACAAATCTCTAAAAGAACTTGAGAGAAAACATCCACAGTTTGCAGAGAAGCTTAAACAGATAAAGCCTCCTGTTGGAAAAGACACAATGATTGTATAGAGCAAACTTACATAAAAGTACTTTGAAAAGGGGACCATTTTAAAGCGGAAGTTTTCATCAATCCAATAGAGTTGAACCCTAGGTGAGAGATTTGAGGGTGAAACTACCAGTTCCAATTTCTGGAGGGCTTATTCTATCCTATCAATGTACTGCTGAATGTCGCTTCTGCATGTATGCCTGCTCTCCTAAGTGGAGGGGTTGGATATCTGAAGAAGACCTTGAGAGAATCTTACGTCAGTTAGCTGGTAAAATAATCCCTAGCCCATATGGGCCGGATGCTGTAAGCTTAAATTACGGTTTACATCTCACTGGTGGAGAGCCATTTATAAAGTTTGAACTACTCATGAAGGCTGTTGAAATAGCTAGTCAATTGAAAATTCCATCAACATTTGTGGAGACGAACTGTTACTGGGCAGTAGACGACGAAACTACGAGAGAAAAATTGCAACTCCTGAAAAATGCTGGGTTGAAAGGTATTCTAATCTCGGTTAACCCATATTGTTTAGAATATGTGCCCTTTGAAAGAGTAGAGAGAACTATTAGGATAAGCCGGAGAATATTTGCTGAAAATGCAATGGTCTACCAGTTAAGCTACTATCTAATGTTTAAAAGGCTTGGGGTTAAAGGACGACTTAAACTCGAAGACTATCTTAAAATGTTAGGGAGAGGTGATTTAGTAGAAAAAGCCGAGGTTCTCTTAATGGGTAGAGCTGCGTATAGATTGAAAGACATGTATCCCAAGTATCCTGCTGATTACTTCCTTGACCAGCCGTGTCAGCCGCCTTTCTTAAGGGAATGGCATAACCACTTCGACTGTTATGGAAACTTTCTCCCAGGCTACTGTGGTGGAATATCCCTAGGTGACTGCCGTAGATTGGATGAAATTTTAAGGGAGGGGTTAAACTTAGATGAAAAGCCTATCTTGAGGTTTATAGCGACCCAGGATTTCAAAGAACTACTTGAGTTTGCCAGAAAACTGGGCTTTAAGAAATCCGATGAAGGCTACGTTTCCAAATGCCACCTATGCTTAGACATCCGTAAATTCCTCGTAGAGCGGGGAGAATTTGAAGAACTTAAACCTAGGGAGTTCTACTCGTACTTGTAGTGAATATCGGCTACGACTGTACCTTCACAATTGTCCATATTTTAGAATCTTAACTACATCTTCTTCAGTGAGATCATGCCAAAACTCGTAAGCATCAGCTACTGCGAATATGGGTCCTGTTCGAACGTTTAAGCAGACGATTTCATCCACCCATGGCTCCAACAACCTAATAGCACTCTCAGACCCAGTTGGAACTGCTATTACAACCTTCCCAGGCTCCCTCTTTTTAACGGATTTAACAGCCGAAAGCATAGTATATCCTGAAGCGATACCGTCGTCAACAAGAATGACTGTTTTATTCGCGATATCTGGGAAAGGTTTATCCCCTCTGATTAATCTAAGCCTTCTCTCAATAATCTCCATCTCGACTTTAACGCATTGATCAACCTCTTCCTTACTTAAACCCAATACCCGGAGTAAAGGCGTATTAAACACTACGATTCCGTCAAATGTCACAGCACCAAAGCCAGCTTCCTGATTCCACGGAATATGTATCTTCCTCACAACGATCACGTCCAGCGGCAGCTTTAGATTTTTAGAGATAACATATCCAACTGGAACGCCTCCAGCTGGAATAGCTAAAACATAAGCATCTGACCCTTCATATCTCCTAAGTTTTTCCGCAAGCAATCTCCCAGCATGGAAACGGTCTTCGAATACGTAGACCTTATTTCTAAATGCTACCTCCTCGATAAGCTTCATGAATATCCACTATAATCATGAGAAAGCCAGACCCTTAAACGTTCTAATCTCTAGAAGAAGCTATCCACGAGCTTCTAGGAGGATAGGAATGAATGTACATGGTTATTTATTTCCAACAGCTTTACATCCCAATATTCCCCATAAGAGGTTTACAGGAAACCTAGATAGAGGCTTAAATTTGAATAACGTTTATTAGAGCGATTTAATCCTTGCTAATGTAGGACTCTCTCTTCTTCAGAGGGAGACCGGCAGATGCTCCCTTAGGAGGTGTTACAAATGGGTGAGGAAGGGTATTCTGGTGAAACTTCCTATGGTGTTCCACTACAGAGGATAAGCGAATACATGTGGCGTATCCCAGAATCTTACAAGCCAGGCATGAATGTCCCAGGCTTAGTACTCGCTGATGAAAAGCTTCTAGAAAAGATGAGATCCGATAGAACGTTGATCCAATGTGCAAACGTAGCTACGCTACCAGGCATTTATAAGTACAGCATCACGTTGCCAGATGGGCATGAAGGATATGGCTTCCCAATAGGAGGGGTTGGAGCTTTTGATGTTGAAACAGGAGTGGTAAGCCCGGGAGGCGTAGGATATGATATCAACTGCGGAGTTAGACTTGTTAAAACGAATCTTACTGTGAAGGACGTTAAACCTGTTTTAAAGCAACTTGCGATCACGCTTTTCAGAAACGTTCCCAGTGGTCTTGGAAGCCGTAGGAAGGACTTTAGGGTTACGAGTAGAGACTTAGATGCACTTATGGTTGAAGGCGCCGGATGGGTTGTTAGACAAGGCTTGGGCTGGGATGAGGATTTAGAGTACTGTGAAGAGGGGGGCGGTATAGACGGCGCTGATCCAAGTAAGGTTTCAAATACCGCCAGAAGCCGAGGAGAACCTCAAATAGGTACTCTAGGGTCTGGAAACCACTTCTTAGAGATAGATGTGGTAGATCGGATAGAGAACCCGAATGTTGCTAAAGTCTTCGGAATCGAATATGAAGGACAGATTATGGTGTTAATTCACACAGGCTCTAGAGGCCTAGGTCATCAGATATGCTCAGATTACCTTAAAGTTATGGAGAGAGCCATGCATAAGTATGGGATTCACACTCCAGATAGAGAACTGGCGTGCGTTCCAGCGTCAAGCCGAGAAGGTGAAGATTACGTGAAAGCCATGAAGTGCGGTATAAACTACGCATTTGCCAATAGACAGGCTATAATGCATTGGGTTAGAGAAAGCTTTAGTAGTGTTTTCAAAGTTAGCCCAGAAGATTTAGACATGCATTTAATATACGATGTGGCACACAACATAGCTAAGCTTGAAGAACACGTAGTAGATAATGAAGGGACTAAGAGGAAGGTTTATGTCCATAGAAAGGGCGCCACTAGGGCATTCCCAGCCGGTAGACCTGAAATTCCAGCGAAGTATAGAAACGTAGGTCAACCTGTACTTCTACCAGGCTCCATGGCTGATTCAAGCTGGGTTTTAGTCGGCACACCTAAATCAATGGAGCTTACATTTGGCTCTACAGCCCACGGTGCTGGAAGACTACTGTCAAGAGCTAAGGCTAAAGAGCGTTGGAGGGGAGAAGCGATCAAGCGTGAAATGGAGCGGCAAGGAATAGTAGTTGAAGCGGCAAGCTTAAGCGTTCTAAGCGAAGAAGCATCTGGAGCATATAAGCCGTGCGACTTAGTAGCTGAAGTAAGCCATATGGTAGGAATAGCCACGAAAGTCGCTAGATTAGTTCCAATAGCGGTTGTAAAGGGTTAAATTTGACTGCAAAGGGTTAACATACAGTACAGATTGTAAGCTCCAACCTTTAAATCCTTACCTTCTGCTTCAACGTCAATCATTTAAACGTGTGAATTTATGGTACTTTTATCTTCGCAAGTTTCTCCGAATCCGAATGTAGCTCCCCACCAGATGCCCAGTTTGTTTTAGGTGCCTCATATATGATTATTTCTACAGCCTCCTTCGGTATCCCTATCTCCTCAAATACCTGGGTAATCCCTTTAACAATCTTACGTTTACTTTCAATGCTCATACCAGACCAAACGGAGATTTGAACTACTGGCACAACCGTCACAATTAAAGGAAAACGTTTAAACTTATTTAAAACTGTAACCGCCTCAGACGTCGTTATCCACCTACCTCTTACTTGTAAAGTAAGATGTGATCTTAAACGCTCGGAGAATGTTACTTTAACCTCTAGGTACATCTGTTATATTCAGTTACACCTTGGAAAAATAAAGCTTCAAATCCACTTAGTTAACTTTAATACGTTGCACGTCTCTAGCTTTTCAAGTTTACTATGAAAAATACCTCATTAAGAACAGCATACGTTAGCATTTTACTCCTCGGAATAGTGAGCTTGATGGGCGATATCGTCTATGAGGGTTCGCGAGGATTAATACCAGATTACCTCAGGTTTTTAGGTGCAACTGCTTTCATCGTAGGCTTCGTCAGTGGACTTGGAGAATTTCTAGGCTACGCTATGAGATTGATCAGCGGCTTCCTAGCCGATGCCACGCGCGCTTACTGGTTCTTTATGTTCTTAGGATATGGACTAATTGCTTCAATACCGCTTCTGGGACTTTCAAATAGCTGGGAAATAGCGGCACTACTTGTTTTACTTGAAAGACTAGGTAAAGCATGCAGATCTCCATCAAGAGATACGATATTAGCTATTGTGAGTGAAGGTGTTGGAACCGGTAAAGCGTTTGGTATACATGAGTTCCTAGACCAAGTCGGTGCTACAGCAGGACCCCTCATAGTTTCAGGTCTAATGTTCTACAGTAGCAACAACTATAAATTGACTTTCAGCCTCCTATCAATACCATTTACGATACTCCTCATAGCCTTAACCTCCACCTACTGGAAAATAAGATTCCAGGTGGTGGTTAAGTCGAAGAAAACGCCTACAAAAGGCAGGGTTCTTGAAACACCTTTCTACATTTACACGTTAGCTGTCATGCTGAATACTATTGGCCTTATACCAGCTTCGCTAATACTGTATAGAGCTTCAGGAATTCTCCAACCTGAACAGCAACAATGGATGGTGCCTCTCGTATACTTGCTGATCCAAGGGGTTGATGCGCCAGCAGCCTTACTCTCAGGATACCTGTATGACAAATTCGGTATTAGAATTCTAATATTGCCATTCATAATCTCAATACTTCCACCAATATTCACTATGCTCAACGCCGGTTTAACGACGCTGATAATAGCCTCCATATTCTTTGGAATAATTCTTGGAGTGCAGGAGTCGACCTACCGTGCGGCAGTTACGAGATTCACAGCAACCTCCTCTAGGGGGACAGCTTATGGAATTTTCAACGCAGCCTACGGAGTGGGCTTCATAATAAGTGGTGGAATTTATGGTCTAATAATGGACCTCCAAATTCCTTTAGTTGCAACGCTCCTCTTTGCAGTTTCAACTCAAGCTTTAGCTCTGGTTGCTCTATTACATGCTCATCGAAGCTTAAGCAGTTTGAAGCAGTGAAATAAACGGTTTGAGTAAGTTGAAAACTACTCTATGTTTAAGTTAAACTTAGCAATTGTATAATATGTGCGTAAGTTTAAACTTGTTGCCGTAGGTGGCACGTTTGATATCATTCATAAGGGTCATCTAGAGCTTTTACGTACAGCTTTTGAAGTTGGAGATAACGTTGTCATAGGACTCTCAACAGATGATTTTGTGCGAAGAATAGGGAAGCCTCATGAAGTTAAACCATACTCTGAAAGATTGGAAAATTTGAAAAAACTTTTGATCGACATGCAAGTGGATTCTAGAGCAACTATCACACCTATAGAAGACCCATATGGCCCAGCTGCATCTGACCCGGCTATAGAGGCAATAGTTGTTAGTGATGAAACCCAACATAAAGCGTTCGAGATAAACAGGCTTAGAGAGGCTAGAGGCTTAAAGGCTCTCGAAATCGTGAAGATCCCTATGGTTTTAGCAGAAAATGGAAAGCCAATCTCATCCACTAGGATAAGGCTTGGTGAAATAGATGAGAAGGGTAGATTACTGAGAAAAAATAAATCTACCCGGTAGATACACTATGAACTGTGAGCCACATCTACGACCTAGTAGTTGTAGGCGCTGGTACAGGGGGATGTCTAGCTGCAAAAACCGCTGCGAAAAACGGTTTAAATGTCTGCCTCATAGAATCTAAGTCTGGTGAAAAAGTCGGGCTTAAAGCCTGTGGAGACGCTGTTGGAAAGCACCATTTTGACAACATAGGGTTAACATATCCTACGGGTTCAGAGCTCTGCTGGGAGCTTGAAGGTGTTGAAGTATTTTCACCAGATTTTAAAACATCTTTTAGAATAGCGGGTTTAGGTGCTAAAGCCTTCATGGTCAATAGGGTTGAATTCGGAAGAAGACTTGTTAAAGAGGCTTTAGACGCCGGTGTGGAGTTTATGGATAAGACCACAGTATTGAAACCAATTATTGAAAACAACTACGTAGTAGCTGTTAAAGTTAAAAATAACGTTTCCAGTGGTATTTTGAAGGGCAGAATTTTCGTAGACGCTTCAGGCGTGTCTGCAATCCTCAGAAGGAATGCACCTGAAGTACCAGGGTTTGAAAAGACTGTAGATAGTGGGGACCTCGAAATAGCGTATAGAGAGATTAGGGTTTTAGACGATGAAATCCATGATAAAACATTTGGCTACATATACTTAAGCCAGGAATATGCTCCAGGAGGATACTTCTGGCTATTCCCTAAAGGTTCAAACTTGGTCAATATAGGGTTGGGCGTTCAATTCTCAAGGGCAAGTATGGAGGTTAAAAACTACTTTACGCGTTTTATAAGAGATAAGCTTCCATGGCTTAATAAGGCTAAAGTTCTAGATGGAAGAGGGGCATTCGTCCCAACTAGGAGGCCACTAAACAATATGGTCTCAAACGGTTTAATAGTCATCGGCGATGCTGCTTGCCAAGTCAACCCAATTCACGGTGGAGGTATAGGACCGTCCATGACCGCTGGTAAAATCGCCGGTGAAACCGCCGTGAAGGCTTTAGAGAAGGGTGATTTAAGCTATAGGGGGCTTTGGAGTTACAATGTAATGTATATGAGAGGTTATGGTGCTAAACAAGCATCTCTCGACGTTTTCAGAGTATTCCTTCAAAGCATTTCAGATGACGAGTTAAACTACGGTATGAGCCGAAAGTTAATAGCTGAAGAGGATGTTTTAAAAGCCAGTCTTTATGGTGAGGTTAAACTATCGATAACCGATAAGACTTTGAGGTTTCTGCGTTCAGTTGGTAAACTCAGCCTCGTTTTGAAACTTAAAAGAGTAGCGGAGTTAATGAAGACAGTTAAGCTACATTATCAGAGTTTTCCAGAAAACCCTGAAGAGTTTTCAAAGTGGTTGGAGAAGACGAAGACATTGGTGGAAGAGTATAAAGCGGCAGTCGGCATGGAAAAATTTAACAATTGAAAATTGTTTGATTAAACGTAGTGTAGATATGTCTTCCGAGGAATTTAAAAGGGAGAAAGAGAGGCTTATAGAAATATACGTCAAGGAGGGAATTTTAAAGACGAAATCCGTTATAGAGGCATTTAGAAGGGTTCCAAGGGAGAACTTCGTACCTGAGCATTTGAAAGAATACGCGTACGCAGATACGCCGTTGCCCATAGGCTATGGTCAAACGATATCTGCACCACACTTCTAGCCGTCAAGGCTAGAAGGGTGATACATGGTCTGTATAATGAATGAAGCTCTCGAACTTGAAGTTGGTTTGAAAGTGTTAGAAATTGGAGCGGGCTCGGGATACCACGCGTGTACAGTAGCTGAAATAGTCGCACCATCTGATGCCCCTAGGGAGAAGTGGGGTCACGTTTGGACGATTGAGATAGTGTTTGAACTCTACAAGATGGCTGAGGAAAACGTACGTAGAAACGGGTATTCAGATAGGGTTACAGTTGTGCATGGTGATGGATCTTTGGGTTATCCTGAAAATGCTCCCTACGACCGTATTCTGGTTACAGCCGCAGCTCCAGAGATTCCCGATACGCTTATCGAGCAACTTAAAGTAGGCGGAATAATAGTTATACCTATTGGAGTGCCAGGTGGATTTCAGGAGCTGGTTAAAGCATATAAGCGGAGTGACGGGTCGATCGAAACAGTGCACTTGGGAGGTGTAGCATTCGTACCCTTAAGAGGTAGGAAAGGCTGGCGCGGATTATGGTGAGCTCTCAAGTTAGAGAAATAATATTGGCCAGAGGACATCCAAATATAACGGCTAAACATAAGACTACGTTTGAAATAACCAAAGACCCCTATGTAACGCTCAGAGGAGATTGTATAATAGCTGTTTCAGCATCCAAAGCAGCCTATGATTTAAGTTGGGAATTTAAACAGCTTGTTAAAAACGAGGATACACTCGTAATATTTAAACTTGAAGTAGAATCATTTACTTGGACAGTTAGAGGATATGGATCTGAAAAGATGACTTTAACAGATGTAAGGTCTATGGTCTTCAGGAAGAGTCAATACGTATGTCCTAGAACCGTTATGATTAAGGCCGATGCATCAGCGTGCAATGTGCCTAGGGAGATCTTACCACTTTTAAAAAACCCTAATGCCGTTATACGTATAACCCTTGAGGCCTTCAGACAGTAGTCTTATTTGGTAGCGCAATTTTACATGATTTTCCGACTTCTACTCGACTACAGCATCGATAGCTATGTGATACCTCCTAGGTGCGACTTCCCTGACAATTCTCATTTTAGTGGATTTTACAGACCTCCCAAACTCTTCAACGTTCTTATGGAAATCCTTTAAAACCTTGTGCTCTAAATCGCTTTCTGGACGGAACTCGTAATAGTGTATAATTCCACCTGTCCGCTTAAGCGCATCGCATGCGGTTTTAAGGAACGCTTCGGCATGAGAGGGATTATCCATTATAACTCTATCAAACATCCCCTTTAAACCAGATTCTACGATTTTAGTAACGTCTCCTTCAATCGGCATCACCTTGTTCACAACCTTATTCTTTTCAATATTGTGCTTGAGATATTTAACGGCATCAGGGTTTAAATCTACAGCGTAGACTTTACAGTTCTCAACTTTCTTAGCGATTAAAATCGCGTAACATCCAACACCTGTAAACATGTCCAGTATTACTTCACCCGGCTTAACCATAGATGCAATTCTTAAACGTTCGTAGCTTAATCTAGGACTTATGTATACTTTAACGGGATCCACCAAGTATGTGCATCCATGCTCCCTATAAACGGTTTCCGTCTTACCGGAGCCCACTATAGCCTCATAACCTCCAACTCTGAAAACTCCAGATATTGGGCTACTTTTCACCAGTACTGTTTTAATACGTGGATAGATTTTGATAACGGCCTCCCCAATAGCTTTTGCAAACGGCTTTAACTCATCTCGAACCTGTATGATGGCAACTTCGCCTATTAAATCCATTGAAGACGACACTAAATTAAGCAATTCACTTGGAATTACATTCTTCAAAACATCTTTAATATTGGCTGTTTTAAACTTAGGTTCGAATACATCTAACTGCAAGATCGGTTTAACGTGACTGAGCTTTTCAAATTCTTCAACCGTCGGTTTTCTTAGAAGTGGAACTACTATAAAATCGCCCGTTCGCTTAATCTTAAAATCTCCATCTAAAAGCTTCATATCTCTGAGAAGCTTAATTAAAATGTTGGAATTTCTTTTATCGACTTTTAAAGCTGGTTTTTCAGACATTTGAATTTAAGTAAGAATAAAAATTTTAGCGAATTTTTACTTTTCTATACCAGCCATTCTACGTATACTTCTACCGACTACTTCAAGAGGATGCTGTTCAATTTTCATAAGGAGACGTTTAAGATTGGGTCTGCCAGCGGCATCTTCCCTAATCCACTCTTCAGCGTATTTTCCACTTATGACCTCTTCAGCGACTTTACGCATATTCTCTTTAACCCTATCGTCTAGAACTCTCGGCCCTCTAGTTAAACCTCCATGTTTAGCTGTATCTGAAACCGCTTGAAGCATACCAGTTATGCCCCGTTCATATATGAGATCCATTATAAGTTTAGCCTCATTACACGCTTCAAAGTAAGCGAGTTCAGGTGGATAACCAAGCTCCACTAGAACTTCGAAACCCTTCATAATAAGCTCAATCAATCCACCTACCAGTACACACTGCTCACCTATCAAATCGCTCTCCGTTTCATCTTTAAAAGTGGTCTCTATAACTCCTGCCCTAGTACAGCCTAAAGCCTTAGCCATAGCTAAAACAACATCTCTAGCATTTCCAGTATAATTTTGATATACTGCTATAAGCGCTGGGACCCCAAACCCCTCCAGATACATACGCCTTAAAAGATGACCTGGGCTTTTCGGAGCAACCATTATAACATCCACATTTGGAGGTGGAACTATCCTTTTAAAGTGTATATTGAAGCCGTGGCTGAAGCCTAAAGCCTTCCCCTCTGAAATATTTGGAGCAATGTATTTTGCATATACTTCAGGTTGAACAGTATCCGGTATTAGTATGTGAACAATATCGCCGAACTTAGACGCTTCAGCTATATCATATACCTTAAAGCCGTCTTCAGACGCAAGGTTCCAAGACTTTCCATCACGTCGAACGCCTATAATCACATTCAAACCGGAGTCTCGGAAGTTTAAAGCTTGATTCCTCCCCTGACTCCCATAACCTATGATCGCTAAAGTTTTACCTTTAAGAGGTTCTAAGGAGGCATCTTCATCGTGGAAAATCTTAACCATAGATGACACCCTCAATTACTCTTCTACTTTCAAAGATTTAAGTCCTCTTGACATAGCTATAACTCCTGTTCTAGCAAACTCTTTAATACCATATGGTTTTACTAGCTCTACGAAGGCATCTATTTTCGTAGGTGAACCCGTTATTTCAATTATCATGGAGTCCCTGGACACGTCAACTATTCTACCTCTAAATATAGTGGCGTAGTTTACAATGTCGCTTTTGGCTTTAGAATCAGCTGTGTAGATTTTAACGAGAGCAAGTTCCCTAACAACGCTTTTACTCGGTTCAAGTCTGCTAACTTTTATAACGTCTATGAGTTTCTGAAGCTGTTTTATAACTTGTTCAACAGTAGCTTCATCGCCTTGAATGGTTATGGTCATTCTCGCAACATCTTTAGTTTCACACGCACCTACCGTTATACTCTCTATGTTGAAATTTCTCTTTCTGAACATATTTGAAACCTTATGTAGTACCCCTGGTTTATGCTCAACCAGGGCTGCTAAAATATACTCTCCCATATCCACCAACCTCTAATAGATCATATCCTTTAAACTCTTACCAGGAGGGACAAACGGCAAGACGTCCTCCTCCTTAGATATTGGAACATCTATTACAACAGTTACATCTGATTTTATGGCTTCACGTAAAACCTGCTCAAGTTCATTTAAGGAATTGACTCTAACACCTCTTGCTCCAAAGGCTTCGGCAAGTTTGGCGAAATCAGGCACACCTCTTAAATCCGTGTGGGAGTATCTCTTTCCAAAGAAAAGCCTCTGCCATTGAGCAACCATGCCTAAGCTTGAATTGTTAAGAACCATGACTATAACGGGTATGTCTTCAACAACGCTGGTAGCTAAATCCTGCTCAGTCATTAGAAAACTTCCGTCACCAGCGATATCTACAACAGGTACATCTGGCATTGCCACCTTAGCACCTAAGGATGCTGGGAAGCCGAAGCCCATGGTTCCTAAACCGCCGGATGAAATGAAAGTCCCAGTCTTCAAAACTCTAAAATGTAGCGAAGCCCACATCTGATTCTGACCAACCTCCGTGGCCACTATGGCATTTTCAGGTAAAACCTTCCGTAGAAGCTTAATAGCGTTTACGGCTGTAAGCTCTTTACCCGGCTCTGAATCTTCACACTCTTTTTTGAGCATTTCAATACGCTTGATCCACTCAGACTTTTCTCTCTTAAAACCTCTTCTGATCAATTCATCTATTATGGCTTTAAGAGCCATCTTAGCATCCGCAACTATAGGCAGATGCACTGGAACATTCTTCCTGATTTCAGAGGGGTCTATGTCTATGTGTATTATTTTAGCATCGTGGCAAAACTCATCAACCTTACCAGTACTTCTATCTGAAAACCTAACACCCACCGCTAGAATGACGTCGGCGGCCATTATAGACTTATTGGCTTCTATTCTACCGTGCATTCCTATACAGCCCAACGATAGTGGATGATTTTCAGGCATCACACCTTTACCCATGAAAGTCGTTGCTACAGGAGCCATTAGCAATTCAGCTAAAGTCAGTAATTCTTCGTAGGCTTTAGACCAGTGTACTCCTCCACCGGCGAGTATTATTGGTCGTTCACTGTTCACCAATATATCCACGGCCTTTTTAACTTGGAGGGGGTGGGGCTCAATATTAGGCTTATAGCCCCTTATGTTTATTTTAACGTTAAAATCCACTTCCGCTACACTGGTCTGCATATCTCTAGGTACATCTATTAACACTGGCCCAGGCCTACCGGTTGATGCTATGTAGAATGCCTCCTTGACTATTCTAGGTATATCTTCCACCCTTCTGACTTGATAATTGTATTTGGTTATGGGCGTGGTTATACCGATTATGTCTATTTCTTGGAACGCATCTTTACCTATCATATGGGTGGCAACCTGACCAGTTATCGCTATGACTGGGCTTGAATCCATATATGCATTAGCAATGCCAGTGACAAGGTTTGTAGCTCCAGGCCCAGAAGTAGCCATACAAACACCAGGTCTACGCATGACCCTCGCATATCCATCTGCCGCATGAGCTGCACACTGCTCATGACGCATGAGGATATGCCTTATCTCCTTCTCATCGTACAGCACGTCATATACGGGCATTATAGCTCCTCCAGGTATTCCGAATATTACTTTAACCCCCTCTCTTTTCAGAGACTCTACCAACGCTTGACTTCCACTCATCTTCAACTTTTACTTCCTCCTTTAATCTTCTCATAATCTACTAGAAGCGTATTCATACCGTTTAAAACGGCTTCCACACTCGCCATAACTATGTCTCCCCTAGCACCCATAGCTGTAACGACTTTGGATCCTTTTCTAAGCCTTACCAAAACCTCAACCACAGCATCAGTTCCCCCAGTTATAGCTTTAACATGATATTCTTCAAGCTGAATGGGCTCTACCGCTGAAACGGCTTTCCTTATAGCATTTATAGCAGCGTCTACAGGACCTACACCCGTAGCAGACTCTGTTATAACTTTACCATTTAAAGCAAGCTTAACTGAAGCCGTGGGTGTAACTCTGTTGCCAGTTACAACCGTAAGCTCTTTCAGACGTATAGGTCTGACTTTAGGCAGTCCTAGAACGGCCTCAGCTATGGCTTGAAGATCCGCATCTGTAATCTGCTTACCTTTATCGCCTAGGGCTTTAACCCTTTGGAGGATTTCTGAAAGCTGTTCTTTCGTCACAGTTAAACCCATACTTCTAAGTACCGCTTCAATGCCATGTGAACCCGCGTGTTTACCTACGACTATACGTCTAGATGCACCTACGAGTTCTGGTGAAATAGGCTCATAAGTCGCTGGATTTGATAAGACGCCATGCGTATGTATTCCGGATTCATGAGTGAATGCATTATCACCTACTATGGCCTTATTTGGTTGAAGGAATATGCCTGTGAGCCTTGAAACAAGTTTAGACGTTTCATATATTAGCTCCATACGGATGTTAAGCTTGCAACCATATAAAACGTTTAAAGATACTACTAACTCTTCTAAGGCGGCATTCCCCGCTCTCTCTCCTAGACCATTCACTGTAACATGGGCTTCCTGAGCCCCGCTTTTGAGAGCAACTATTGAATTCGAGACGGCTAATCCAAAATCGTTATGACAGTGAATGGCTAAGGGTACCTTCAAATTCGCTGAAAGTCTACGGACGACTTCACTCGTTTTCTCAGCAGTTAAAACTCCCACCGTATCGCATAGACATACTCTATCTGCCCCACACTCTATGGCTTTAGTGAAGACTTTCTCAAGAAAATCTAAATCGCTTCTACTTCCATCTTCTGCGAGAAACTCTACGGTTAATCCTCTACTTTTGGCGTAAGTTACACATTCTTCCGTGTTTCTTAAAATGTAATCTCTATCTTTTTTAAGCTTGTAAGTTATATGCAGGTCTGAAGTCGGTAGAGTTAAAGTTACGCCATCTGCACCAGCATCCGCGGCGGAATCTATATCCGATTTAACACCTCTACTGAAGCTGTAGACTTCAGCTCTTAATCCTTGAGATGATATGAGCTTTATCGCTTCAAACTCTCCTTGAGATGAAGCGGCGAAACCAGCCTCTATGAAGTCTACCCCCAGTTCATCTAGTTTAACAGCTATTCTGAGTTTTTTCTCAGGGGTTAAAGATACACCGGGTGTCTGTTCACCATCTCTTAACGTAGTATCTAGAAGAAGTATTTTTGAGGGGAAGCCGCTACAGTTCGATGATAAAGTACCACCCCATCGCGACACCCCTAAAGGAGCACAAGCCTTTAATAGGTTTGCTTTTAATATTTAAGCTTTTCCATTCGGAAAAATAGTTTAATGTTAAAACTTATAGGCCTTCCGCGCATTAAACTGCTACGTGATTTAAAGTTGAACAGGTTGAGAAGTAGTGAAATTAAAACTGGTTTAGATAGGGCTCATCATAGAGGATTGTTATACGCATTGGGAATCAATGTAGAGGATTTGGAAAAGCCGTTTATAGGTATTGCAAATAGCTATACGGATATAGTCCCAGGTCATATGCATCTTAGACGCCTAGTGGAGGCCGTTAAAGAGGGGGTTTGGAGAGGGGGAGGAGTCCCATTTGAATTTAACACGATAGCTGTATGCGATGGAATAGCAATGGGCCACTTTGGAATGAAATATTCCCTTCCATCTAGAGAACTCATAGCAAATAGTGTTGAAGTTATGGTTGAAGCCCATAGATTAGATGGACTTGTGCTTCTGACAAATTGCGACAAAATAACGCCTGGAATGTTAATTGCGGCCGCCAGACTCGACATACCAAGCATAGTTTTAACAGGCGGACCTATGGGCTCTGGAAGGTGGAGAGATAGGAAGACGGGGATACTTACAGTCGTTGAAGCGGTTGGTGAAGTGCTGAGGAAACGTCTGAGTGAAAAGGAGCTCAGGGAGCTTGAAGAAGTTGCTTGTCCCACGTGCGGTTCATGTAATGGGTTGTTTACAGCGAATACTATGGCGTGTCTATCTGAGGCATTGGGTATCGCTTTACCGTATACCGCTACCATTCCAGCATACTATTCGAGTAGAATTTCACTGGCTAGGAGAGTTGGCGAGCAAATCGTTAAACTAGTTCATAAGAATTTGACGCCATCAAAGATAATGACTTCAAAAGCCTTCGAAAACGCTATAGTAGTTGATATGGCTTTAGGCGGTTCTACAAACACCATACTTCACCTCCCAGCTATAGCAGAAGAACTCGGTATAGAGATATCTCTGGATATATTCGACCAGATAAGTCGTAAAGTCCCCCATTTAGCCAACCTGATAGGTTCCGGTGGGGAGATGGATATGGAGGATTTCCATAGAGCTGGGGGTGTTCCAGCACTTATGAGTGAATTGAAGGAATTACTACACTTGGATGCTTTAACGGTTACATTTAAGACTATTGGAGAAAACTTGGCTAATGCTAAGGTTTTAGATTACAACGTCATAAGACCCATAAGCAATCCTCTGAAGCCTGAAGGTGGTATAGCAGTGCTTAAAGGGTCGTTAGCTCCTCAAGGTGCCGTCGTCAAAGCTTCAGCTGTCTCTGAAAGGGCGAAGGTTTTCATAGGCCCTGCTGTGGTTTTTGATGGACAAGACGAGGCCTTAAAAGCCATAGAAAGCGGTGGAATAGAAAGAGGATCTGTCATAGTGATAAGGTACGAGGGAATGATGGGTGGACCGGGTATGCAGGAAATGCTTATACCAACAGCTCTAATATATGGTATGGGTTTATCAGATGATATAGCTCTCGTAACAGATGGACGTTTCTCGGGAGCGACAAGGGGACCATGTGTAGGGCATGTATCACCTGAAGCCTATGAAGGAGGACCTATAGCTCTAGTTGAAAATGGAGATGAGATCGAAATAAACATACCTAAAAGAGCTCTCAATTTAAACGTCGATGCGGCGGTTCTTGAAAAACGTAAGCGTAACTGGAGGAGGCCGGAGAAAAAGCTGAAAGGTTTTCTAGCCGACTATGTAACCGTTAAAAAGTTCAAAAGACAGGTTAAAGACTAAACTGGCCTTAATCATAGGCCTGTTAAGGCCCATTGAATAGCATTCCTTAGATACTTTTCTATACTTACTGGTAGCCCTGATAATCCAGACTCTAAAAATCCTCCAACGATTAGAGACACGGCTTCATCTCTAGTAAATCCTCTAGTTTGTAAGTAGAATATTTCTTCCTCGGATATTCTACCTATAGCAGCCTCATGCGTAAGTTCAACGTTTTTAGCTTTAGCCTTCAGCTCCGGAATGGCTACTATTGAAGCACCACTCGAAACTACTATGCCATTGCATTCTGTATGTCCTTTAACTTCGTCAACTAAAGCCTCTATTCTACTTCTAACTATAGTTTCAGAGGCCCCTCCTCCAACAACTCTAGATAATATTCTACAGTTTGACCCCTTAGACTCTAAGCTAACGCTTGAACCCACGTCTATCTTCGAGTTTTCAGATCCTAAAACTACGGATGTAGACACCGCTGAAGCGCCTTCTCCAATCAATCTAATAGATGGATACGTCTGTATAGACGTTGCAGGTTTGAGAACTATGTAATTACTTATGAAGCGGCCCCCTTCTTCTACTAGAACTGCCGTCCTAGGCCTGACGTGTGAGGCTTTACTCCAACTGTGTATCATGGTGAACGTAACCGTTGCATTTCTTCCTACATAGAACTCTGAAATTCCAACATGAAGCCCAAAGCTTTCAGGAGCTGTTGTACAACCAGTTAACACGTGTAGATTCGAACCTTCGCCAGCAATCACTATGTTATGTGGAGTTTGAAGACTTTTAGGACTTTTAACGAGTAAACAAGCTTGAACTGGTTTATCGAATTTAACTCCTTTATCAGCAATTATTACGTAGCCGCTTTCCTCATAAAGGGCTGCTAAAGCTGTAAACTTATCTAAATCCACCGGGATAATTTTCCAGTAAAAATCTCTTAGGAAGTCTAATTGATTAAGTGCTTCTTTAAGATTTAGAACAGTTAGACCACTCTCAAGGCTCTGACTATAGACAGCCGTCTGATCTATTTGAACGTAGCTTCCTAGGATATTCTTTTCATCTAAGTTTAAGCCTACAGATTCCATACTACTTTCAAGCTCATCATTTAAAGCTTTAAGGCTCTTACTGCTCAGATTCGCACGCCTCGGTACGTATTCAGATACATCTAAGTCGATACCGTAGGCAGACTTCTTACTTAAAGCCGCTTCAGCCTTCTTCTTTAACTCCTCGGTTAACATTTTAAAGGATTATCCTCCTTTAAATTTCTCATAACAGGATTTACACTTTTCAAAACCGTCTCTGAAAACTCTCTTAATGACATCTTCACCCTTCCCATAGCAGACGATTTCACCATTTAACATTATGTACGCACGTGAGGGATTGATGTATTTGGCTAAAGCACCAGTATGAGTTACTATAAGCATGGATCTTCTAGTGCTTAAAAGGTCGTCATCTTCATGGAGGAATTCATCTAGAGTCTTACCTATTATAGCTAGGTTTTCAACGTCCACTCCAGAGTCCGGTTCATCTAGAAGGAGGAGTTTAGGCTTCTGGAGGAGGGTTAGTAAGATTTCAAACCTCTTCATCTCCCCTCCGCTAAAACCTACGTAAAGTTCTCTATCCATGAACTCTTCAAGTTTAAAGGTTGAAATAAGCTTCTTCACGTAACTTTCATGGACATTAAACCTTTTGGAGACTTCATCTAGAAGTCTACTGGCTTTAAGACCCCTTATTTTTGGAGGCAATTGAAACGATGCAGCTATGCCAATTTTAACTCTCTCCTCAGGTTTAAGTGTAGTTATGTCTAAGCCTTGCGATATTATCCGGCCCTTTAAAATCTTGTAGGCTGGATTTCCAAGAACAGATTGAATGAGGGAGGTTTTACCTGAACCGTTTGGTCCAAGTAGGAATACGATTTCACCAAAACCTATGGATAGGCTTACGTCTTTTAAAACGAGTTTACCAGAAACTTCAACGCTTAAATCCTTAATCTCTAAAATCATAACCTCACGTCTACTGGACGTCGTTTAGCCTATTTAACCATTACTATCTTCAGCTTATAGGAGATAGTTAAATATTTCTGATGAGTGAATATTTTTAGGTGTACGTATGGGTAAACTCGCCATTAACGGTGGAGAACCTATAAGGAGAAAACCCTTTCCAAAGTGGCCCATATTTGATGAAAAAGAGTATAAGGCTTTAAAGGAGGTTCTTGAGAGCGGAGTTTGGGGCATAGGAGGATCGATAAAGCCTAAATTTGAAAAGGTCTTCGCAGAATATCAGCACGCTAAATACGGCGTGGCTGTTACAAATGGTACAGCCGCATTGTTGATTTCTCTAAAGGCTTGCGAGATTGGATGCGGAGATGAGGTTATAGTTCCACCCTATACTTTCATGGCAACTGTTACCGCTGTTTTAGACGTTAACGCTATACCTGTATTCGCCGATATTGAACCTGACACTTATACATTAGATCCAGGTAGCGTTGAAGAACATATTTCAGAGCGAACTAAAGCCATAATACCAGTCCACATCGGTGGAAGACCTGCTAATATGGATGAATTAACTCGTATAGCTAAGAAATACGATCTTAGAATAATTGAAGACGCATGTCAAGCATGGGGATCTGAATGGCGCGGTAGAAGAGTTGGTTCTATAGGAGACTTAGGAGCATTCAGCTTTCAATCCAGCAAAAACATAACAAGTGGTGAGGGTGGCATGATAACTACAAACGATAAAGACTTATATATTAGGGCTTGGAGTCTCCACAACTGCGGTAGACTACCTAGCGGGGAATGGTATGAACACCATCTACCTGGTGGAAACTACAGGATGACGGAATTTCAAGCGGCCATACTGCTTGCACAGCTTTCTAGGTATGATGAGCACGTTAAACTTAGGATGGAGAATGCTTCCTATTTAGATAGTAAACTTTCGAAGATCGATGGTTTAAAACCCATGAAAAGAGATGAAAGAGTCACGAGAAACGCCTACCACTTATACATTCTAAGGTACGATTCCGAAGCCTTTAACGGCTTACCTAAGACAAGATTTGCTGAGATTCTGAGAGCTGAGGGAATACCTTTGAGCCCAGGCTACAGCAGACCTCTATATAAAGAACCCTACTTAAACTACTACATTAAATGTCCTCTCTCATGCCCATTCTACGGCAAAAGCGTAGAGTATTCAAAGGTTCACCTACCTAATGCTGAGAAAGCCTGCTACGCTGAGGGGGTATGGCTTCCCCAGTACGTCTTATTAGGCTCGAAAGAAGATATGGATGATGTAGTAGCTGCTTTTGAAAAAGTTAGGGAAAACATAGACGAGTTGAAAAACCTTTAAGGTGTCAGGAAGTTCAATATAGCTAAAGTTGCGTATAGAGCTTCTTCTGTTCTAACAGTTGCAGAACCCTGATGTGGAATGAAGTTTACGATTAAATCAACGCACTTCTTGAGATCCAACCCCTCTCTAAGTAATATATCGGCCAACCCCTCTTTAGGGGAGCCGAATAAGACTAAGACGCCTGTACTATTTCTGAGACGCGTAGCTAATTCCTCATGAACCTCCGTTATGGGTAGTCCATATTTTGAAGTAGCAATTTTGAAATAATCTCTATACGCGTTAAGAACGTTTCCAAGAGAACGGTTGATGTTTAAAACCTTATACCCCCAGTAGACTGGTATATCTCTTTTAGAACATAATTCACCAATCAACTCATCACCTCTTCTGAAGATTCTAACTGTAACCCTTAAACCCGGTTTAAGTCTACTAGAAATTTTAACTAATTTATCCAATCCAACGTCTATAAAGCTTGAATAGCTGTCATGAGATACTACTAAACCCTCTCTAAATTCACCGTCTACAATATCCTCTACTTTTGCAACAGTTGGATGATGGGGCGTTCTCAAAGGTGGAAGCAACCCGGCATATAGTAGGTTTTTCTCTATGGGGAATACTTTGACGCGTAAGTATTGAGGAGTTTCCATGTAGGATAGTAGGGATGATATGAAGGATGCATCTTTCTCTTGGTCTTTTAAACCGTATAGGTCTCTATAAATTACAACTTCTTCAACTCTAAATACCGCCAAAGCCCTACCTATAAATCCAGCTTTAATAGTCTTATCTCTCAGGTTTCTGGTTTCACTAAAGATCGATGCCGGTAAAGCTACGGAAAGCTTAAACTTCCTTCTTAAAGGAGCAGTTACAGACATAGGTTCAAGTAAATCTGAGAACTCTTACAACTTAACTATTCTCTCAAATTGAGCTTGAATTTTTCAGATTTGGGCATGATCATGTATCCTTCAGATGGATCTCCAATAGCTAGATATTCGCCTATACAGTATAAGTAACCTACGTAAGCCGCAGTTATCGCATCAAGCTCATGTAGCGATAAATCATCTCTCAACCCCTTCAAACCCAATCTGACGAGGCCGTTTTTCAACCCCTCTGGGTCGTATTTGGCTTTAGGTATTCCAAGGACATCTTGCGCTCCACCTGGATATACCTCAATAACTTCCAAGCCGACAGCATTAAGCTTCATCTTAAGATTAATCCCTCTAGATGTAAGCCTTCTCATGGGGCCTAATGTTAACGGGAAAAATCTTATGCCACTATTTAATAAAATCTTATCACACACTCTTAAATGAGGCCCGGTTCGATCTTCCAGCGAAGATCGACCTTTCGGTAGAAATAACGGTGCATCTATAGCCGTTACAAAGGGCCTATACGTTAAAATGAGTCTTACGATATCATCATCTGTATAAATGAGCCTAGTTTTAACCATTAGATCGTCTTGTAATATGCAGACACCCGTTGGTCTACTCTCAACACCAGCTAAATCTAAACCTATTATAACCATGGTTATTCAATTGTAGAGATATGTAGAGATAAAGTTTTTAAGACTTCACCGGTAACGATTCTTCCCAAGAGTTCTCACTGGTTATAATAAGTACGTCTATACCATCTCCGCTTGTAGCATCCCTAGCCATAGCCGCCCGCATGCTTTTAATAACTAAGCTTCTAGCCTCGTCCTGCGACATACCCGGTTTATACTCAGCCTCTAAAACGCCTAGGGATATTTCAGCTCCAGACCCTACAACTGCATATTCATCTTTTATCACTGAGCCCAGTGGGTCTAAAATATAGAGGCTTGCTCCTTCTTCATCTACACCTGCGACTAAAGTCTGCGTTAAAAGCGGGAAGAGTCTCCTGTAGAATAAGATTTGAGATGTAAGTTTTGCAAGGGCCCTCACGGAGCATGGTCTTCCTGTATCCAACTCGTAGAGTTTCATATTGGCCACTATGAGCTGAACTATGGACTGCATGTCTGAAACCAATCCCGCACATGCTACGCCGATCCTATCGGATACTTTGAAAACCTTCTTAACGGCTTTGCTTAAAACGTAACGACCATACGTGTATCGCTTTTCAGAAGCTAAGATGGCACCATCTTTAAACACCAAACCGACGGTTGTAGCACCAGGTATAAGCAACTCTGTAGACATATAAGACCGTAAGTATAGAGTGAACAAGACTACTAATAAATGTTTCAGCTGTTTGAAAAATCACCAGACCTGTTTTTGTCTGGTACATGTTAGAGTTTTTAGCTTTAGAACTTTGAATGAAAAAACGCTTCACCAATTTATGGCAGGTTAGCTTTCCAGTAAAGAGAGTAGAAGTTATACCGGAATGGTGTAGCTTAAAACTGAACTTGTTAAAAGGATTTAAGGTTGAAGTGAGATAGCACGTAGTGAGGAGGTTATTTTGCCCTCTCTTAAGGGAAGAGATGTGATATCGATAACGGATTTTACAAAGGAGGAGATAGAATACATACTCGATAAGACCGATGAAATTCAGAAGCTTTCAGTTGAAAGGGGAGAACTTCTTAAGGGAAAAGTGATGGCAATACTCTTCTTCGAGCCTAGTACGAGAACCCGGATAAGCTTTGAAACCGCGATGAAGAGGCTTGGTGGGGAAACGGTAGATATGTCCGAGCCGAAGAGAGCTTCCATAGAAAAGGGGGAGAATTTAACCGACACTATAAGGGTCATAGATAATTATGTTGACGTCATAGTGATAAGGCATCCACTAGAAGGGTCTGCTAGACTTGCCGCAGAGATAGCGGAAAATCCTGTTATAAATGGTGGCTCAGGCGCTGAAGAACATCCAACGCAAGCGTTGCTGGACCTTTATACAATCAGAAGGGAGAAAGGAAGGATAGACGGACTGTCTATAGCGTTTGTAGGAGATTTAAAATATGGTAGAACTGTACATTCGCTAAGTATAGCCTTGACGAATTACAACGTTAAACTGTATTTCATTTCACCGCAGACTCTAAAAATGCGTAGAGAGATTATGGAGTATCTTTCAAGTAAGGTACCTGTTGAGGAATTAAACGATGTAAATGATGTAATAGGGGAAGTAGATGTACTCTATGTTACGAGAATCCAGAAGGAGAGATTTAGCGATATTTCAGAATACATGAAGGTTAGAGGTAGTTATAAAATAACGTTAGACCACGTTAAAAAGATGAAAGATGATGCGATAATAATGCATCCACTACCTAGAGTAGACGAAATAGATTACGCGGTAGATCGAACCCCTCAAGCCAAATACTTTAAACAAGTGTATTACGGCCTTCTTGTCAGGATGAGCCTACTGAGCTTGATACTAGGGGCTGTAGAATGAACCAATGAGCGGGAAGTTCCATTATGTAAGTTTAGGATAAGAGTCTGATGCACGTATATTTTCCCTTACTGAAATCCCCCGTTCGCCAACCTCTAGACATAAAATTGGGGTATAACGCTACTTAAACTTAATATCCCCTGTAAAGCCAAGGCTATGTAGATATGAATAGCTTTGAAAAACTTGTGGTAGTTTATATTATCTTCATAAGTTCTTCTTTACTCCTCTTGTCTAGTTTCTCATAATTCTCTATAAGATATAGATTTTCATCGGAATCGAATATCACTATTGTATTACCGAGCCTAAATACGTTTCTTCTACCCCATACCTTAAAGAGCCGATCGCCCTTATCCGTCTTAACATTGCAAATAAAGAATTCTCCAGTATGCGTTATTTCATTAATTTTCACTATGACGGGTATGAAGTATTTTTTGTTTATAACATATTCTAAGTTTTTAAGAGAACTTTCATCGAGTATACGAATATCAGGTATTATACATATATCTTTTCCAGAAGACTTCGATCTAAGAATTATGTAGTTTGGATTTGATAAGGGAAAGGGTTTAATGGGTTCTACATCTCTATAGACCACTCCATCGAGATGAAGAGTTAATGCATCATTGGAATTATCGTAATAGATTTTCACCCTACTGGGATCAGTAATTTTAAGAAACGTTTTTACATAATGCTCTACACTAGTCATAAATATCATGCCCTTACTTCAACTGGTTTTTCAAGAAACTGGGTGTTCCAAAGTTTAGCATACAATCCATTCTTCCGTAGAAGCTCTTCATGCGTTCCGACTTCAACTATCCTACCGTTATCTACGACTATCAACCTATCGGCGTCTTTAACCGTGCTGAGCCTATGAGCTATTATTATCGTAGTTCTTCCTGCGGATATTTCATCTAAAGCCTTCTTAATGTAATCCTCTGTAATAGTATCGACGCTACTCGTTGCCTCATCTAGGATCAGTATCCGCGGGTTTGATATGATTGCTCTAGCTATGGCTATTCTCTGCTTCTCTCCGCCAGATAGCATGCTTCCACCTTCACCACACGGCATATCGTAACCCAGAGGTTTCTGAATGATGAAATCATGAGCTGCGGCTATTTTAGCCGCGGCTATTATCTCTTCTGGAGACGCATTAGGTTTACCATAGCGTATATTGTTTGCTATGGTATCGTTAAACAATCTAGGCTCTTGACTTACTATGCCTATTTGTCTTCTAAGACTTTCAAGACGAATCTTCCTTATATCTACGCCATCTATTAATATTCTACCTTCATCTGGGTCGTAAAATCTCATGAGGAGTTTCACTATTGTAGTTTTACCTCCACCGGTTGGTCCAACTATACCTATTTTTTCACCAGGCTTTATTTCGAAGCTCACGTTTTTTAAAACGTACATGTATGGCATATATCCAAATGATACGTTATCAAACACAATACTGCCTTTGATTTTTAAATCTATGCTATCTGGCGCGTCTTTGATCTTAGGCTCCATGTTCATGATGCTTTGAATTCTCTCACCAGCTGTACTAGCCCTCTTCATGGGCTCAACCATGCTTACAAGGTTCCATATTGGACTGTAAAATTGGCTAACGTAGGAGATGAAAGCCGAGAGTGTTCCAAGGGTTAGAGTACCTCCTAAGACTTCATAACCTCCAATCCACCAGATTATTGCAGTCCCAGCGGACATAACGAAGCCAAGCATTGGAAAGAACTGTAAGTTGAGCTTTGTAGACCTTAAACCAGCTACTATGACGTCGCTGAGTTTAAGCTTAAGCTTCTCTTCTTCAGCCTTCTCCATAACGTGGGATTTAACTGTTGGAAAACCGGGTATGACATCTACGAGTAGAGCCGATACATCAGCCCACCTTTTCCATTCATAGTGGTATACCCACCTAGATTTTTTATTGAATAGGAATACTCCGAGCCCGAGTATGGGTATTGGTATTAAAGCGATTAGGCTTAATCTAGGCTCCAATATGAAAATCATTACTGATACGGATGCGAGCGACACTATGCTTCTTAAGAGCTGTTCAAGCCCCCATGAGAGGAACCAGTTAACCCTGCTAACATCGTCTGTTATTCTCGATATCAGTCTCCCAGCTTCGTACGTATCCAATATGCTCGGCTGGAAGCTCATTATATGGTTGAACATTTTAACCCTCATATCATACATGGCTTTAAGGCTTACATAGGATAGACAGTAGCTACGTACTACTCCGAGTAACGAGCTTACCGCTTGAGTAAGTATTATTGCTATGATTACTTGAGACAGAAGGCCTTCTTTATGTCCTAGGATAACGTCGTCTATAAGCATCTTCATGAAGTATGGAGGTAGAAGCCCTAAGAAGATGCTGAGGACCCCAGTTAAAATGCCTACTGTGAGCAAGAGCTTATACGGTGTAACGAATTTCAGAATGTATAGTATGGGACCGGTTTTAAACCTAGGTTTTTCTTCACCTACCCCTTCGAAGAATTGCTCCACTTCAACCTTTCTTAAAAGCGTTAGGTTTTCTATAAGCCTAGTAGCATCTCCAAATTTCTGTCTAAGGGAGCGTGAGAATCTTATAAGGGAGACGGTTGAGCCATCTTTTAAAGTAACCTTAAGCTCGGCGTTTCCAACGTAGTCCTCTATCTTGACGGAGGCTATATCTGACAGACTCACTGATGTTTTAATATTGAGGTCTGCATCAGATACCACTATCCTCTTATCTGTGATTATGAGAAAACTACAACCGAACAGCCCGTCTTTAGTGAGATCGCTTTCAAAGCATGCGAGAAGTTTCTCCCCTTCTTGAAGTATAGTTTCAAAGTCTTTATGTTGCATTTCCCTCTTCTGGAGGAAATAGGAGGAGCTTTTAAACTTTATTATAACATATCTTGGTCGGTAGTAGGTTAGGTTTAAGAGTAGTAATTTATAGCTTGCAGAGTTTAACCGTTTCATGAGTTGTCATGGACTTAAAGGGCGAATATCTACCAGTTTCACCTAGAGGCTTATCCTTTAATTGGAAAACTGAGCTATAGAAAGTGTTGCTTTTGTGAGAACCATTGTGCACCTTTTAAGCCGTGTCTGTCGACCAAAGCATCCCATTGGCTGTAGGATGTTGAGCTGCACGGCTTACCTAGTATTAGACGAAAGAGAGGACGAAAGAAACATTTAACCGTAAGAAAAACATAGCTACACTCAAGACCTTGTATGGTTGAAGTCTATGTAAAAGGCGTTAAAATTGAAGTTAAACGTGGAAGTCTACTAGAGCTTGAAGTAGACGCTATTGTTAATCCGGCTAACAGCATGCTCACCATGGGAGGCGGAGTCGCTGGGGCGATTAAACGTATAGGTGGAGAAGAAATAGAGAAGGAAGCTGTTAAAAATGCCCCTCTTCCAGTTGGTAAAGCAATAGTAACTTCAGCAGGTAGACTTAAGGCCAGACATGTGATACATGCCCCGACTATGGAGAAGCCGGGCCCTACAACAGTTGAGAAAGTCTATAAGGCCATGTATGCAGCTTTAGAATTAGCATGTAATATGAAATTTAAAAGTATGGCTATTCCAGGTATGGGCACGGGTGTTGGAGGGCTATCTCCGGATGAAGCAGCCGAAGCTATGTTCAAGGCTTTGGAAGATTGGTTGAATAGAGGTCTAACCGTTAGGCATATAATCTTCGTAGACTTAAACGAGGAGGTTGTTCATGCTTTTAAGAAGCGGCTTGATCGACTTATGAAGGAATAGACGCTCGACCCCTCTTAATTTCTAATTTATCTGTAGACGCCAAAGCTCTAATCCTTTCAACAGCCTTTATCTCTTTAATATATTCTGCCACTGGTTTCGGTACAAGATCCTCCCAGTCATCACCCAGCACAATTCTCCTACGTATTTCCGTAGCACTGTAAAGTTCACGTTTAAAGAATGGTATTGGAGATACCTCAAAACGTCCATCTTCTTCAAAAAGCCTTTTAGTTAAAGGCTCATTTGTAAAAACTACCCGGAAGTCGGGCACCAATGAAACAACATGTTCGACCCAAAGAGAATGAGTATGAATATCCGGGACTGGAATTGTTAGAAATTTTCTCCTATCTATTCCAGCCCACTCCAACGCCTTAATTATCATCGTTATTCTCTCTCCAGCCGTGAAGGGGTTTTTCAATGAATGACTGTATTGCGAACTCCCGATGGCTATAATAATCTCACCAACTCTTCCGAGAATCCATTTAACGGCTTCGAGATGCCCTAGGTGGAAGGGTTGAAAGCGCCCTACGTATAGGCCCCTTAGAACACTATTCAATTTAAGGACCACCTTGAAATTGTAAAAATCTACTTGAGTGGAACATACATGCTGGACCTAGATGCACCTATGCCTGGGCTTCCGTGTATAACCCGCTTATTAGTGTATGCAAATTCTCCAAGTTTGTGGCCTATCATCTCAGGAGTTATTTTAATCGGTACAAACTCCTTCCCATTATGGACGGCTATTGTAAGCCCGACCATTTCGGGGAGCACAACCATGTCTCTGCAATGCGTCTTAATAACTTTAGTCGACCCGGTTTTAACGGCCTTTCTGACTTTCTCGAGCAGGGCACTTTGCTCCTTAGATAGCCCTCTTAGTAGAGGGCGTCTGGCATTGGAAGGTAAGAGCATTATAAACTTATCTATAGGCATTCTCTTAAGCTCCTCAATTGTATAGCCTCTATATGTAAACTCTTTAGGCATTTGAGCACCCAGATACCAGAAGACTAAGCATTAATAAAAGGTTTACTAAGAAACGGATCGCAACCAACCTCCATAAATTTAACGATATGATAAAACTGTGAGTAGCAGAAATAACTCTTCCAGAGTTTTTCGTTGATGCGAATGCTTAAAGAAGACCGAAGTTTTTAAGGAGGATGTCTTCATTGTTTGGAGCTTTTATGAAGACGGGTACATTTCTACGTTTAGTGGCTTTATAAGATACAAAAAGCCACTCACCTACATCTAAAGTTGTGGTTTTCTCAAGTACATCATAACTTAGGGAGAATGCGTCCGCTATAACCATGCGATCGTAGAATCTTGGGAGAGTACTTACAAAATAACTATGCAGTTGTTGTAGGGCATTAACGTTTAAGTGTGCAACCCGCTGAGTAGCAAGCCAACAGTGAGCTCTGTACTTACGTCCCTGTCTAAGCAACATTTCAACTGCTCTATTGGAGTCTTCCGTCTTATCTTCACTGCGGACTCTATCAGGTATATACTCTTGCGCTTCATCTAAAACTACTAAAACTCTAGCACCTAAACCGCTCGTTTTCTTAAGTAGTAGGAGTTTATCTATGAATCTAGAAACGGCTATTCTCGCCTGTATAGGCTCGGGAACGTAAATCATGATAAGCCTTGGAGTATTTCCAGCCCATATATCGAAGGCGAGGTTTTCAGGTTTACTCACGGGTTTTTCGTAAGACGCGCCGTATTCGGTGAATTTTAAAATCGATTCTAAATCTGATCTTAAGCCAGCCCTATCGGAGAGGCTTGACATCAATTCTTTTAAAATATCCGAAAACACCCTGTAGGTTTCCTTGTCTGCCATTATCTCTCTTAAAGAAGTATCTTCCGTTAAACCCCTATTTACGATGAGTAGATTGACAAGGTCGCTATAAGCTCTCTTAGCGGCTATGGCGCCGGATCTTCCAGATTCAAAAGTACTTCTAAGTGAGTTAAGTATGTCGCTTAACGTAAGCTCGTAAGATTCGGATAACGATAAAAGTTTTAGTCTATCTTCACCCATAAGCTTCTCATAAACGATTTCTATGAAACGACTGTCGATCTTCCCTTCAAGCGTCTCAGGTATAACTTGAGACTGTATTAGCCTATCTAAATTCAATAGGCTTCTCTCCGATACGTAAAAGAGGCCATTTTGAAGAACATCTAAAAGATGTATAGAGTATTCACCAGCTACATCGAAAATTACCACTTTGAGGTCGTCGATAGATTCCATAGCCTTTCTAATAAGGAAGGCTGTTAAGTTAGACTTACCTACGCCTGTAAATCCGAAAACCCCCATATGGTATCTGACGAGGTTTAATATATTGATTTTTAAACCTATGTTAAAACCTAAGAGGGAGCCGACTTCAACGCCATCATCATAGCATAGAAACAGTCTAACAGCATCGTCTGAAAGTAAATGTACGTAAGCTCCGGTTAGAGGAGTTAGAGGGGACTTTACAAACTTTAATTCACCATCTCTAGTAGTTAATTCATACCCTGTAGGAACAGCGTATACGTCTATCCAAGCTTCTTCACTCTTCTCCCACCCCTCTCTGATTTTATCTAGAAGCTCAAGTCTTATGACTTTAGGCACCGAAGAATCTATGCTAGGCATTTGAAAATGAGTGGCTCTTAAACCAACTATCTCGTATATTAGATATGTGAGCCCTTCAGAAGTCTCCCTTTCAATAGCTACGAAACATGGATTATGGAGTTTATCGAAAACCTTATAGAAGAACCTCGCCTCTATCGTAGCCAGTTGACTTGAGAGAGCTATCTCACCTTCTCTAAGTCTAGTAGACCTTACAACGGTTTTAACATCTTTTAACCTAGCTTCAAACAAGCCGTCTAAATCATCGAACAGTTTGAGCTTATCCAAATTCTACAATTTAAAATACACTTTACAAATCCATAAATCTTTCTAAGCCTTTAACCACCCAGTTTTCGGCTTGCTTCTAAAATTCTACGCAACTCCCGGTAGCTTCTAAAGGTGAATAAACTTCTTCTAGATGCTAAGGGTGCGAGCTCAAGTTCGGCTATGGTCTTCAAGGAGCTCTTCATAAATTCTACCTCCACCTTAACCGCTTTATCGGCTAAATAGAGTAGTTGATTATACCCATAAGCTTCTAAGACCTCGGGGTTGTCCATAAGTGAAAGTAAGTACAGTATCAGGTCATCCAGTAGACTGCGCTCCTGTCCTTCAAAAACGGGTTTTATCGTTAAGGTAGTACTGTCATCGTTAATAGAAAAGGGATCTCCAAGCTTATCGAATGTAGGGCTAAAAGGCCTGTCGTACATGAAAACCATGGACCGAACCGCTTCCTCTGCTTCGAGGCTCCTAAGCTGGAAGTTCACTCTAACAAATAAGGCTTCTCTCGAGACGACTTTTCTCGCAGGCTTAAATCCCTCATCTTTGGAGAAGCTGATTGTTGTAAAACATGAATCGTAGCAGGGGGTTCTCCAAGGCGTCTTGATAAACTTATAGTTTAGAGAGCTTAGAAAACCTAGGAAACGTCTATTGTTCCTTATCGATGGAATAGATTGTTCAGCATTAATTAAGCCTTTAAAGCACATGAACGGAATCACGGATCTTACAATCTCAGAGGCTTCCGTATCCTTAGCTATGCCGATCAAAATAACTTGTTTAACTAACGCTCTACGTAGAAGTTCATAGAGTAGAAATAGGTTTAGAAGGTTTATATCGTGGGATGTTAGCCAAGAATCTCCAATTCTTAGAGGGTGGTCGATCCCATTGAATATCCTGTTTGAGATTTCCATAGATGCCTCGTAAACCCTATCCCAATACCCTGAGACGCCATCGTTTAATCTAAGTATGTTTCCAGATTCCTCAACTATCTTAGACTTAAACGCCTTTTCCCTAAGATGAATATGCTTTAAAATTTTCTCAAGTCTTGCAACATCTACATTTAAAAACATACATGCTTCTTCTTTAGAAAGCTCATGTTTCTCAAAGAGGACTTTAATGAGCGCAAATTCAGAATATGGTCTTCTAGGGGGGACGTAGAAACATCCAGGTCCCAGTATACTAGCGATCCAAATATCTGCAAGGGATATCCTACCCTTAGTTGTCTCCATAGACGTTAATACAGAATCTCCAGAGCTGAGTATAATTCTAGAAGATTTCAAAAGGGATGGGTATGTTCCAGATAGAGGTCTATCGAGTAGTAGAAGCTTAACAGTAGGGTTTTCAGTAGACTTTAAAGCGAGAAACAGTTCGGCCATCGTCATAATGGATATTGGTATAGCCTCTGCAATACGTCGAACTTCATACTCGAAGCTTACAGATAATCCCCGTGAAATACTTAAAAGGTCTTCAACCCAGAGCGGTATGGCCGCTGATGCTGAAAGTTGCATATCTCTAACCGCGTTTTTAACATCTACGAAAATGCCATCCTGCTTAACGTGGAGTGGACACTTATAACCCGTAGCGTAAACGTAGAAGAGTAGAAGGTCTAAATGCTCATCAAAGTCCATAGAGCCGTCTATACCTACGGCCGCCCATTCACCTTCACCGATCAATTTCTTAGCAACCTCCAAACAGTTTTCAGGGTTTATGTTCTTAAATATCTGTAACAGGTCTCTACGTCCCTGAAGAGCTTTAACCCTATCCTCAAAAAGCTCTATTACCTGCCTAGTTTGAATCCTAAGCTTTTTAGAAACCTCAGACCCCATATTTCAACAATAGAAGAGCCGTTGTGAGGCATATAAACTATAGCTCATAGAAATCTTCAGCATTTAGCACCCTCGACGAGTACATATAACTCCACCGATTACATGTGAGCGTTGATTTTATGGCCATTTCTGATACGTAGCTTTAGCTAAAGCTTCTGTTAACATTGTTTTTCAACATATTGATGTATGGATGTGTCAGCGGCGTCTATGTTTCCGCCACCTAGTTGACGTAGACTTCATGACAATCGCCAAAATTATGAGTATAAATGCCCCAAACGATATCAAAATCAGTTCAGGCCGTATTACTATCAACGTATATTTAATTGTCTCCGTAGACCCGCCACCGCTTCCAATCACTGTTATCTCGTATATTCCAGTTGGCGTTGACGGTGGGGCCTCCACCGTCAACGTACTTGTAAATGTAGGGGTGCCAGAACTTGGGTTAAGCTGTACTGAAATCTTACCCGTCTTCTCTAATACTGATAGGGAGACCGTCCCCGCCGAGCCTTCAATAATCGTTACCGTAACTGTTGCTGATCCACTGCCTCCTGATAACGTTAGACCGCTACTGGGTGAAATTGAAATAGTGAATTTGAAAAGCCTAGTGAAAACTGCCGTTTCCACTATGGGCTGTTTAACGGTTATCGTTATTGGGTTCGCCACGTCAGAGTATGAGCCTATCCAGCCGTTAAATACATATCCCGGAGAGGGGGATGCTGATAACGTTATAACATCTCCTTCATCATACCAGTGTAACCCCTCAGGAGGATTTAGGGTTCCAGCATCAACTGGATTAACTTGTAGTTGAACTTGGTACTGTGTCTTATACACGGCCACTATGGAACCGCCTTCAACTGGAACCGTTATTGTTCCATTTCTCATAGTCGAAAGGCCGTTGGATGAAAGCCAAATGTACCTTTTGCCATATCTAGTGTCTATCGGATCGGCCCATGAGAAGCTTATTTTGGAGCCGACTGTACAATTGATGATTAATGGTAGCTGACCATACGTATAGTCTACTCCATTAACCGTCAGAACAGTTTCCGATTCATCCGAATTCAGCCCGACCGCTGAAAACGTTATAGTAGTTGTAGAAGTTATGGAAACATACTCCAAGTAAAATGTGTGAAGAACGTCTGTTATCAAGTTTACTGCGAGATTTAAAGATTCTCCAACCCTGTTCACGAATACTGGGTTACTCCAGTTGTAGTTTCTATCCATCCATATGCACGTTAAACCTCCATTCGGGTCAAATGTAGTATCATAGGCGAGGGTTAAAGTAGCGTTATAAGCTGAAATTGTTTCTAGAACCCCGTCGAATTTCAAGTAGATGTTGAAATCATCGTAGTAGCTGTCTGTTTTACAATCAACATAGTCTTCATAATCGCTATGATGCCGTTCACTACCCCAATCTGTATTCGAACCCATTACGTGACTGAAAACCGCGACATCAGATATGTAGTGTGTCATAGCGCCTAGTCTCATAGAGGCATTCACCCAATCACCATTTTTTGCATAAGTAAGAGCCGTCACATACTCTTCTTGCGCTCTAATGGCAGATGCATCGTCTTGCAGAGAACCGTCCATGTGATAGTATACGTGGTGTTTAGACGTATCCCCAATACCATAAGGTGACTTGGAATTATCGGGCAGTTCGGTGCCGTAGAGAAACCATGCTAGATTTTCAATTATAAACCGCTTCTCTTCAGGCGGAAGCCAATCAAGAGCGTGCTCGGCGATCCAATCATGAGTCCCATACTTTATATTCTCTGGGCTTGAGCTGAAGCCACCGTTACTCCAAGCATCGCAACGTACTATAGATGTGGATAAAAGTAGCATAAGACAAACCGTTAGAATTAACCTTAACTTATACTTCATCTGAAAAACCACTGGAGAAATAGTTGAGGTAAATGTTAAAAAGCATTACTCTGTAAAAAAAGTCTCCATAAAGACTAGTATAGGATTTACCAAGGCAAGGCATTACTGATTGGAGAACCTCGATCCGCCACTCACCACGTGTTCAAACACAATAGTGAAGCCCTGAAAAGGTATGCTTCGTTGGTTCTTTAAGATTGTTTTCTGAGAGCACGGAAACGTCTATTTGAAACAATTGATAAGTGAGAAATTCCCGGTCATTTAGCGTAACATGTAACAGTATAGCCCGGGGGAGATTCGAACTCCCGTCGGAGGCTCCAAAGGCCTCCATGCTTGGCCGCTACACCACCGGGCTTCATCAAAAATAGACTTTAAAGAGGTTAATTAAGGTTTTTCATTGAAAAAAATGTGGAGTATTCGGTTAGTTCTATGATGTTATATTATTGGTCTTGGAAGTATTATCCATGCCAGTATGCTCAACGTTAGCACTTCTAATACTTCTCCCAGTATAACTCCTGATGCAAACGGTACGACCTTTTCTTCGTAAAGTTTGCTTCCGCCCATTCTAAGAACGATGTTCTTAACAATTAACGCCACCAATATTGGAACCCACGCCCCCCATAGGGAGACGCCCCAGGCCCATGAGACTGGTGCAACTATGGGGTCTGGGAACCATAGGAGCTTCGTATATAGGTAGCGCCCTATAATCACTATGATGAAGCCTATAAGTAGATGCACAGTAGCTTCTGAAATCGGTGTATCAACAGGTCTATACCAGAAGTTCCACTGAATATCCCCTTGGAAGTCTCTGAGCTCGTATCCGATTCTTCTAGCTCCATAAAGACCTGGGAGTATTGCTATTTTACAGAGTAGGTAAACGAATAGGGCTGGAAAGAGTGAGACTATTAACAGCTTAAAAACATCCCTACTGTTTATCTTAGCAAGGTCGGCCATCTTATAGGATAGAACTGATGCGTAGAATGCTGAGCCGAATCCGGCGGCGGCGTAATGTCCGATATGTTCCCTGCTCAGTAGCGGGACAAGCGCATAATCTACTGAGTTTATTTCAGGTAGAAGCTGGGTCGGCCAAGCCATAATCCTTATCATGGCTGGCGTGAGGTCATAGCACGGCTCGTAGGCGAATCCAACTCTTCCCCAGACCATTCCGGTGACTATCCAAGTTACTATTCCCGCGAATGGGACTACGAAAGACAACCATGGGCTTAACCCTGTATATATGAAGAAGATCATCATTAGTATGAAGGACGCTATCACCATTATCCAAGAGCTCCTATAGGACATGGGTTCTCCACCCTCAAATTCACTCCTACTGCTGGACCTGCTGAATGCGGCTTTCAAAGTTTCAGCTATGTATCGTCTCTCGTAGACGATCATGGAAATGAATATTCCAATTAAGGCACCTGTGCTAATGACTGAGATTTGGATTGGTGGGCTGACGTAGGGGCTTGGGGCACACCAGTTTCTTCCACAAAAGTCGTACTGCGTCATCTCCGTGTAGTACCCAGCGGCATAGGAGACAAATATCGCTATTTCAAAAACCAGTAGATAGAATAGTGTGCTGAAGAGATAGTGTACTGGTATTACTAGCATGAAGGCCCAGAAAGTTGGATGTTTATTTATGCCTAAGTGCCACGGTATTCCTGGTGGTGCAAACCAGTGTGAACCAGGTCCACAGGTATTGGTCTTCCAAGAGTATATGTCTGGGAACCATGGGAACATGTATGTTGCACCTATCGGTAGGCACAATATGAATCCCGCCAGCAGTCCTAAGAGGAACGGTGTTCTCATAGGCCAATCTCTTTTCCTTATGTTCTCTACGTTGACTAGACAAGTATGGTATACTAGAGTATAGGGGAATGGTATTTTCTCTATTTCAATCCACTCGCGTCTGAAGATGTTAGCTACCCCTATGGTGATGCATGAGAATATTCCAAACATTAAGAAGCGCCATATGATCGCTGGAAGTATGGAGTTCCAAGGCAATCGTCCTAAGTCTCCAACCCCATTTATAAGCGGTAAAGCCGCCTCTGTTGGAAGTGTTACGAATTCAGGTAGGTATCTGCCAAAGGATTCTGAGATGGCGTATCTACTTAGAAGATAGGCTTGATCATTGCTCCCTACAACCCCTCCAACCATCGCACATGAGACGAGTGTTACGAAGAGATAGGCTAAATTCCTACCTGTGAGATATTTTCTCATGCCTGGAATCTGCCAGAGAGCCGTTATTACTAGTAGAGCTACCATAGGCCAACCTGGGAAGTCTCCACCAGTCATCATGATTGGTGAGCCTAGGCTTTGTGCACATCCTAGTGGTGCTGGTAGTAAGGGGCCTTGGAAGCTTATGATAAATGCTAACACTATGCTTATGATTGCACATATGGTTAGGGTTGTCGGTTTAATCCGTTCTGCTTCAGAGGTTTTTTCAGCCAAAATAACACCAGTATGAATTTTGCTTTGTGGTTTAATTTAATTTTTTCTACTTGTGTTTTCTCAACCTATGGATTGGAGGTTTGTTGATGAGAGGTTTATTATGCGTGGTGAGCTCCTTCTCAGCCTAGATTTTCTTGGTGATTATGATTTTGAGCTTAGCCTCTTGAATGATTGTAGGGTTGGGTGTCCATTCGAGATTACGGATGGGTATGCTGTGTTCATCGCTGTTGTACGCTACCTATTCTCCATGCCCTATAGGCAGGTTGAGGGGTTCACTAGGGCTTTGAGTAGGCTTGTTCCAAGGCTTCCACCGGTAGACTACTCATGGGTTGGGAGGCGTATGCTTGGGCTCAATTTAAGCCCATATGAACCCCCTAAGCAGATGCGATGGGCTGGTTGCTATAGCTGTCGACTCGAGCAACGTAAGCGTCCATAAATGCGAAGGATGGGTTGAGAGACTTTACGATAGGAGGAAGCGCTAAGATACACTTCGCAGTTGACGTTAAAACGAAGGAGGTATTAGCGATGTATGTGACCACATATGACATACATGACTCTGAGGTTCTGCCAAGCATAATAGCGAATGCTTCAAGGTATAGGAGTATTGCTGAGGCATGCATGGATGGGGCATACGATTCGGTGAAAGCATATAGGCTTCTAAGGAGTATGGGTGTAAAACCAGTAATTAAGCCTAGAGGAAACGCCAGAACTGACAGAAGGCCTCCGGAGAGGCGCTCTTCAGTCATGATTCTTAAAACCATTGGAGAGAAGGCGTGGGGCAGGATGATGGGTTACGGTAGGCGCTGGAGCGCTGAAACAGCATTCTCAACATTCAAACGCCTATACGGATAATACTCCATGGCTAAAAACATGGAAAACATATCTAAAGAACTAGCAGCTAAAGCATACATATACAACATGCTAATAAACCTACAAAACTAAATCGAAAACAAGCAGCTTAAAACTAGAAGGAAAACCAAAACCAAAAGAATTAAGCTACAAAGATTTGAATTTGATATTACGTAAATCTTTTTAAGAATTTTCCTTCAATCTCCCCTCTTTTAGGATACTTCTAAGGTATTTCTTGAAGGTTTCAAGAAATCGTTTAGCATCTTCGGTTTTAATGCGTCTTCTAAATTCTCTAGCTATGAGAGCTATCAGCCCAGGCTGTGAGACTGTTTCCAATATGGCTAGAAGCTTTAAAGCGGCTAAACTCCTATAGAATTGAAAGTCTACGATGGATCCTCCATGTCTCTCATAGGAGTCTATAAACACCTCAGATAACTTCCGACTTTTTCTCCCAGACATTTTATCGTCAAAGTCTAGAAAGTTGAAGGCGTATGCGACGTCGAAGGTGGGTTCAGCTATCTCTGCACTTTCCCAGTCGATCACATAGGCTTTACCATTGCTGTACACTATATTGTCGAAGCTGTAGTCACCGTGGATCAGTCTCAATCTGGCTTCAACTCGACAATCCTCAAGCTTCTTAGCATAACTGAAAAGCCTCATGAAAACCCATGGTTTTCCAAGCGTAGTCAACATTGATATGACCGTTAAAGTTTTAACCTCCTTTAGATCACCCATGGGGTAATCTTTCCTAACTTTTAAGACGTCTTCAACATCACTTGAAGATATTCCGTGAATATCAACTAGCGATTTCGCCATAGCGTCAATAAACTCGTAACTATCTGCGACGTGGGACTGTTGAATTTTCTCCATTATCATAAAGGGTTTACCTAAGACTTCTCCACTCTCATCGATTGCATAAACTCTTGGAACTGGTACACCTTTACTATGCAATATGCTTAAAATTTTAAACTCTCTAAAAGCCTTCTTTCCATTGCCTGGATAGACTCGAAGGATTAGCTCTCTATTAGAGCCATCGTCGAGTTCAACCTTAAGAATATATATTGTGTTACTTAACCCTTGCTTCTCGTAAAGTTTTAACTCTAAAACTTTAACGTAGCCGGAGGCTAGTTCTTTAAACTCTATGGAGTTTAAGTAATCCTCCAGTTTAGATGCGAGTTTAGAACTGCTCAAACCATCGCCTTTTAGAGAAGTCTAATTTCTGTACTTCCTCTTCTCCTCCCAAGCCTTCCTCATAGCTTCTATGTTTTCACTTCTATATTTTAAAGCATGCCCAGGAGCCATTATAACGCCACCTGCTTTACCAAGATTAACACACTCTTCGACTTCCGCCATAACCTGACTCGGCGTCCCCCTATCTAAGGTTCTAGCGCTTACACCACCCCATAGGGTAATCCTACCCTGGAAATCTCTAAGTATTTTAGCCCAATCGTTACACTCACGCTGTATGTTCAGTATGTCAACACCCATCTCTATCAACTCTGGAACCAACACCTCTACTTTTCCATCACTATGGAGGTAGCAAAACGCTCCTGCATTTTTGACAGCTCGGTAGAGCTTTTCATGTCTAGGTTTTAAAAATCTCCTCCACCATTCAGGTGAGAATAAAAGCCTATCCTCCATACCCCAGTCATCGCCATAGAGTACTACATCGAAATCCACTTCTCTCATAACGGTCTCTAAAATCTCAAGCTTAACTTCAACGACCATATCCATCAATTCATCCACGGCGTCTGGGTATAACCTAGACCATAGAAACAATTTGTGCATACCGCCTAATAGAAGCCAAGCTCTCTCAAATATTCCCCAACCGTGATCGAGAGCCAATAAACTGACTTTACGGTCAACTCTATGAAGGGCTTCAAAAATAGGCTCCAGTATTCTACTTTTAGATGGCAAAGGCGGTTTATACTTGTCCAAGTCTTTCAGCTCAGTAATTGGATGACCGACTGGGAAACCGTCTGAAAAAGGGTCTTTAAGAGTCCAAACAATCCCCCAATCGTCTACACCTTCACTTCTATGCTCTACTATGCCGGGTTCAACTATTTTAACTGATTCATCGAACATAGGACATGGAAGCCACCAAGGCCCCTTCCACTCAATGGCTGAGAGAATGTTCTCCTTTGGAGAAACTTTAAACAACATATTAAGTTATTTTTCAATATTCATGAATTTAAACGTTAATGCCTTCAAAACTTTACGCTAATTTAAGGCTTGAAAATCTTATTTTTGAACTAACCTTATTCTACTGGAGTCTAAGCTTTAATGTTCATCTATTGTGGAAGGCTAAGACTTCCTGTAAAGTTTTTAAGCAGCCTACGGCTTCTTCTGGAAGAAGATGGCGGATTTTGCTGTTCAAGTTAAAAGCCTAGTTAAAGTTTACAATGGCAAGGTTAAAGCTTTAGATGGCGTGGATTTAACCGTTGAAGCCGGTGAGACCTTTGCATTACTCGGCCCAAACGGTGCTGGTAAGACTACGCTTATGAGGATTTTAACAACACAACTTAAACCCTCAGCTGGCGACGCGTATGTTTTCGGCTTAAACGTAGTCCGTGATGGCGGTAAGGTTAGAAAACTCATCAGCTATGTACCTCAGGAGATGAGTATATGGACCGATATCAGCGGCTATGAAAACCTTCTGATATACGCTAAGATTTTCGGAATTCCACGCTTGGAGAGGGAGAAGATAATAAATGAAGCCTTGGATATTATGGGTTTAACCGATGTTAAAAAGAACCTCGTTAGAACGTACTCTGGTGGCATGATAAGAAGGCTTGAAATAGCATGTGCTATGCTTGTTAAACCTAAAATAATGTTCCTAGATGAACCGACAATAGGTTTGGACCCGGGTGCTAGGAAAATAGTCTGGGAGAGATTGAATACATTCAAGAAGGAATATGGTGTAACTATTTTCTTCAACACCCATTATATGGATGAGGCAGACCTATATGCCGACGATATAGCCATAATAGATAGGGGGAAGATTGTAGCGAGAGGTACGAGTGAAGAGCTTAAACACTCCATAAGCGGGGAGATTGTATCTCTCACTTTGGAAAATCCGCAATCCAGTTCTCAGATTCTAGAAGAAGTTCGCAGATTAAAATTCGTAAAGGATGCCTTTATGAAGGATAGAGATCTAAATGTTCTTGTCGACGATGCTGAGTCTTCTCTTTCATACATTATAGATTTTTTAAAATCGAAGGCATTGGATGTAAATAGGATCTCCATAACCAAGCCGACTTTAGACGATGTCTTCCTCAAGTATACTGGGGTTAGGCTTGAGGAAAGAGGTAGGATAAGTGACGTTAGACAAATACGTTATATGATCAGAAGGTGATGGTATGAGCGCGACTTTTAAGAATATACTAGCTATGATTGAGCTTGAATTAAGGAGGTTGAGTCATGATAGGACGGAGATCTATTCTAGAGCCGTTCAACCTATTCTATGGATAGTCGTATACGGAACTGTCATGGGAAGTATTAGAGCTATACCGACGGGTGGCGTACCGTACATAGATTTCATCACGCCAGGTGTAATAATTCAGTCAACAACGTTCATAAGCATATTCTACGGACTGACGATAGTATGGGAGCGTGAATCTGGTATTCTTAAAAAACTCCTCGTAGCCCCCGTCTCTAGGTATTCTATAGTGATCGGTAGAGCTATGGCTTCAGGAGTTAGAGCGATTTTTCAAGCTTTAATTATTTTACCCGTAGCAATCGCCGTAGGTGTGAGATTTCTACCAAACCCCGCGCATCTATTATTGGCTTTCATAATGATATTTTTCGCCTCCGGCGGCTTTGCAGCGGTGTCGATACTGGTGGCTTCTTTCATGAAAACACGGGAGAGATTTATGGGGATAGGGCAGGCGATCACTATGCCGTTGTTCTTTGCAAGCAATGCCTTATACCCGGTTCAATTAATGCCACCGATTTTAAGAGAGTTTTCAACAGTAAACCCGTTGAGCTACGTTGTGGATGCCGTAAGGGAGCTTCTGATTATCGGAAACCTATCTAATCTCCTGGAAGATTTAATAGCGATTGCGTTATTTGATGCTGTAATGTTTATCTTAGCTTCGATATGTTTCAGACGGATAATAGAGTGAAGTAGGCATGTTAATAAAAAGGGTTGTTAAGAACAATTTCAAACTTCCTGCGGATTCAACGTATCTCCTCAAAAATTTTGGAATTAAAGTAATTGTTTTTCGGAGAACTTTCCACCCATAGTGGGGATTTCAGAATGGTGACGTTGAATTTAGAGATGCTTCAGAGTTATGAGAGACAAGCGAAAGTATTGAAAAGATTTAACCCGTTCAGGTCGAAGACTTGCCCCCTTAGACTTGAAGTTAACGTGTACACCGGATGTGCTTTTCAATGTATATACTGCTACGCTAGAGCATATATATGTGGTTTTGAAGAGCCTAGGTGTAAATCGAACTTTGAAGAAAACCTTAAGAAGGACGTTAAAAAGGCTGTTGAAATCAGGTTAAACAAATTACCTGTGAGTATTTCAAATTCCTGCGACCCTCTTCAACCGTTAGAGGATAAATATAGACATACACTGCTTACGATCAAGCTTCTAACGGAGAACGATTTTCCAATAATAGTAATCACTAAAAACCCTTCAAAGCTTTTGGAATCGAAGTATTTGGAAGCTATGGACTCTAAGAGAACTTTGATAGAAGTGACCGTTATAAACATGAATTCAGAGTTTTTCGAGCCGAATGCGCCTCCCTCAATAGAGAGGATTGCCGCGGTAGAGGAATTAATTAAAATCGGTTTCAACGTCGCCATTCGAATAGACCCAATTATCCCACGTTTCGGGGGAATCTTAGGCCAGTCGCCATCAGAGATTGAAACACTTATAGAAAATATCCGTGAAATCGGGATAAAACTTGTCGTAGCGAAATGCTTAAGGCTTGTAGGGGCGACGGCTAGAGTACACCCCGCCTTCTATTATGGACTACTACCACACTATAAAACCCATGGTGTTTGGAGTAGAAACTGCTACGAACTTAAAAACCATATTAAGCAGATACTTCATATGCCTGTTTACTCAGCATGTTTAAAACGCGGAATAGGCTATTCAACATGCCTAGATAATGTAGATCTCCCAGGTTCAACACCATGCGATCGAGGCAACATACTTCTATGTAAAAGAGAAAAAGTTAATAGCTTTAACTTTTGAAAAAGATAATCGACCTGCTTCAATGGCTTCTCCAATACAGATCGGGTTGAAGATAGAGGAAGACGATATTTCAGTAGAAGTTGATAGCGCATCTTTTTCAGTAACTTTTCCAAAGGGTTCACTTAAAAACTATCCTGAACCTGCTAAGAAGATTCTAGCTGAGAACTTGGCTTTTGCATCGACAATGCACTTGCCCTTCTTAATGGATAGGAATACTATCATTTACCATATGCGTAAACCTCTAGCGAAAGAACTGATCGAAGAGGGTTTTCGGCTTTCCCTACCGGCAACGGCTTTTCTAAAATCTCAGAAAACGTCAGAATTAATTGAAAGATTTTCGAAGTTTCGATATTTTTTCGAAGAAGAAGCTCCTTCAAAATATACTTTATACCGAGAGGACTTTACAGATAAAGCCGTTCTACCTTTCTCGTTTGGAAAAGATAGCCTGCTCACCTATGCTATCTGTAGGGAGATTGGGATCAAAACCGTGCCTGTGTATATTAAAGAACCTCTTACAATCTGGGAGAATTATTTCAAAGAGGAACTTTCCAAAAAGTTTTCCGAGGAGTTTGGGGAGAAAGTACTATTCATCGATAACGGTCTTGGGGCCCTTAGAGAACCGGATAAAGGATTGGAGGAGAGGGGTTGGTACGGTTGGGAGTTGCAGTTAACCCAGATAGGCCTTATGTTGATACCGATAGCATACGTTGAAAAGGCTAGTTACGTATTCTTCGGTAATGAGAAGTCTTGTGATGAGGGCTTCTTCGATGGAGAGGGCTTCTGGTGTAATCCAGTTTACGAGCAGAGTAGTGAGTGGATTTTGAAGTTTAGAGAAATCGTTAAAACACTAGGCGTAGAGAACATCACCATTGGCTCTCTAATCGAACCCTTATATGAACTAGCTATTATAAGGATTCTACACAACCGCTATCCCGATGTCGCTAAGTACCAGATGTCTTGTGGAGAGAATATTGAACCTAGAAAATCCCGCTGGTGTGGAAATTGCTCTAAATGTGCTCGAATTTATATCTTCCTCTTAGCTAACAATGTAGACCCAAAGAAGCTAGATATACCTACCAATATGCTTGAATTGAAGTATAAAAGCCTCTTCAGCCTTTTCAATGGAGGAAGAGGTAACTACGGATACGACTCTTCAAGGATTGGAAGGGATGAGCAACTTTTAGCCTTCTTACTAGCCTACCGGAACGGTTACGAGGGAGACCTAATAGACCTATTCAAGAAAATGTATCTAGAGGAGGCTAAGCGTAGAGAAGAAGAGTTGAAGAAGAAGTTTTTCGGAGTACATCCAGCGAAGACTACGCCTGAAGAATTGAAAGACAAGGTCTTGAAAATATTTCGAAAAGAGCTTGAAGAAGTATTGTAGAGGAGGAGCTATATAGCCCATGAAATTTAATTCCTCAGCGATTAAAACAGCATGGTTATCAACATGATTTTTAAATAGGCGATTTAGAACACGCTAAAAACGATTTAAGATCAGGCTTCTATGACTGGGCTTGTTTTTCGGCTCAACAATCCGCTGGAAAAGCAGTTAAAGCGGTTCTCCAAAGACTTGGAGCCGAAGCTTGGGGGCACTCAGTCTTCGATCTACTCTCCAGCTTAAGCGGTAGAATCGATGTTACTGGCGAATTATTGGATTATGCCTTAGAGCTTGATAAGGTGTACATATCGGCACGTTATCCCAATGCACATCCATCTTCTTCCCCTAGGAGAAGATATACGCGAAGGGAGGCTGAACGTTTAATTGAATACGCAGAGAAAATATTCAAGTTCTGTGAGAGTATTCCAAAATTTAGTAGAGAAGATGTTATCAAAGAGCTTAATAGATGCATTAAGGAAAACCGTGAATCTTTAGGGCTGTATAAGGTTTTATTGTTCGGTTCCTATGCTAGGGGTGATTATACGGTCTCAAGCGACATAGATGTATTTGTCGTATTTGACGATGAGAAAATTAACGGAGACAGAGTCTACAAAACTTTAATGAAAGCTATTAAACTTCCTAGGATTGAGCTTCACGTGACATCGAAAAAAAGAGTATGAAGTTCTTAGAAGTTCAAAGTGGATAAGGACAACAGAAGAAGATGGGATAAAAATCTTAGACGCACCTTAAAAAATTTCTGCTTACGAATCTAGCCTTAAGTGAGGCACTATAAGGAAGCGTTGTTTAGAGTTAAAGCTTTTAACATTAGAGGGTTTTAGAAATTATGGGTAGGATAGATGAATGAGAGGGAGTACCTCTATCAGGAGAGGTTGAAGCGTTATTTAACGGCTATGCGTAATGAAAAGCCGGATTGTATTCCGATCCGCCCTTTTGTCGCAGAATTCACTGCGAAGTATGCCGGTTATACTTGTCAAGAAGTTACTCATGATTATAGGAAGGCGTTTGAAGCCGTACTCCGATGTGCTAAAGACTTCGATTGGGATGCTATGGTTCCAAACATGGTTTACGTTTGGACTGGTCTTACTCAGGCTCTCGGGTTGAGGTATTACGCCGTTCCAGGCGTCGACATTCCTCCAGATACGCCGTTTCAGTACCGTGAGCCCCCGGAGCAGAAGGCGTTTATGAAGCCGGATGAGTACAATATGCTTATAGACGACCCGACCGCGTTTTTATACAATGTTTGGTTTCCACGCGTTTCAACGGAAATTGCAGAGGGGGTTCTTCCATACCGTAGTAAGCTTGCACTAGTGAAGGGAGCTATGGCTATGCTCGATTACTTCAATGCTTTAGCTTTACAGGTGGAGAGGATGAGGAGGGAGGCTGGAACAGTGTCGGCTATAGCCGGGATCCTTAAAGCACCTCTAGATATAATTGCGGATAAGCTACGCGGATACATCGGTCTGGTTAAGGATTTACATAGGCAGCCTGGGAAGGTGCTTGAAGCTTGTGAGGCACTCGCCCCTCATTTGACGAAGGTCGCGCTTATGACTGCGGATCCAGAGAGGAAGGTACCTATAGGCTTCTGGATGCATAGAAGCTATGTGCCCTTCATAAGTATGAGCCATTTTAAAAACATCCACTGGCGTACTTTAAAGCCCATTATCGAGGAGATCTGGCGTCATGGGCATCAGGTTCTCTTCTACGCTGAAGGCGATTGGACTATGCACTTAGACAGTTTCGCCGAGCTGCCTGAAGGTAGCATAGTGTTCCACGTAGATAGAAGCGATATCTACGAGGTACGTAAGAAGCTGAAGGATAGGTTCTGCGTAAGCGGGGGGATACCCAACTGGTTGCTCTCCATCGGGACACCTGAAGAAGTACAACGCTACTGTAAGAAGGTGATAGACGTTCTAGCTTCAGATGGAGGGTATATTATGGATGCGTCAGCCATAATACAGAACGACGCCAAAGTTGAAAATGTTAGAGCCATGACGGAGTTTACACGCAACTACGGTTCATATCCTCTAGGGCAAATTCAAAGCTCAAAGCAACAGCCGCATCCAAGGGAAGAATTGAATGAGAAGGAGCCTATGCTAAAGTCTAAGGTTAAACCGGGTATATGCATCCCATGGGAGGAGAAACGTAAAGAACTGCCTCAAATACTAGGCGATGAAAACCTTCTAAAGAGGGTCTGGGAGGAGGTAGAATCCTTCGGTTATCTATTCATATGGCAAGTTCTACTATCTTTCTAAAGGAACCGTTATGATTTAATTAAACCCACATATTTCTGACAATTGTAGAGGAAAAATGCAAAACATGAATAGCTTAAACATTTTCAACACTGCTTCACAATTTTAACTGGAAGAATATCTTGAAAAGATGGAATATTTTAACGATAGCAGTTTTACCTACGACTTTAATCAGAGAAAAGTTGAAAATTTAATGCTCCGGGCGGGATTTGAACCCGCGACCTCCGGCTCGAAAGGCCGGAATACTTGACCAGACTATACGACCGGAGCTTCTGAGAAATTACAGAGAAAATTTCTCAGAATAAAGGTTTCGCTTTTCCAGTAGCGTAGGGAAAAGATGGAGGTGTTTATTTCGCCTCGTCTTCTATTGTTGTTTCGTATGTTTCCCAGTCTACTCTAAGCTTTAGGTTTACTTGGTGTTTACCCGGTCCTATTTTACCACCATGATTTACCATTATGTGCACCTCATCTCCATAGTACGATGTCACATACATGCCAGGTGTTATGGGTCTGGCTGCTTCATCGGCTACTTTTATGAAAGCCTTATTCGTGTAGTCTACACCGTCTACATATACTTCTAAGTCTACGGATGCGGACCCAGAGCCTATCCTATTCTGAAACTTCAACGTTAAGGTTTCCTTGACGCCATCCTTGTCGAGGTCTACGTTTTCCATACTTCCTTTAACGTATGGGAAGTAGTAGCTGGCCATACGATGAAATTTATATAGTAAGTCTTTCTTAAGCTTTATGCCTCTATGAGAGTTTCAGTGCTTCTAACCCCTTCAAGCCTATTTATCACGGCAGATATTTCAGCTATATCCTCGTTTGTTGAACCCTCTACGAGGCAGACTACGTCAAACCTTCCATATGTTGGATAAACCTTAACGACGCCCTTCAACTTCTTAAGCTCTTCAAGGACCCTGTTCAACCTCACTGGGACAACCTTTATCAGTATGCATGCGTTAACCAAGCTTAAACCACCTCCATTTCAACAAGAGTTTCTGTGAAAGCAACTCCTCCAATACGTCCAATACGTCTAACGAGAGAAGCTAAGTCGCTGTACTTTTCAACTTCAATATCTGCAACTATGTCAAACCTTCCTAAAACTGGGAAGGCCTTAACAACACCCTTAAGGCTTTTAACGGCGTTTAAAACCTCCTTATACCGACCGGCTGAGGCTCTTATAAGGACGCATGCAGATGGCATAACATCAACCTCAAATAGTATATTCATTAATAGAAATATATGTGTTTGCTTAAGAGAGCCTTCAACGCAATTGAAAAGCTAAACCCTAATTTAAGCAACTCCTACATCAACCATGTTCTTCGACCTTCAACTCAAAAATAATCTAATCCTTAATTAGACTAACGTCCACCTATTGGAATTAAATTTTCTTCTTAAGGGAGAACTTTTCCACCAGCTCTTCGAGGTCTTCCAGCGAAAGGTATCTCTTCCGCATTCTAGCCATAGCTCTAGCATACATGAGCAACTCAGTAAGCTTATCCGGATCCTCAGGAACATCGTACCCCATTTCATGATTGAGGACGTGAACAAGCCCAGACCTACCTGAGCTATCTCCAATTACAATCCTCCAAGATTCACCTAAGATCTCAGGTGGATAAGGCTCGTAGACCCTCCTATCCTTAAGTAGACCGTCTTGATGTATACCGGATTCAACGGTAAATATATCTAAGCCCGCCACGGGCTTGTTACGACTTATAGGACTACCGGAGACTTCAGCTATAAATCTACATATGGTTCTTAAAGGTTTAACGTTGAATCTATCTACGTTTAAACGGGTCTTCAAAGTTAGGAGAACTTCCTCCATAGGGGCATTGCCAGCTCTCTCTCCAAGTCCATTCCAAGTAGCCGATATCCAACTAGCTCCAGCTAGAACGGCTGATATAGTGTTGCCAACAGCCATGCCTAAATCGTTATGGTAGTGTGTTTCAATAGGTTTATCCGTAGCCTTTACCAGAAAACGCATTCTCTCAAATGCTAAAGGCGGTAAGAGCACGCTTAAGGTATCGCAATCTCTAAACTTCTCAGCGTTTACGTTCTTAAGAAATTCAACCATGTAGTTTAAATCCGCTCTAGTAGAATCCTCTAAATGCATTGATACTTTAACGCCGTGACTATGCAGGTAGTCTATCGCCTCAAAAACCTTCATTAACGCCTCTTCCCTCCTCAAACCGTTGAACTTATACTTTAAATGGATATCTGAGATTCCAAAGGATACCGCAATCCAACTGGCCTCCGTCTTCAAAGCAAGCTCAAAATCCTCCCTTCTAAGCCTAGACCAAACCACCAATTTAGATGATAAACCCTCTCTTCTAAGGGCATTTACAAGTTCAAGCTCGTATTCCGAATATGGTGTAAAAACCTCTATCAGGTCTATTCCAACATCTAAATCGAATTCAACTATCTTTAAAGCTTCTTCAACTGTGAAGGCTACACCAGGAGCCTGCTCCCCCTCACGTAGAGTCGAATCTACTACTTTAACGTCTAAGCTTTGGCTACCTCCCTGAAGACCCTTAGCCTCAAGCATAGAAGTTTTAAATATTTTCAAAAATTTAAACGTTTTCTTTAAAAATATTTCATAACTTTACGCTTCAAATTTTAGACCTTTCAAGTTCTATCAGATGCCAGACTTCAGGATTTGCTATCCACTTCGGCTTCCCACCTTTAAAGAATGTTTCCAAAGCCTCTAAAACCATTTCATCGGTCTTCTTAACGGCCTCATATGTGTATGAAGCTATGTGTGGTGTTAGTATTGTGTTTTCTGTTTTTCTTAGTGGGTGGTTTTTTGGTAGTGGTTCTTCTGTGTATACGTCTATTGCTGCTCCTGCTATCCATTTTTCTTTTAAGGCTTTTATGAGTGCGTTTTCATCTACTATTGCTCCTCTAGCCGTATTTATTAGGAAGGCTGTAGGCTTCATAAGTTTAAGCTCACGCTCACCTATCAAACCCTTAGTCTCAGAAGTTAAAGAAGCATGAATAGAAACAAAATCAGACTCCAAAAGAAGATCATCCAGACTCGTAAGATCTACACCGAGACTAGTAGCTTTACTCTTATCAACGTAAGGATCGTACGCCAATACACGCATTCCAAAAGCCTTAGATATCTCAGCAACCCTACTCCCTATACTGCCTAAACCTATTATACCCAGCGTTTTACCTTTAAGATCAAAACCGATGAATTCAAGCCTCGCCCATTCCCCAGACTTCATAAACATGTGAGCATCCACTATACGTCTACTGAGCGCTAGCATAAGTCCAACAGTATACTCTGCCACACTTTCAGCGTTCGCACTTGGAGTGTACGTGACAACTATACGTTTTTCCGTAGCCGCTTGTAAGTCTATATTGTCTACGCCTACGCCATGCCTAGCTATTATACGAACTCTAAGGTCTCCATTTAAAACCTCCCTTGTTACCTTATCCGTCCCAAGAACTACACCGTCATACTCTCTTAAAACTTCTCGGAGAGCTTCAGCTTGAAGCTTTCCTCTATTAACGGTGACTTCAGCGAACTCGTTTAAACGTTTAAAGGTTTCCGGCGTTAACGAGCCGAAGGAGCCGGATGTCACATAGATTCGAGGCCTACCCTTCAAGTAAGTCGTCACCCTCGTTAAGAATCGAAAATTTATTTAGCTTCAACTGTTACGTAAAGTTTTCCCTCACAATCCCCCAAACAGTTTATAGCTCGAATTTTCCATCATGCTTAGAAGACGGCAATGGACGGCTACGTTTAAAAAATTCAAGGCGGATCTTGCTGTCAATCGGCGACATTTTCCCTTACTATGATAGCAAGGTTTAACTCTACTTTTACTTATAACCGATATTGGTGTTGCTTCAGTGAGTGAACTATGGAGTGAGAAGTATAGACCTAAAAGTCTAAAAGACATGGTTGATCAGAAGGAGATAGTGGAAAGGCTGAAGAGGTTTGTTGAAACGAAATCCATGCCTCACTGTCTCTTCGCCGGTCCGCCTGGAACTGGGAAAACGACAGCTGCATTATGCCTAGCTAACGACCTATTCGGTAAATTTCTAGCGGATAGCTTTATGGAGTTGAATGCGTCGGATGAAAGGGGGATAAACGTTATCAGAGATACTGTTAAACGCTTCGCCAGGAGTAAGAGCTTAGCGGATGTACCGTTTAAAATATTAGTTCTCGATGAAGCCGATCATCTGACCGATGATGCTCAACACGCTCTTAGAAGGACTATGGAGAAGTATACGGATACCTGTAGGTTCATACTTTCATGCAATTACAGTAGCCGTATAATTGAGCCTATACAGTCTAGGTGTGCAATTTTCAGATTTACACCATTGCCTAGGGATGATATGATCAATTTCTTAAAACGTATTGCTAAGGCTGAGGGCGTCGAGCTTTTTGAAGACGGCGTTAATGCCGTGGCTGATATAGCCGCTGGGGATCTTAGAAGGGCTATAAACCTTCTTCAAGCAGCTGCAGCTACTGGTGAGCCCGTTACAGCTGATGTCGTCTATAGAGTTGTTGGGCTCGTCCATCCGAAGAGGATAGCGGAGCTACTGGATATCTCTATAAAGGGTGATTTGATCGAGGCTAGGGAGGAGCTTAGGAGACTGCTTTACATGGAAGGCTACTCTGGTTCAGATATAGTGAAGCAGATACACTCCCATGTGTTTAAACTAGACATCCCAGAGCCTGTTAAACTTAAAATAATTGAACTCGTAGGTGAGACAGATTTCAGAATAGGTCAGGGTGCTGATGAAGAAGTTCAGATAATGGCTTTGTTGGCTAAGATAAAACTTGCAACTTTGAAAGGAGGATAGGCATTGCCCGAAGTTCCGTGGGTTGAGAAATACAGACCTAAAAGCTTAGAAGAATACGTAGGCAATAATGAGGCAGTCGAACATTTAATCAGATGGGTTAAAGACTGGAATCCAAGTAGAGGAAAGAAGGCGGCTCTACTATACGGTCCTCCCGGCGTAGGTAAAACAACTATAGTGTTAATAGTGGCTAGAATGTTCAATTACGACATAGTTGAAATGAATGCAAGCGACTGGAGGACTGCTGAGAAGATATCTAGGGTTGCCGGTAGGGCTGCAGAACAGGGGACTCTATATGGCCAAGGTAGGCGTATAGTTCTGATAGATGAAGTTGATGGCATATCCGATGAAGATACTGGAGGTTTAACAGCCTTACTAGATATTATAAGAAAGTCGAAAAACCCGGTTATACTGGTCGCCAATGACATATGGCAACCTAGGTTTTCTACTTTAAGAGAGGCTTGTGAGCTCATAGAGTTTAAAAGGCTTACGTCTAGAGACGTGGTTAGACACTTAAAACGTATATGCTCCATGGAAGGGTTGGATGCAGACGACGCTGCTTTAAAGTTGATAGCCGAGAAGTCTGAAGGCGATATGAGGTCTGCTGTAAACGACCTCCAAGCAGTCTCATATGGACGTAAACGCATAACGGTTGAAGACGTAAATTGGCTTGCTACTAGAAACAGGATCATGCCGATATTCGACGCCTTAAAACTCGTCTTCTACGGTAAAACCGTCAACGGCGCTAAATCCGCGTTTGAAATGGTCGATATGGACCCTGAAATGTTCTTTGAATGGATTTATGAAAACGTGCCAGCACAACTTAACGACCCTGAGGATTTAGCCGAAGCCCTTGAAAACCTTGCGTTGGCAAACCTCTTCCTAACTAGGGTTAAGCAGGAGCAGGATTGGAAGCTTTTAAGCTACGCATTGGAATGCATGACCGCTGGTGTAGCGATGTCTAGGAAGTATAGTAAACCCAAATGGGCACCTTTCAAATTCCCATCTAGAATAAGGTTCCTCAGCAGTTTTAAGGCTAGGAGAGAACTTTTAAACGGTTTAGCTGCTAAAATAGCCTCTAAAACCCATGCTTCTAAAGCCAAAGTTGTCGAAGAATACCTTCCATACTTGAGGGCTATAGCTCTTTTAAACCCAAGTCTATGTGAGAAGATAGGTAAAGAGCTAAGTCTTACAGAGGAGGAGCTAAGCATACTCGGAGGGCTGAAGGAAGAGGCTTCAGAGAAGTCTAGTGAAACTAAGCGATTGAAGAGACGTAGATGACTGTATGGTCTATAATACGTTACGTTTATATCTTTTCTACAGTAAGTAACCACTAAACATGTTACTCGTAGACACACATGCACATCTAGACGAATTTGAAAACCTAAAGTCCATTCTTGAGAAAGCCAGAAGAGTTGGAGTAGTCGCAATTGTAGCAGTTGGGTCTTCTCTAGAGACAAATTTAAAAATTTTAAGAATCGGGAAAGAGTTCAAAGGATACGTATACCCGGCTCTTGGAATACATCCTTGGAATCTAACGTCTAGACCTGAAGACATAGAGGAAAACTTCAGACTTATTGAGGGAAAAATTGGAGAAGCGGTTGCAATTGGGGAAGTTGGATTAGATTTTTGGATTAAAACGGATAGAAACTTACAAGTTAAAGTATTTAAAAGAGCTGTAGAGCTTGCCGTTAGATACAGCAAGCCTTTATCGATACATTCAAGAGGGGCTTGGTCTGAGGCCCTCGAAATAGTTAAATCTATGAGTGTTGAAGAGGCGGTTTTCCACTGGTATAGTGGACCTGAAGACGTCTTAAATAGAATTTTAGATTCAGGCTATTATGTGTCAGCTACACCAGCCGCCCAGTACAGCCGCTATCATATTGAAGCCGTTAGAAAAGTTCCATTGGAAAGTCTACTTCTCGAAACAGACTGCCCAGTTGTTTATAGGGGTGTTAGCTCAGACCCGTCATCGGTGGTTGAAACCGCTAAGGCGGTATCCTCTATTAAAGGCATACCTATAGATGAAGTCGCTGAGAAAACCACCAGAAACGCTGTTAAAGTGTTTAAGATAAGTGTGTAGAAATCATAGCGGTTCTATTTGAGGCTTTCTACGCTTTTCATCGGTCTTAGGCCCTTCAACCGGTATTCTATACATCTTCTCTTCCCCAGCGGTCTTCTTATCTGCTTTAATCTCTTCTATGAGGGGTTTACCGCCTTCTACGATTATTTCAGCTCCAGGGTATCTTCTATTCAATGTCTTCTTAAGTTCTGACACATCTACGTTTTTACCAGCTTTAACGTAAACTTTGGTTTTCCCTCCCTCTTCTATGACATTTATCGAGTACCCGTAGTCGCCGACCTCAGATTCTTGGAAGAGTTTTTCAAACCTTTCAAATTCCTCTTCTATATCTCCAAATATTTCATCGAAGAGGCTTCTACGCCTCCTACTCTTCATACATGAGAGAGGGATTTGAGAGAAGTATTTAAAGCTTCTTGATTAACTGTTTAAGTGAAGTTACTTGAAGAAATCACCGAGGCTGAAAACTGTCTATAGGGCTTTATCGTCTTATTTGAGATTTAAAATCGGTAATCCAAGGTTAAGCTATGTCGTTTATTGCTGTACTGCCAGATGTAATCTGAGGTGCGTCTTCTGTAATTGGTGGAGAAGCAGTATTAGAGAGTTGGAGACGAGGGACGCCCTTAAAGTGATCGATCAACTGGCTGACTTCGACGTTGTAGCAGTAGACTTTTCAGGAGGAGAGCCAACTCTTAGAAAAGACTTAGAAGTATTGGCTGGGAGAGCTAGAGAGTATGGAGTCTATACGATTTTAAGCACAAATGGGACGACGATAACAGGTCCTAGGGCGAAGTCCCTCAGTGAAGTATTCGACGTGGTGAACATTTCGCTAGATGGTTTTGAACATACGCATGATTCAACCAGGGGAATTGTTGGAACCTATAGTAGGGTTTTGAAGTCCATTCAATACCTAAGGGAGAACGATGTTAAAGTTGGAATAGATTTGACAATATACTCAGCCAACGTAGACGAGGTGTTTCAACTCTTTAAAAGTTTAATGGGAGTTGTAGACTTCGTATCCTTCCAACCAGTCATGCCTTACCCCCCGCCAGTAGAATTAAAGCCTGAAGTTGAGAAGGTGAGTATGCTTGTTAAATCTCTTATGAAGCTTAAAGATTATGCACCGCAGTTCATAGCACCTACAAAATGGTACATAGAAACAATTGAAAGATACTTCCAAGGTATAATGGATAAGATTTGCGACGCTGGTACGCTCTATGCTATGGTTGACCCAGATGGCACCCTCCTCGCGTGTAATGCCGTTAGAGGAAGCATAATAGGCAATATAGCTGAAAACTCTCTTAGAGATCTATGGTTTAGTGAGAAGAGAGCAAATGCATTAAAAGCAGTCGATGAATGTAAAGGCTGCCTCTCCCAATGTACAACGCTCATATCTATGAGCTACAGAAGGCTCTCCCTAGAAACCATTAAAAGCGTACTTAATTACGCTTAAAGTATCTAAATAAAGCCTGTTGAAGAATACCCTGCAGGCACAGTTGAACTTGCCGTTTAAGTATTTTTTCCAACCTGTAGCAAACTACCTGCAAATTACACCTAACAGAGGCCTATTTAGACCTACCAATATTTGTTAAGAAGTCTTTAACCTCCCGCCTCAACAGTATAAACTCTACTAGAGTGCATGAGATCAGTATTTCGATGAAGGCCTTCACCACTATGAAAGCTATGATTGGCTCTGGAACACCGTATATTGAGCAGGCAAGCCACATATACGGTGTATAAGGTATCATCGCAATGGCTCCACTGACTGGTGGTGGAAATTTAAACTTCTTAGAGAATAAGCCAGTCACGTATGCCAGTAGTGCATTCCCAAACGGTATGAATACATTCCCTATCTTCACCGTAGCTATTATTAGGCTTAAGGCTCCGGTTAAAGCACCAGTTAAAGGCCCAACCGTTACGGCTAGTAGTAGAGCTGGAAGCGCAGATAGGTGGAATTCAACCACCGTACCTGGTGCAGATGGTAGTCTTATCGAGAAGAAGCCCAATACGTTTCCTAAAGCACTCATGACGGAGATAAGCGCTAAGACTTTCGTCGAACTCTTCGCCACGTATATCTCACTTTTATATAAGCCAGTTGAATATAAGCTTTAGAAGTACATGTTTTAACCGTGCTTTCAGATGGAACAATAGCGGCTTTCAAAAAGTCATGGAAAAAAGGTAAAAGATAAAAAACCCTTTATGTATAATAAAACCTGAAGCCGCATGAAAAAAATAGGTATCTATTTCATCTCCATGTTAATGCTTATCGTAACCCTTAGCATTTTAACAAATTCTTCAATCGCTTACACGGTTGAGAGTATAAAAATCTATGGGAAGGTGGAAGACCACTACACATCTGAACCCGTGTATAATGCGTCCATCATAGCGATACCTTGGCGTGGAAGCGTAGAGAAGAAGTACTTTCAAACCTATACAGATAGCTCCGGCTTCTACGAACTTCTACTTCCAATGTATGATAGATACGGTGCGAGGTGCGAATACGTGATATATGTTCTCCATAGAGACAGCTCTACTGGCTTAATAGATTACATGCCCGCAGTCTACCCTGAAGATGTTTCTAAGGGAGGCGCCAGAGAATCGCGAGAGATTAATTTTAGACTTGTGCCAGGCGCCTCCATTGAAATATACCCTAAGCAGAAGTCCGACATATGGTATATTCTCAGCAAAACGGCGCCTTCATGGTATCTACTGACGATAGTGGATGCTTCGACTTTGGAGACGCCCAATCTCCCCAATGGTACCGTGATAATATACGGCGAGCCACCTATATACACGGTTAAACAGCGCCTAGAAATCTACGGTGCAGATATTCAATTCCTATCTTCGAGAGACCTATTCATGAAAAACCTAGTAGTAGTACCTGCTGATACGCCTATTTACCTCGTGGCTAAGATGGAGTTTCGCAATGAACGTACTATGAGGAAGGAGATACTGCCCGTGCTCATAAGCTTCAAGGGAGGCCCATTTACTCTAAAAAAGGGTGAGTACATATCATTCGATATTCGAGGATACGTCTACAAGCTTAGTACCGATGCCATTGAAGTTTTGTCCAGAGATTTAGAGAGGAGATTTGTCCAAGCTGAGGAGGAGGGTTTCTACCTTGGAGCTGAGAGGGAAGATTTCAGAGATAGAGTCCTAAATAATGTGGAATCAGCTAAACGCCTACTACCGCCTATAAACTTTAATCCAACGGATAGCGCCCTTGATGCTGTCCGTTTTCAATTTCTTGAAGAAGCTTATTTCAACTTTAGGCTTTTAGAAAACCGTTTAGTAACTATGAGGGTTTTAGCTCAATCTCACTCGACTTTCTACCCGCTTTTCTTCGCAGTCTTCTCAGTAGCCGTTGGAAGTTTTCTATTTGAAGATGCTAAGAGGAAGATTCTAACAGCGCTCATCTTATACATTTTTGTAATAATCTCCCTCTACTACATTTATCCAGGCTTCAAGATAATCATGCATCCTGAGACCAAGGTTGTATTCAGCTTCTTCGACATAGGCAAGTCTATAGGTTTGAGGCCTATAGTCATAGCTGGAAGCGTATACTTCATTTCGATAATAATACTGTCGATTGCCATTGTAGTAGGTTTATACTTCGGACTTCCTAGGATATACAAACCTCCGGAGATCGAAGGTAAGCCGTCAATTAAAAGCATAATTACAGTCATATTCTCTATAGGTAAGCGTAACGTTAAACGTAGAAAGCTTAGATCGACGTTCTGCATAATATCCCTAGCGATGCTTATAATGGTGTTGACGGCTTTCACGTCTTTCTCGAGAATTCAGGGCGTGGTCATCGAAGGATCGGATTCTACCAACGTTCGACTGAACGGCTGTTTACTTGAGAAGATACCTTTTAACAATACGAAGGTTTTAACTGTGGAGCGTTTCTTCGTAGAAGGTGAGCTTGAAGCTTTAAGAGCATATGGTGCTAAACAGTTTTTAATACGTGTAGATAACATTCCACTAAATTCCTCAATAGTCCGCCTTAAGACTCCAACTGGCCGCAAAGCTGATCTATACGGTGTCTTAGGTTTGACATCTGAAACCGCTGAGGCACTTGGTTTAAATACGTATTTACCCACAGGCTTCTTCAATAAAAGTATGGCTATTGCTTTGACTGAAAGTCTAGCCGGAGCGCTTAAAGTGAAGCCTGGAGATACAATTCAAGTGTCCCGCTTATCTGGAGGCGTAGAGGTAAACACGTGGAACTTCACACTAGTCGGATATGTTAATGAGGCTATTTTAGAAGCCAAGGACATCAACGGTAAGCCCATAGCACCCTACAAACTTACTGGTGAAGGGATATATGCTCCTGTTAACGCTACGGAGTTTGCCGTCTTTAACGCATGGGAGATTTTAGGCCTCACTTCCCAAGAGGGTGAGGTCGTCGGTTTATCTGACATGATTGGTATCCCATCAGTCTTCATACCTATGAGTGATGAGAATGCTTTGAAGGAATTTGCGAATAGGATGGCTTTTAGAGAATACTACGCATGGGTCTTCTTCAACGGTAAGGTTTCAAGAATTTACATGGGAGAGAAGTGGGAGATTAAGGGATTCGTTGAACTTTTGGTCCCAGCCACGCTGGTATTCCTCAATGTGTTCATGGTCATGGTCAACTTAATCTATGAACGTAGAAGAGAGATGGTTCTACTGGCCGCTTTAGGGCTTAACCCAGCTCACATCGCAAGCGTTTTCTTAGCGGAGTCTATAGTCATGGGGTTGATAGGCGGCGGTATAGGCTACTACGCTGGTTTAGGAGCTTACAGGCTAATGAGCTTTCTAGGACCCGCTGGTCAAATAGGCGTTAGGGAGAAACTTGAGTGGTATTGGGGTGTTATAGGTTTAGCCTTCTCTATAACGGTCTCAGTTTTATCGGCCGTTGTACCAGCTATAAGGGCTGCCGTTATGGCTACACCTTCACTTATAAGGAAGATCAAGATCCCTGAGGTTGAGAGAGCTAAGAGAGAGGAGAAGATTTTCAAAGTCTACCATGAGAGAAGTATCGCAATGCCTATTAGAGTTCAAATGGTAGAGAAGCCTTTCTTCACGGCCTTTATAATGGATAGGTTGAAGGATGTCTCAGGGATGATTGAACGCGTAGAGAATGTAAGCCTTGAAGAGGAAATTTTAGCTGATAACACAGAAGTCTTTAGAATACGCTTCACACATATCCATCGTGAATATGCAACCGTAAACGAGCTTAGAGCGACGAGGCCACCAGGCTCAGAGGCATTTAATATAGTCCTACTTTCGAAGCCCAAAGAGCCTGGAATGCCTGAGAAAACGATAGATATAACGGTAAACCTCATGAAGGAGATACTGAGGGATTGGGACCGCTATAAAAAGACCATACTATCAGGTACAGCACCTAAAAGATAGCTGAGGAAAAATCTTAAAAACCCCCATAACTCTTGCTTTAAACAAAGCCCCGGTAACTCAGCCAGGTAGAGTGCCTGCCTCGTAAGCAGGTTGTCGTGGGTTCAAACCCCACCCGGGGCTTTAATATGCAACTCTAGACGTATATTTTCGCTTATTTTCGAGTACCGTTGAGTAGATGGATATAGGCATAAAGGGAGAAGCGCAGTTAACACGGTTGAAGCCATAAACGTACGTGAAAGTAGATGAAAATGAGAATATATTATGTTAATGTTAAAGTTTTTATAACTTTCACTATATTCTGCTGTAAGGTGTTTATCGTGTGCTATGACCGCGCTCTTTCAACGTTGTATCTTGAGGATTGTGATATGGTTGCTCAGGTTGAGTTTTTACAGCATACGGACTTCGTTTCAAAGGTATCAGGTTTAGATCCTTTTAAACATCCCGATCTTGCTTTGAGTAAGACTTACGAAAAGCTCGACTTGGATATGGTTTGGTTTACCTACGATCCCCTTCATCCGTGGGAGTTAGCTAGGAGGAGAGGTGACCGTTTCGCTGTGAGGGCTGACTCATGGTCTAAAGCCTTCCCAACAACTTGGCATGAGGTGTTTAAAGTTAAATCTGTTGATGATGTTTTAGAGTTCGACCCATTTGAAGCGTGGAGGATACCAAGCCTAGATGAGTTGAGAGACCATCTTCAAGAAGTTCACGGTAGGGTTCAGAGCATCTATAAGAGTCAACTTGTACCTGGGGGTATGTATCTGACGTGTTTCATGTGGCTTGTTATGGCTTTCGGGCTTGAGTGGACCGTTAAAGCCGCCTATCGAGATCCTAAGCAGTTTGAAAGACTTCTGAACAAGTTTGGTGAGCTCAGTCTGTTACATGCTAAGGCTTGGGCTCAGATAGACATTAAAGCATTTATAAGCCATGACGACATATGCTCAACTCAAGGCCCCTTCTTTCCACCCAGCTGGATGCGTAAGCATCTATTTCCATGGTATAAGCGGCTGTGGAGTGAGCTTAAATCTAAAGGCATCATCGTGCTCTTCTGCACAGATGGAAATATGACCCCTATAGTGGACGATATAGCTGAGGCTGGGGCAGACGGCTTCATAATAGAGGAGTGTTGCGACTTAAAGTATATAGCTGAGAAATACGGCAATGAAAAAGTTATCGTCGGAGGCGTGGATATAGGCGTATTAACGTACGGAGGCGTCAACGCGGTTGTAAAAGAAGTTGAGCGATGCTTGAGTATTGCGGGTTCATACCCGGGATACTTTCTCAACGTTTCAGGCTCTATACCGGATAACGTTCCAATAGTAAACCTTGAAACATACTTTAAAGTGGCTAGCAAATACAGGCGTAGACCATTTAGAGGATCTAATGGAAATACCCAGTAGATAGGCACGATATTTTCCATTATTTCTACTTAATTTAAACTCTCCAATTCTATTGTTAAAGTGCCGTGTTTTATTCACGCTTTACTGTTTTACCTTGGAGATTTTCCCATATCTGCCTACGTTAACCCGCGTTTCTCCGCGGAATGTTGTCGTATAACCATTGCTTATGGTTATTACATCACCTACTGAGAAACGGTCTATCTGATCATCCCAAAGGCTAACTTTAACTGTTCCAGTTTCATCTTGAATTGTCGCGTCAGCGACCCTAGCTGGTCCCATCCGCGTTTCAACAGTTCTGGGCTCGGAAACGCTGATTATCTTCGCTTTAAGGCTTACATTTCTCATACCGGGTCTTAAATCTGAAATATTCAAGTTGGCTCGACCTATAGTCTCCTCTTCAAGTAGATAAATGTTTTGAATTCCCAAGCTTCTATAAACTGGATGATATTTTTCTAAAGTTTACTTGAAGTGGGAAAATCATTTTTCCATAAACTGAGTTTTAAGCTTATGCAGGTAAAACGTTGAATACAAATGTTTAAATGGTTAACAGATACAATATATGCTTGGAGGTGTTGTTATGCAGGAAACATTAAGAAACCTGGCTAAGGCATTTGTCGGTGAAAGCCAGGCTAGGAATAGGTACACCTTCTATGCGAAAACCGCTAGAAGAGAAGGCTTTGAGCAGATTGCTGAGATTTTCCTCGTAACTGCTGAAAATGAGAGAGAACATGCCAGTATATTGTTTAAGTTGATTAATGAGCTTAAAGAAAAAGGCGGGGAAGGACTTGAAGAGGTGAGGGTTGAAGCAGTAGTTCCAACAACTTTAGGGTCAACGATTGAAAATCTTAAGGTGGCAATCGCGGGTGAAAACTACGAATATACTAAGATGTACCCGGAGTTTGCGGAGGTTGCTGAAAGAGAGGGGTTTCAGGAGATAGCTGTAAAGCTGAGGGCTATTGCTGTCGCTGAAAAACATCATGAGGAGAGGTTTAAGAAGTTGCTTAGAGAAGTTGAAGGTGGCACGGTGTTTAAGAAAGATAAAGATGTCTGGTGGGTTTGCAGAGAATGCGGATATGTACACTTTGGTAGAGAACCGCCGGAGAAATGTCCTTCCTGTGGTCATGAGAAGGGGTTCTACCAGGTTAAATGCGAGGAGTACTAGAGGGGTGTTGCGATATGACTGAATGGAGACAGATATATAAGTGTAACGTCTGCGGAAATATAGTTGAAGTCCTCCATGCTGGTGTTGGCCAACTCGTTTGCTGTGGACGCCCTATGGAACTTCTTAAAGAGAAGACTAAAGACGTAGGTATGGAGAAGCATGTACCTGTATTAGAGAAGACTGAGAAAGGTGTGAAGGTTAAAGTTGGTTCAGTACCTCATCCGATGGAGGAAAAGCACTACATAGAATGGATAGAGGTGGTAGTTGATGGGGTAACGTATAGGAAGTTTCTTAAACCAGAAGCCGACTTCGAAGTAAAGGGTGATAAGATACAAGTAAGGGATTACTGTAATATTCACGGATTATGGAAAGCATGAGAACCTACCTCAAACTGGTGGGGAAACCCTAAATTCAGTTGGAAAATAGAGACTTTCCTATACCATTTTAAGCGAACCACTTATGTGCGGGTTATACGCCATATCCGTGGGCTGGTAAATCATTAGATTCTAGTTTAACGCGGTCTAGAACTTGGTAGAGTGAAAAACCCAAGCCTTAACAAATCGAGGATTCCCTAGCTCCAGCCGTGGATAGTGTTAAATTGAATGCCTATGATCTCTATTAAACTCCATCAAGGAAAGTGTTGAGCAAATTTAACGGTGGGAAAGTGTGTAGTAAAGGGTGTTATAGTTTAGTATTGAGAGTTTGGAGACCTTTAACGGTTAAAATTGGAGCTTTAGGCTACGTGAGGTTTAATGAAGGTTTCTACGTTTACGTCGGTTCTGCTCTCGGATCTAAAGCTCAGAGTCTTGAAAAACGCCTTAGGAGACATTTATCCAACCATAAAAAGATGAAGTGGCATATAGACTATCTACTTTCAAGGGAAGGCGTTTCTATAGAGAAGATTGTGGTGTGCAAGACTACGGATAGGGTTGAATGTCTAGTGGCTAAGGAAATCGCAAAAATTGGACTTCATGATCCTCAGCTTAGAGGGTTCGGGTCTTCAGATTGTAAGCTAGGTTGTTTCAGCCATATAATATATTTAGGCGCTTCCATGACGGTTGAAGAAGTTGTTATGAAGGTTTTAAATGCTTACAATAGGCTCTCCCTTAAAGCTGAAATCTTATCGTCGGAAGATTTAAGAGGGGATTGCTGATATTTCTATGATGGTGTTTACTGATGAGCCGACCAGCTGAAATCGGTTCTCTTAAAGAAGGTATGTATGTGATTATAGATGGCGAACCATCAAGAGTCGTTACTATGGAAAAGTCAAAGCCGGGTAAACATGGAAGCGCTAAAGTTAGACTTGTAGCCATAGGTGTTTTCGACGGTGTTAAAAGAAGTATTGTATCACCTGTAGACGCTAAAATAGATGTACCTATAATAGATAAGCGTAATGGTCAGGTGATATCCGTCAGTGGGAGCACGGCTCAAATCATGGACCTGGAGAGCTTTGAAGTAGTAGAGGTAACAGGTATTGAAGCTGAGCTTTTAGATAAGTTGAAGCCATCAGTTGAAGTAGAGTATTGGATGATTATGGGTAGACCTAAGCTCATAAGGGTTAAAAGTTGATGATCGACTTAACTTTGTAAAAGCCCCCAGCAGTATAGTCTACGCGTACTCTCTCCATACATACCCGCAGTTTTTACACCTGAAGAATTGAGTTGGCGCTTCATCGGCACTTCTAGTTTGCACGATCCACCAGTATGCCTTCCCATATCCGCATCTGGGGCATTCAACATCCGTGGTAGGTAATGTAGATAGATCTTCATTCTCCTTCGGTATGACAACTAACGTCTCTTTCCCCAGCTTAGTTTGATCCTCATACTTAGCCTGTAGAGTTTTAACATTTCTAACTACTTCATATCCACATTTAGTACATACTAACTTCACGCCCTCATTTGTACGCTTAATTGTCATTCTAGCTCCACAATTAGGACAAAACTCCATCAACTTCCTTCTCTGAAAGAGAGAGAATGGCCTCTTTTAAATTTTTCTTCTAAGGCGGATTTGAGTTTAAAGGCAACTCTCAAAACTTCAGGTTCACCGCCACCAATCGAGGTTGTGCGGATTATTCTAATAGCGCTCGCTCTATCTACGCCATAAAATTTTACATTACCCGTTTCATCCAAACATAAAACAGGTATGCAAGTCTCCCTCCAAAGTTCTTCACAGTTAAATCCATCTTTAGATTTTAAAATTAAAACCCTTAATTGTTTAAAGTGCCTATTTTCTCTGATGAGCTTTGGAAGCCCATATTTTTCAACATCTTCAGATTTGAAGTATAGTATACCATCCATGATGGAAGAACCCCTATACACTACACCTAAGACATCTATTCTATGGTTTAATGATACCTTAGTTAGGCCTAGAACTCTAATCTCTCTTTTAACAGTCTTTATCGGCATTTTCCGTTAAATCCTCCAAAATCTTCTCTATGAGGTTTTTGAACGCATTAACAGGCCTGTCAATATCGCTCATAATTATTTTTATAAATTCATCTGTTGTCATAATTTCCTCAAGCCATGCGTAGGCTATTATGGCTTCAGCGTAATCGCCCGCGGCTTTTCTATCCGTCCTCCTAGGTATGAAGCTTCTTAGTTTAGATCTTCTGACAGCTTCAGCGAGCACCTTATTATCCATCCTTAAACCAGTAGGCTTACCTAGACTCTTCGTAACAGCTAGACTAAAGAGAAAATTAACTAGGGAATCTCCAAAGCTCGCCAACCCCTTGTCTCGAAGAATGCTCTCGACTTTCCTCAAGTATTAGCCTCTCACGTTACTTTTCAATATTTCCATAGGCTTCAAGGAAGCAGCTTTCAAGTTCTTTAAGCTTAGCATTTAGGTTTTTCACACCATCCTTTAAAACTGTGCTTAATTCACTACCCGGGGTAACTCTTAGCATGAATATAGCTTTTGGTATCAATGGGTGGGGAACATTATATCCTACAAATTCAACTCTAGGGTCTTCTAAGAAGATACTTTGAAGAGCCCCTAGAAAAGTATGTCCCTCATCTTCTATTTCAAGCTCAACCTCTCTATCTGTAAGCTTTAAAACCCGGATTTTCAAGCAAACCACCTCAATTTAACGATACCATAATCGTTAGCGATCTTACGGTTTTCAATATTACCGCAAACTTGACATTTAAGTTCTCTACCGCTTCTCACCAATACTCCACCGCACTTTGTACATAGGGCGTAAACTACCCCAAGTCCCGGACCATGTATTTTGAGATGATAGGTGCCATTGTTGTAGCCCAACACTTCGCACTTCACCATATCTCCTGGTTTGAGCACACTTCGGACCCTCCTCATACTGTCCATGCTAGACGCCCTAATGTGTATCAAACCTGAGAAGTAATTATTAAGCAACCTACCGTTAACAGATATTATCATGGCTGACGCATTCTTTTCAGAGGTGGATACAATAACGGCGTAAACTATGTCTCCGGGTTTTGGAAGTAAAATCCGTTTTGCCGTTCTTACACTAACCGTATGCTTCTCAAGGTCTTCTTCTAGAAAACCAACTAAAGATGAGAATATTTCATTATTATATTCATAAGTACCATTATGAGGAATGTACTCTTCTGCAACACCTATTTTATCACCTGGAACGACGATTTTCCCTCCCGATTTTCCTGTCAAGCGAATCCACCTCAATCCTATATACGTTCACCTGAAACACGTGAGACTTTTTCCTATGGAATTCAAACATCCTAGGTATACTTATTGAATATTGGAATACGGTTGAAATTGAACCACCATATTTTTCTACAAGCCTCCTAATAAACTCATCAGTTTCACTCTTATGAATAGTATATATAGTGCGGCCGATCTCTAAAGCCTTCCTTAAAAAGATGCTATCTGCCCCCCTAAACCCCGTTCCAAATGGAGGATTTTGAATGACAGTATCACAACGTCCTTCAAGTTTAGCTACATCACATAAAACCCAGTCGACTTTATTTGAAACCCCGGCTTCAATGGCATTTAATTTAGCTACTTTTAAAGCAACTTTATCTATGTCGAAACCTACTGTATAGCTGGCGCCTAAAATAGAGGCCCCTATGGCCAGTCTACCAGTTCCACATCCCAAGTCAAATACAGTTTTACCTAAGATGTCGTCGTAGACGTATGTAGCTAGTGATAGAATTCTAGCCGCTAAATCCGCTGGTATTGTGTACTGCTCTAGAAATCTGCTAGGCGATGGATGTGGTTTAAGCCGATCTAACAGTATTTCAAGTTCTTTATGCTTAAGAATGCTCTCCGACATACTCCTCCCAGCTGATTAAACCTAAAGCCACTAAAAGCTCTGCTGGATTTAAAATAGGTTTACATATTCTCTCAGAGTCTTCTATTGAAAGTCTTGGACAAGCTGTATTAACGAATACGTCTATCCATGTATAGGCTTCTAAAAAGTCAGGAGTCAGGTAGTTAAATCCCATGAGGTAAGCATCTCTACCAGTAGCTTCGATGAGTTTTTTAATTCCTTCAGCAAGTTCAAGCCTAAACTGTCCAGGTTCAAGTCCAACCAGCACTCCAAAAACTTTCCCCGTTTTAGCTTTCACTATCGATGCATAAACCCTCCTTAAGTATTTACGCTTTAACTCTAACATATCACTAAGTGAGCATGTTATCGGATTTAATGCTAAAACCCTCTTACTGGTTAGTAGCGCTAAACCTAATGGGTGGAAGCTCCCATCTCCTACGAAGAGGAAGAAGTCTACGTACTCTTCAACGTTTAGAGGAGCCGTATAATTGCATCCCAAAACTTGACCTGGGTATTTGACACCTACACCGCTTCCTATGAAGACCTTCAAACCCCAATTTTCGAGAATTCTCCGTACTTTTTCCAAACACCCTATAAACTGAAGACTTGAGAATAACGCTACTTTTAAACCTGCACTTTTAATCTGCTCCTTCCACTTGCTAGTGCATTCCTCAACGGAGAAATCATACATGGCATCAAAGTATAAGACTGGTATATTCCCATGTGAAACCATTTGACTATGTCCAATGTGAATTAGCGCATCCACCTTAAGCTTTTCAGCTTCGGTTAAAGCTATGTTACAAGCACCGAAGCATGGGTTTCCGGAGAGCAAAACTGTTACACCGCTCTTTCTAAGTCTATCAATCAGCCCTTTTAAATGAGGCCTTAAACCCTCAGGGGTTTGAATTAAAACCCGTTTAAAACCCCTAGATACGACTTCTCTTTGAATAATCTCCTCTTCAAGTCTTAAGTTAAGGAAGATTGACACCTCTAAGTTTCCATAATGATGCCTACAGTGTTACTACATCGATCCGCGTAGGGATGGGCATTTTACTAGCCCCCCTCGTTAAAGCTTCCTTAGCGAAACTTAAACCATTTTCATCAGTACGTAGGATCATTATACTTTGTCCCCTTTTAACCCTCGCAGCTAATCCAGTTGGTCTTCCAAATGCCCTACGCATTCCCTCTGAAAGCCTATCCGCTCCAGCTCCAGTCATAACTTTATGCTCTCTGAGCACATGATGCGGATACACTGATATCTTTAGGAAGTAGCCCTTACCTCCAAGTTTTTCCTCCAGAAACTTATTAACAGCCATTCTAGCGGCTTCTAGAGCATTATGCCTCACTTGTGCATCTTCAAGCGCTACAAGTCTAGCCTCATATTTGAAATCTCCATTTGGGTCTCCCATCGTAAGGTGAACGATCTTACTCTGAGGAGCCCCTCCGATGTACTCACGTCTAGTATACGCTGCTCCAGAAATCTTCCTAAAGTTTCTCGCCTTCAAAGCCGCTCACACTCATTTTTATTTAACTGGCTTCTTAAAAAACGTTCCGCGATTTCTAGGAAAACCTCTGGAGGGGTCTGATACACTCGGATTTTAGAATCGTAGTTTATCTCCATGTTCGGAACAACCCTTCTAATAAAGCTTGTCAGTTTCTTATTCCGTAGCGTAAAGGCTTCGGTTACGATTTTTTTAACCGCTTCGAACATCATTGGATCTAAAGTATGAGCTTTACGTTTAAGTCTAACAACAACGCTTTTAACTTTACTTTTGGGATAGAAGGCTTCTCTGGGTATTCTCTCCATCACCTCAACGTCATAGTTTAAAGCCGTCAGAACGGTTAATCTACCGTAGCTTGAATCCCCAGGTTTAGCGTACAATTTTCGGGCAAACTCTTCTTGAAGCGTTAAAACAATAGTATCTGGCTTTTCTTTAATGAGTTTTAGGATCATTGGTGTTGATATAGTATATGGAGGGTTCGAAACAACTTTATTAAACCCTTTGATTTCAATTTTAAGAAAATCCCCTTCAATGATCTTTACATTAGACCAGTCAGGGAATCTGGTTCTTAAGTAGTTTACAAGTTTGCGGTCTAATTCAACAGCGTATACGATCTTGGCTTTTTCAGATAAAAGTTTCGTAAGAAGGCCTACTCCAGCTCCAATTTCTAAAACAACATCCTCGTTTGAAATGTAAGCGTAATCTACGAGCCTACGTAAAAGTTCACCATCAACCATGAAGTGTTGCCCAAGCCTCTTATTAGGAGAAACTATTCCAACTCTAATTAACGTTTGAACAACATCTTTAAAATCCATGATCAACCTTTCACGAAAAGCCTATACTTTGGATTTTCTTCCATAAGTTCTTCTAGAATTCTCTTCGTTAAAAGTTTAACGGGATCCGGTATTCCAGCTCGCTCCTTTATATCTTTAAAGGATTTAAAAGGACTTACACCCCTCTCCTTCAATATAGATAGCATATACTTCTTCCCTACACCGGGTATTAATTCTAAAGCATGCATCCTAGGACTTATAGGTTGAGCTTTATTGAAGAATTCTACAAACTCTTTCTCATTATTAGCCACTATTTTCTCTACGATTTCTGGGAGCTCTGCTTGAGCTGGCCCGGAAAGTTCACGATAACTTAACCGTCCGACTATGAATGCTATTTTACTCTCAGGTCCTTTACTTAACACTACTCTTTCACCTATAGTTACAGAGGCGTTCTTTTTAAGAACAGCCTCCAATAACGTAAAATACTTCTCACCTATCAGTTCCACGGCGTTGCCTAAGAGTTGAGCCATTTTCGAAACCCTTCTAGAAGGATATGGAAGAATGTTTAATACGTAACCGTATTCCTCGTAAGCTTTCTGATATCTCATCAGCATTAACACCTCTAATTTTTAATTTAAAAACTTAAATAGGCTTTTGAAGTCTATACTCGTTTAGCAATTCTAGTATCTTCTTAAGTTGAGAAGCCGTTACAAGTTTACCTTTCAATCCAGTAAAGAAAATCCTAAGTTCTTCAATACTTTCAGGCATAATGTTGACGATTTGCACAGCCCTATCACGTTCAATATTGAATTCTTCAATTAACCTATTAACAAGTTCGGAAGCTTTTGAAGGATCTACTTTAGTCATTTTACGTGCATACTCCAAGGCTCTAGCTTGAAAAGAGTTGGGATTTTTCATGTCTTTAAGCATATCGTAGACTTCAGCTATAGTTATATCTACTTCTCTAATTTTTTTAAGAACCATTTTATCCCCCACATTTTAACTGAGTATTAGCGAATTAGCGGTTTCAAGTGCTCCGGTCTAACTATGAGCGTTTTCTCCACACTCCCATCCATCATTTTCAAGACATAAGCCCTTCCTCTCCTACCAACAACGACCCCAACCTTACCATGATACCTCCTGTGAGGCATACCCTTATGAATGCTTGGATTTATATCCACTACAACACGTTCATTTACCTTATAATCACGAAGAATGGGTGTTACTTTAAGCGGGTTCTCACCCCTCTTAAGACGTAAAAGCTTTCTCGTTTTTCTCCTAAACCCTTTAGAAGCCGTTTAAACCCCTCCCTAGTTGTTTTTTGATAATAAAATCCACACTTTTAAGCATTTCCTCAATTATTGACCTCAGCATCTTAATCGACACTCGATCAATGAATGAGCTATACGGCTCATGAAACGTTGGAGCCTAATAACCTACCTGCTCTCAATAAACCCCGTCTACCACGCATAGTTTTTAGAAGTTTAACCGTCTGCTCATAGTATTTAATCAAGTCTTTTACGTCTCTTTCAGTAACACCAGCACCGCGAGCTATTCTACGTATCCTCGAAGAGTTTAAGATTTTAGGGTTTAGTCTCTCCTCTTTAGTCATAGATTCTATTATGGCTTTCCACTTACCTATCTTACTTTCAACTTCTTCAAGAGACTCGTCTGGAAGACTATAGGCGAAAACCGGTAAGTGGCTTATGATAGATTTAAGCGGCCCCATTTTTCTCAAACTCTCCATCTGCTTATAAAGTTCCTCAAGAGTAAACTTCCCAGTTAAAGTCTTTTTAGCCTCTTCTTCAGAGACTTTGACCTCAGCTTGTTTAAACTTCTCTATAAGTCCTTCTATATCTCCAAATCCAAGCAATCTAGCTACAAACCTTCTAGGATTAAATACTTCTAAATCTTCGATTTTCTCACCAACACCTATAAGCCTTATAGGTGCTCCTGTAGCAGCTACCGCCGATAAAGCCCCTCCTCCTCGTGCAGACCCATCCATTTTAGTCAGTATTATGGAGCCGACCTTAACGGCCTCATGGAATGCTTTAGCCTGATTATATGCCTGTTGCCCTATCGTAGCGTCAACTGTTAGAATAACCTCATCGGGTTTTATAGCTTCATAGAGTTCTTTCACCTCCTTCATAAGTGACTCTTCATCTTTATGTCTTCCAGCAGTATCTATTATTACGAGCTCACGCTTAGCTTCGCGGAAAAATTTTAGACCGTTTAACGATATCTTAATAGGGTCTTTCTCATTTGGCTCTCCATATACAGGTATTTTGACCATGTCACCTAACTGTTTGAGTTGCTGGTATGCCCCTGGCCTGTAAACGTCCGCACATATGAGCCCAGTTTTAACCCCCCTCCTCTGATAGTAAAAGGCAAGTTTACAAGCAGTTGTGGTTTTACCTGAGCCTTGTAGGCCAACGAGCATATAAACGTTCATCTTACCCTGTTTTATTGGGAGGGGTGAAGCGCCTTCTCCTCCTAAAAGTTTCACAATTTCATCGTACACTATTTTGACGAGGTATTCCTTCTCCGTAAAACCGGGCGGTGGCTTCTCATTTAAAGCTCTACTTTCAACTCTCTTTGCAAGGTCTATTACAAGATCAACTTGAACGTCAGCTTGAAGAAGACTTCTAACAAGGTCGTTTACAAGGCTTTTAATAAGGTCTCTGTCAACTCTAGAAGCCTTCAAAACCCTGCTTAAAGCGTCTCTAAGAGACCTTCCAAGGCTTTCAAGAGTCAAGATTCTTCTTCAGAAACTATGATGTGTTTCTTAAAATAAACCTTTGCCGTTTTCCACGTAAAGCCTTTTAGAGAGCCTGAACATAAAATCAACTAGCGGCTATGATGAGTCAAAGTTACTGTGAGAAGCCTATGAGCGGAAGGCATTTGTCTGAGCCGCCATCTATCTAGAGGCTTCGAAAGGCTTATAATAGTTCTTAGTAACCTATTTTCAACTATGGGCTTTAAAATAACTATCATAGGTGGTGGAAGCAGTACTTTTACGCCTCAACTAATGAGGCTCTTCATAGAGTCTAAGCTTCTACAAGATAGTACGATATGTCTAATGGATATAGATGAGCATAGGCTTAACGTGATGTTTCAACTCTCCCGAAGACTGATTGAGAAGACAAACTCATCTCTCAAAGTTGAGGCGACAACAAATAGAGTGGAGTCTCTAACAGACGCTGACTTCGTCATAACCGCCATAGCGGTTGGTGGCTTAAAGGCTTGGGAGTATGATATAGAGATACCTGCAAAGTATGGAATTTACATGTCTGTATGTGATTCGGTGGGTCCAGGCGGCATAATGCGTGCTTTCCGCCACGTACCAGTTTTAGTTGAAATGGTAAAGGAATTAGAGGAGGTCTCTCCGAAGGCTTGGGTCTTCAATTATACAAACCCCGTACCTACCAATTGCATGGCTATGGTCAAGAATTCAAAAGTAAAGGTTATAGGTCTTTGTACATGCTCCTCAATACCATCTAATCCAAACTATCTAGCTGCTGAAATAGGCTGTGTAGAACCGGAGGATATTTTAACTCCGGCACCAGCTGCCGGTATAAATCACTGTGCAGCTATATTGAGTTTAAAGCTCAAAGATGGGAGAGACGCCCTCCAATTGGCAAAGGAAAAGTCTTCAAATCCAATTGTGAAGTTCTTTCTAGAAAATTATGGGGTACTGCCCTACTGCTGGTCTCATTGGACTGAATTCTTCCCGTTTCTATGCGATTTAGAGGAGGAGTATAAAGGTAGATTGCAGGGACTTAGGATGAAGTTTGGTCTACGCGTTCACGATATGAGCGAGGAACAGAAAAGAGTCGCTAAATGGGAGAAGCTTGTGGAGGATATGGCAACCGGTGTGAAAGACTTAAGCCTTGACGTACTACCTAGTGGGGAGGCAATATTGGTGGTTGATATAATCGAGGCCCTTGTGGAGAATAAAAATGAAGTTTATGTGGTTAATACCCTTAATAGAGGGGCTATAGAAAACCTACCGTTTGATGCGATCGTAGAGGTATCCTCCGTTGTAGGAGGCTATGGGGTGATCCCAATGCATGTAGGTGCACTTCCACCACCTCTAGCAGCTGTTTTAAACAACCACATTGAAGTTCAGAGACTTACTGTTGAAGCAGCTTTAACTGGTGATAGAAGTCTGGCGTTTCAAGCACTTCTCCAAGACCCTCAAGTAGCAGCGAAACTAAAGCCGGATAAGGTCAGTAGGCTTCTCGACGACCTGCTTAACGCTCATGCACAGTACTTACCGCGCTTCTTTAAAAAATAGCATCCCTTCACCTTAATTTTTATAAAAGTTTTTAAGTAGACCTTCTCCACAATAAAGGTTAATGACATCAGGTGAGATATTTTATAAGTGTTTTAGGTGTGGCGCCTTAATACCCTATGGGCGAATAAAGGCGAGCCCAGATCTTAAGTGCCCTGAATGTGGATGTAAGATCTTAACTAAGGTAAGACCGTGGGTCGTTAAAAAGGTAAAAGCCATTTAGTCGCTTGCGTCCACCAGTCTTTCCTTCTTTCCTAAAGAAAGAATAATATAAGGCTATTGTACATGTTATATTCTACGGTGGAAAATCCATGAATTCTAAAGCTGACAAGTATGAGAAAGTGCTTAAGCTCGCTAAGAGCCGAGGCTTCTTTTGGGAGGCTTTTGAAATATACGGTGGTGTTAGCGGTTTTCTAGACTTCGGCCCTTTAGGGGTTTTACTTAAGCGTAAGATTTCAGAAATGTGGATTAAGTGGTTTGTAAAAAGCGAAGGGTTTGTAGAAGTTGAAACGCCAGTAATAAACCCTGAAGTTGTTTTCAAAGCATCGGGTCATATTGACAGTTTCAAGGAGCCAGCCTTTAGGTGTCTGAATTGTAATAGACGTTTCAGAGCGGATCACTTAGTTGAAGAAGCACTGGGCTTGAGTAGCGTTGAAGTGGAAAATATGGATTTAAAGGCTCTTCAAAAACTCGCTTCAGATAAAGGCTTGAGATGCCCCGAGTGTAAAGGTGAGCTGAGCGAGCCGTACTACTTTACTACGATGTTTAAGACGTTTATAGGACCATATATGGAGGATGTCGGCTATGGTAGACCTGAAGCCGCTCAAGGTATGTTTCTAGCCTTCAAAAGAGTTTTAGATTTAAAACGTGGAAAACTTCCATTTGCCATAGCTCAAGTTGGTAAAGTTTTGAGGAATGAAATATCGCCTAGACAGGGGCCGATACGGTTGAGGGAGTTTACCATAATGGAGCTTGAGCTCTTCATAGACCCTGAAGATCCCAAATGTCCAAGGATAAGTGAAGTTGAAAATGAGCGTTTAAGAATAGTGCCAGCTGAAGCTAGAATAAAGGGTTCTGAGGAACCTCTAGAGCTTACGGTTAGGGAGTACTTAGATAGAGGCCTCATAGGTATGGAGTGGCTTGCGTATTTCATGGTTAGAGCTAAGCAGTTTATAGAATATCTTGGTATCCCTCACAACTATCAGAGGTTTGTTGAGAAGCTTCCATGGGAGAGAGCGCATTACTCCTCTCAAGGATTCGATCAAGAGATATTTCTCGATAGGTGGGGTTGGGTTGAAGTTTCGGGTCACAATTATAGGACGGACTATGACTTGAAGAGACATATGGAGTATAGTGGAGTCGATATGACGGTTTATAAACAACTCGAAAAGCCTATCAGCGTTAGGAAGATTCTGGTAGAGCCTGTATACGAGACCATACGTAGGGATTTTGGAGAAAACTCTGATGCTGTTGTAAAGTTGATAATGGGTACCAATCCTGAAATTTTGACTAAAAGTTTGGCTAATAATGGTGTTATTAGGCTTGGAGAATACTTAATTAAACCTGAACACGTTAAAATTAGTGAACGTATTGTTGAGGAAAAAGGTAAGAGATTCATACCTCACGTTATAGAGCCTAGTTTCGGCTTGGAAAGAGTTTTCTACGCGGTTTTAGAGTATGCTTATACTGAGCATGAAGGAAGAGTTGTTCTAAAGCTTCCGATAGCCGTAGCACCGATACAGATAGCCGTGTATCCACTCGTCACTAAAGATGGTATTCCGGAGAAGGCTTTAGAAGTCTACAAGCGTCTCTTAAACTCTGGCTTCGACGTATATTACGACGACTCCGGCTCTATAGGTAGGAGATACGTCAGATCCGATGAAATGGGTATACCGTTAGCGTTAACCTTAGACTATCAAACTCTTCAAGATGATACGGTCACATTGAGAAATAGGGATGACTGGAGACAGGTCAGAACAAGTATTAATGGTATTGAGGATAAGCTTAGAAACTTTTTCGCTGGTAAAATTCCATTCGAAGCTTTGGGTGAGCCTATTTGAAAGCCTTCATAGCGACCGCAACACTAGCTGGTGATAGGCTTATAGTTTGGAATCCTGAAGAAGGGTCGAAACTCTACAAGCTCGGATTTTATGGTAAACCAGTGGGCATAAGTAAGCCTAAAACACCCGAATTCGACAAGCCTTTAATACTCGACCTCTTAGAGGGAACGTATTTGCTAGAGAAGGGGATTATAAAAGTCTTAGACCAATTGACGGGTTTAGAACTCACGGTAGAAGATGTAAAAAAATACGGTAGAATGGCCATAGAGGGGTTTGATGAGAAATATCTCGTATACCGAGACTTAAGGAATAGAGGTTATGTGGTAACAACAGGCATAAAATTCGGCTCGGATTTCGCAGTATATAGAAAGGGGCCTGGTATAGATCATGCTCCATACATAGTTCAAGTTAAAAGACCAGATGAAACTGTAAGCGCCACTGAAATCGTTAGGTCTGGCAGATTGGCTACGACCGTTAGGAAGAGGTTTATTGTAGCCATACCTAAACTTGCTGAGGATAAGGTCATATATTTGGTGTTTAACTGGTTTAAGGCTTAGCTTCCACATGCCTTTCATTTTTACATAATAGGTTTGGCAAGGTAGAAATAATGGATATTACACTGCATATAGGCTTTGACGATACGGACTCCTTGCAGGGTGGATGTACGACGTATGTAGCTGCAGTACTCGTTGAAAGGCTTGCAAAGTTGAATGTAAAGTTTCAAGATTATCCCGCACTAATTAGGTTAAATCCAAACATCCCGTGGAAAACTAGGGGAAATGGCGCTATCGCATTGAGGGTGAAAACCGAAGTTGAGCATATTGATAAAGTCAAGTTTGAAGTATTGCGTACAGTTGAAGAGCTTTCCCAATCAGATGATGTGGATCCGGCTGTAGTCTTCCTAAGCGGAACTGTTCCAGAAAAGGTTAAACTATTCTCCAAGATGGCTTTATACGATTTCCTAAGTGTAGACTTCGCTTTAAAAACCGCTGGTAAGTGTGGAGCTGAAGTTTTTTCAAGTAAAAGCCTTAAAGGAGTTATAGGAGCATTAGCCGCCGTAGGTGAGGAGCTTCAAGATGACTACACCTATGAGCTTTTAACGTATAGGACTATTAACTACAGAGGCATGCCCAGAGCGGTCTCCGCTAATAGCGTAGCCTTAATGGATAAGATTACAAGTCCTATGACTTTCAACAATCTAGACTATGAAACTGGACGTATACTTATAACTCCTAGGGGTCCAGATCCAGTTTTATATGGGATTAGAGGAGAGGAGCCAACCGTGCTTTTGAAAGCCATGAAAATCGTTGAAGTCCACGAACCCATAGAGCGCTGGGTCATATTTAGAACAAACCAAGGTACCGACGCTCACCTTAAATGGATGGAAGATCCCAGAGAAGTTAAACCATATCGGGCGGTAGCGTTTAAAGCTGTAGTCTGCGGGAAACCTTACGTGATACCCGGTGGGCACGTAATATTTAAGGTAGATTTTAAAGGTGAAGTTTTTGACTGCGCCGCCTACGAGCCAACTGGCGGTTTTAGAGAAGTTGTTAAAAAGCTTATTCCCGGTGATGTGGTGGAAATCTACGGCGGTGTTAGGCCTTTGAACGACATTGTAACAATAAACCTTGAAAAAATAAGGATATTATCGCTTGCAAGAGAGGTCAAATATTTCAATCCTAAATGCCCTAGGTGCAATTCAACTATGAAGTCTATGGGTCGTGCCAAGGGGTTTAAATGTGAAAAATGTAGCTTTAAGGATTCGAATGCACATAAACTGGAGTTTGAAATACCTAGAAGTATTAAACCGGGCTTATACATTCCCCCTCCTAGAGCTCAACGTCATCTTACAAAGCCCTCTTCAAGATACGGTTTGGAGAAGAAAAACGTTAAATACGAGCTTATAGAACCTTGGCATATGCCGTAAACGATGTTTTAAATGTTGAAATCTAATCGTAATCACGGTTAGTATTTTCCATTTATGCTTCAATTTTTAAACTCTACAAAGATAATACTTATACTAGACGTTTAAAATCGAAGGGTGGATGAAATTATGGACTTACAGCCATCTAAAACAACTTTCAAGCACTATCTGCTCTTTCTATCTGGCCAGTTTGTTTCCATGCTGGGTTCTAATGTTGCTCAGTTTGTAATAGTGTGGTGGGTGACTTTGGAGACTAAAAGTGCAGTTTATCTTTCCATAGCGTCCTTTGCAGCGTTTACCCCCTTCTTAGTCTTAGCCCCCTTCACTGGCGTTTTCGCCGACCGATGGAACCGTAAAATCCTGATAGGTGTTACAGACCTCCTTCAAGCTTTAATCGCTCTAATTATTATAACGCTGTTTTGGCTGAATGGGATTTCCATATGGACTTTAATAGTTTTAATGGCTATTAGAGGAATTTTCCAAGCCTTTCAAGCACCAGCAGTATCTACTTTAATCCCTCTCATGGTTCCAAGCGATAAGTTAAGCCGTATAAACGGTTTAAACTTCCTATTGAGCGGTGTAGTCGGTTTTATAGGGCCTGTTATAGCCGCTATGATGTTGGAGATGTGGGCGATTCATGAAATACTTTGGCTTGATGTAGCAACTTTCCTAATAGCCGCGGTCCCACTCATAATAATCAAAATACCTACTGTGAAGATGGGAATCGATGGAAGAAAAACATCTTTTACTAGAGATTTTATAGATGGTTTAGCTTTCATAAAGAACGCTAGAGGCCTCATAGCCTTGCTCATGACGGCTATGATGATAAACTTTCTAGCTATGCCCTTAGACGTACTTTTCCCCTACTACATCAAATTCATTCATCAAGGTGAAGCGTCGGAATTAGCGTTTATAATAGCGGCTTCTCAAATCGGGATGTTGCTTGGCGGGTTACTCATGTCCATAATTAGAGGGTTTAGGAGGAAAATGTTCACAGCCATGTGCCTGCTTTACGTTTTCTTCGTATCCTATGCTCTCATAGCTCTTTCACCTAAAGGCTTCTTCTGGTTTATAGCATCTGCCATGTTTGCAGCACACTTCTGCCTACCGATTATAAACGTATCGTTTATAACGGTGGTTCAAACAATCACCCCAAAACACCTATATGGTAGAGTAAACTCTGTAATGATGACATTGTGCAACCTTGCATCGCCCATAGGGATGATAATTTCAGGACCATTGGCAGAATTCATCGGTGTAGTTCATCTGTTTCTGGGATGTAGCGTTCTTGGAGCATCATGCTTAACTCTTTCATTAATATTCACGGATATCAGGTACATAGAGGGGACGGATGCAGTTAATTAAAGTATCTTCATTGTTTAAAATTCTGCTTCAACTTCTATAGATAAGAATACCAAGACGCTAAGAGAGGACAACTAGTGATAACTTATCAAGATTTTTAAATGTGGATGTCTACATTTTCCCAAGGGACTTAAGCTAAATCAAACTGCGATAAAACATACTGGATTTTTAAGCATTCGGTCTGAATGCCCGTCAAACAATAAAAGAATTTACGTAATGCTTTTTAAATTCACATATTTAAGTGGCTGAGAAGTCGTAAAAGCTTTGGTTAAAATTACTAAACTTGGTTTACATTCTAACAATTCTCTCAGTGAGAATTATCTAGATAGTGAATAATTGTTAGGAAGTTTATAAGTGAACTTTAACTACGATATTTCGTATAGTAAGACGCGAGTCTACACAAGTGTATTACTTCGCTTATGTAGAGTTTTAAAAGATGTTTTGGAATAAGAAAAAATTCAGCTCGTCACTGGTTGAGTTTAACTAAAAAACTTTCGATTATTCTTAAGTTTACTTCTTAACAATATAACTTCCACCGAATTGAGGTGGATCCATGAGTAAAAAACTTAAGGGTTGGGATAAACCAACGGGGGTTATAAAGCGCAGTAAACCGCTTAAAGAGATGGTGGATGAAACCATATATAGGCTTAAGAGTCAACTGAGTAAGCTTGACATGGCATCTATGAAGATGGAGCAACATGAAAAGGAGCTCTTCGAGAAGTGCGTAGCAGCTCAAGCTATGGGGGATGATGCCCGAGCCTCCCTCTACGCAAACGAATGCGCGGAAGTTAGAAAGATTTCAAAACTTCTGCTGAAAAGTAAGCTTGCGTTAGAGCACGTCCTATTGAGGCTTGAGACTGTTGAAGAGTTTGGAGACATTATAACAGTTATGGGACCTGTTGCAGGTGTTATAACGGCTTTAAGAAAGCAACTTGGAGGTATAGTGCCTGAGGTCAGCTACGAGCTTGGTCGTATAGGGGATGAATTGAGTAAAATGGTTGTAGAGGTTGGAGAGGCTTCGGGTCAGAGATTAGATTTAGAGCCGATGAGTGCGGAGGCGCAGAAAATCCTCGCTGAAGCCTCTGCTTTAGCAGAGCAGAAACTGAAGGAGAGGCTTCCCGAGCTCCCCTCCCCTGAATCTGAACATATTAGGAGGTGAGATGTATGAGTTTAGAGTTTAATGAGTTTAAGAGGTTTTTGGGTAAGCATATAAGAGATAATTATGGAAGAACCCTAGGTAGAGTAGTAGGGCTTATAGCGGACGTAAACCAACAAGTCACAGACGTAGAGGTGGAGTTTGGAAATGGCGAATTTCTGAAGTGCCCGAGCAAGCAGTTCAGCATGGAGTCCGGTACATTGGTGTATCTCTATCCATGGGAGTTAGAGTCAATTGAAATAGCTAAGGCTCTCGATTTGGCTATTAAACGCATACAAGCATTGGATGAGTTATTTAGAATGGGTGAAATACCAACAGAAACCTACGATGAATTTAAGAAAATACATGAGGCTTCTTTAAAGGAGCTTAAAGATAAGAGAGATAACTTAATTGCAAGACTTAAAAGCCGTGTAGATAAACTGAATGCCCAAATTAGAGAACTTCAAATGTTTAGGACAAGTCTTAAAATGCAGAAGTCCACAGCTGAAATAAGCGAAGATGTATTCAAGGATGCAATATCCATAGTTGAAGATGGTTTAACAAAGTCTTTCAATGAAAAAGAGCAACTTGAGCATACAATAGCGAGGCTTTCAAAATTGGATTTTAAACAGCCTTCAGCCATAAAGCCGGAAGTTAAGCCAGTTGTACCTAAGATTGAAGTTGGAAGTGGACTTACATCTCCAAGTATTGAAGGGACGAAGACAGAGGATAAGTCTGCTAAAGATAAGAAAGAGGGTGCTCCAATAAATGTTAAAGTTGTAGAGTGACGTCTAAGGAGGGTGATCTTTGAGAATACGATGGTCCAGCGAAGACCGTAGTCTTTGGAGGAAGATTGAGGACAAGCTTAAGGTATCAAATAAGCCTTTGAGGGAGAGAATAGTTAAAGCCGTCTATAACCTTCAAATTCAGAAAGATAAACTTGAAAATACTTTAAATAAACTTCAGAGGAGAGATAGGCAGGTTTTTGAAAAATGCATAGGCGCCCATCTTTCGAATGATATTGCTCATGCTGTAATGTATGCTAACGAGTGTGCAGAGATTAGAAATATGGCAAAGCTCATAATGAGTGCTCAGCTGAGCATTGAACGTGTTATTCTTAGACTTGAAACGGTTAAAGAGTTTGGAGATATAATGACGCAACTCTCTCCGGTCATAGGGATTGTTAGTGAAGTCAGTAAGAAGCTTTCTGGAGTAGTGCCTGAAGTCTCTAATGAGCTTGATAAGATACACAGAATTCTAAATCAAACAATCCTTGAAACTGGCGTTTACACGCAAAGAGCAGATACACCTCAAGTTCTTAATGAAGAAGCTCAACGTATAATTGAAGAGGCATCGGCGATAGCAGAACAGAAGATCAAGGAAAGGTTTCCAGAATTACCTAAGTTGGATGAGTTTACTGCTGAGGGGGAGATAAGTATAGCAACATCCTCACCCATCCCTGTGAAAGCCGTAAATTTGGTGCGTAGAAGGGTAGACGAAGAAGTATATAATTACATAGTAAGAAACCAAGGCAAAATCAGCATCAGTAAATGTGCTCTTGAACTTAGATTAACACCAGATGAAGTTAAGAACGCTATTAAACGCTTAAGGGAGAAAGGGGTTATAAGAATAGTATAGCTCAGCCGGGGGGGTCCCATGGCTTATGAAGAACTCATAAAGATGGCTGAAAAGAATGTTTTAGATGCTATAAACCTAGATAGACAAGGAGCTACTAGGTTGGCGGCCGTTAAATACCATAGAGCGGCTGAAATACTGTTAACTGTATGCTCGCTATATCCGCAATCTCCCCAAGCAAGGATTTATGCCGAAAAGGCGGAAGAATACTTGAAAAGAGCTAAAGAGTTTCAAAGTTTAAGTTTTGAAACGGCTGGCTTTGATGAAAAAACAGCCGTTAGAAGTCAAATGACTGGTCATCTTGAGGACAAGGATAGGCCGAACGTTAAGTGGGACGATATCGCCGATCTAGAGGAGGCTAAGAGAGCTATAATGGAGGCAATAGTATACCCAGTTAAAAGACCAGATCTCTTTCCCTTAGGATGGCCTAGAGGAATACTGTTTTTCGGACCCCCTGGTTGTGGTAAAACTATGCTAGCAGCCGCAGTAGCCAATGAAATAGATGCAAACTTCTTCTACGTGGATTCCGCCACTATAATGTCCAAGTGGCTCGGCGAATCCGAGAAAAATGTAGCCGCTCTCTTTGAAAATGCTAGACAACTGTCGCTTAAGGGTAAGCCTACGATAATATTCATAGATGAAATAGATTCGCTTGTTGGTGTTAGAGAACATGAAGTTGGAGGAGAAGTTAGAGTTAGAAACCAACTACTCAAGGAGATGGATGGCCTCTACGATAAGAATAAGAACTTTTACCTCTACGTCATAGGAGCTACGAATAAACCTTGGAATTTAGACGAGCCCTTTATACGGAGGTTCCAGAAGAGAATATACATACCTCCACCGAACTATGAGGCTCGAGTTGAACTGTTTAAACTATATTGTAAACGATTGAAACTCGATGGAAGCGTAGACTTCAACGAACTTGCTAGATTAACCGAGGGTTATACGGGTAGTGATATTAGAGACGTTGTTCAAGAGGCACAAATCAGAGTAGTTCGAGAAGTGTTTGAGAAGAATGAAAGCGAGGCTAGAGCTATAACTATGGACGATTTTATTGAAATAATCAAAAATAGAATGCCTAGTATTTCCGAAGATATGGTAAACCTTTACGATAAATGGTGGAAGAGATTTAAGGCTATTTAGAAGAGGGGGAGTATGAACGCGGAAATAGATGAAAAAGACCTGAGAATACTTTCACTGCTTATAGAAGACTCGAGCATATCGCTTGTGGATATAGGTAGGAGGCTTAATATACATCCCAATGTAGTGGCGTATAGAATAAACAAGCTTGAAGAGATGGGTATAATAAAGGGTTACACCGTTGTATTGGACCTTGAGAAGCTCGGTTTAACGGAGTACATGTGTATAGGTGTAAACTTTCCAGACCATAGATTTAGAAATGAGTTTTTGAAGAAAATTCGGGAGATTCCTCAAGTCACCATGGTCATAAGCTCTCTAGGCAAACCGGAGGGCATAGTATTTGTAGTCGGTAGGAATAAGGAGGAGATCGATGACATTCTTTCAAAGCTTAAAGATATGAATGTCGAAATAGAGTTTGCAACGCCGATTATAAAGAGCCTTCAAACCGGTTTAATTCCCAAGATTTTGGAAGCGCCTATATCTGAGAGAAAGTCTACACAGGAGTACGGTAAAGAATATCTGGAGGCAGAACATCAACATTGAGAAGCTCAAAGCAGAGTAAGAAGTCTATCATTAACTTTAATTTTGATCTCCATTTCTTCTGAGGCCTCCCCTATAATCTGAGCTTCAACCCCCATTTTTTTACACACTTCCACTACGTCATCTGCCTCATGTGGTGGAACGATTATACAGAAGCCTATACCCATGTTGAAAGTCCTATACATTTCTCTATCATCGATTGAACCTATGCTCTGTATGAGTTTAAACACTGATGGAGGCTCAGGCATATTGTATAAATTGAAGCCTAGATGAGCTAAACGACCTATCCTCATAAGCTTTGTGAAAGCACCGCCTGTTATATGCGCTAATCCGTGAACCTCAAATTCGCTTAAAATTCTTAAAACGGGTTTAACGTATATTCTCGTAGGTTTTAAGAGTTCTTCACCTAGAGTACACCCAAGCTCCTTAACGTAACTATTTATTGTAAATTTAGAAAGAAGGACTTTTCTGGCTAGAGTCAATCCATTGGAGTGTATACCGCTACTGGTTAAACCCACTACATAATCTCCAGGTTTAATTGAGGAGCCGGTCAACACTCTACGTTTATCTACTATCCCTATGCACGTGGCTGCTAAGTCGAAGCCATATCCATCTCTAACGCCTTTAACTACATCCTTCATAACAGCTGTTTCACCGCATATGACGGCTATAGACGCTTCTTCAGCACCCTTAGCTATACCTTCCATGATGGGTTCTATCAAGTCGCTCCTAGGCTCTTGAACGACAAGATAGTCAGCTAAAGCTATGGGTTCTGCACCCATACATATTAAATCGTTGACACACATGGCTACGCAATCTATACCTATGGTATCATACTTATTCATCATTTGAGCGATTAAAACTTTAGAGCCGACTCCGTCAACGTGAACCGCTAAAGCTTTTCCATCCCATAAGTCTATTAAACCAGCATAATGGCCGATCCCCGTTAAAACAGAGCCGACTCGACCTTCTCTGAAGATGAAAGTCTTCTCCAAAATACTTTTAATAGATTTATGTATTTCAGAAACCTTGTCTATGTCCACGCCAGCTTCACGGTAGTCCCTGGGGATGCTCATTTTAGAACCCCAATCACCTAAACCTTTCATCGGTAAGTTTTTCGAAGGCTTCAATATAACGTTTACTTACTTCTGCTATTATATGCTCGGGGAGCTTTGGAGGAGGAGGTATTGACTTACCCGATTTGACCGCCTCCTCTAAAGCCTTCTTGTAACCTACACTTTCTAACCAATCTCTAATAGGCTGCTTATCGTAACTCTCCTGTCTTCTTCCAGGCTTATAGGCGGATTTCAACCAAAGTCTAAATTCATCTGGACCAATGGAGTCCGCTAAGAGTATTTTTCCATCTTGATCACGGCCAAACTCCAACTTGAGGTCTGCTAGTATGAACCCCTTTTCCTCGGCTCTAGAAGCCATAGACTGGTAGATGCGTATGCAAACGTCCTCGAGTGTATTGTATTCGTCTACGCTAAGCCATCCTCTAGATATTATTTCATCTCTGGTTATAGGTCTATCTTTAGCTTCAAATTTAGTAGTGGGGTCTAGCATAGGTTCTGGAAGTTTAGCTGCCAGTATAGGTTCTATTGGAACTTGAGCTTCACCTCTCAAAACTCTTTCATAAAGGCTTCCATATAAATAACCTCTAATCACAAATTCGACTGGTATGATCTTTAAACGTTTAACGAGCATTTTATCAGGCAGTATAAGATCAATCATATGGTTCGGGTAATCGATGAATTTAAACCAGAAGCCAGTCATACGGCATAAGACTTCTCCTTTAAACGGTATTTCTGACGGTAGTACTACATCGAAAGCTGAAACCCTATTTGTGAAGTGGAATAGAAGGGTATTGTCGTCAACCTCGTATATATCCTTGACTTTACCTTGCTTTAGAAGGCGCATACAACCACCTGCTTAGCGTTAAATGGGGAAAACATTTTTAACTTTTACTTAGAAGGGCCTTCAACTCTTCCTTTCCAATAGCCGTCTAAGGTCTTCAGCCGACTGCTCGATACTACGCTTTAAGGAGTTACGATATTCTACGAGTTTCTCAGCTATTTCAGGCTTCCGTAAACATAAGATTTCAGCGGCTAGAATAGCGGCGTTAACGGCATTATCAATACCGACACAGGCTACAGGTACACCTTGAGGTGTCTGTGCGATCGACAGTAGAGAGTCCAATCCTTCTAGAGCCCTTTTAATTGGAACACCTATTACTGGTTTGATTGTGTAAGCTGCTATTAAACTGGGAAGTAGAGCGGATAACCCAGCCATAGCTATGAATACGCAAACACCTTCCTTTTCAGCAGTCTCGACGAGAGTTTTAACCATCTCCGGTGTTCTATGAGCTGATGCTATTTCCACTCTAGCTTTAACGCCTAATAAGTTGAGCATTTCGACAGCTTTGAGAGCATATTCTTTATCAGACATACTACCTATAACCACTAAAACGTCAGACATTTTAAACCATTGTAGAGAAGTGGAAAATTACTCAAAAAGTTTTTGAACATAAAAGTGACGGCCTTCCCAGCTTTAGCCGTAAAGCGTGCCGAGTTAGCCCATTACGCGCACAGATACCTCTGTAAAACCAGCCTTCCTACAAATTCTCTCAAGTTTTCTGAGGTATTTTTTAGTTATCGTAGAATAGGATTCTTTAGAGACATAGATTTCTAAAATGCTTCCGTTTACTTCAACTCGATACTCGTCTTCTATGTGTCTTCGTAGTAGTGCGTTGACGCTATTCAACATCATCTGTTCTTTAGAGCTTTTACGTTTAATGGGTACTACAAACGTTTTCTCACCGAAAACGTACATTTCGTATTCAGGCTCTTCTGTTAAGAAGTCTCTTACAACTACTACAGGTCTTGCAAGGTCTGCTTCTTTCAATCCATGTGGAACTTTAACTACGCTTTCAACGCTGTAGACTTTGGCAACTTCTCCGTCTCTCATGAATATTACCGTATCTATTATTGAAGGTATCATACCCAACTCCACCCTACCTATGAAACGTTGAATCGCATCGATAGCCGTTGTAGCGTGTACTACTCCAACCATACCCACACCTGAAAGCCTCAAATCTGCGTATAGTTTAAAATCATCTGTGTCACGCATTTCATCGAAGATTGTGTAATCCGGTCTGCTTAAGAGTAGGACGTCATGGATTTCCTGAGACCCTCCCATAACTTTAGAGTACTGCGTAACTTCATCTGGAAGTTGAAGATCTCTAGGTGCTTCAATCGTTTTAACTATTTTCCCACCTCTAAGGTAGAACTCTGCTAGAGCTTGAGCAAACGTCGATTTACCCATACCAGGGGCTCCGGCGATAAGTATACCCTCGGCTTGTTCAGAAAGTCTCTTCAAAAGCTTACTTGGAAGGTTGTAATCTTCAAGGTGTCTGTACACTATAGGTCTTACAGCGGTTAGCTCTAAACCATCACTAAAGGGTGGTCTAGTTACAACAATTCTGTATGCTCCCAGTTGAATTATTGTAGATCCATTTCTGTCGGTTTCTATAAACCCTTCTCCAGCTCTAGCTCTACTTAAAATATCGTTTATTATATCCTCAAGGTCCTTCCTCAATAACGGCTTATCGTGTAACACTTCAAATGTCCATTTACCTGGTTTACCCTTTTTAACCCTTGGAGGTAGCCCCTCCTTCAGATGCACAGACATAACGCCATCTTTGAAAAACACATCTAAACACTTTTCGACTTTAGCCTTCTCATATAGTACTTTTATTCCGAGAGCTTTAGCAATCGCAGCAGAAACGTAGTCTGATGTAACAATTGTTGAATTGTTTTTTAAGGCGAGTTCTCTCAAAGCTTCCTTTGGATCCAGATTGGGATCACCATTTAAAATCTCAAGTTTTAAACCTAAATTCTCAGCAGATTTACGGGCGTTTTCAAGCTCTTCTAATCCCCTAAAGTCGCCGTTTAAAGCCTTATGTTCAAGCTTCCTAATTATGGAGCTATGTATTAAAATTCTACCCTTTATTCTCCCATCTAGGATAAGTCTAGATAATAGACCACTTTCGATAGCTACTTCATCCGGTAGATACGTCTCCATTTTAGAGAATCTAGTATTTGAATAAAAATTCTATTTATAAACCTTTCTTAGAAAAGGGGGCTGGATTAAAAGTGAGTTGAATGAAACTTCCAGTATAGTCTGGAGACAGTTCTCATATGAGATTTCTAACGACATTACCAACTATCGTCTTAAAGAATAGTAAACCGTCCGGTTCTAAATTTGAATGGAGTCTGGTCCAACTTGGATGAAGATGTCGATACATGTACTTCTCAGGGTGGGGCATTAAACCCAGAACATTACCGTCAGTATTGCATATACCTGCGATATTATTCATAGATCCGTTTGGGTTCCAAGGATATCCAGCGACTCTACCGTTTGGGTCCACATATCTAAATACTACGTATCCTTCTTCTTCAAGCCGTTTAATCGTATTTTCCGAAGCTATAAATCTTCCCTCAGCGTGGTTTACGGGGACGTAGAGTACTTTAGAATCCAGACCTCTCGTTAAAATGCATCTGCAATTCTCTTCATGCTTCATGTAGATCCACCTGTCTACGAATAAGCCTTTTTCATTTAAAGCCAATGTAGCTTCCTGTTTCAAAAATGGTTTTTCAAATGCCGGTAGTAGCCCCGCTTTAACTAAAGCTTGAAAACCGTTACATATGCCTATTATCGCCCTACCTTCGCTTAGAAACCTTTCAATATCTCTTCTAAGTCTATACTTAAGCTGATTGGCTAAGAGTTTACCAGCTCCTAAGTCATCTCCATAGCTGAAGCCTCCCGGTATGCAGAAGACATGATAGTCGTTTAAGTCAACTTCGCCTCTTAAAAGCTCATTTAAGTGTATGAGCTTCGCTTCCGCGTTAACCATTTGGAATGATTCGACGGTTTCTAGGTCGCAATTCGTACCCTCAACCCTAAGCACTAATACTTTAACCGTAGATGAGCCCATCTATTTTATTGAAGAAAAACGTAACTGTTAAATGTTCTTTTTCTTTTCTTTCCCATCCTTGGCTTTTTTCCCCACTTTTACTAAAGATTAAAGTAGCTCCATAAAGCCAATCACAAAACCTACCCGTACACTATCAGCTTTATTAGAACCTGCTTATTTGATGTCAAAATTTTGGCATCAAATAAGCTCGAGCGGCTTCATCTCTATTACAACTTTTTTATAATCGTTCAATCCTATAGAGATGAGTCAAATCTCCATACAAAATTCCATATAAATCATCTGAAAAGTTAGGTCTGATGGCCAGTTATGAGAAAAGATTTCCGTCATCTTTTCATAAACTTAAAATTTGAAGTAAGCATATTTAAGAGTATTTTCAGACCCAGGAGGTTGAATTGTAGGCTGAACCCATAAACCTTTCAAGTAGTGCGAATTTGAATTGAAATTTAGCCCCTCTTATGATCTACCCCCTTCTCATACATCCTCTTTCCGATGAAGATGCTATGTACCTACGACTATATTTGTGCCTCCACTAAGTTGCTTTAATAGCTGTATAACCGAAAGACCCGCTAGGTAGCTGGTTTTCGGATTATCTGGATGCGGCAAATTTTCAACTTTTATACATATCTTAGAGGCTTCGCTTTCAACCTCAATTTCATGGACGTTTCTGTTAAGCAGGGGATCAGCATATATCTCAACCCATGGAATCTTGCCAGAAGCTAATGCGAGCGTTGTTGTAACGTTTACATTTGATGGAAATAGCTTTACAGCTATTGCCCCATTTCCCTCAAATATCTTTGTTCTATCTTTAATTTCCTCAAAACCAAGTTGCTTCAATATCTTTGGATCAAATGCCTTAACGTTTTTATACGTTCTAATTACAACTCTTTTGATGCCTAAAGACGATAAAGCCTTTACAGCATCTATACCTGCTATAGCACCTGTTGGTATGTATAGCTTTGCATTACTGCTTTTGGTTATGGTCATAATCTCCTTGTAAAGCTCTTCATCTAACAAAGCTCCAACACTCATTACGACTACGTCAATGCCTTTAGCAAGTATTTTGGGAACATAGTCCCTGACAGCTTGTTGCGAAGCGGCTTCGACAACTAGCTGAGGCTTTGCCTTCAAAAAACATTCAAGATCTCTACACACTAGAATGTTTTGTTTAGCGTGACATTTCTCCAACAGCCTTTCACATCTCTCTGGAAGCACGTCCATTAAGGCTACGAGCTCGGCTTTAATCTCGCCTTTGCATATAGCATTCACTATCAAAGAACCTATTACACCACAGCCTATTACACCTATTCTCATTTTTCAATCACCTCTACAACTTCTAAACTCATGTCGATAGCTCTGCTGGAAAGGGTTATATAGCCACAGCTAATTACATCAATATCAAGCTTTGCATAATCTAGGATATTCTCTGGGGTTATTCCCCCCGAAACCTCGATTACAACCTCTTTCCTCAAACCTCTTTTCTTCAGCTCCTCAACGACGGAGGCAACCTCTTCAGGCTTCATATTATCAAGCATTATTACATCTACACCACTCTCAGCAACCTTAACAGCCTCCTCAATCGTTGAAACCTCTATCTCAACCTTATGCATAAAACTAGCCTTCTTTCTAGCAATCTTTGCAACCTCCTCAACATTACCGATGATCTTTATATGATTATCCTTAATGAGTATAGCGTCTGTAAGCGAAAGTCTATGAGTATCTCCACCACCTATAGCAACCGCCTTTTTCTCAAAATATCTTAATCCTGGCAACGTCTTTCTCGTTGCAGCTATTCTAACTCTGCCATTAACTCTTCTCACTAGCTCTACCAATCTTCTAACTTCAGTCGCAATGCCGCTACAATGCATTAGTATGTTGAGTATCAACCTCTCTACAGCCAAGATTGTTTTTGCAGAGCCTACCACTTCTAGGAGTACAGTTCCCTTTTCAATCACCTCACCATCTTTAACAAATTGCGTCACTTGCAACCCTAACTTCTCGAGAAAGTGGACAATGTCATCTATACAAGCGACTACACAATTCTGCTTAGCTACTACGTGAGCTTTAACCACTGCTTTCTCTGGGATCAGTAGACTTGTGGTAGTATCCCAGAATGGTATGTCTTCTTCAAGAAGATTCAAGAGCCTTCTGAATACTATCTCCTCAACCACGGCAATTCAACCCCGAGAACCATAAACGTGTTTTCAAGAGCTCTCCTCATCTTTGTAGTTACCTCTCTATCAATCTCAACCCTGTAAATACCATCTCTTAAACTTCTGTAAACCTTCTCAAGAGTTATCTTCTTCATATCCTCGCATATAGCACTCGTAGAAGCTGGGATAAATGATTTACTCCCGCTCTCCTTAAACATGCGGTAAATCATGCCAATTTCCGTGCCTACAAGGAAGCATTTGCTTTGACTGTTCTTAACAAATCTTATCATTTGACTAGTGCTACCTACAAAGTCCGCCAACGCCCTTACATCGCTCGGGCACTCGGGATGGGCAATAAACAAGCAGTTTCTGTATATAGATTTCAGTACCTGAATTGTATTTGAATCAAATTTTATGTGAACCGGGCAATGTCCGTTTTCAGGAATTGGTATTACACTCTTCCCTGTCTTCTCCGCTACATATTCAGCTAAATACCTATCTGGGCCGAATATGACTGTATCAGCTTCTATAGCCTTCACAACATCTACAGCGTTAGCACTTGTAACTACGTAATCTGCCTCAGCCTTTACAGAAGCGGGACTATTTACATAGATTACTACAGGTACCTTGGGATGTTGCTTCCTAGCTTTACGGACAACTTCAACGGATATCATTGCAGCCATTGGACAGCTTGCCTTAGAATCTGGATGTAGAACAACAGCCCCTTCATTAATTACGGCTGCTTGTTCAGCCATGAAATCAACACCGCAAAACACAATAAGCCTTGCATTAACCTCAGAGGCTTTTATCGAAAGCTCTAGACTATCACCAATGAAATCAGCTACATCTTGTACTTCAGGAGGCTGATAGTTATGAGCGAGTATTATAGCATTAAGCTCTTTCTTCAACTTAATAATCTTCTGAGCTACATCACTCAAGACTTCTCACCTCTGCAAATCACGTTTAAAGTCGTATATAGTTCGGGTATGACGTAGATTCTGCAAATCCACATCTTTAAAATCTTAAATCCCCCCTCAAAGTTGCAATAAGGACGCTTAACCACCTGCTCTCACCCTCTTCAGTAGCAACTATTGAGCGTGATATACCGCGACGCCCCTATTTCACGGATTTCAATTCTAACAAACAGCATCTTTAAACTCACATTCATATTCTTCACCTAAGATATCCCTGACTCAATTGTAGAAATGGTTTTACAAACATAGATATAAACATTCTCTACAGAGATTGGGCTTAAGCCTTTTCACAAGAAATACTACGTATAACGGGCATGTGAAAGTGGGAATCTCTAGAAATGTTTTAAGTGAGTTAAGATATATTCTTAGATGTGGTCAATGGTGAAATTGGGTGTAGCCAGTTATTCGTATAATAGGTATTTAGCTGATGGAAAAATGACGATCGAAGATTTTATAGATGAGGCGTTTGGACTTGACGTAGACGGCGTTGAGTTAAACCAGCTCTACTTTAAACCGGAAATCGATAGGATTAAAGGTATTAAGAAAGCTTTACTGGATTATGGGTTAGACCTATCCTGTGTAACTGTTGATAACAACTTCTGTAAGCCTGATCCAAATGAGAGAAGGAGGGAAGTAGAGTTCGTTAAAAACTGGATAGATGCTACTGTTAAGCTTAGCTCTCCGATCATGAGGATAAATGCTGGGTGGCCTCCTAAAGGTATTTCAGAAGACGAGGCCTTTGAAGTCTCAGTCAAGTGTATAAAGGAGGCTGTAGATTACGCTGAACGGTATGGGCTTATGATTGTTGTGGAAAACCATGGAGGTATAACTTCTACGGCCGAGCAAGTACTAAGACTCATCAAAGCCGTGGATTCAGACTGGTTTAGAGTAAACCTTGACTTAGGCAACTTCAGGGAAAACATCTACGAGAGTATAGAAGCAGTTATGCCATACACGTTTCACATACACGCTAAGATATACGAGTTGGCTTTAGAATGGTATGGATTAAGCTGCTATTGGGTTGAGAAAAAGCTTGATTATAGGAGGATTATGGAAATAATTACGAGGTACGGCTACAACGGATACTTATCGTTGGAATACGAGGGGAAGGATGACCCTCTTATAGCTGTACCCAGAGCTTTAGACTTCCTCGACAACATTATACCATAGAATTTACCAGTTGAATGTAGATTTCCAAGCTTTTTTAAGCTCCCAAATATTTTCCTCGTATACTTTCCCGTTTAAGCCATGTATGATAAGATTGCTATTAGGTTTTACAAATCCAATTCTCGAGCAAGGTATGCCCTTCATAAGGTTTTCAAACTCTTGAACGCTGTGCTTAGACACTTCGACTATAAATCTACTGTTAGATTCTGAAAACAGTATTTTATCATCTCTACTTACCCTCTCGACTGGAACTTTGGACAACATTACTTCAGCACCGAACCCACCTGAGAAGCACGATTCGGCTAAAGCTACGGCTAATCCTCCCTCAGAACAGTCATGGCATGCTTTAACATAGCCTAAGTCTATAGCCTTCACCAACCTGTCCATTATGAGCTTAGCGATCTTAAAGTCCACGCCCGGTACGACCCCTCCCTTTAAACCTAGAATCATGTAGTAGTGTGAACCTCCAAGTTCGCCTTTAGTAACACCCAATATGTATATGGGGTTACCCGGTTCTTTAAAATCCATCGTTACAGCATTTCTAACGTCTGGAATTATTCCCACTGCGGTGATTAGAAGGGTTCCAGGTATTGACAAATAGCTCCCATCTGGAAATCTATACTCATTGTATAGGCTATCTTTACCCGATATGAAAGGAGTGTCAAAACCCACGGCTCCATCATAGCATCCTCTAACGGCTTCAACCAACGCGCCTAAAGTCTCCTCCCTCTCAGGGTTACCCCAGCTGAAGTTATCCAGTAGAGCAATTCTGCGTCCACCCACTGCTACGTTATTCCTTATAGCCTCATCTATGGCAGATAGGGCCATCTTATACGGGTTTATTGAATAGTTGGGATTTACACCGCAAGAGACCACTATACCTCTCCAAGAGTCTCTTAAAGGTTTAATTACACATGCATCACTCGGTCCATCCTGGTTGACGCCGACAAGCGGTTTAACTATCATTCTAGCCTGGACTTCATGATCATACTGTCTAATTACCCATTCCTTGCTGGCGACATTTGGACTTTTAAGAATATTCTTTAAAACATTCATCAAATCTTCAGGTTGAGGAAAGCTCACTTCATCTTCAGGCGGAGGCTTCCAGAATGCTCTACGTCTAACTCTCGGAATACCTTCGAAGAGAAAGTCTAAGCTTAAATCGCATACAGTCTCGCCGTGGTATTTCACACATAGACGTCCAGTAGAAGTAAACTCTCCTATTACTGTTGCGTCGCAGTTCTCGTTCTTAAAAATCTCAAGTAGCTCTTCAATGTTATTTTTGGGAACAGCTAAAATCATACGCTCTTGAGATTCTGAAAGCCAAATCTCCCAAGGTTTCAGACCAGTATACTTTAAAGGAACCTTTGCCAATTCAACGGTGGCGCCAAGCCCCTTCGCCATTTCACCTACGGCGGATGAAAGCCCTCCACCTCCACAGTCAGTTATAGCTGAGTATAGGGGTTTATCATATTTGTCTCTTGCTCTTAAGATGGCCTCTAGTAACTTTTTCTCTTCTATAGGATTCCCTATCTGCACTGATACCGCAGACACTTGTTCAGACTCCGGTGTAAGCTCCATACTAGCAAACGTAACACCCCTTAGTCCATCTCTCCCAGTCTTTCCACCAGCCAAAACTATAAGGTCCCCGGGTTTGGGATTTTTAACGTACTTCTTAATAGGCATAATGCCTACGCAACCCGCGTATACTAGAGGATTGCATAGATAACCGTAGTCGAAATATATGGCTCCACAAGCTGTCGGTATACCCATCTTATTCCCATAATCTCGAATACCTGCCACAGCCCCCCTCATCAAACGCCTAGGATGCATAACTCCAGGCGGAAGTTTTTCATACGGGTAGTCTATAGGCCCGAAAAATAAGACATCTGTTGAAAGTATAGGCTTAGCACCTACCCCCATTACATCCCTGAAAACTCCGCCAGTACCTGTTCCAGCGCCACCATATGGGTCTAGAGCCGTCGGATGGTTATGCGTCTCAACTTTAACAGCTATAGCCCATTCTTCATCGAAGGCCACCAAACCAGCATTGTCTTTGAAGACTACGAGACACCACGGCTTATTCAGTTCTTCCGTCGCTTTGAATATAAACGTCTTCAGTAGTCCATCTATTATACCGCTTGGCGTCTCTATAATCCCTTTAAATGTTTTATGATAGCAGTGTTCAGACCACGTTTGAGCTATTGTATTCAGCTCTACGTCCGTCGGATCTCTACCCAAAGCTTGAAAATACTTTTGAATAGTTTTCATCTCTTCAATAGAAAGCGAAAGCATGTATCTCTGACTAATCTCAATTAGTTGTTTTTCATCCGCGTATCTTAATGGAATGTATTCAACATTGGTCATTTTTAAAGACGCCGAGAATATAGGGTTACGGTAGTCTATATAATTTTTCCCTTTAGCCTTATGGTTTAATATTGAAGTTTAAGGAGGAATTACAGGGACTCTACCGAATAAGCCTAAGTCTACGGATTCACCAGGCTTCACGGAATGGTATGGAATAACTCTTACACCAACCACTTTGCCCTTGAGCTTGGCAATTTCAAGCATGTCCTTCAGAAGCCCTTCAATATGTTTAAGCGAATATTCAGCCGGAATTACAACCATATCCACTCCTGCTACGCACACAGTAGATAAAGCTATAAGGTCTCTAAGCCTAAGTCTTCCCTCCAATGCCCTCTGCTTGAGAACGTCGTCTTCCGCTACGGGTAGCATAAGTTCACAGAAGCCTGTCGATTTAACTTTGGCTCTGAGAGCGGCTTCTTTAACCGCTTCATTCAACTTAGCGACCGCCGATATCGAGCCGGGCTCCGGTATTGGAACGCCCGAAATTTCTTCCACCAATCTTGCGGATGAATCCTCCATCCACGGTGAAACTGAGTAATCTACACCGTAGAATTCAATTCCGAGTTTTGATGAAACGTTCAAACCATAAGCTTCCGACCTCGTCATCAATTCATAGGCCCTATCGGTTAAACCTTTAATGCCGTTGGCTCTATACGCCTTAAGAAGCTCCGTCGAGTAGAGTAGAGCTATGGCCAACCCCTCTCTAAACTTTACGTTTACAGACAATGGAAAGTATGGGGTTAAAAACTCCCTTGAAAAACCGAATTTAACAGCAATTCTAGATAAGAGCACGGGGTCTTTCTGGGATATTTTCAGAAGAACTTCAGCCACACTTCTGAGGGATTGTTGGAAGTCAACATCAACGCATACGTATACACCACTCTGGAGAAGCTGACTGACAACATCATAATTGACGCTACTAGATTTAACCGTGAAGCCGGAAACCAGAGCTATTCCAGATTTACTTGAAGCACTATGAATCACATTGGCTAACTTAACAATATCTATTCCACTCGGAGGTGGGGGTATTGATGCTCTAACACTCCATACATTCCTCTTCCACTCAACGTCATCCAAAACTGCGTAAATTTCACACAACCTTCTTGAAATGTACTCTGTAATGTGTGCGAAATCCCACGATTTTGGATTTAAATAGAAGGTTAAAGCTCTAATCTTCACGGACGCTGTTTTCTTCAAGTTGATCCCCATGTAATTTTTACTTCATGTTCATATAATCTTCTACGTCTAAGTTTAACGGTTGTCGAATGAAATATCATATATTACGGTAGACGTACTCTAAGGAAAGCCGCAAGAGCCATAAAGATTAGAAGTATGAGCCATATTATTGGAAGTTTTGAGTAAAGTCCTCTATCGATATTCTCAATAATCCTCTGGAATAGTAAAGCATTGGTTTGTCTAAAATTTAAAAGTAAGGTTTTAGCGTCTTCTAAATCTCTTCTAAAACCTGAAATTCTATCTTCATCTACCATCACTTTTTTAGAGAAAATTGAAGATTCAACTTTTATAAGACTTTTTCGAGCTAGGTAAGTTTCCACGAGTTTTAAAATGAAACTAGAACCAGTTGGAATGCCAAAAATCCCCCATACCCCCCTCAAATCTAAAATCCTACGGGTTATATTATAAACGCTCACTGGCTTATCTTCTATGAGGATCTTGTTTAGGATTACGTCTTCAAGGCTACCATCTTCAAGGCTATTTGAAATAATCTTATGGACTATTACAGCTGGAAAACTCATCAAACCACCGAGTGTACTTTCTTCAGATAGACTCATGTTTATCAACCGATTTTCTCTAAGCCATATAAGAGAAGTGGCCACCATCATGATAGCGGCGTTTCTCTCATTGACGCTTATGTTTGAAGTGGGAGACTTAAACCCCTTCTCTCCAAATATGAAATGCATAAACCCTAGAGGGGGTAGGAAATGATCTGGAAAGAGATATATGAGAGCTGAGGGAGAAGTTAAGCGCTCGGTATACAATTTAGATAACGGTTTTCCACAGTAGGGGCAGTAGTATGCATTACTTGGAATAATCCCTCCACAATAAGGACAATACAATGTATGCACTTCCCAAACTTCTAATATTAAACCATCCTTAAAAGCTTTACAAATTATAAAGGACCCATATGTTCATTTAACCCGACCTTGGCGATGAAATATCTCAACGCTTCATATTTGAATTTTCTAATTTCTTTTAAGATTTTCAAACCTTTCAATAATCAGAATTTAGAGGTGGATATATTCTATAGTTGTGGATTATAGGGTTGGCTAAGCATCTTCTACATATAGCTTCAATCTTCTCTTCGCTTAAGTTTCCACGTATAAGGTAGACCATGTACGTTTCAACCTTTTCAATACTATAGATTCCTATGACTTCAGCTCCTTTTAAAACGCTTTCAGCTAGGCTGTCGAAAACGCCGGGTTTAAGCTTAACTTCAACTGCCCAACTATTCGGGGCTTTAAACAGTGGAGAAGCATCAAGTCCCTCGATGTATGAGTATTGTTGGATAATGGGATCGTATAAAAGTTCTTCACACAACTTTTTAACATCCTCCTCTTCTAAACGCCCCACTATTTGGAAGACTTGAATTGTTTTAACGCTTTCCACTCCACTAATTCCTAGGTCTTGTATCTCCCACGCCGTCCTTCTACCCAATGGGTCAAACTCATCGTTTACATAACTCACGCATATGCTCCAAATCCTACTCAAATAAAGCCCCCCTTAAACGGGATCATTAAACTCTCGGCCAATTAAACTCACTCTATTAAACCAAAGCTCCCTTGCCTCTCCTACAGTAAACACAGACCCGGTAACCACAACCACGTCATTCTCGGAAGCCATTTTCAAAGCCTCTCTAACGGCCTCTTTAACGTCATCTATCACGATAGCGGGTTTGCCGCATCCTTCAGCTTCAGAAGCTAAAATTTCAGGGTTTAAGCCTCTCCCCATGACTTTATGCCTACAAGCTACTACGAGTTCAGAAAAACTGCAAAACTCTTTCATCATGCTTTTATAATCTTTATCGGAAGATATGCTTACAACAAGTATGGCTTTTCTACCGTTGAATAGTCTTAGAAATTCATTTTTAAGAGTTGACGCGGCAAATGAATCCTTAGCGCAGTCTAATATCACCGTAGGGTTTTTCTGAACAACTTCAAACCTTCCTGGTATAAAAGCCCTTTCAAGACCTCTTCTAATAGCATTTTCAGATACCTCCAAACCTTTAAATTTCAATAATTCAACAGCTCCCACTGCAATAGTACCATTAACGACTTGATGTAATCCGAGCATCTTCACCTTCAACTCCTCATAGTATGTTGTCAAACCTTTAAGGTCGAATACTTCTCCGTTTAAATCCGCCTTTTTTATATTAAACTTCAAATCTGAACCGACTCTAAAGAGTTTTGCCCTTCTTCTACGAGCTATTCCACTTATAACTTTGAACGCCTCCTCCCTATCTGTCGCAGTTATAGCTAATCCATTAGGCTTTATTATGTGCGCCTTTTCACGGGCGATTTTCTCAACAGTATCCCCGAGGATTTTAGTATGTTCAAGGTGGACGTTCGTTATAACTGAAACTAGGGGGTTTAAGACGTTTGTAGCGTCTAACCGTCCTCCCAACCCAACCTCAACAACGGCTATATCCACATTCTGCTCACAGAAGTATTTGAACGCTAAGGCTACCGTTGCCTCGAAGAAGCTTGGATGCCTATACCTCTTACATAGAGACATTCTCTCCATGCTTGGTTTAAGCTCGTAGAATATTCTAACAACGTCTTCCTCAGATATCGGTACACCGTTGACGACAAACCTCTCGGTGTAGCTTGAAAGATGGGGTTTGGTGAAAAGGCCAACTCTAAATCCCTCCTCCATAAGTATAGTTGCTATCATAGTGGCGGTTGAACCTTTGCCGTTTGTCCCCCCGACGAGTATGGATTTAAACGAGTTCTGAGGGTTTCCTATCAATTTTAAAAGTCTTCGGATGTTTCTAAGGTCTAATTTTGACCCAATTCTCTTAAGATTGTATATGTACTCTGTAATCTCAGAATAGCTGCTCAACGGGGGCTCACTTAACCTCTTTAAGTATTCTGACACGTCTACCTTCTATTCTAATTAGCCCTCGTTGGAAAAGCTTGATAGCCTCTATTAAAACCTCCTGTTCAGCCTTCTGCACTTTAGCTTTAAGCGTTTCAGGTGTATCGTCATCATCAACCATAACTGGTTTTTGAAGAATTATCGGTCCAGTATCCACCCCCTCATCTACAAAATGTAAAGTGCATCCTGTAACTTTAACGCCATAATCTAAAACAGCTTTATGGACGTTAAGATCCATACCACCAGCGAAAGCTGGTAGAAGTGACGGATGAATATTGATTATCCTCCACTTGTACTTCTTAACGAACTGGTTGCTTAATATTCGCATATATCCGATTAGAAGTATGAGGTCTACTGGAGAATGCTTCTCAATCTCATCCATAATTAGCTTATCGTACTCCTCCCTAGTTAAGCCTTTAGGATTTATAAATAAAGCCTCAATCCCATGCTGTTTAGCTCTTTCAAGAATATATGCGTCTTTTTTATCGCTTATGACGCAAACAATCTCGGCTTTGAGGAGACCGGACTTTATAGCGTCAATTATGGCCTGTAAATCCGTTCCTCTAGTTGATCCCAATACAGCCAGTCGTATTGGTCTATCTTCCACAGGTTGAAAAGTATAAGTTGCATCTGCGCTATTGTAATTCATACTAGACACTTCTGAAGTTTCACAGCATTTAAAAGATTATCGACCACCATAGCTACCGTCATAGGTCCAACTCCTCCCGGAACTGGAGTTATCATTGATACTCGATTTTTGACGTTTTCAAAATCAACGTCGCCGACTGTTTTCCCACCTAGTTTAGCTATTCCTACATCCACCACTACTGCTCCCTCTTTAACCATGTCAGGTTTGATTATGTGAGCTACTCCTGTTGCTGAAACTAAAACATCCGCATTCGATGTATATTCTTTTAAATTTCTCGTTTTCACATGACACATCGTTACCGTAGCGAATCTGTTCGTTGCCATCATTGCCAAGGGTTTACCGACTAATATACTATTGCTTACAATACACATGTTGAGCCCTTCAAGGTCAACTCCATATGTCTCTAAGAGCTTTATAACCGCTTTAGCACCACAGGGTGCTAGAGTCTCATCTCCATGAGCGATTTTGCCCAAGTTTAATGGAGTTAAACCATCTACGTCTTTAAGTGGCTCTATGCTTGCTAGAATCCTGTATGAGTTTATATGCGGAGGGAGGGGGAGCTGAACTAGTATACCATGGGTATTTTCATCATCGTTGAGAGCTTTTATAATCTCCAGGAGCTCTCCTTCACTTAAGGTGCTCGGTTTAGCTAAAACTCTTGCATTAACGCCGATACTTGTGCAAAGATTCATCTTATTCTTGACGAATATTTTCGAGGCCTGATCCTCACCAACCATTATTATGGCCAAACTGGGTCTTATACCCATATCGACTAAACGCGATACTTCTACTTTAAATTTCTCAGTTAGAGACTGTGACAACGCTTTTCCATCCATAATTATAGGTCGGTTCAAGCTCAATCCCTATATATGGGAAACTTTTTACAGAGTTCGATTACTCTTTCTTCAACCTTCTTCAGCATTGTACTGTCACGCCTATTCTTCAATCCAACATCTATAAGTTCAGCTATAGCGTCCATTTCAGGCTCTTTCATACCCCTAGCAGCTACACATGGAGTCCCAAGACGTATACCGCTTGTAACGTATGGTGGTTTTTCATCGTAAGGTACTAGATTTTTATTAACGTAAATTCGAACCTTCTCCAGCACGTCTTGAGCCAACCTACCTGAAACACCAACCCCCCTTAAGTCTACAAGCAACAGGTGGTTATCAGTTCCACCGCTCACAATCCTATACCCTTTACTGGCTAGGGATGAAGCTAAAGCCTTAGCGTCTCTAACTATCAAACGTTGATATTCTCTAAACTCCTCCGTAGAGGCTAGTTTAAAGGCTACGGCTTTAGCCGCTATTATGTGCATAAGTGGACCACTTTGTGTTCCAGGAAATACGGCCCTATCTATGGCTTCTGCATACTCTTTACGGCATAGTATAAATCCCCCTCTAGGGCCTTTAAGCGTCTTCTGCGTTGTGCTTGTCACGAAGTCTGCATAGGGAACTGGGTTCATGTGTAGACCAGCGGCAATTAAACCAGCTATGTGAGCCATATCCACCATCAAGTACGCTCCAACCTTATCGCATATTTCTCTAAATCTTTTGAAGTCTATCTCTCTCGGGTAGGCGCTAGCTCCGGCAACTATCATTTTAGGCCTATACTCTAAGGCGAGCTTCTCAACCTGATCATAATCTATCAACTCAGTCGTCCTATCTACACCGTAGTGCACAAACTTGTAGAATACTCCTGAAAAGTTTATCGGACTACCGTGTGTAAGGTGACCACCATGAGCAAGATCCATAGCTAAAACGGTGTCTCCAGGCTTGAGAAAAGCTAGGTAAACGGCTAAGTTTGCCTGGGAACCGGAGTGAGGTTGAACATTTGCGTGTTCAGCATTAAAGAGTCGTTTAGCTCTTTCTACGGCTATACGTTCTATTTCATCGTATACTTCGCATCCACTGTAGTACCTCCTACCCGGGTATCCCTCTGCATACTTGTTCGTTAAAACAGTTGCTTGAACCTGTATTACAGCTTCATCTGCGTAATTTTCAGAGGCTATTAGATTTATTCCGTAAGATTGCCTGTCAAGCTCTTTTAAAACGAGTTTAGCTATTTCCGGGTCTACTTTTTCAACGAGATCTAGCTTTCTTAAAAAGCTCATATAGTTTACACCTCTATTTTACCTCTTCCCGGAATCCAATCTATCGTTTTACCAAGCATATTCTTCTTCTCCCTATACTGGTAGATTTCCCTGACTATTTCAGCTAGTCTTCTACGCTTCTCTAGAAGGCTTGGGCTACCTATATCGCTTCTGTAGAAGAGCTCCCATCCATCTAGAAGCTTCACATACGGTATACACTTCTCCACAATCTTCGAAGCCTCTTCTATGGTATCTGCTTCGGCGTAGATTTCACACGCTCTCGAACCGCCAGTGACATACTTTCCATCCACAGTATCTACAGAGCTCCAGAAGACCTTCCCTCCAATTTTCTCAATGGCTTTCTCATCAACCCATATTGGGTGGCCTTTAGCAAGCTCCCTATGGTCGGGGTAACCTCTGGGTGCTAGGCATTTTATAACTGTCGCCTCTTCTCTAAATTTAAGCTTCACTTTGGCTAAGCTTTGGCTCGCTATGGCTTCACAGATTTCAACGATATCTGTTTCAAGAAGCGGTAGAATATTTTCACCTTCGGGTTGCCCGAACCGACTGTACATCTCGATAATTGTTGGACCCCACTTATCAGTTAGCATCATCTGTCCAGCTATAACACCCTTATACTCTTCGCTAGACTCTCTCTGAACAGCTTCAACAAGTTTTTTAACGATCTCCACCGACCGGTTGTATTCATCCATGGTTATGAATGGAAGGGTTAAACCCTTGCCTTTTATAGAACCCATTCCACCCGTTTCTGGACCTATGTCTTCGTTAAAAGCGTGTTTATTGTCTTGAACTAGAGGCATTGGTAGAACTGTTTTACCATCGCAGAAACAGTGTAAGGTGTATTCTGGCCCTTCAACCTTCTCCTCCAAGAGAATACGGTCTTCGATGTCAGAGTACTCGCTCATGTATTTTTCAAAAACCGCGACCGCATGCTTAGCCTTAACATCTCTCTTCTCTTTAGAAAGATATGCTTGAAGGTCTGCTATGACTTTAACACCTTTCCCTCCGGCTTGTCTAGCTGGTTTTATAGCCAAGCTTTCGGCATACTCGTTTATGTAGGCTATGGCATCCTCAACGTTTTTGAAAGCTTTAAACCTAAGCCTACCGGGCACCTCATATTTCCACATGAGGCGTCTCATGAATGCTTTAGACATCTCTATCTCTGCCAATGCTTTCTTAGCTCCTATACAGCATATTCCCCTACGTTCGACTTCGTCAGCTACGCCATGGAACAGCGGCTCCTCTGGACCTACGAATACAAAATCTACATTAAGGTTTTCAGCGTAATCTGCAACTTGCTTTGGATCTGTTGGATCTCCTCTTTTAAACCCTCCACCGGTAGTTTCACAGACTCTAGCTACACCGGGGTTTATGAGTTTCATTATGGCGTAGACTTTAGGTTGTTTAATACTCCTAGAGAATGCCTCAGCTATGGCCTGCTCTCTAGAACCGTCACCAACTACTAAAACCTTCACTATAACCCACCTTGCAGTTTCACGTGTAAGTGAAATACGTAGCACACCTTTAATCTTTTTGATCTATTTCTGTAAAACTAAACGGGGTATTCACCCGTAAAACATCCTAAACATAATTTATCTCTTGGAAGCCCAATAGATTCGAGAAGCCCGCTCATACTTAAATAGCTGAAGCTGTCAGCTCCTATAACTTGAGCTATCTCATCCGACGTTAATGCTTTACCTATAAGTTCGTCTTCAGGTGGCACTGTTGCTCCATACGGGCATCTGGCAACTATCGCCGGGCTTCCAATCCTCACATGAACTTCCTTAGCTCCCTTCTTTCTAAGAAGATAGACGGTATTTCTTAAAGTGGTTCCTCTAACAACGCTATCATCTATGAGTATGACACGTCTACCCTTTACACTTGCCTGTATCGGATTAAGTTTAAGCTGAACACCTACGAGTCTTTCGAATTGAGTTGGTTTAATGGCCGTTCTAACGGATCTGCCCGTTCTAACAAAACCCATTTCCACCGGTATACCCGTAGCTTGTGAATAAGCCATTGCAAATGGTATTGCAGTCTCAGGGACACCTATGACGACGTCAGCTTCAACAGGGTTTTCTCTGGCTAGAAATAGCCCTATACGTCTTCTCACCTCGTATATTGGTATACCGTTTACCACGGAGTCCGGTCTCGCATAGTACACGTATTCAAAGCTACAGTGAGCGGTTTTACCGTGAGTGTTTAATGATGATCTCTTTACGCTTAGTAATTCCGTCACTATGACTTCTCCAGGTTCAACTTCCCTAGAGAGGTCGGAGCCTAAAACATCTAATGCCGAAGATTCTGATGCAAAAACCGCTAAATCGAACCCTAAGCCTCCTACACACAGGGGTCTAATTCCCAGAGGGTCTCTCCCTGAAATCATCTTTCCATCATCTGTTAAAGCTATGAAGCTGTATCCTCCTTTAAACTTCTCCATAACTGTTAAAGCAGCTTGGTCAATATCACTCTTTAAAGATTCTCTAAGTAAAGCTGAAGCGAACTCTTCCAAAGTACCATTTATTAGAGCACCTGAAAACGTCAACATCATGGATTTACCGTTACTTTTTACCATCAAGGGCTGTAAAAGGTCTGGATTTGTCGATACGGAGCCGCATCCTATATTTCCCTTGAGCTCTTGAAGGTCTTCTTCTTTAAAGGCTTCTTCAACCAGCCCTTTACAAGCTCTTCTATAAAACCTGTTCCCTTGTAAAGTCGTTATACCTGCAGACTCTTGACCTCTATGCTGCAGACCCATAAGCCCATAATATAGAAACCTAGATACAGCCCAATTCTCATCAAATGCAAATATTCCAATTAATCCACTCATTTTTTAACCACCACCTTTTTTCCTAAAAATGGCCTGATTTCATCGGGATACTCACCAGTCAAACAGGCCAGGCAGAGTTCATCCCTAGGAAGACCTATAGCTTTAACCAGACCATCAATCGTCATATACATTAGACTGTCCACACCTATAAGCTTTCTAACTTCTTCTACACTTCTACCGTGGGCGATAAGCTCTTCAAAAGTCGGAAAGTCAACACCCATATAGCATGGCGCTATCAAAGGTGGACACGTTATTCTGAGGTGGACTTCTTTTACCCCGGCTTTCTTAAGCATGGATACTATTGCTTTAGAGGTCGTCCCCCTTACGATACTATCATCTATGAGGATTATGCGCTTCCCATTTAAGGCTTGCCTTAGAGGGTTTAATTTAAGCCTTGCGAAGTATCCCCTATCCTTAGGCATTATGAACGTTCGAAGAGCATACCTGTTAACCCCAAATCCCTCCATTATAGGTATACCCGATTTTGATGAAAAACCTAAGGCGGCTATTCTACTAGTCTCGGGGACTGGAACCACGTAGTCGGCTTCTATTGGGTTAAGTTCAGCCAATTTCTCGCCAAGCCTCCACCTTACGCTGAAAACATCTACACCTTCCACTATGGAATCTTGCCGTGAGAAATACACCCATTCAAACATGCAGTGAGCGTGTCTGCTAGAGCGTACTTTTAAACGCGTTACTTCTCCACTCTTTAAAACGTTTATGGATCCTGGCGGTACGTCTTCGATAAATGTTGCATCTACAGCGTCTAATCCTGATGTTTCAGATGAAAATACGTATGCCTCAAAGTCTTTCAAATACCCTAAGCATAATGGTCTAAAGCCGTATGCATCTCTAAAGGCTATGATTGTTCCATCTTCAGATAGTAGAACTGCCGAATATGCACCCTTCAACTTCTCCATTCCATAAATAATAGCGTTCGTAAGGTCTGAGCCATGTTTAAGAGCTTTAGAGATTAGTAAACCTATGACTTCGGAGTCTGAAGTTGTTTTAAATACGTAGCCGTCGCGTTCAAGCTCAGCTCTGAGTTCTTCATAGTTTACTATCGTACCGTTGAAGCATAGAGCAAATTTAGGTTTAGATTCAAATTCTATCGGTTGCGCATTTATGAGGTCTGAAGAACCGTAGGTAGAGTATCGCACATGACCTATTCCAATAGGTGCGCTTAAACCCTTCAAAATGTTATGGCTGAAAACCTCTATTACAAGACCTAGACCTTTAAACGTTGAGAGTTTTCCATTCTTTAAAACCGTTATACCCGCAGACTCTTGACCTCTATGCTGTAAAGCTAAAAGACCGCTAAATATCACTGGTGCAACATCAGCCTTATCTGAGTTAGACGAAACGGCAAATACTGCACAGGATTCTTTGAGATTTGTTGAGTCTGTCATTAACATGAATTGGTGAATAAATGTGGATAAAATAAATCTTTTCTACAAATTTTTGACTACTCAGAGCTCTAGAGGATTTTAATCCCTAACCGTATATTAACGTTTCATTGCGATTATAACCCCTAGGAGAAAGCCAACTCCTATTGGAAGAATCGTCAGTATGCCTAAGGCAGATATAAGCGTTTGAATTAAAGGGTAAACTTTCGACCATTCTAAACCACTTTTCGAGAAGAACTCCCCCAATCCTCCGAGTTGCCATATATCGAGGAGTAATCCTATGAGCACAATAGCCACTAAGGCCAGAATGTACTTGAAAACTCTAGCTAAGAAGTAACCTAGTATTAAGCCTAAGAAGAACTTTACAACAAACGATGTGAGTACTATTGGATTAGACATGAGTTCTGAAATAACTGATTGTAAATCTACACCATCTTCGGCGAAACAAGAGTTTATGCTGGAAAAGACCAGTAGCATCACCAATAATGTTAAACACCGCTCTCTCTTCATGTTCATCGCAATTATTTAATTCTCAGTGAACTATTTAAAGGAAATGTAGTATTTTTTTCCTCAAGAAAAACTACATAAATTATGAATTACATCGATTTTTAACCTTCAAAAACACCTCTAATACGTTCGTTATGGACAGATAGGATTACTTGTTCATTACGTTGACTATTTAACTGCGGTTTGAAAATTGCAGTTAAATAGTAGCCAGTACAATTTTCTAACTAGGGTGTTAAATTTTGAATTGCAAGAAGCTAAAAGTTGAGTTTACCGAGGAAGGTATCATTGTAAAGAGTAATTTTTGGGAGACTGTACATGATCCTAGGAGAGGCGGCTGTATATCCAGTATTAGGTTTTTACATGGAAGTGGCGAGAACGTTTTGAAAAGCCCCATCGCATCTTACTTTGGCTCCTACTCAGATATACTGAACGATAATACGGCTATTAGAGTGATGGATGGGGATGGATTTGTAGAAGTTGAAGCGCGTGGTAGATTGATCGATGAAAATAGCCGTACGGTGTCGGATATAGACTACACATACATTTACAGATACTCGGAAGGCTACGTTAAGATTACGCAGAAGTACACGTTTGGAAAACCGGTCGCCAACATAGGGCGGGTTGGAATAGGTTGCATGAATCTAACACCTAGATTCAAATACTTTGCTGCAAGACCTTCACATGTTAGAGTCGATAAACCATATGGCAACTGTGCGGCAGTCTGGGGAGAGGTTCATTTTAACGGTAAACCTGCATTTGAAGAGAAGAATGTACCGCTTTACATGGCTGTTTTCGACCCAGGGGTTGAAGGTGTAGAGTTCATCCCCGGCCCCGATTTAGAGGAGTGGACTAAACAGTTGACTGCAGGGAAAGATAATGGTGTTTTTCAGATTATAGGGGAGTTAAAACCGCAGAGTACTCGGATTACAATAGAACCTCTTAACTATAAACTCGTAGATCGCAGTGCTCCAAACTTCTTAGGCGATTACGTTTTCCATTACTACTTAGGGCTTCCTAAAGTCCGTGATAAGTTGCCTAGAAAGTATATGCATATGTCTTTCGGCAACCATCCATGGCCTAGTGATGAAGATATACGAAGATGGGCATATAAAGGTGTCTCCGTGGTCCGTATACATAATGATTATCATCCCAGTGGAGACTTCTGGCATGATGGTTCTTGGCCGCCCTATGATGAAAAAGGTATGCGTGAGCTGAAGCGTGTTATAGACACGTGCCATAGGTATGGAATAAAAGTAGTACCTTATATTTCCCTTTACGAGATTAATCCTAAGTCTGAAGCCTTCGCAGACGGATATATAGTTTGGAGGAGAACAATAGATGAAAGGTTCTCTCTTATAGAGACCTACCCGCCCAATTACTTCTTCGGGTTTGGAATGTGTCTTAAATCCGGTTGGAAGGAGTTTCTAAAGAAGTATGTAGAGAAGGTTGTTAAAACCTTAGGCTTAGATGGGGTATACTACGATTACGCCCACTACTGGTTCTGCAACAATAGACTTCACAGTAAGGGAGACCATACAAACATCGACGATTTAATCGAATTTTTAGAGTATACTAGAAGCCTAGTTGGAGAAGATGGTGTAATACTACTTCACCAGTCTGGCTGGTTTCCATCAGTGCTCGTGGAAAATTACGCTGATGGGCATATAATGTTGGAAGATTGGTCTGAGTGGAGGGAGCTACCTCCGCTTGAAAAGTTTCCACCAAATACTCTACATATCAAGTTTATGAATGTAGCACCTAAAATCCCCTGCCCACTTTATCAAGCGGTTGACGCCGTTAAGGCAGCATGGGATTTATCCGCTAAGTGCTCAGTATTGGGTGCTTTCCCATGGCAGAGCTTAGGCCCTGCAGCTGAACCCGTATTGGCTCTATTTGAAGCCTTTAGGGCCTTTGACCTTTCAAAGTTTAAATTTAAAGATTACACCATGGGGTTTGTAAAAACTACAGATGAAGCTGTAAAGGGTGCTGTCTACTTTAATGAAGATAGGGTTTTAGCCGTTTTAGCTAATGTTGAAGATAAACCTGTGAAAGCCTTCAAGTGGACTGTGGACTTAGGGAGAATTGGATGGTCTTCAGCATGTAAATACCACGTAACTGATAGTCTTGGAGAATCCATCCGATTAATTGAGGGAGGAGATTTGGTTGAAAGAGGTGTTGAAGATTCTCTCGAAGGTTTTAGATTTAAAGTCTACGCAATCACTAGATACCAGAGTGATGGAAGATACGCCCTCTACAACACTCGACCTTGGAATGAAAGTTACGTGGGTGGAAAATTGACGGTAAAAACCAGAGGCCCGGAAGGCCAGGAGGCGGTTCTTAAATTCTACTCTTCAGAGAAGCCTAGCGAAATCACGTTAAATTCTAAGGTATTAAAAGAGGGAGAAGAATGGGTATTTGATGAATCTACTCGAATAGGAACAGTAACATATAGATACGTAGATGTAAAAATAGAAATGATAATTCAAATAAACTGACATATTAATAATCCACAAGATAAGATATTTTCCAAACCCTCCTAAAGTAGCCCCTTAGACATATTGCAATCATTCCTATTCTCTTTAATTAAATTTGAAGACTCAAATTCAAAACCTTCAAAATAAAACGGCTTAAATGTTTATTCCATTATGGTCAAAATAAAACTCTCTCCTTATATCCATCTATTTCGACTTCAAAACGGTAGGCGTTTCTTCACAATTGTCCACGCCAATATCTCCTTTTCGACCTCCAGTAAAGGATTCTAATTACGGCCACAGCAACCATGACAATAGTTAAAATGATCAGAAATTCCCCTGGGAAAAATCTGACCCCACTGAAGACTAGTAAGTAGAAGATTGCAAGTGAAACTATGAGTCCAATGGGTAACATCAACAGAACCTCTAGGTAACGAGACCAGCTATGTGTTCTGCCTCTATATCTGGCTTTGAAATACCGCTCCTGTAATTTTCTAAGCTTATCTTCATCAAGATAGTATTTGCCATTAACTTCAACGAAGACCCCTAACTGACCAAGTCTTCGATGCATAGCTTGCTCAAACCACGGTGGCAACCCTAACTCCTGTGCGGTTAAGGCTTTCTCAGGACTAAGGGCACCCTTTTCCCGGAATTTCTCTACCAGTTCCATGAATTTTCTGGGGATTTCTCCTTTATTTCTAACCATCTTGATTCTCCTACCACTATCTCTTTGTCAACAATTCTTATTTGAAGCCCTAATAAAAGTAATGCATGAATGTACTTGTCATCGGCGTTAGGAGGTTCTAAGCTGAACTCTTCAAGCGTCTGATAGTTGGTTGGTAATTCAGAGGGTGTAATCGTATTTTAGGACATGGAGGAGGTAAAATGTCGAGGGATTATCCAGAGTGCCGGGGGAGGGCTTCGAACCCTCGACTTCTGGACCCTGGGCTTCCGGGTTCTCCAGATTATGAGTCTGGCGCTCTAGCCCGCTGAGCTACCCCGGCACTATTTTTGACTATGAAAGATGTTATTTAAAAATGTTAAGGGGGATCTTTATGTGGATTTAAATTTAAAATCGGTGTAAAGTATGGTAGGTTCTTGGCAGTACTTTTCTATACCACTAATGTAACTAATTTTTCGCTACTATTCCATACAATATTGTTGCATATTCAAGCCCGACTGACGTTTTTATAGTCTTCATCACCTTGAACTGGAACCTGTTGTCTTCTCTGTCCTTTATTGTCTAAAGCCCAGATATCTATTTCTCTATCTATCTCAATCTTCATTGTGACTATAATTCCTTCTGTAAAGTCGGAGGCTTCCCCAATCTCTCCTACATATTATCCATAATGGATTTCCAGAAAAGTTTCTACCTAGAGTAACGTTTAAGAGTTTTCTAGTCTAAAATTCGACTATCGTGATGAATAAAATTGATAGAGTTTACAGGGCTTTAAGCCTTGAAGAACCCGATAAATTGCCCAAAGGTGAGCTTCAAATACACGATGAACTAGTATCCGCCTTGTTAAACGAACCCCTGAAGGATTGGTTTAAGGCGCATATCAAGGTGAGAAATCTATTGAAGATTGATCTAGTAAACGTTGGGCTTGAAGGTGGACCTAGAGTAGAGGTAATCGGTAGGACTGAGAAAGGCTATCCAATATATAGGGACTATTTTGGAAATGAATGGGTTGAAAGTGGGAAGACGAGAACATACTTAAAACATGGTTTGTCTCAACCTGAAGATTTCAGGGACTTCAAAATGCCGGATATATCGCTGTATAAAGCCGATAGCGTCAAACTGTGGTCTGAAAAGACAGACTTCTGCGTTTTCGCTCAAGTAGGTGGAGCCTTCGATTCAGTATATCCATTGATGGGCTTAGAGAACTATGTAAAGGCAATGTATAGGCATCCGCATCTACTTAGAAGAGTGATCGAAGAAGTCTTTAGATTCGAGTTGGAAGTCATAAAACTGTATGCCGAATCAGGTGCGCACGTGATACTTTTAGGTGATGATCTAGCCTATGATAAGGGTCCATTCATATCTCTAAACCACCTACGGGAATTTGTCTTTCCATATCTAGCTAAAGAGGTTGAATTGGCACATAGACTCGGCCTACCAGTGATATTCCACAGCGATGGAAATGTAACGCCGCTAATGGAGGATATCGTAAAAGCCGGGTTCGATGGATTACACAGTCTACAGCCTAATGCCGGTGTGGACATAGTCTCCATAAAGAGGAGGTGGTGCGATACTATATGCTTAATGGGCAACCTAGACCTAGACTACCTACTTCCTTTAGGAAAACCTGAAGATGTTAAAGCGGAAGTCGTGAGGCTGATAAGGGAGGTAGCTCCAGGAGGGGGATATATACTGAGTACGACAAACGTATTGACTAGATACGTGCCTCCTGAAAACGCATTAGCCATGTATATGACGGCTGAGAAGTATGGGAAATACCCTACCATTGAGAAGTAATGTATGTTCAGAAGAAGGGATAACCATCTTTAGTTTTAAAAAGACTTTTTCACGTTCAAGTTTTGTTGTGGTTACATGTATAAGATAGGAAAAAGTAAAAATACTCTATCGCTTTAAGTTAAGTATGTGTCCCTATGAAGCTAGCTATTCAGGAAAATTTAGCTCCAGGTAAAACTTTGATCGAGAAGCTTGAGAAAATAGAGGCGTATGGTTTTGAAGGTTTGGAGGTATGGGGGAGCGACTTACCTCAGAGGCTTAAAGAGGTTAAAGATGCATTAAGCACTTCAAAGGTTAAACTTTCAACGGTCTGTGCAGGTTATGGTGGAGACCTACTGGGTGCCGATCGGAGAACGCGGGAAATAGCTATTGAAGGGTTGAAGGAGAGGCTTAAGATTTGTGCTGAACTCGGAGGAGTTGGCGTTATAACTGTTCCGACGTTTGGTGGACCTAAAATTCCAGACTTATATCCCTGGTATCCAAATGTTAAGGATGTCGAAAGGCAGATCTTGATAGAAGAGTGTAAGATTCTGGGCGATTACGCTGAAGAAGTCGGCTCCTACGTTTTATTGGAGCCTTTAAACAGGTATGAAACACACTTCATCAATAGGCTTCAACAGGCAGTTGACGTATGCAAAGCATCAGGGAAAGAGCATGTGAAAATAATGGCCGACTTCTTCCACATGAGTATTGAAGAGGCGGATATCCCTAAGAGCATAGAAGAAGCAGCTGGATATATACTACACGTACACTTAGCGGATAGTAACCGCCTACTACCGGGGTATGGACACACCGACTTTAAATCGTGCTTCGCCGCGTTGAAAAAGATTGGCTACAGGAACTTCATGGCGCTTGAATGTGGTATTCCAGGAGACCCGGAGAAGGAGCTACCGAAGTGTGTGAAATACTTAAAAAGCCTGATTTAACACGCTTAGCTGATAGGCTCAAGCGTCTATCCGATTATTGGAAAAAGTATCTCATGGGTTAAATCCAAACTTTCTTTTTCCCCATCTGTATGGCTTAAAGCAATACGATTTTCAAGTGCCAGCTTAAGAAACTAAGTTTATTTACTATTTCTGGCTATTCTTCTAGTTGATAGGATTGAGCTGGAAGACTGAAGCTAAAGAGTACGTTTGCAACATACTCGTCAGACTTGGAGCTTTAAAGTTTGGAGTATTCAAACTTACGAGTGGTAAAGTAAGCCCATATTATATCGATTTACGGCTCATACCGAGCCACGTTGAGGCATTTAAAAAGATATGCGATATATACGTGCGGATGGTCTTGGAAGATATAGGCTTAAATAGCTTCGATAGGATAGCTGGCATACCCACAGCTGGTATACCGTTCGCTTCTGTCATCGCCTTCAGAGTTGAAAAACCATTCCTATATGTTAGAGAGGAGGCTAAAGCTCATGGTACAGGGAGAAATATAGAGGGTGTGTTGAATTCCGGAGATAGGGTGGTATTCATAGACGACCTCATAACGACAGGTAAAAGTATTCTGAGAGCGGCTTCCATCGTTAGGGCTGAAGGCGGTATCGTAGATAGGGCACTTGTCCTGATAGATAGGGAGGAGGGTGGAAGAGAGGCTTTAGCTAAATCTGGTATACAGCTCTTCAGCCTCCTAACAATAAGAGAAGCCTCGAAAATTCTCTACCAGCTGGGTGTATTGGATGAGGAACAGTATAAGACAATACTGAAACAGGTTAAACGAAGTAGTTAAAAGTCGAACCGCTTAAAGGTGTATCCAGGTTGATCGATCTTAGAAAACGGGTCTTAATCAAAGACGCTAAGGGAGATGTAGTGGTTGCGGGATTCGTACATGAAGTTAGAGAACTGAAAAACATAGTCTTTCTTATACTGAGAGATACATCGGGATTTATACAAGTTACGGCTAAGAGAGGCTCAGTACCTGATAGCCTATTTGAACTACTTAGGAAGATTAAACGTGAAAGCGTCATAGCGGTTGAGGGTAATGCATTTCAAAGTAATATCGCCAAACTAGGCCTAGAGATTGAGCCCAAGAATGTTGAGGTTCTATGTGAAGCCGTAGAGCAACCGGCCATAGAGTTCTACAAAACAGACTTGATAAAAACTGGTTTAGATAAGAGGCTTAGATATAGATTTCTAGATCTTAGAAACCCGAAGGTTGCATCAATATTCAAAGTTCAAAGCACTATTTGTGAAGCCTTAGATAATTTTTTCAGGGAGAGGGGTTTTAGAGAAGTCCATACATCTAAACTCGTAGCTCAGGCCACTGAGTCCGGCGCTAACGTCTTCCCCGTAGACTATTTTGGAAGAAAGGTCTTCCTTGCTCAAAGCCCCCAATTCTATAAGCAGATGCTTATGGCGGCTGGCTTTGAAAGGGTATTTGAAATAGGCCCCGTCTTTAGGGCTGAAAAACATCACACGCCTAGACACCTATGCGAGTACGTAAGCATAGATTTTGAAATGAGCTTCATAGAGAATGATGAAGACGTTATGAAGGTTGTTGAGGAGATGGCCAGCACCGTCTGCCGAGTTGTTTCACTAAAATGTAGGGAGGAACTTGAAATTTTAAACGTTGAAGTAAAGCCTGTTAAAACACCGATACCGAGGATACCTATGCGTGAGGCCTACAGACTATTGGAGGCCGAGAGCTTTAAACCAGAGTATATGGAGGATTTAAACCCAGAAGGGGAGAGAAGACTTTCAAATATCGTAGAGAGGGAATACGGTTATGAGCAATTTTTCCTAACCGAATTCCCCTGGAAGCCTAGACCCTTCTATACGATGAGGATTGAAGGAGAGCCGGAATGGACTAGATCCTTTGACTTCATATGGAACGGTTTAGAAGTGACAACTGGAGGTCAGAGGGAGCATAGATACCATAAACTGCTTGAACAGTGTATTGAAAAGGGCTTAAACCCTGAAGACCTAAGCTTCTACTTAGAGTTTTTCAAATGCGGGATACCGCCTCACGGAGGTTCGGGTACTGGACTTGAAAGGTTAACGTCGGTGATACTAAAAATCGAGAATATAAGGGAGGCTACATTGATACCTAGAGACCCTGAGAGAGTAATACCTTAAAACAATCCTCTAACGGATACTTTCTCTACATACTTTGAGGCTATTTCAGCCAATTGAAGCATAAAGCTTTTACTGGGAGGTTTAACCTCTTTAAATGCGGGGTCGATAGGATCCCTAGGATTGTAGGCTTGCAAAACGTATTTTCTCGCCCCTCTTATGGCTTTACAGATACGTTCAACGTCAACTTCTCCATGTAAATTTGGTACGATTGTTGTTCTAAACTCATAATCGATGTTTGAAGACATTAGGAGGTTTATACTCTCCACGACCTTCTCAACGACATCTTCAGACTGTACACCTGCAGATCTTCTATAACTTTCAGAGTCGAGAGGGGCTTTAATGTCTAAGGCGATGAAGTCTACAAGGCCATTTGAAATTAAACATCTAAGAATCTCCGGGTTTGAACCGTTAGAGTCTAATTTAACCTTTAAACCAAGCATTTTAACCTTTGAGCAGAATTCACCTAGATCTGGTTGAAGTGTTGGCTCTCCACCGGTTATACATAAACCGTCTAGAAAACCTATATTCTCTCTTAAAAAGTCTATGACGTATTCTTCTGAAACACTGGGTAGTGAATCCGGATTTAATACCAGGCTTCTATTAAAGCAGAAGGGGCATCTGAAGTTGCATCCCGGGGTCCAGATGACTGAGACTATATGCCCATCCCAGTCTACGAAACTTATATCGATAAACCCTTTAATGATCACATGAAACCTCCTAGATAAAAATGAGTTAGGTTATTGAAACCCTATATCTTTCAAAGAACTCATGCCTCTTAGCTCTATTCCATCCCTTAACTTCTTGATAATATCCAGTAACCCTAGACCACCATCTAACCCTCGTTGAACCACACTCTAGACAATAGTAGTTTAACCCTCCTGAGACCCTATTGCAATCTTCACATATTGTTAAATCTTTAGTGTATGCAAAGTATCCTATTTGAGTCTGCGTAGCAATACGTTTAGTAAACCTATAGAGGGCCTCTGGATCCGACGAAGCCTCACCTAGCCAGATGTGAAACATATTTCCTCCACTTAGAATGGGGAAGAACTTGTTCTCTATTCTCATTCTCTCCAATAGAGGTATTCTAGCACCTACATAGACGTGAGTGCCATTACTGTAGTAAATTGGCACATCCCGTTCACCCATAGCCAGAAGCCTCTCAGTAGCCTCTAAGTCACCTTTAACCACTTTCCTAGCCGCTTCTCTAAACTCTGGATCTATTAAATCACAGACGGCCAATCTCTGAGCGCAAGATTCAGCTGGCGTACGGGCTAGTGCAAGTTTAAAGCCGCTCTTCTCCTCAAGCTCTCTAAGATAATTCTTCATCTCAAGTATAACTCTAACAGCTACTTTAACCGCTTCATCTGATTCATGAAGCTGATACCCCGTATGATACTGAACCATTTCATTCACCCCAACTATTCCTATAGTCCATACCAGCTCTTCGAAGTTTACGGGCGGTGGCCCACGTTCACCAGTAACGGGGTCCCTCGGCCTCTGTGTTGCAAACGGTATCCTGTTGTTTTCAATCATCAGCTTCATCCATTGATACTTAGTCTTAAACACTTCTACACAAAGTTCCATAAGCTTCCTCACTTCTTCATAGAGTCTTACGTCTTCACCTTTAGATTTATATGCAGCCCGTGGGAGATTTATCGTAACAACCTGCCATGAGCCCATACTGAAATGCTTACCACCTACGAAATACAGCTTCTCCTCAAACTCAGGGTCAGTATCAGGCGTATCGACAAAATTGTAAGCACAACATTGATAGCATGAAACACCTTTACCATAGCCTCTGTAGTCTGGTATCATGTTGTCGAAGTATGGTGTGCCAAATTTTGCAACGACCTTATGAGCTAGAAGCCATTCTTCATCGTATTTAGAGTTGAAGAGTTCAGGTACTATGCCATTTTCAAGTTTTGGAAAGTTAAACGGTTTACCCCAGTAGTCTCCTTGAAGCGCTACTTCGTTTAACGCTCTATAGAGTGTTCTGACTTCATCCTCGTATTCACCGTATTTATCAGGTCCAATCTTGCCTCTAGCTACTATTGGAACATCCTCCCACAACTTTGGAACACCAGGGGTTATTTGAATATTTGAGAAAACGGGTTGACCTCCTCTAGCCACGTAGATTTGTGTAAGCTCGTAAAACATCATCTGCATGAGCTGTTTAACATTATCGTAGCTTAAACCGCGTATATACGGAGCGAGGAAGACTAGATAGTTGTAGAAGCCTTCTCCACCGGAAAAGTTCGTCTGAGCAGCCGCTAAAACTTTAACTGAGTGCAGGACAGCAACTTCAGCCCTTTGAGCAGCCCTAGCCACTGAAGTTTTAATACCCATACCGTCAGGCATAAAACCATAGTAGAAGAAGTATCTGAGATCCCAATCCTGGCAATTGTGAACTAATACACCGCTTCCAGCGTAAAAGACGTGGACTCTCTCTAGGTAAATATCATAAACGTAGCCGTTGTAGGGAATTGACTCCACTGTTTTAACGATATCCGTCTTAGTCCTTAGAGGGTAGTAATGGTTTCTAACCTCAGTCGCTTCGGTTAACTCAGCTTCCAAGCCGGGTGGTGCAAGGCCAAGCTCTAAAGCTTTCTTAACCTCTTCTTTACCTTCGACCACTATGGACCATACATCATGTCCAGTCTCTACGACCTCGTAGCCTTTCTCAACTCCTATAGAGCCCTCATGCATCCTGACGTACACCCTCGTCTCTAAGCCTAGGAGGGTGAAGATTAGCTGAAGTTGCTCTATTAAAATTTTAGACGTCGAAGAAATCTGGATGAAGCTTCCCCTCTCCCGACTGGCGTATATAGTTCCATCTCCAGCTATAAGCCCCCTTAAGACTTCCACGAGTAACTCTTTTGGAAGGTTTAAAATCCAGTTTGGAAGTCTCTTACCGGGAGCTTTAGTTTTTTCTATTTTAAGCCTATCGTAGAAGAGTTCGTAAAGCTTCTTCTTAGAGCCTATTATCTGGACTTCTCCCACATCACGTTTAGAATAATCATAAACCGTGTAATTGAAACCTAGCTTTTTAATAATTGAACAGACATCTTCCATCAGAGCTTCTGAGGACTTATCGAATGTAAAAACTACATTGTAGAAGTCTCCATCTTTCACGTCGTAATTTCCATCTGCTATAAAATATCCAACAAGCCTAGCGAGCTCAGGGGTAATGGTTACACCGTTCACTTCCGAGGTTTTTGTAGAGATTTCATCATAACTTAAAGTTGATATGACCTTGAGTTTATCTCCGGGCTTCAGCATCTTAGCCTCCACCAGTCTACCATCTGCTAATGGAATTCTATGCTCTTCCGTCAACTCCACCATAAAACCCCTCTCGGTGGTTATTCTAATAATGCTATCGCTTTTTCTCCTAGAGACCTTGACAACCCTGACAAATCCTTCAGGAGTTAAAACTTCTACTCCATCGCAATTGGCAACTTCAAATTCTCCGCTCGATTCATAGTTTAGATTACTAAACAGATCACCAACGGTTACAAGCTTAACAGAACCTCCAATCCTGGTCACTAAGACGTTATCTGAGGACAAGCAAAATGGTCTTGTCCCAAAGTATTCTAGATCATGTATGTGTATATCCCCCTTTAAATGGGCATCTGCAAGGTCTATCGGCATTAAGAGCAAGTACTCCTCTTTAGAGGTTTTATCAGCCTTCTTCTTATGAGATGTTTCTGCGTTAGGTTGAAGGTTGGCGTTTTCCTTAGCCTCAAATCCTCTTCCAATATCTATCTCATATGCGTCGTAGACGGGTGTACCCACACGGGTATAGATGTTACGGTATATCCTGTATAGAGGGTTGATTGAACCCTTCTCAAGTAAAACCGTGTTGACTATCTCCCTTATCAAAGGTCCGGAGACGAATTTTAAATCCATATTTCTTATCTTCTCCTCTACTTCTAAAGCTATGGATTCAGCCTCCTCCTCCGTCATCGGTCTGACGCCGAAGAACATTGTTGCAAGCTTTGTCTCCTTAAGTAGAGAGTTTACGATACTCTGCCTATTCCAAGGTATAAAATGTCCGCTAGAGGATCTAACCATTGGAAGAGGTTTATCAGACTTAGCCATTTCTTTCAGCCTCCAGTATATCGACTATGAGCTTTTCATTCAATTTATTCCCGTCAAAAAGCTCTTTAAATGTTAGTATACGCTTACCAACCTTTAAAATAGGAGCAGACATTGTAAACACATCCATCATTATAAGCTCCGTCTGAACATCTAGGTCCAACAGGCTTTTCTCTTCATATGCAATTCCAAGCTTCTCTAGGAAGCTCTTCAAAAGCTTACAATTTGGACAATTGGGAGTTGTATAAATAATCGGCTTCAAGCCGAATCGGTTCTTCTATGAAGAGATACAAAAATATATACTTTTTTATTTACTTTTTTGTACTTAAGACGCCTTAGCTCACCAGTTCTTAAACATGAATTTGGCAAACCAAGCCATTAGATCTAGCGTCATATACGAAGTTAATAAGTCCTTTACGAGTTAGCCTCTACATTCTCAAGGCATTCTGTGTTAAACCAGCCCTTTCCATAAGCTTATCTCTAGCCTTTAAAAATTCTTCAATTAATTCTTCAACTTTAACAGTTTTAACCTCCCGCTTCTCTACGATTATCTTACCATCCACAATGACTGTCTCAACGTCGCTACTCTTAATCGCGTAGACTAAGTGACTGGCCTCACTATACATGGGTATTGCATGTGGAGCTTGCACGTCAACCAATATTATATCTGCCTTCTTCCCAGGCTCTATAGAGCCTAATTCATAATTCCAATTTAATGCCTTAGCACCATCTATCGTAGCCATCTGTAGAACTTTCCAAGCATTCATGATGGATGGACTCATGTTCACACCTTTATGTATTAACGCCGCAAACTTCATGGTTTCAAACATATCGGAACTGTTATTTGAACACACGCTATCCGTTCCAAGGCCGACGTTTACGCCTGCTTCTAAAAGTTTGGGTACCGGGCTTATTCCAGAGCCGAGTTTAAGATTTGAAACTGGATTATGAGCAACTTTAACACCTCTGGAAGCGAGAATAGCTATATCCTTCTCTGAGAGGTGGACGCAGTGAGCGGCTAACATCAATCCGCTTAAAACTCCAAGCCTGTCGAGATATTCTACAACTCCTCCGTTCAACTCTACTTTAAATGTATGCTTGATCTTATCGGCTTCATCCAGAGTTTCGGCTAAATGCGTATGTAATATAATTGGGCCTCTATCTTTATACTTCTCATTAAGCTCTAACGTTAAATTCCAAAGTTCAACCATATAATCAGGGTCTACCGTATAGGGGGCATGTGGGTCTATGCTAACCCTTATTCTACCGTTACCTGCTCCATGCCATGTTTCAACCAACGACTTTATGAGTCTTAAGTCTTCATCTTTACGCCAAGAAAAGCATACATGTCCGACGACCCCCCTAATGCCGACTTCAGCTATCGCTTTGGCTTCATTAAAATCTGGTGCATAGTGATACATGGTATTTACCGTCGTACATCCTCCGAGCACGGATTCGACCGCCGTGAGTTTTGCACCAAGATATATATCTTCACTAGTCATATGCATCTCTATTGGCCATATTTTCTCCTCAAGCCATTCTTTGAGAGGCATGTCGTCGGCATATCCTCTGAGTAGGCTCATGGCCAGGTGATGATGCGTATTAATAAGCCCAGGTAGGACTATTTTACCTTTAGCATTTAACTTCTCATAACCTCTCGGGTTTCTACGTTTGACATCATCGCATTTACCGACTTCAACTATTCTATCCCCTTCAATCAATACGGCTCCGTCTTTCATTACACCCTTCTCACTCATTGTAACTACGGTTCCACCACATATCAAAAGCTCCAAATCGCACCCTCCCTACATATTGGAAAATCACCTTTTTGACGAAATAAGAGTTACGAGCGGTATTATAGCGAACATGTTTATAATAGAGCCTACTATAAACGGCATACCATATCCCAAAGTGTTCCATATGATTCCTCCAAGAGAAGAGCCTACTATGAAGGCTAGATTCGTTAACGCATCTATGTATCCTATGATTGATGCAGAATCGATCGTTTTCTTAAATTGAACGATTATGCTTCTTCTAGCAGGCATATCTAAGGCTCCTACGACTCCGAGTATAAATGCTGAAAATATGGCTTCACTCCACGTTTTTGATGAACAATATAGAAGCCATGAAACGGATGAAAAAGCTATATGCGTTGATAATATAGCCATTCCTCCAAACCTATCTGTAAATTTACCCGACGGTATTTGCGCTGCTAAGAGGCCCACGTTCCACATCGCCATTATTACACCTATGCTCTGCTCATTCAAGTTCAAAGCTTCCTTAGCATAGAGCTGAACCAATGGATTTATTATGGAAAAACCTAAACTGTGGAAAACTAGGGCTATTGTAAGCTTCATAATGTTTCCATCTGAAAGTATCAATTTTACGTTTTCAAAAGATCTTCTGAAAGTTTGTCTGACTATTTTAAGGTTGGTATTGCTGAGGTAGCTGTATGTAAATGTTATAGATACAGCTGAGAGAGCCGTTAAAACGCCAGCTAGTATGAAGATTGCCGAAAAGCCTAAAGACGTTGCTATGTAACCTGAAAGTGCAGAGCCGATTATGCTCGCTATTGTAGTTGCTACGTAAAATATCGATAACGATAAACCTAGTCTTCTACCAGTATCCGCTATGATCGCTTCACCCACTGGTGTTTTCAAACCCCCTAGAAGGTTGTAAAAAATGACTAAGATGACTATGAACGCTGAACTTTTTACGAAAGCTAGAATTAAAAGTATAGCCGCTGAAAGGCTGAAGCCTATGATAAGTGTCCTCTCCCTACCCACGGTTTCTGAAAATGAAGCTAATGTCAAGTAGGATAGACTTGCCGCCAAATTTAAAAGTGAAAATACGAAGCCTATCTGCCAGACTTCAAATCCAAATTCTCTAAGATAAATTGGAAATAGGAAGTACCATAACGAGTAGCCTAGGTTTGAAAAAGTAAAAGCTAAGTATATGGTGGTAAGCCTATTCACGGCATTTATACTCGCTTTTACTTTCTGAAAAGTGTTTTCCCTTTAAGGCTGACGTGTAGTTGATACTTACTTGGAAAAAGAGGCTAGATGTCTATTGAGTCTAATCTTCTACTCATAAGGTAGGCGTCTTCACCGTTTAGATAGTATCCTTTGATTATGCGAATTATTTCAAAGTTAAGACTTCTATACAAGTTTATGGCTGGTATGTTTGAAACACGGACTTCAAGATAGCATTCTTCAGCATTGTAACTTTTAAGCCCTTTTAAAGCGTTGATCATTAGGCTTCTTCCAACACCCTTACGCCTATACTCTGGTAAAACTGCTATGGAGATTATATGGCCCTTCTTGACCACACTTATAGGTTTGTGATTGGATAACCCCCTCTCAACCCTAGACATAACATAACCTATGATCCTACCATCAGCTTCAGCAACATAGAAGGCTTTGGGGAAATTTTCATAGTGGCTCATGTAGAACGATGGCGTATAGTTTTCAGGTAAACACGTCAGATTTATATGTATAACTGCATCTAAATCCTGAGGTTTAAAATTTCTAAGAGTAAAGTTTAAACTCAACGCATCTTCACTTTTAGATGCAAAATCTAATTTACCCTTTTAAGGTTTTCTGAAAGGATTCGCAGAGGATTTCAAGTGTCTATAGGGTATTGGACTTAGCAAATATGCTTGTTAACGAAGTTTGATTTGCAACGTTATTGATTAAAGATTATGGTAGTAGCCTCCTCAGATAATTCCTTTATTCCTCAAGTATAGACGGTAAATGTCTTCGAAGACTCTAACGTCTGTTAACGTGTCTTCACCTGATGAACGGAACGGTTCTCCGGTCAATATGCAGTGTATGAAGTGCTCTGCCTCCCGCTTGTAGGACCAAGTCCACATCGGCTTAGGTATGGGGCGTATAAACTCTTGAATCCCACCAGCCTTATATACTTCTACTTCGGCTGGAGTATTCTTCAGCAGTAGCGGAGGCGCCCAAGTCTTTATCCAACCGTGTTGGAAGTATATTTCAGTCGTCTCATCCCAACGGTAATGTGACATCTGTCCAGATTCAATGGTAGCTCTTACACCGTTCATGTCGAAGACCACAATACCCGTCATACCGTCCTCATCAAAATCCACGTATTTTACAGTCACCCTATCACCTGCGTCGAGAAACCACCTTAACAGGTTAACGTTATGCGTATATTGCTGTAAATAGCCTATGTACGAGTTTAAGTATTCATTCGGCAACCAACTAGGCTTTATTATCGGCGGCTCAGGCGGCTTCTCATCCGTTACTTCCATAGGTGTATCTATATTGCACATCCACTCGCCGCAGAAACCGTGGTTACGCGCCAAAATTATCCTTCCAAGTTCACCGGTCTTAGTATAGTTCGATATGAGGTTTTTAACCAGCTCGTTTCCAGCATCATAACGCTTCATATAAGCAACCATAAGCCGGCTCCCCCGAGTTCTACTAGCTGCCAGTATCCTCTCAGCTTGCTCGACTGAGACAGCCATAGGCTTCTCCATGAAGACGTGCTTCCCCGCATTTAACAAATCTCTCGCAATTTCACCCTGTAGCGTAAAAGGCGCTGAAACACCCACGGCATCTATATCGGGGTCGTCTGCTAGTTCTAAATGGCTTCTGTAAAAGCGTGGAATTCCATATCTTGCCTGAACCTTCCTTCCCAGCTTTTCCCTCACTTCAGCTATTGCTAAGAACTCGCATTCAGGGATGTTCTTGAAATTTGGAATATGAACTTTTTGAGCCATAAAACCGCATCCCACGTATCCAAATCTTACACGCTCATTCATAAAGTCGACCTCGACAGTCATCTATTATACTCCACTGCTATTAAACACTTCAACTGGAAAAGCTCGATGTTAAGCTCGTCACAATCTTCATGAAGTTTATAGTCTATGTACAGCTTAGCAACTTTAAAAGGGGCGAAGAATTTTTAACCTTACTTAGCTTAAGCTAAGCAACGATATGATGTCTATCATAAGGTGGTGTCTTTGAATGGTAATTCGAACGTACCTAAAGACTTAAACTATGAGCCTAATTTCAGGTTAACACGGTCTAGAAAACCCCTTGTTTTACTGGGCATTGGCATTCTTCTGATGGTGGTCTTCCTTTACGCGTTTATAGACTTAGGAAAATCGGCTTCCATAATAGCATCAGTAAATCTCACAATATACTCCTTTGGTTTTGTTTCCGTCATACTCGGAATATTCGCTTACACGCTTGCTTGGCACTTTTTCCTCACAGATGCGGGTGTAAATATTGGATTAATTAAGGAGTTTGAAGTCGTTTGGGTAAGTATTTTCCTAAACCTTTTAATCCCAACGGGTTCAGTCGGCGGTGAAGTTGTGAGAGCTTACATTGTTCAAAATGAGTCTAAAGTCCACGGTTGCGATAGGCCGATAGGTGACATAGCCGCTTCAATAGTTGCCCATAGAATCTTGGTAATGGTGCCATTTCTCCTAGGCTCTGTAGTAGGCTTTATCTATCTAATAACCGCATATAGCGTCTCTAGCCTAATTTTAAACCTAGCTTGCCTTGCAACGGCTTTATCCGCTGGAGCTTTTTTAATAGCTTGCTATCTCTTACTTTTCCCTGAGAAAGTTGGAAAACTTATCCATAGTTTAATCAGATTAATATACCGTCTACCTGTAAGGAGTTTAAAGAAGAAGATTGAGAAGTCTCAGGAGACTATTAATAGAAACATTGAGGCGTTCAGCCACGGATTGAAAGTAGCTAAACGTAAATTGAAGATTTTCATATTATCGCTGTTCTTTGCAGTACTTTTCTGGGTCTTCGATGTTCTAGTCGCCTTCTTCGTGTTTCAGGCATTAGCCTTTCCCATACCGTTAGGGGTTCTAGTTTTCGTGTATACGATCGGCGTCATGCTTCAAATGATACCCATAGGTATTCCAGGTATGGTAGGAGCTGTAGAAATCACAATGATAACCCTTTATACAATTACGGGTATACCTCTGGAAGTAGCTACCGCTGCGACAATCCTCATAAGGGTGGTCATGTTTTGGTTTGAGATAATAGTAGGCGGTTTGGTGACGTATGTAAGTCTTAGAAAAATTGCCATCTGACTAAACCTGTAGCATTTAAAATTCCTCTAAGCGGAATTTCAGATGAATTCATTCGACAAGACTTCTGTTTTAAAACTTTAAAAAAGACGTTAAAAGCTTTGGAAGATGACCATAGCCTTTCAGCGGATCTCCTGACGCATGAATACCATATAGGATGCTATGAATGTTATAGCCGTAACCAACACCAACACTAGAATATTTGGCCACGCTGAAGTCAAACTCTCTATTATAGAGACATTTCTGACATTTGCAGGAGTTCTGGAACCGATCATAATCCCGGCGTAAACGTTCAGTATGTATTGCGCTATTCTACTGAAGTGATAGTTCGGTGTGAAGCTGTTTATGGTCTCAGTTATGGCTGTACGGCTCCTCATCTCCTCGATTAAACGTTGCCTCTCCTCTGGAGAAGTTATATTTTGAGCGAAGCGTATTGGCCTTATGGTGAAAGCTACTAGAGAGGCTATAATCGGTATGACGAAGGAGAAGATTGCCCATAGTACGACTCCAACTATCATACTCTGCGTCGTCCTCTTTGAAATAGTTGATAGTAGTATTGCTATACCATAGTATGTCATGGCGAAGAGTATGGAAAACACTACGAATAGGGCGAGTCTAGCCACTTCTTCAGTTGTAGGTGTTACGCCCAGAACAAGTATAGATCCGCCTATGCTCACGATCGAAGCTATGGAAGTTGCCAGAGTAATCGCTAGAAATGCCGCGAGAAACTTTCCGTTTATTACGATATCCCTATATACTGGTTGGGCGAGGACTATTTTCAACGTACCCTTCTCCCGCTCACCAGATATAGCGTCGAAGCCTAAAGCTAAACCTATTATCGGTGCAAAATACGACATCATCGAAACCAATGTATACGCAACTCTACCTAGAAAACCCCGTGGCATAGCAACTCCAGGAATATTCTGAACTACTATGAGGTAGACAGATGCTATTGCTACAGTAAGCAGTAGTCCAAAAACGACTACTAAAATTATAAACCGTCTTCCCTTTACTATATCAGAAAACTCTTTCAAGGCTACTGTAAACGTGCTAGGCATGTTCAATCCCCTCCATACGGTAATATCTCATAAATAGGTCTTCAAGCGTCGGCTCTTCCACTTGAAGTGTTGAAATCTCTACGCCGTAGCTTAATGCAAGTCTACTTATTTCAGCTCTAACGTCTCTCTTTGCCCTCACGATCACGGCATCGTCCTCACGTTCAACTTTATTAACGTCGCTTAATTGCATTATAGCCGAAGCTAGCGATTGCATGTCCCCTTTACCCTTAATACGGATCTTATAGCCCTCTTCAACCATCAACTTTTCTATGAGCTCTCTAACCTTTCCCTGAACTATAAGCCTTCCTCTATTCATTATGCCTATTGAATTACATAGAGGGCCTACTTCGAAAAGCAGGTGGGTACTGAGCATTACTGTTTTCCCTTCCTTGCTAAGCTTAACGACCAACTCCCTAAAGGCTCTAGCTCCTTCAGGGTCTAATCCAGCCGTAGGCTCATCGAATATCAGAAGTTCTGGGTTTTTAAGTAGAGCTTGAGCTATACCAAGCCTCTGCTTCATCCCCCTTGAGAAGCCTCCAACCTTCCTATTCCTCACTTCATATAGTCCAACGGTTGTCAATACATCCTCGATAAGCTTCTTCCTTTCACTCTTATGAATGTCATTTAAAGCAGCTATATATTCGAGGTTTTGCTCAGCTGTAAGGTGATCATAGAATCCAAATGGATCGGGCAGAAGCCCTACCTTTCTCCGTATCTGTATAGACTCCTTAATTATATCGTATCCGAGAACTTTAGCCGAACCGCCCGTAGGAAGGGTGAGTCCAGTTAGCATCATGATAAGAGTAGTTTTACCAGCACCGTTCGGCCCAAGCAATCCGAAAACCGATCCTTTCTCAACTTTAAGATTTAGATGATCTACGGCTACTACGCTCCTCCCCTCGGACTTATAAATCTTCGTAAGGTCGTATGTTTCAATTGCATAGCTCAACTTTTCACCTCCTTCCAAACCTCCTATATATTATGATTAAGCCTATCACAGCCGCCACGATAAGGATACCTCCATAAAGGATCCAGCTGGTTTCATGGAAAACCTCCACCCTCAATGTGAAGGATTTTGCTTCGGCTTGATCGGATAACACGTTAAAGTCGATGTAATAGTTGCCCGCGTTTACGTCAGCTTCCGTTGTGATTGTAATCGTGAAAGTGGCTTCTTCGTCTGTTTTTAAAGATGCAATGTAGTTAGGTGCTATATTTACGGAGAAGCCGTTGGGTATGCTTCCAGCTACGGCGACAACTCTAACGTTCGTAACGTCCTGAGTCCCTGTATTCTTAACCGTGAGGTCGAACGTTCCTTCTCCTCCAACGTTTAAAGAAGTGTAAAAGTTTTGATTAGTCACGGTAATTTCATAGACTCCTAGCACGTTTAGGATAAGGCTTGCAAACTTTCTCACATCTGAATTCGACACAGAAACCGTGAAGTTGTATATTCCCAATTTAAACCCCTTCGGTATGGAAGCTACAACATAGAACTCCTTCGATTTACCGGCTTCGACGTATACCTTCGTTATCTCCTGCTTATTACTATCCTCAAATCGAATGTTTAATCCTTCAGGTGAGCTTTCAACAGTAAGATTAAGTAGCTGATCGTATCCCCCAGTATTTGACACTACAAGCTTGAAGCGTGCACTTGAACCCGCATATACATCAAGGTAAGGCGGGGTAGCGGTTAATTCAATACATGGTTTCGGTCTCTCCACTATCAGACGTAAGGGAAGGCTTTCGGAAATATTCTGAGATTCAGCTGAGAACGTGAAATAGTATTCTCCACTATTTACCGTCGATGGTGTGGAGATTTCAACAATTAAATCTACAGATCCACCTCCATCTAACTCTACGTCTGATACAGTTTCACCGCTACTGCTTTTAACTGAGATGAGCCAGCCGGGAGGTTGCGGGTTGATTGAAAAACTGAAACGTTGCTCTACATCCGTAGGGTTCCTGATTTTCAGTTGGAATTTAACTGTACCCCCAGGTGTAATCGTTTTACCTGGAAACTGGCATGATATAACATTTACACTTAAAGGTTGCACTTTAATTGTAAGCTCTAGTGAGGAGTTCGCCGAACCTATAGCGATCACTTTGAGTGGGTATTCGCCAATAGCCGTGGAGAATGGTATGGTGACTTCTAATTGAAGGTTTAAACTTGTTTTAGGAGCTAGTGTGAATTTTGAAGCCTCTTGGTTTGATTGAGTTATTATTCGCGTAATCCAGTCTTTAGGGCTGACGGTTGATAATTCAACAATCTCGTATTCTTCACCATTATTTGTAACGGTTAAAGGGATGAGTAGTTTTTGACCCGGCTCAGTCGTCAGCGTTAAGATGGAGCCGTACAACTTTATGCTTTTCTGCAGAGTTATATCTCCAATATTTACACTTTCATCGCCTACAGTAATGGTTTTACTATACTTGGCATAGCCTGGTTTTGAAAAGCAGAGTATAAAGCTTTTAGAAGCTTCCAATTCTACCGTAAAATATCCGTTGGAGTCGCTATTCACGCTAGTGATTGGTAAACCGTCGTAAGAGTATGCATCAACTGTAGCGTTTCTAACAGCATTACCAAACTCATCTATTAATCTACCTGAAACTGTAATGGCGGATTCAACGTACACGGTAATCGTCATGTATGTTTTCAACGTTCCAATGGCTGCCACGGCAATACCATATTCACTATTTACCTGAGCCGTTGAAGGAATGGATATCTCTAGTTGAAAGTTCTGCTTAGTAGAGGCTGGTATGTAAACTTCAGAAACTTCGTGATTGCTTTGGTCTAAAACCCTTGCAAGCCAATTACTTGGCTTGTATACTAGAAGCTCTAATGTTTCGTCGGAATCGCCGATGTTGCTTATGGTAAATGGGATAACGACCTTGCTTCCTAAGTTAGCAGTCAACTTTAAAGTTGAAGTGTATAGTTTTATGGCTCTACTTAAGACTATAGTGCTTATGTTCATGTTACTCCGAACAGTTAGCGATTTTTCAACTTTAACGTAGCCGGGTTTTGAAAAGCAAAGCCTGTATGAGCCATTCTCTAATGGTAGCATGAAGTATCCATCTGATTGCGTACGGGTGGAATCTATAAAAGCCCCATTAGACGAATAAGCTTCGACTAAAACATCACTTAATCCTATACCTCTTTCATCTACAACGGTACCGTAAACGCTCCACGTTGCACAGAACACTTTGTTGACCATTTCAGATATTGAAAAGAGTCCAAAAGTTATCACCATCAAAAGTACGGTTTGCATCAGCAACTTTGCATTGAACCTTACCATGGCGGCTCACAGCATTCAAACACAAATGCTCTTATTAAAGTTTTCTATATATGCATCTTATGTTACAATAGTATGATGCATATATAGGTTGTGTTTACAGGTTATTTTTCAGAGTTTAGCCGATTGGAATGTCGAAAAAAGCAATCCATGAACTTATGACGGCGAGGTTGAGTTGAAAGTTTACACTAGACCAGAACGGTTAGATTTTTATTAGGCTCATTTTACCAGGTATAGGTGGGTGTTGCCTTTTGAATCATTTAGAGCGGTTTCACAGAGTTTTCCAGTTTAAGGAGGTCGATAGAGTTCCAGACTACGAGTTTGGATATTGGGATGAAACGATTGATAGATGGCATAGGGAAGGTCTCCCATTAGAGGTGAAGACCAATAGGGATGTTGAGCTTTACCTTAAGCTTGAAGGATGGGATTGTATAGATATGTTGCCAGTGGTGACTGGATTATGGCCGCCTCTGCCGAGTAGAATAATTAAGGAGGAGAGAGATAGGATGCTCGTCTACGATGGAATGGGAGGCATATATCTTGCCACGAAAAGCACCTCATCTCCACCGCATTACATAAAATATCCCTTAAGGACTAGGGAGGATTGGGAGAAGCTTAAGCCCTTCTTCGACCCGAACACGCCGGGCCGTTTCCCACTAAACTGGGACGAAGTCGTTGCAGCGTATAGGGAGCGTGAAGCCCCTCTAGGGATATTCGTCGGAAGTCTATACGGATGGCTTAGAAACTTAATGGGAGTTCAAGGAATATCCATAGCGTTCTACAGGGACCCGGATTGGGTTGCTGAAATGATGGATACTTTAGTTAATCTATGGATATCCGTCATCCATAGAGCTCTACGAAGCATCAGAGTAGACTTTGCAACCTGGTGGGAAGATATGTGCTATAATAGAGGCCCACTAATATCAGTCCGCCACTTTGAAGAATTCATGGTTCCAAGGTATAAGAAAGTGACAGATGTGCTCAAAGAATATGGGGTTACAATCAACATAGTCGATTGCGATGGAGATATAACACGTTTAGTTCCGGGGTGGCTTAAAGGAGGGATTAACTGCATGTTTCCGTTGGAGGCGCGTTGCACAGACGTATATAAGCTTAGAGAGCAATATGGACATAAGGTTCTACTAATGGGCGGTGTGGATAAAATGGCTTTAATAGCCGGCGGCAAAGCCATAGATAAAGAACTTGAAAGGCTTACACCGCTGCTTAAAGATGGAGGCTACATACCAATGGTGGATCACAGATGCCCACCAGAGGTCTCATATCAAACATACCTATACTACTTAAAGAAGAAGAGGGAATGGATTGGCAGATACGACGTTTAAACGTATAACAACGTTAAGACTCACTCCATCCATTTAAACTAAGGGGCATTCTCATAGGGGAAAGGGAAAACGTGTTTTACTCGTATCTTAAAGCCACTACAGGTGGGATTTTTGAAGCTCTGTATGCTGGTAATGCTCCGCCAATTAAACCTACAGTAATTGTCAACAATATCGTCTGCCCTATTAAGGTTGACGTTATTTTCGGACTCACTACAAACGTTAACCCAACCATTCCCCTTATACTAAACCCTTGGGAAGACAGTAGATGTGCACCCACCACTCCCAGCGATATGCCGATCGAACCTCCGATTAAACTCATCATTATCGACTCTAAAAGTATCATGAATAGAATTTGACCATTCGTATAGCCTATAGCCTTCATCACACCTATCTCCCTCGTTCTCTCCATAACGGCCGTTATCATGGTTGCAGCAGTACCAGCTATTGCAACGGCGAATGCTGAGAGAGAAGTTGAAAAGTTTATGAAATTTATTGCGTCAGTGACGCTAGATATCGTCTCAGCTATCGCGCTGAATGCTATAACCCGCAATCTATCCTCATATTTGTCTCTTAACGTTGAAACTATAGTTTTAACAAATGATGGGTCTTTGGCTAATACAAATATCCCAGACCAATCCCTCATACCGAGTAGCCTCTTACCAGCTTCAGGACTTAGAAAAATCGTTGAATCTGGGTCAACTATTAAGGCTCCACCGTATTCTTCAAGAATCGCACCTAAAACTATGTTTATGGTTTTTTTACCAGTTATCTTCCCTTCTTCTATTTTAGGCACATCTAACGTCAAAACGTCACCTATGGAAAAATATCGCTCACCGCTATCTTTGAAGGCTATCTTTCTACCAACTATGGAGTATAACACTTCCGTCTCGGATGGAATTTCCCCCTCGCTTATTTTCAAGCTTCCTATTGCTTCAAAAAGCAATGTATAGTCTACGGCGAAAATTGAGACTTTAACTTCTTCAGTTCCTCTTTTAAGTACTCCTTGTGTTGAATAGAACGGTTCGGCTCTTGCAACCTCTGGTAAGGCTCTCATGAACTGTAGATCTTCCTCGCTTAGCTTGTAGTTTTCATTTGGAAAGATTGCTATCGCATTCTGTCCAAGCGACGTCACTTTTCCAACTATATAGTCTGAATACCCCCCTACTACGGAGCTCATCATAACCAACACTAAGGGCCCTATAGAGATTCCGACTGTAGTTAAGAGCGCTCTAATTCTTCTCTCACTTAAAGCCTTTAATGATAATCTGACGAAGTCTAAAACCATATATGGGTTCATCAACACTCCCACTAAGACTGAGATCTACTAGTTGAATGGGTCTTTAAAAACCTACAAATTAGAAATGCTGAAACAGCTAGAAACACCGCGACTGCCCCTACTATTATCCAGGTCTCAATACCGACCTCCTTCTTTTGAACCGGTACAACAGCCTCCTCACGTAGAGTTATCTTAACGACCATTTCACTACAACTTAACTCATTGAAGACATTATAATAGCTTATACGTAGTACTCCAGTTTCATTGTATCCTGGGACATCTATTCTAAACGCTACTTCTGAGCCTGGGTCAACGTCACCGATGAGCGTTGATCCAACCACGTTGTTTACTTCTAGGCTAACTTCAACCCTATAAGCCGTAGCAGAGCCGTAGTTTACGATAGTACCTGAAATTGTTGAAGATGATTTTGTGCCAGTGGCTTTAATATTCTTTATCCGAAGGTCTATAAACGGTTCAACTATAATGGTTATGGTATTGTTAAAGCTTTTAAGCATACCACTTGCATCCCTATATATCACTGAGATCATAAGTGGTACAGGGCCATATGTGATCATTGTTGATCCTTCCTGCGTTATTGAACCAAGAGGGTTATATGCTAATGTGATCGGTATTTCACGTCTCTCATTTGGGGAAATATTTTTAACGTAGATTACTGAAGGCGACGGTATTAGAGTAGCAACCCGATAAGGTGAAACCATTATATAAACGTCATACATCGGAGAGCTCCCGAAGTTTACAATCGTTAGTAATGCTTCTGTAAAGCGTTTCCTAACGCTTAAACTCCCATTCATATATACTCCAACGTACTCCGTCCTCCCTAGAATCGTAATCGGGATTTCGGCATTAACTGTTCTTCTAGTACCCCATTGATCTATATAGGAAAGCTTACCTTCAGCATTATACTGTCCAATATCTAGGTTGAATACATTGAGAGTTGCAACGAACGTTAAAATATCACCCCTAGAAAAAGTTTGAGGAGCCCCAGTCTGATATGCACTTAAGAACTCCCCTAAAGTAGAAATCGGAATTTGCGATTGCTGAATAAACCCAGCGGCTCCAACAGATATTGGAGTAATTTTAACATAGGAAGAATTGTCGTGCGAGTTGGAGATGCCGTTCGGCAGATTCAATTCTAGAATAGCCCCCCTCATATTATCTACATAGTTGTTTCTGATCGAAATAACCAGATGCGCACCATAAGTATTGGGTCCAACTGCCCCCTCATACCATCTGCTATCTACGAATTCCACCGCCCTCGCATCATCGCATACATTAATCGTTAAGTTGTACTCTTCAACGTATCTAACTCCGGGTCCTCCGGATAAAACCATAAAATCCGCTATTAGAGTCGCATTATACCTTCCGGGTTGGACTTCGCCAATGGAAATTGTAAATGAAGCCGTAAAAGTGCTTAAACTTCTTACGGGCCCTTCGACATATGCATCAGCCTCCCCCCGTCCATTTGAAGTCATACCTTTAGGTAGTTTAAGTAGAAGACTTACCCCACCTATCGAGAACGGTGTTCGGTTTGCAATAGTCACCTGGTATGTCGCATTATCAGTCTTTGGGAAAACGCTGTAGTTATTCTGCCAACCAGAGCTAACTATTAAAAGTCTACTGCTTGAAGCGGGATATTTCTCAACTGGAAGATTGACTGTAAACCTCCGGAATACTTCAATGTGTGTTCCGAATTCATCGAATGTGTAGTTTGCGGAAATTTCAATTGGAATGACTTCAACTGAGGCGTTTACATCAAAATATAGAGTGATGGATGCAGAGGAGCCGGGCATTAACCTAGCTGGCAATGTCTCTGAACTCTTAATAGGTCTTAAATACTTTGAACTAACGTTAATAAAGCCGCCAACAATATCGTACCGTCCATTGTTAATGAAGCTTAAAGTCAATGGTATATACCGTGAATTTTCATATGCTGGATTTGGATTTGGAGACCCCCAATAAGCAGATGATATTGCAAGCTCCGGTACATAACTGTGAAAACTTTCCACCGTAACCTGAAACCTTACATTTTGATACGATATGAAGGAGGCCCCGGAGACAAGCTTAACGTAGGATATGCTGAGCCAACAGTCGTATTGACCGGGCTTCACCGTTGAATCTACATCAACCGTTACATCTACAAAAGATGAACCTCCGGCTGCCATCCCGTTAGCATATGTTCCAGAAATAGATCTTACTTCCATACCGTCTGGAAGCACAGGGATAATGCTCATAGCGCCTATGGCATCTGAAAGTCTATTCATTAAGCCGATTCTGATGGTGACTCCTCTTGCTGATGGAAGTAACGGCGCTTCTTCACCTTGATACATCACGGAAACGTATGAAATCACTATGGGGTCCTCACGCGGGGGGCTCGTCACGCTGAACTGTACATTTAACGTTGTCGTAGTATTGTATGTAACACCATCATCGGTTCTCATACTTGCATCCACGTAAACTTCAGCTGTATAAACGCCGGTTGATGCGCCGATTGGTATTGAAATGCCTGAAAATGTTAAAGTGAACCTCTCGCCTTTATTAACCAAGCCGACAGATGCTTTAGGGTTTTTGACCGTGAAGCCCTTCGGTAGTGAAAGATTGAAATTGGCTGAGTTTATCGCGGAGTCGCCTACGTTTTCCAGTATAATGTAAAGGTTCGTATCGCTTGAGCCTGGATAAGCAGCCGGCGATAGGTAACTATCAACAACCCTCAATGAAATACTAGGGTAGCTGGAAACATTTACATTTATAATGTGCTCCTCATAAGAGAGGGAGGGGCCATAACGATAGGTTATGTTCAGTGTGAGATAATATAAGCCGGGTGGTAGTGACTTTGATATGTCTAAAGAATATTCGAAAGTTACACAATCTCCAGTCTCCACCTTATATGCAATAGACCCGTTTAGAAGCTTTGCCGGTGCTAGTGAACCGCTTCCAGCGCTAAAATCTATGCCTGGAACCGTTTTTAAATGCCCTACTACAGATTCCGCTTCAATAGCACCTACGTACATGGCTTCAATCTTTAAACTAACCCTACTACTTCCCGGATATATGCTAGACGAGCCTGAAGAAGATTTGACGTTTACCCCAATTATACTGAACCTCTCTTGCTGACAGTAGATGTTTATTCTAGAAGAGAAAACCGTCAATATTAGTAACTCTGCAAGTATCATAGGTAGAAAGATTCTTTTCATGAGGTTTTTAAGCCTCTTTTTCAAGATTACACACCTTTCCTAAATTCAAGTACTAACCTTATTCTTAAGACAGCTTCTTAATAAGCGATTCGTCCGGGTTAGGTTCATACTCTCCAACTATTGAACCGTCTCTGATAACGTATATCTTCTTTGTACAATTTGCAACCTCAGGATCATGTGTTACTATGACCACAGTATGCCCTTCTTTATTCAGCTCTAGAAGGGTTGTAATGACAATTTTCGCCGACATCCTGTCTAGATTCCCGGTAGGCTCATCGGCCAGTATTACGGCTGGTCTTCCAACAATAGCTCTTGCAATTGCAACCCTCTGCTGTTGTCCTCCAGAAAGCTGATTGGGCTTTTTCTTCAACCACTCCAATTCTCCTCCACTCTTAATCAAAGCCTCCTTAACCATTTCAGCCCTTACACTCCTTGGAAGACCCTTAGGTATCAGTGGAAGTTCTATATTTTCAAAAACGGTTAGTCTATTGATTAAATTGAAGGTTTGAAAAACAAAGCCTAACTTTGTATTCCTTAGTTTAGCGAGCGTTTTATCGTCTAACTTTGAGGTATCTTGATTCTCGAATATTACTTTTCCACTAGTTGGCCTATCGAGAAGCCCGATCATATTGAGAAGTGACGTCTTACCGGAGCCGGATGGTCCCATTATTGCGATCAAGTCTCTCTCATATATTTTGAAGTCTACATCTTTAAGAGCCGTTGTTACAATTTCACCAACTCTATACTCTTTAGAGACGTTTATAAGCTCTATTAAAGGCGTCTTCGCGCCATTCAATGCCACCATCTTCCCATATTAGTATCTTAACCCACGCTTAGAGCAATACTTCAGCCTTTAAAAAGTCTTCTCAAGAATTTCCGAGAGCGACGTCATAACGAATGGATTTTTCAGAGCATGTATTTTTGAAGTTTGAAGGAGAGTGCTTCTTTCTCACGTTAGCATGAGTCGAATATACTCGGCTTAAACACGGTACATACGGTTTGAGAACACTCAGAAATGTAAGATTATTTCATCTGCCCATAATTGTCCATAAATGATGCGAGCACTTACTTATAACGTTAAATAGTTCTTTTCATTATTCACTAGTTATCGAATAGATATGAGTAAACCCTTTATCTATGATGGTAGAAAGACTTGGCAAATTTCCTTTCCTCTAGGCGGTATTGGAACTGGTTGCATTGGTTTAGCTGGAAATGGTAGGTTGATAGACTGGGAGATCTTCAATAGACCTAATAAGGGAGGTTTAAACGGATTTTCACACTTCGCCATAAAAGCTGAAGCTGATGGAAAAGTACTAGACTCTAGGGTCTTAAACGGTGACCTACCGCCTCCTTACAGTGGAGAATTTTCCAAACCGCCATTTCAGTCGTTCGGTTTTGGCCCTCCAAGAGAGTATATGGCCGGTTTCCCCCACTTCAGAAGAAGTAGATTTGAAGGCACCTTCCCCATAGCTAAAGTGATATTTGAAGATGACGTTTTCCCAGGGGAAGTGGAGGTATTGGCATTCAACCCATTCATTCCACTTAACGATAAAGATTCCAGTATACCAGCGGCGTTCTTTGAAATCAAAATACGTAATACGACTGAGAGGAATATAACCTACACTGTTTGTCTCTCGGTGAGGAATCCTCTACCGCCAGGTACAACAATAAATACATATGGTGAGGCTGAAGGGGTTAAGTTCATAAGGCTTAGCTCTAAGACGCTTAAGGAAGACGACTTAAATTACGGCAATTTAACCATAGCTACAGACGCCATGGATGTAAGCTATCAAGAGTACTGGTATCGTGGGGCGTGGTTTGACGAGTTAACGGTTTATTGGAAGGATTTCTCCAGCCCAGGTAAGCTTAGAAACAGACACTATGATGAATGTAAGCATAATGTTCAGGACCACTGTTCATTAGCGGCTCATATTCAGGTAGATTCAAAAGATGAAAAAACTATTAGATTTATAATAAGCTGGTATTTTCCAAACTGTTATAACTATTGGAATCCTGAAGAGGATGGGAAAGTCAAAGTTTGGAAAAACTACTACGCTACTATTTTTAAAGATTCTACCGAGGCTGCCATTTATGGGCTGAAGAACTGGAGTAGGCTATATAGAGAAACGCTAGAGTTTAAAGAGGCTCTATTCTCTTCGTCGCTTCCATCCTTTGTAATCGATGCCATATCGGCGAATATATCGATTTTGAAGACGCCAACGGTATTACGTTTAGAAGACGGATCACTATACGGATTTGAGGGATGCCATCCATCATCTGGATGCTGTGAAGGAAGCTGTATGCACGTATGGAATTATGCAGTTGCAACAGCCTTCCTATTTCCCAACCTTGAACGCTCCATGTTAGACCTATATTTCAAATACTGTCAACGTCAGGATGGAATGCTCAGCTTTCGTCTTCAACTCCCCTTAGGTAGAGGGTTGTGGAAGTTTCCACATGCTGCGGTGGATGGACAGTTCGGTTGTGTAATTAGAGCTTACAGATTCTGGAAAATTTCTGGAGATTCTTCATGGCTGAAATCTGTATGGAGCAATATTAAGAAGGCAATTGAATATGCTTGGGCTGAGACAAATGAGGATATGTGGGATTTAAATATGGATGGTGTAATCGAGGGGAGGCAACATCACACTTTAGACATGGAACTTTTTGGTCCAAATTCTTGGCTTACAGGGTTTTACCTCGCGGCTCTTAAAGCAGGGGCGGAGATGGCGAGATATTTGGGAGATATGCATACAGCCGAGAAGTACTTGAGGATCTTTGAAAAGGGTAAGAAGTGGGTGGATCAGAATCTTTTCAATGGCGAATATTACCATCAGCTTATAGATTTAAACGACAAGAGTATTCTTGAGCGGTTTAAACGTGTAGATGACGGGGTTGTAGACGTCTACTGGGATGGAGAACATGGTGAAATCAAATATCAGATAGGTGAGGGGTGTGAGATAGATCAAGTGGTAGCTCAATGGCATGCAAATACATCAGGGCTTGGAGAGATATTCGATAAATTGAAGGTGAGGAAAGCGTTGGAATCCATATACAGATACAACTTCAAGAAGAGTTTAAGGAACTTTGTAAATCCATGCCGTATTTTTAGTTTAAACGATGAGGCTGGCGTCGTCATATGTGAATGGCCTGAGGGGAGACGTAAACCTATGATACCGGTACCTTATGCCGAGGAAACTATGAGCGGGTTTGAGTATGCTGTCTCAAGTCATATGATACAGGAAGGGCTTGTTGAACAAGGATTGGAAATAGTAAAAGCTATCAGAGATAGATATGATGGTGAGAAGCGGAACCCTTGGAATGAAATCGAGTGCGGAAGCAACTACGCTCGCTCTATGGCTTCATATGCCCTTCTATTGGCTCTAAGCGGATTCGAATATAATTCCGTCGAGGAATACGTAGGTTTTAACCCACGTCTAAATCAGGGGGATGAATTCAAATGCTTCTGGTCCCTAGGGTCGGGGTGGGGGGTGTTTAAATCAAATAAATCTCGAGTCTTAATCCAAGTTAAGTATGGAAAGTTGAGGTTGAAGAGGCTTAAGCTTCCATTCTTAAAGGGCCGTAAAATCGACTCCATCTTAGTAGATGGAGAGAGTGTTGGGTTTAAAGAAGAGAATGGAGAAATAACGTTAGACAATACGTGCTCAGTTTGTAGAGAATTGGTAATTCAACTTTCGACAAAATCTAGCTTAAAATCCCCTTAATCTTTTTCAGCTCTGGGCGATCCATTTCACAGTCTTGATACGCGTATGTAAACTCCTTAAGGCTTGATGCAGCGCCTACTTCACCCTTATTACTCAATGCCAAAACAGCTATTCCATTTACAAAGTTTCTACGGTATAAAGTTTCCCATATAGCCTTCTCACATGCTTCTTGAGGGTTTAAACCAGCACTCATAAGATCGCATACTCTTTTCGAGAGGCAGTAGTTTATAGCTATTTCACCAACCCCCGTTGTAACGGCACCCCCCACTCTATTATCAACATATACGCCAGCACCTATTATAGCGGAGTCTCCAACTCTACCAGGCATTTTCATGAAGAGCCCAGTTGTAGAATTCCCCGCAGCCATAGCACCCCTCGCATCTAAAGCTATAGCGCTTACCGTTTCTCTCCAAGAGTCACGCATAACCTTTGAAACCTTATCGTAAAATGAGCCTTTCTCTAAAGCCTCCAATTTAATCTTCTCAAGCATTTCAACCCATTTTTCCCGCGCATTAGGCTTCCATAAGAATTCCTTTTTAAAACCGCATTTTAAAGCGAATTCTAAGGCGCCTTCTCCTACGAGTAGAATATGTGGTGTAAGCTCCATAACTTTTCTAGCTACAGATATCGGATGTTTTATGTATTTTAAGGCTCCGACAGCCCCGCATTTAAGCGTTTCACCGTCCATTATAGATGCATCGAGTTCAACTTCTCCCTTGAAGTTTGGAAGACCACCTAAACCAACGGTTAACACGCTTAAATCATCTTCTACTGCTCTTATGCCTTCTTCAATAGCATCTAATGCCGTCCCTCCAGACTTTAAAATGGCCAAGCCTTTTGATACGGCTTTAAGACCGAATTCCCATGTAGCAACCATAACTTGCCTCATTTCGCTCTGAAAATCCATTTAAACATGTTCGACCTTATATAAGTTTAAGCTTGAAGTTGGAAATATCGAGGATAATATTAGGCGCTCAACCACTGCTTGGTGAATCCTATCAAGGTGAAGAGAAGAACAAGACGTATAGGGCTATGTTTTCAAGTATAAACTATACTGTTAAACTTTTGCGGGCGGCTTATGAAGACGGTTTAGATACGATATCTGTCATGAGTATGCCGGATAGCGAGTTATTCAAGAAGCTTTTAGAAGCTTTAAAACTTCTCAAGGAGCAGGGTATTGTCTTTCAAGTAGCGCCTTGTATAAGTATACCGTTGAAGTTGGGCGACTCCCCTATTGACGATTATAGAAGATGGCTTACTTACTTCCACTATGAGCGAAAGTTCTTTAATTCAAAGGAACTTGAGGAGAAGTATTTAAACGATCCAATACTTTTAACGAGGCCGAATTGGAGGGAGAGGTTTCTTCAGATGATGGAAGAGGGAAGACCGTATAAACAGGAGGATTCTAAAGATATTCAGGTTGACTTTAAGCTACTGGAAAAAAGGGTTTACATTTTTGAAGGGTTTGAAAAGCCATTTATAAACTTAGGTTCAGAGTGCGACTTTCTAGCGGTGATGGGTAGACTTGATATATTAGCCATGCTAATTGAGTGGTTGAAGTCTAGGGGTTTTAATCGCGTCTTCATATCTTCACATCACGCCGGTTCTACAATACCGATTATTGAAAACTCAGCTTTGAAAATAGATGGGTATGCTACTCCAGTGAATCCCATAGGTGCTTTAATGCTTCCAACAGCTGAAGCTGCTTTGAAGGCGATTAAACCGGTCGCTGAGAAGACGATTGCCATTAAACCCTTAGCCGGAGGAAGGGTTAACCCGTATAAGGCATTCAGTTTTCTCGCTCATAACAATATTGGACACTTTATGCTAGGGGTTGCCTCGATTGAAGAGCTTAAAATGGACTTGGAAGCGGCTAAACTAGTGTTTCAAAATGTTAAATGATTCAAATCTGCATTCGCGTAAACTCCATCAACTTTCCCTCATAAATCTATGACGGAGGGGAATACTACTAGTTTATCCTAGACTCAGCTTTTAAGAGAATGGAAGTAAATGTCGAAAACCTTTTATTTAGATTCTTATTGTTGTGTTCTTACGTATCTCTTAAAAGAGGGTTAACTGATGGGTCGTAGGAAAAAGAGAGCGCCAAAGAGAGGCTCATTAGCGTATATTCCCAAGGTTAGAGCCAGCTCAATGGTTGGGAAAATTGGATTTTGGCCTAGTGTAGATTACGATAAGCCTAAACTGTTGGGTTTTGCCGGTTATAAGGCTGGTATGACGCACGTGTTAACTATTGATGACACTCGCGGCTCTCCCCATTATGGTAAAGAGGTTCTAATACCTGTGACTGTTTTAGATGCTCCTCCCCTTTACGTAGTTGCCGTAAGATTCTATGAAAGTACTCCCTATGGTTTGAAGACGCTTGGAGAGGTATGGGTTGATAAACCCCCCGAGGATATTAAAAGAGTTCTCACGATCCCCGAAAAATTCGATAACGATGAAATGATTAAAAAGATCAAGAGTAGCTTAGACAGGATATCGGAGATTAGGGTCTTAACCTGTACTCAACCACGCCTCTCTGGACTAAAGAAGAAGACACCTGAATTGTTTGAGATCGATGTGGGAGGAGGCTCTATAGAGGAGAGGTTAGAATACTGTTTAAATCTTCTCGGCAAGGAGGTCAAAGCAGGCGATGTTTTAAAGGATGGAATGTACGTTGACGTTTCAGCCGTCACTAAGGGTAAAGGTTTTCAAGGAGTTATAAAGAGGTGGGGTGTTAAACGCCGTCCTCATAAGTCGAGAAAGGGTGTTAGGAAGGTTGGTACACTTGGACCGTGGAGTCCGGCGATGGTTTTACATACAGTTCCTAGAGCGGGCCAAATGGGCTTCTTCCAAAGGACTGAGCATAATAAGCGTATAATGAAAATAGGTGTGAATGGAGAGGAAATTACACCTAAAGGTGGCTTTACTAGATATGGTGTAATCAGGGGAGACTATATTCTAATTAAGGGTAGTGTGCCTGGGCCTGTTAAAAGACTGGTAAGACTTAGAGTGGCCGCACGCCTGCATAAAAGTACCCCTGAAACAGCACCACAAATAACGTATGTTAAAGTCTGATGAAGGTGTCCATCTTGTCTAAAGCGGGTTCTGAGGGCTTCTTAAGAGTCCTAGGTTTGGACGGTAAAGTTGTGGGTAGAGTGAAAGCTCCGAAAGTCTTTACGATGGATGTCCGCCTAGATTTGATACGTAGAGTTGTTATAGCACTTCAAACTCACAGGCTTCAGAGGAAGGGTAGAGATGAGTTGGCTGGTAAGCGGCATGTCGTTGAGTATTTAGGTGTGGGTAGGGGGCTTTCAAGGGTTCCGAGGCTTAAGGGTACTACTAGAGCTTCGTTCGTCCCATTCGCCGTAGGCGGCAGACTTGCACACCCACCCACTCCTGAAAAAGATATTTACAAAAGAGTGAATAAGAAGGAGAAGCTTTTAGCACTATATTCAGCTATAGCTGCTACGGCGTCTAAGGAGTACGTTCAAGCTAGAGGCCACGTAATTGAAAAGGCCAAATACTTTCCACTAGTGGTTGTAGATGACGTTCAGTCTTTAAAAAAGACTAAAGACGTTGTCAACCTGTTTAAAAGTCTGGGGATTTGGGATGACGTTTTAAGAGTTAAGGATAATATGAGTAAGATCAGGGCTGGTAAGGGCAAGATGAGGGGTAGAAGATATAAGGGGGGTAAAGGTCCACTCATAGTGGTTGCTAAAGACAACGGTATAGGTTTATCTGCCAGAAACATTCCAGGCGTTGACGTAGTAGAACTTAGAAATATTAATGTAGAGGTTTTAGCACCTGGGGGTAACCCAGGTAGGCTTACAATATGGGATAGGTCTAGTATAGTGGCTTTAAGGTCTATGTTTAAAGAAGAGGTGTCATAGTCATGGTTAAAAGTATGGATGTAAAATTTATGGAAAATATAAGATTAGCCAATATTCTTCTATATCCTCTTATGACTGAGAAGGCGGTAAATCTAATAGAATCTCATAATACCTTAACGTTTATAGTTAATATTAAAGCTTCAAAAAATGATATTAGAAAAGCCTTTGAGAAACTTTTCAACGTCAAAGTGTCTAAAGTTAGAACCGCTGTGATGCCTGATGGACGTAAAAAAGCGTACATAGTACTCAGCCCCGAATATAAGGCTTCAGATATTGCTGTTAGACTTGGAATACTGTAATGGTGATCATAATGGGTAAAAGAATTCTTCCTCAGAGAAGAGGTAGGGGCTCTCAAACTTTCACAGCTCCAACCCATAGGAGAGTAGCCCCCTCTAAATATCCGTCTTTAGCGGTCTTACCTAAGGATGGTATTATTAGGGGTGTTGTCGTCGACCTCTTCCATGATCCTGGTAGGGGTGCTCCACTGGCATTAATAGAGCTTGAAAATGGAGTACGCTATCACACCGTTGCATGTGAAGGTTTAGGTGTTAATGAAGTAGTTGAAATAGGGCCTAAAGCATCATTCAAAGTAGGGAATACACTATTCCTCTCCGATGTACCTGATGGTGCTGTAATCTGCAACGTTGAGAGAAAACCCGGAGATGGGGGTAAACTTTTAAGGGCTTCTGGAAGTTACGGTATAGTTTTAGCGCATACAGATGCTGGCGTTGTCGTGAAGATGCCGTCGGGTAAAACAATAGTACTGAATGGAATGTGTAGGGCAACGATCGGCGTTGTTGCTGGAGGCGGCAGGACTGAGAAGCCTTTTCTAAAAGCTGGCGTAAAGCTTAAGCTTATGAGAGCTAGAGGCCGCAAGTACCCAACTGTTCGAGGGGTCGCTATGGCTGCTGTTTACCATCCGCATGGTGGCGGTAGGCATCAACATCCAGGTAAGCCGACAACTGTAAGTAGGACCGCACCACCGGGTGCCAAAGTTGGACTTATAGCTGCTAAAAAGACTGGTAGAGGAGCTAGAGCTCGAAAGACTGTTAAATCCCCAGTTTAACGGTTTTAAGGTCCAAAGGTTTAAACCTTTGGAGGGAAGGTTCCCTCGAGGAGGCCTCAATTGGCTAATTGAGAGGGAAGGTTAAGTAGGGGATGAAATGCTACGGGCCACGGTTAACTCAGAACCCTAAACCCTTAAATCTTTAAATTTTTCATTATAAAATTGAGGGCCGGTAGCTTAGCATGGTTATAGCACCCGGCTGATAAATGGAAGAGGTAGGCGTGAATTCGGAAACCGGGAGGTCGCCGGTTCAAATCCGGCCCGGCCCACTAAATTTTTAAGTGAATCCTTAAATATTGGAACATTATTTTTTTTACAATTTCATTGACGAAGTATGGAAGTGTAAAGTACAAGCATCTGCCTAGGGCGGGTTTAGAATTGAAGGACATTGCACGTTTGAGAAACGAAGACGTTTTTGATTTTCTTGGCACTTCGCCTAAAGGTTTAACTAGTGAAGAAGCTCGAAAACGCCTTGCCAAATATGGCCCAAACATTCTCGTTAAGAAAAGACACGCGTCCGCCGTGTACAGGTTTGTTACCTATTTAGGGGATTTGTTCAGTATTCTGTTGCTATTTGCAGCTCTGCTTGCTGCTATAGGTGGAATATGGCAACTCAGTTTAATCATCCTCGGTGTAGTCGTAGTAAACGCGGTTTTCGGTGTTTTCCAAGAATGGCGAGCAGAAAAGGCGATAGAAACACTCAGAAGGTGGATGCCTGAATATGCTAAGGTCATTCGAGATGGAGCGCTTAAGAAGGTTCCCGTGAGGGACCTTGTTCCAGGTGATGTTATTGAGTTGGAAGAAGGTGACCGTGTTCCAGCAGATGCACGTTTGATTGAAGCATTCGAGTTATGGACAAACAACCTACCTTTAACTGGCGAGTCAGAGCCACAGCCGCGGACTAGTGAGCCAACAGAAGTTACTGATTCGACCTACCTTGACACACCTAACCTTGTTTTTATGGGCACCAGTGTCGTAAAGGGACGTGGAAGAGCCGTGGTCTTTGCAACTGGCATGAAAACTATGCTTGGGAGAATCGCTGATCTGACTCAAGAAATAGGTGAAGAGCTAAGTCCTCTTCAGAAGGAAATTGCCTATCTCGCAAAGTGTGACTTTATCTTGGCAGTAGTTGTGGGAGGGATCTTTTTTACAGTTGGCTTGATTTGGCTTCACTTAACTTTTCTCGACAGTATATTGTTTATGATAGGCGTAATGGTTGCCTGCGTTCCTGAAGGGTTGCAGGTTACAGTGTCGTGTGCACTTGCAATAAATGCTTTAAAGATGCTGAAGAGAAATGTTCTCGTAAAACGTTTATCAGCTGTTCAAACACTTGGCAGTGTAACAGTCATATGTACAGATAAAACTGGAACAATCACCAAGGGTGAGATGACCGTTACTAAAATCTGGGTTGACGATAAAGTTATACAAGTCTCTGGAGTCGGATACATGCCTGTCGGCGACTTTACCATTGACGGAGAAATCATAAGAAAAGGCGAGAGTGTAGAGTTGGATAAACTTTTAGAGATTTGCACTCTTTGCAACAATGCAAAGGTTGAACCGCCTTCTGATGTGAATAGGTCATGGCGTGTCATCGGAGATCCTACAGATGGCGCCTTGCTTATTGCTGCTTTAAAACATGGTCTTAATCCGCAGAAACTACTTGCAGAGAAGCCCATGGTCCATATGATACCATTTGATTCGACACGGAAAAGAATGACAACTGTTCATAAAGCTAATGAAAAAACTTTGGTTTGTACAAAGGGTGCACCCGAAAGTGTTCTTTCTGTTTGCACAAAGATAAGCCTAAACAATAAAACAGAGAGTCTGACAGAGAAGCAACTACAATCTGTCGAACAGAAGCTCCGTGAATTTGCAGACGAAGGATTGCGAGTAATAGCCGTAGCTTACAAAGAAACTGAAGAGAACCTGCCTATAATAAACGAAGATATCGAGAAGGATATGATCTTTCTCGGACTTATTGCAATGAAAGATCCACCCCGTGTTGAAGTTAAAGAGGCAGTAAAACAAGCTAAACAAGCAGGCATAAAAATTGTGATCATCACTGGAGATTATGGCCCAACAGCACAAGCCATTGCTGAAGAAGTGGGCATAACCAGCGCTGGTCAGAGTCGTGTAATACATGGTATTGACTTGGAGTCGATGAGTGATCAAGAGATATACGAACAAGTTAAGAAAGGCGAAGTTATTTTTGCAAGAGTCTCACCAGAGCAGAAGCTCCGTATTGTTACTGTGCTTAAAAAGAATGGAGAGATCGTAGCTGTTACCGGCGATGGGGCTAATGATGCGCCATCGTTAAAAGAGGCAGATATCGGTATAGCTATGGGCGTTTCCGGAACCGATGTAGCTCGAGACGCGGCTGATTTGATTTTGTTAGATGACAGTTTTGCATCAATTGTGCATGCAATTGAGTTGGGGAGAACAATTTATGAGAATATTAGAAAGTTCTTCGTTTATGTTTTTGCACATAATTGGGCTGAGTTAGTTCCCTTTATTCTCTATGTGATGCTAGACATTCCTCTTCCCTTGCTGATAGTTCAAGTTTTAGCTATAGATTTGGTCATTGATGTTATTCCATCATTGGCACTGAACCTTGAACCACCAGAGAAAGGCATAATGCAGGAGCCACCGCGCAACGTTACTGAACGACTATTTAACAAGGGAGTGTTTCTGCGCTCGCTCTACATTGGGTTAATAATCTCTGCCGGTGCTATGTTTGGCTGTTTAAACACATGGTCTGCGGGCGGCTGGCATTTTGGAGCCCCTTCAATTAGCAACACTGTTTACACTAAAGGTACAACCATGACCTTTGCCGGCATTGTCGTAGCGCAAGTTGGCAATGTTCTTGCATGCCGAACGCGTAAAACTTCTATTTTCAAGACGAGTTTAAGGAGCAATAAGTGGATTTGGCTGGGAATTGCCGCACAGATTTCTATTCTTTCGGCAATAGTTTATGCTCCACCTTTGCAGAATGCCTTTGGAACAGCTCCTCTAGGTCTTAACGATTGGTTATTCCTGGCAATGCTGGCCGTCATAGTTATTTTTGCAGAGGAAATCAGGAAATTCTTTGCGAGAAGACTGTCGTAGCGATAAATTGCACGTGTTTAGCTACAACTTCTGTTAGTCGCTATCTAAGTGAATGTTTAGAAATATCCGGTGAAGTTAGCATGAGATTACAGTTTGAACGTTGAGCAGAAAACTCATTTTTATTTTAAGCGTTTGAAAAGCAACTCTTTTTGAGGTTTTTCTAACCTCAAATTCATTAAAATTTTATCGAAACTTGAAACTTCAAGTTTAATGTAAACTGGAAGTTTTAAGTGTCGTAAGCGTGCTTCCAGAGCATTGGACATATTTTCCTTGTATACTTTAATATTAAGAAACTTAAGAGTTAGAAAGGTTTAACGGGGAGACTTTAGGATTATAAGCTGAAAAAGCAATGTTAAGCTTGTTGAAACTAGTAAACGTGACGGAAAACACCCTATATGCATGGAAATAGCCTCCAAATGAAAAAGACGCGAAGCCAAGTACGTAGGATTATGAAACGAAAAATAAAACCAGCACGAGACTAACTACAAAAATACAAAAGATTCACTTATAGTAATTTAAATTGCATACTGCCCTGATCCACTTAATTTTTAACGATCCCCTTAATGAAAGCTTTCTTAAGTGCGCTTTAACATTGAAGCAGGAGGGATTTCCTAGGTGGTTTGCATTCTATTCTTTAATTCGACTACTGCCGTTAAAGCTTTTTCTAGATTTCCATTCGCTTCTTTCAGAGCCTCCTTAGCTAGTTCGTAGTCGGCTCCTGTTTTAAGCATGATTATTGATGCTTTAACGTCGTAATCTGTAGCCTCTAAAACCTTTGAAGCCTCTTCATAACCAGCTCCCGTTTCAACCATTACTATACGTTTGGCCCTCTCCCGTAACTTAAAACTAATCGGCCTAAAACTGACCATGAGGTTGCTGTAGACCATCCCCAGTTTAACCATAACAGTTGTACTGAGCATTGTGAGAACAATTTTCTGAGCCGTACCAGCTTTCATACGCGTAGAGCCCGCTATCACCTCAGGTCCTACGACTGTGCATATGACGATATCAGCATACTTTGATATTTTAGCATCTGGGTTTACAGTAATAGCCACGGTGGTAGCCCCCCTCTTCTTAGCTTCTTTCAGAGCACCTATTACGTATGGAGTACGCCCGCTGGCGGATATACCTAAAACCGTGTCAACCCTGCAGACTTTATACTTAGCGATGACTTTAACACCATTGCTCTCTCTATCTTCAGCCATCTCAGATGGACCATACACGGCTTTAAAGCCTCCAGCGAGAATCGCCACAACCCTTCTAGGGTCTACGTTGAAAGTTGACAGCAACTCCGCTCTATCTATGACGGCCAGTCTACCACTTGTCCCAGCGCCTACGTAGAAAACACGACCCCCATTCTTCAAACTGTGTAAGCAGGCTTCCACCGCTTTAGCGATGCTCGGTATTTCCCTCTCAACAGCGTAAGCCACTTTCTTATCTTCATCGTTTATCAGCTTGAGAATCTCTTCTACATCAAGCTTATCTAAGCCGATGGATTTAACATTCCTCTGCTCAGATATAAGCCTATCAAGTTCCTCCAAATCATCCATGTATGAAAACAGCCTCCCTTACATGTGTTCTACTGAATGCTGATTCAAAGAGGTTTTTCAACAAACAGCGGCTCAACGGCTTTCCGGCCTCTTTATACGCTAAAAGCAATGCTCCAAAAACAGGTTTAAATCTAGACCTTGACCTCCTAATAGATGAGAATCTCTTATTTAAAAGACGGAAGAAGAGTTCAGTAAAATCGGCATCACCTTCAAAAACACCTCCACAGACGCCAACCAACGGCCTTTTCAACTTCATCTTCATTATAACGGCTGAAGTTGAACGGACAAGTTCTAAGCAAGACCTACGTACAATTATGGATGCAACGCTGTCTCCAGCCTTCCAAAGCCTCAAAACCAAAGGAGCTAAAGACGCTATTTCAGCAACCCCTATCCTCCTCAACGATATTAGGTCTACAACATCTACGATGGAATTTACGTTGAAATATTCTGGTATACGCTCCATTAAAGCCGTTTCCTCGCCTCTCCCATCATAGGCCATCAACGCATACCTTAAAGCCTCCCTACCCATGTGGAAAGCACCCCCTTCATCATCGATCAAGTAGCCCCAGCCACCCACCCTATGGTAAACGCCATCTTCGTCTAACCCTAAAACTATAGAGCCTGTACCAGACACCGCGACGACGCCCGGTTTACCTAGAGTTGTAGCCATAAGCGCCGCCATGGCATCACTATCCACATAAACCCTGTTGGAAAAACCCAATTTCCTAAGGCTTCGCCCTATCAATCTTCTTCTACGCTCACTACCACCTCCAGCTGTCGCTACGAAGATTAAATCAACTTGCTCAATCGTTATATCGGCTTCTCTAACGGCTTTATCTAAGGCCACCTTAACGTTTTCAAGCATTGTTTTAACACCTACTATGGATATGTTGGAGGATTTAGATAGACCTAAACCAACGATTTGACCATTTTCATCGGCTATCAGACATGATGTCTTTGTAGCACCTCCATCAATACCGCAGAAAAATCTCATGTTCTAAAAATATAATAGCTGACACTTCGCTATATTTATTCGTGACTGGGATTAGAATAGGCATTCAATCTTTAGTTGAAGACGATTTACCACTTTTAACCAATAAACGTATAGGTGTCATTTCAAACCATACCGGGGTTACGCCTGAGTTTGAACATTTAGTAGACGTGCTTTACTTCAAGTTTCATTTAAACGTTAAAGCAATCTTTGCTCCGGAGCATGGTTTTAGAGGAGACTTGCCTGAAGGCTTCTCTGTAGAGAGTTACATAGATGATAGGACGCGGCTTCCAGTTTACAGCCTATACGGAGTTAGGCTGAAGCCTTCCAAGGATATTCTAAATGAGCTAGACGTATTGATCTATGATATTCAAGATGTTGGAGCCCGCTTCTACACATACATTTCAACGCTCTTCTACGTCTTAGAGGTTGCTGGAAAAACTGGTGTAGAAGTGCTTCTACTGGATAGACCGAACCCTATAACAGGGGTCCGCATGGAAGGACCGATTCTAGATTATAGATTTAGGTCATTCGTCGGAATATGGGAGATACCAGTTATGCATGGAATGACTGTTGGAGAGCTAGCCCTACTATTTAATGGAGAAGCTGGATTAAATGCAAAGCTAAAGGTATATAAGCTAGTCGGATGGAGCCGTAGAATGTGGTTTGATGAAACTGGTCTTCCATGGGTTCCTCCGTCGCCCAATATGCCGTGTTTAAGCACAGCGATTGTCTATCCTGGGATATGTCTAATAGAGGGGACTAACATATCCGAGGGGAGGGGGACAACTAAGCCCTTTGAACTAGTAGGTGCACCGTGGATGAATGAGTATAAAATTGTTGAAGAATTGAAGACTCTACCTCTTAGAGGTGTCAAGTTTCGAACATCTACATTCATACCTAGATACGGTAAGTATGCAGGCCAACTATGCCACGGGTTACAAATACACGTCACCGATAGAAATATACTGGAGCCCGTTAAACTCGGATTGGCTATAATATGGGCGACTGAAAAACTACATCCTGATAAACTTCAGTTTAACGTTAAATGCTATGAGGATACGCTAGGATGCTCTGTTTGCGGAGTTGGCACCTCATCAATCGAAACTCAAGTAAGATATTACTTTGATTGTCTGATCGGAAATGACATTATCCGTAAGCTCATAGAGGAGGGCTGTGACTTTAAGGAGATTGCCAGATTATGCGATGAAATAGAGCTTTTTGAAAAAAATAGGAGGAAATATCTACTGTACAGTTGAAAGATTGGAGAGATCATGGCAATTCTCTCAACCGTATTTTCCTTTGGATTTCGGGGACCATAAGTGTTTGAGCATATTTGAAGCCGGATTCAATCCCCCTCAACCTGAAGAGGCAGGTGTAGTACTCTATGTATGGGAAGCCGGTCTCCCCTCTAGCAAACGCATATGCACTGGCGGCCTCCCTCCACTTTTCAAACTCACTACTCATGTCTACGTAAACTTGCGGTTTGAAACCATAGGGGTCTTCCCAGTTCTCCGCGTAGTATAACGCCTTAACCTGGAATGGGGGCTTCTCCCTCTCAACGGCTGGTAACGCAGCGTAAAAGACGGCGTCTTTCACGTTAAAATAAGTACTTCTATGGTCTCTATGAATACTACCCCTCCAATGAGTCACTAGTATTTCAGGCTTATACTCTCTAATCAAATCGCAGAGCTTAAACTTAACTTCGTTATTAACCGATAGCTCTCCGTCCTTATAAGGTAGGAATACTACTTTGGCGCCTAAAATTTCAGCTGCATTCTCCGCCTCTCTACGCTTTTGAAAGCCGTAATCTTCAGCTGAAAGCTTGAAGTGACCCTTTTCACCCAAGGTCATGTGTACGATAACCACATCGTGTTTCGAGCACTTAGCGATAATTCCGCCGCAGGTGACCTCTGCATCACCAGCATGTGCACCTACTACCATCAGCTTCACCATACAACCACCTACAGAGCCTTTCTCATAATATAGAAGCTTCTAGTTATTTTAAAACCGAAGCGTGAGTAAAACTTCGCGGTCTCCCTATCGGTCCAAAGCAGGAAGGCATTATGAAAACCTCTCGACCGCATACTCTGAAGGCACTTAGCCATTAGAACACTTCCAATACCTTTCCCCCTCATATCCTTTCTCACGCCGAAGGGGCCGAAATGTGTTCCAGGTCTATACCAATCGTATTCTTCACCGTGAAAGTACTGGCAGTATCCTACAACATCGCCATGTTTAACGGCTACAAATATTTGATCTTTGTCGCAACCATTTTGAAGAAGTTCCAACGTATGTCTATACCAATCTGCATGAAAATTCTCTCTAAGGAATTTCAAAAGCGGGTAAATATATCTAGTTTCTAAGGGCTGGATTTCCACCCCATCTTCTTTAAGCTTCTTCTCAGCTTCCACAACCCATTCAGGTAGACTATAGTCTGGATATAGTTGAATATCCATACTCAAAGCCTCGTACATCTTCTTAAAACCATGCTTAACCAATAACGTGAACAACCCTTCATACCTCTCTGGATCCACACCTGGGAAGAAGTAATTTGGAGTATACGGTGAAAACCACACGTACTTACGTTTCTTCTCCCTGAAAAATTTGAATACTTCCATAATTAAACGGCCGGCAACATCAGTCTCAGAAAATGTAGGCCTTACGGCTATAGCCGTTATCCAGCCATTTTCATCATCCAATCCATGGTAAAACAGGGGATACTGCCTTACAATTCCGATAAGAAAACCCACGATTTCGTTATTACATTCTGCTATTTTCAGCCCAGATTCATCGAAATTTGGATCGAGTAGAACTTTTCTCTCGAACACTTTCAAAGTCAATGGATCTTTTCTGAAGAACTCATTCCAAATGTTAACAAGTGCTTCTTCATCCCCAGCCGTATACTCACGGATTTTTAAATGAAGATCCATAGTTAAAATTATGTAGGCTTCAACTCTTAACGATTTTCCAAGTTTGAAAAGTCTTATCTTCTAGTCTGAGGCTATAAGTAGAATCGGTATGAAGAAAGTTATAACATATTTTGAAAAAGCGGGGCCGGAGAATACGGAGGAGACGATTAGACTAGCTTACGAGAGAGCTTTAGAGCTTGGAATAAAAGATGTAGTAGTGGCTTCAACTCACGGTTCTACAGCGCTTAAACTAGCTGAATTATTTGATCCCTCGAAGTTCAATGTAGTTGCCGTAACTATATCTGAAGGCTATAGTGAGGAGGGATGGACTATGACAAATGATGAGCGAATGGCTCTTCAGAAGAGAGGTATTAAAGTGCTCACATGTACTCATTCTTTAAGCGACGGTGTTGAAGAGGCATTTACAGGTTTTCTATCGGTTAGAGAAGTGATAGCTCAAACGTTGTATAGGTTTAGTCAAGGTATGAAGGTCTGCGTTGAAGTCGTTTTAATGGCTGCTGACGCGGGGCTTATACCAGTCGATAGAAGTGTAATCGCTATAGCTGGAACGGATAGAGGAGCTGACACGGCAATCGTAGTTAAACCGTCGTATTCTAGAAGGTTTACAGGGTTGAAGGTAAAAGAGATAATATGCATGCCCAGTTGAAACCCTACCCTATTTTTTAGATTTCTTAGAGAGGACGATTTCATGTGTGGTCTTTTAAGGTTCGGAAGCCTATAATAGCTCTTTACGAGGCTGAAGGCTATGCTCAACTTATACCTGAGGAAAAACCTATTACTAGAGAGATGCTTTTCGACTTAGCATCCATCACTAAACCCGTTTGTACGGCCACTCTAACGCTTAAAATAGTTGAAAAAGGACTTTTGAGTTTAAACTCTCCTATATCAGAGTTCTTCGACGGGTGGAGCCATGGATGGAGGGGGAACGTTAGAATAAAGCATCTTCTAACCCATAGTTCCGGATTACCAGCCTGGTTACCGCTTTATAAAACATGCAAGAGTAAAAGCGAGTTTCTAAATGCCATAACCCAGTTGGATTGTGAATATGAGCCGGGTTCTAGAATTGTCTATAGCGATTTAGGCTTTATCCTATTGGGCTTTATACTAGAGGCTGTTTCAGGGCTGAGCCTTGATAGACTCTCTAATTCTGAGATATTCGAGCCGCTTAAAATGTATGAAACGACGTTTAAACCTACAGGCTCTCTGAAAGCTAAGGCTGTTGCTACGGAGAATTGTCCATGGAGGGGAAGAGTGCTAGTGGGTGAGGTTCACGATGAAAACGCATATGCTCTAGGAGGTGTGGCTGGCCACGCTGGCTTATTTTCCACTGCGTATGATTTGGCGATTTTCAGCCAGATGATGCTTAATAGAGGATGTTATGGTTCTGTTAGAGTTTTAAAAGAGGAGACCGTTGAGGAAGCTGTGAAAGTTTGGGTTAAAGATGACCACAGAAGATTTGGACTTGGATGGGCTAAACCTTTTGAATGGCCCTTTCCCGATGAATCCTATGGGCATACTGGTTTCACTGGAACCTCAATCTGGATAAATCCTAAAATGGATTTATTTGCAATATTGTTGACTAATCGTATTCATCCATCTAGAAGTAATCCCGCCTGTGAGAGAATAAATGATGTGAGAAGAGCTTTTCATAGGTTAATTGTAGAGGCTATTATAGACTGATTTCGGTAAAATTCATATATTTGTAAGCGGAAATTTTTCTTGAATGTCTACTACATCATCTTTGGAGAAAGTTGAGCTTAGAACTGGTGTTATACCAGTTGCTCTATACGCGGATAAGCTTAGGAAAGTGGCATTAGCCGTTTTTAAGAATTTAGCTCCTCGAGATGTAATACTCAGAGATGTAGCTAAACTTAATCAAATACTATATGGAAAACTCGTAGAAGAACTTAAACTCGGTAAGGGAGACTTCGTAAGGATAACTGTTAAGGCATTCTACGACAAGGATAAGAGTGAAATATCATTTGAAGAGTTTCATATTGAAAGACTTGTATTTGAATCCGATATCAAACAGACTTATGAAGTCAAGCTAAGAGAATTAGAAGAAGCCCTTAGAAAAGTTGAAGATGAGAAAGAATATTACAGAAAAAGATTGGAAAATTTAAAGAAGAGTTTAGAAGAGCTTCTGAAAACACTTTAAACACCAACTGTTTGAAGAGAGGGAAATGCGTTTCAGCTAGGTTAGACTTTAAAAATAAAAAATGAGAATAGAATATCTGTTATAATCGCTGCTCAACTCTGAACGTTAAACCCTGAGGTTTACCGTCAAGCTCTAAAACTATGACAGTATCGTATGGATCTGGGGCTTTAGCAGGTAATCCTCTTAAGAAAACTCTACCATCCTTCTTAGAAAACTTCACATAGTCACCCGTAGCCAGCATATAGGCATCTTTCACATCATTGCCCACGCCCGCTATACATACTTCTCTACCCGGCCATCTAAATACGTGCACGTATACTTTGTTGCCTTTAGCTGTGAACGTACCTACAGACGTACTGAATGGGCATCTTTCAGAGCCGTATATAGATTCACCGTTGACCTTCATCCAAGAGCCTATCTCCTTGAGTATTCTTATGGCTCTAGCCGGGAATGTCCCATCAGCTTTAGGACCTACATTTAACAGGAGGTTGCCTTCACCGCTTGCACAGGTTACGAGCGTTTGAATGAGCCTTCTGGTAGACCTCCAAGGATCTCCCTTACAGTAGCCCCAGAAGTACTCCGTCATGGTCATACAGGACTCCCAAAGTCTACCTGGAGGTGAAAAACTTACGTGCTGCTCTGGAGTGTCAAAGTCTTCTGGAAGCCCGGAGCGGTTGTTTATCAGTATTTCAGGCTGAAGCTTACGGACTTTAGCATTGAGTTCAGCCGATCTCCAGTCTTCAGCGCTATATGGCCATGCTCCATCATACCATAGAACGTCCAATCTGCCGTAGTTGCTACATATCTCTTCAACTTGAGTATGAACATACTCTAAAAACTTAGCCCAACCTTCCGGGTCTTTTTTAGGTCCTTTCCAGTATTCTGGCCACCTCCAATCCAGAAGACTGTAGTAGAGCCCTACACGCATACCAGCCTTATGACATGCTTTAACAAATTCTGCTACGAGATCTCTACCTGCTGCTGTTTTAGCGGCCGTATAATCTGAAACCTTGCTATCGAATAAGCTGAAGCCATCATGGTGTCTACTCGTTAAGACCATGTAGCGCATACCAGCTTCCTTAGCGTAGGAAACCCATTCATCGGGGTTGAATTTTGTAGGTTTAAACCTCTCAGAAAGCTTTGAATACTCTTCAACAGGTATGTGCTCAAGGTACATAACCCATTCTCCACGGCCTAGTATTGAGTAGAGGCCCCAGTGGAGGAACATTCCAAATCGTGCTTCTTTAAACCACGCTCCACGTTCACCGCACATGCAGACACCAAAACTTACAAATACTAAGAACCAGTATTTAACTCTAGGGGGTTTGATTGTTTGATTAAACTGGCTCTTTTCACTGTAACGTACTGTGGTTTATGGTATAGAGGGCCAGCCCTATCTCTGGAGGAGCAGATAGTTAAGGCTAGGGAGCTCGGCTTTGAAGGATTATCCATCGAAACTAAAAGACCCGTCGCCCTTCCATGCGATCTGGATAGTAGTAGGAGGAGAAAAATCAAGGAGCTTGCTAATTCTCATCAGATAGAACTCTGCGCCGTAGAAACGATGTCAAACTTTGTAAGCCCGATTATAGAAGAGGTGGAGAATAACCTATGCATGGTTAAAGAAGCGTTGGAATTGGCTAGAGATTTGGAGGTTCCGATTGTAAAGGTCTTTGCGGCTTGGACTGGTACTAGTAGGTATGATGGGCTTGGAACGTACGAGTTTGCCAATAGAGTCTTCGATTATAAGAGAAACTTCATAACGAGCGATGAAATGTGGAGGCTTGCTGTTAAAGGAATAAGAGAGACTGCTAAATGGGCTGAAGATTATGGCATTACAGTAGCTCTTCAAAATCATCCTCCAGTAATAAACTATGGATATGAAGACGCCCTTCAAATGGTTAAAGAGGTAAATATGGATAACGTTAAACTCTGTTTAGACGTACCACTGTTCATAGATCAGAGCGATGAGTATATACATAGAGCCGTAGAATCCTGCAGGGAAATAGGCATTGTACATTCACACTACGGTTCACATTCCTTCGACCTTGCAGAAGATGGAACGATAATAATCAAACGTGGAATATACCATTGGATGAAAGCCGACCGTGTAAACTACGCGGCTTTTGTAAACGAGCTTAAAAGGATAGGATATGAGGGATTCATTGCTTCAGAAGAATGCGCTCCAGTGCTTGAAAACCATAAACCTCAGGGTATAGACGTAGTAGATAGACGGGTTAAAGCAGCCTTAAAGTACATGAGGATGCTCATAGACACCGGGAGAGAGCCGAAGATAAAACTAATCTAAAATACAACAGCACTATCCATAGCTTAAAATAGTTAATAATGAGATGGTCTAAAATATAGCATAGTCTAGCTTACTCCTAGCTGTTGACGACAATCGATTAACATAACATCAAATACGTCTTTAAATAGAATCTCCCATGTTAAGAAAACCGTTGCATACCCATTCTTGTAAAACTGCTTTAAAAGAAAATCTAAGCATATTACAATTTACTGATATGTAACAGTATTTCTTCTCAAAGGGTAAATTAAAAATTGTATGGATGTTTGTATGGAAATTTGTATGGGTTTTTGTATGGGTGTTCGACCCCCCCTCTAGGTCTCTCTACGGGCTAAACTCCTCCCGAACCCGCAATTAGCTTTCATCGTTGGTTAAGTGAAATTAAAGGGTTAATCCGCCCTACTGTCCATCAGAAAAGTATGTAAGGGTGTGTAGTTTTCTCTAGTTGAAGTTGTGCGTTTTCCAGTGGACTTCGGCGCAAACCCATACC
>Ga0209225_1000019_pt1 | contig 187196 bp, 183 predicted proteins | sample WasSprMetagenome_FD_184732 | JGI IMG/M metagenome (GOLD analysis project Ga0209225, IMG submission 184732) | Sulfidic aquatic microbial communities from Washburn Spring, Yellowstone National Park, USA - WS (SPAdes) (version 3) | ecosystem: Environmental > Aquatic > Thermal springs > Hot... | reverse complement strand
GAGCTCGATATCCGAGGTGCCCACCTGAGCCCCTGGACCTACCCTGTGGCTATCCGCTTCCTCCATGAGGGCCTTGTGAAAGCCGATGACATCATCACCCATGAACTTCCCCTTGAGGAGTTCAAGAGAGGGCTTGAGCTTGCCGAGAAAGGCGATGAAGCCATTCGGGTGGTGCTCAAGCCGTAGGGGTGAATCCTTTGCCCAGGCGAAAGGATAATTTTGCCCTGGCCTGCGAAGTGGCAAAGCTGTACTACTACGAGGACCTCACCCAGGACCAGATTGGTGAGGTCCTTGGCCTTTCCCGACAGAAGGTCTCAAGGCTTCTTCGCTGGGCAAAAGAGGAAGGCATTGTCCAGATTCGGGTGCTTGACACAGGGGAGGACACGAAGACCCTTGAGGCGCAGCTTCGGGAACGTTTCGGTCTTCGGGATGTGCGGGTGGCCTCAACCTTCAGCCGTGACCCGGGCCTTGTGGTGAAGCGAATTGCCCAGGTTGCTGCATCGTACCTTCGGGGAGTGGTTGAGCCCCACACCTCCTTGGGGGTTGCCTACGGGAAAACGCTCTTTGCCATGACCCATTTCCTCGTACCGAAAGCCGTCCCGGGCTTCCAGGTGGTGCAGATTATGGGAGGGTACGGGAAACTCAAGGGAGACGTCGTGGCGGTGGAACTCGCCCGGGCCCTGGCGCAGAATTTCGGTGGGAGTGTGGTGTATCTCCTGGCTCCAGCATTTGCGAAGGATGAGGCAACGCGGAATGCTCTCCTTGGCGATGAGCGTGTGGCCCGGGTACTGGAACTTGCCCGCAACGTGGATATTGCCCTTGTGGGGATTGGCGGGGTAACTTCGGGTTCCACCTTGCTGGACACCGGGGACATTTCCCCCCACGAGGTTGAGGAGCTTATCGCCCGGAAAGCGGTCGGGAATATCTGTGGCAATTTCTACGATGAGCAGGGGGAGCCGGTTCCCTGCCAGGCCGATCGGCGGCGTATTGCCCTGACCCTACAGGAGCTCTCGAGAATCCCAAGGGTCATAGGGGTGGCGGGAGGAGAGGAAAAGCTCAGGCCTATTCTTGGAGCGCTTCGGGGGAAGTTCGTGAACATCCTCATCACCGATGACGTTACCGCTTCGGCCCTTCTTGAAAAGGGTTAACATTTGCGCTCAGTGTTTTCTGGGAGTATAATTACAACGTAGGAGGAACGTCATACCAAAAGGAGGGGTGTGGTTATGCGGAAGTTCCTGCTGTTCCTCTTTGCCTTCGTGCTTCTCGCAAGTGTAGCCTACGCTTCACCGGTGAAACTCGTCGTTGTCGGGGATGCGGGACATAACCTGAAACCTTTTGAGTGGTATGCGAAGGACCTGAAGGAGAAATTCGATGTGGAGCTTGAGGTCATTGGTGTTCCCTTTGGAGAACTCTACGAGAAAGAGAAAGTGGAGCTCATTGCCGGAACTGGCGCTTTCGACATCATGATTGTTTTCCCCAAATTCCTCGCCGAGTTTGCTGCCAACGGTTGGCTCTATCCTCTTGACGAATTTGTCGCAAAGCTTGATCCCAAGCTCGACGACGTTACCCCGGGATACCGGGACTTCTACTGTAAATATGGCGGCAAGCTCTATGCTCTGCCCTACGACGGTGACGTCCTGAGCCTCTATTACCGGAAGGACCTCCTTGAGAACGAAGAAGAGCGAAAGGCCTTTAAGGAGAAGTATGGGTATGATCTCAAAGTTCCCGAGACCTGGGATGAGTACCTCGATGTAGCTGAGTTCTTCACCCGGAAGGCCGGAGAGAAGCTCGCCGGAGAGGTCCTGCAGCGAGATTTCTACGGGACTGCCTACTACGGCCAGAAGGACCAGATTTTCGCCTGGTGGGGGAACATCTTTGCAAGCCTCGGTGGAGTGTACTTCGATGAAGAGACCATGGAGCCGGCCATTAACTCTGAAGCGGGAGTGAAGGCCCTGGAGATTATGAAGGAAATCCACAAGTACTGTCCTCCCGATGTCCTGGCCTACGGATACGAAGAACTGAAAGACGTCTTCCTCAATGGGGACTGCTTCATGGTCATCCAGTGGCCCTGTGTGGGGAAGAAGGGAGCGGATCCAGCACAGTCAAAGATTGTCGGAAAAATCGGAGTCTCTCACGTTCCGGGAGTCAAAAAGGATGGCGAGATATACTATCGGGCCATGATGCCCTGTGGGCGAGTTCTGGCCATTGCCGCACAGTCAAAAGACCCCTGGAAGGCATACCAGGTCATCCACTACCTCTCGGTGGTCACAAGCCTTGATGACGTCTCTACTCCCGAGACCGGCCTTGATCCCTACCGGTACTCTCACTTTGCTCACCCCGAGGCCTACGAGATGTTCGCTAATGTCGAGGACGCAAAGATTTACCTTGCTGGTGTCCAGAAGAACATGGAGAAAGGGTACCCCGAAATGGTCCTTCCTGGAACGGTGGAGTACGAGGAGACCCTGGGTGTGGCCCTCACCAAGGCCCTCACCGGGGAGCTCGATCCCAAGAGCGCTTTAGATGAAGCGGCACAGGCCTGGAGAGATATTCTTGAGCGATTTGGGAAAGAGCAGCAGAAAGCCCTCTACCAAGAGCTTGTGAAAGGCTGGAAAGCCGTGGGTCTCTGGTGAGATCACCGGGGCTGGGGTTCTCCCCCAGCCCCTTTTTCCGGAGGAAACCATGGGAGGCTTGCGCAAAAGAGACTGGTGGATGGTTTTCCTTTTTGTCCTTCCGGTGGTTGTGATTCTCCTTGCCATTTCCATCTTCCCGATGGTTTACTCCTTTTACCTCAGCCTCTGCAAGTGGGACATCGGTATGGGAGGGCAACGGACCTTCATCGGAGCGGGAAACTACCTGAGGCTCTTTTCCGATGCCCGTTTCTTCAACTCCCTGAAGAATACCGGTCGGGTCCTCCTTTTTGGAGTGGGCACGCAGTTTGCCCTCGGTCTTTCTCTGGCACTCCTTCTGAACCGGAGTTTCCGTGGACGGAGTCTCGTGGTGACCCTCTTCCTCCTCCCCATGATGATTTCGCCGGTGGTGGTGGGATGTATCTGGAAAATCATCTACCACTACCAGTACGGTCCTCTCAACTACCTCCTGAATCTCCTGGGGATTCGTTCTGTGAACTGGCTGGGAAGTGGAAGCATAAGTCCGTACTCTATAGTCCTTGCAGACATCTGGGAGTGGACGCCTTTTATGGTCATCACCCTTCTTGCGGGCTTGCAGGCCATCCCCGATGACCTCTACGAGGCGGCACGGGTGGATGGAGCCAACCGCTGGCAGATTTTCTCTGGGGTGGTGTTTCCCCTCTTGCGTCCGGTGGTCATCATTGCCATCCTCATTCGGGTGATGGACGCATTCAAAATCTTCGACCTTGTGGTGCTCCTCACCATGGGCGGTCCGGGTCAGGCCTCAGAGAGCGTGGCTTTTTACAATTACCTCACTGGGTTCAAGTACTTCAGCATGGGCTATGCCTCAGCCATGAGTTACGTCCAGCTTGCCGTCATTGTGGCCATCGCCAACGTTTTCCTGCGGTCCTTCAAGGGGAGAGCAGTGGTATGAGGCGGCGGGACGGAGTGACGGTGGCAGTCTTTGTGGGCATATTTGTGCTTCTTGCTGTTGCCCTCGCTCCTTTTGCCTGGAACGTGCTGACGTCCTTCAAGGATAAAGGAGAGTACTTCACGTACCCTCCGGTTTTCGTCCCTTCATCGTTTGGCCTTGAGCACTACGTGCGGGGGTTGCATCTTGGGGGAGCAAAAGGCATAAAAGACAGCTTCATCATCGCCTCCCTCACCACCCTTCTTGCCATTGCCCTGGGGTCACTTGCGGCGTATTCCCTTTCCCGTTTCCGCATCGGTGGAGACAACTTTGCCTTCTGGATTCTCTCGGTGCGGATGATGCCCCCCATCGCCTCGGTCCTTCCTCTTTTCCTTTTCTTCCGGTTTTTGCGGTGGCTGGATACCTACCAGGCGCTCATTTTCACCTATGCGCTCGTGAACATCCCCTTCGCCGTCTGGATGATGAAAGGGTTCTTCGACGAGCTCCCTGTGGAACTCGAAGAGGCAGCGCTCATCGATGGGTGTGGGAGACTGGGAGCTTTCGTCCGGGTGGCCCTGCCCCTTGTGGCTCCTGGTCTTGTGGCAACGGCGCTCTTCTGCTTCATGTTTTCCTGGAATGAATTCCTCTTTGCGCTGATTCTCGGGCGATCCCGGGTCGTCCCCATCACGGTGAACATCGCTGGTCTCATCGGGGGTCACGAAATCCTCTGGGCAGAGATTTCAGCGGTCTCCATCGTGGCCAGTGTGCCCATCATTGTCCTTGCCATTCTCCTCCAGCGGTACCTCGTTCGGGGTCTTACCCTGGGTGCCGTCAAAGGGTGAGGGATGGGGATTTCTTCTGCGCTGTCTTCAGCCATTCCAGGAATTCTTCTCGGGAAGCGAAGGATTTCTGGGTTCCCCGTTTCTCTGTAGAGAGGGCAGCATAGGCGCAGGCAAGGTCAACAGCACGGGGGAGGTCTTTCCCCTCTGCCAGGAAGTAGGCTAAGGCTCCGAGGAATGCGTCTCCGGCTCCGGTGGTGTCGACCGTCCGGGCCTGGTAGGCAGGGAAAAGGGTGAAGGTTCCTCCGCTCCCCAGAAGAGCCCCTTTCTCTCCCATGGTTACCAGGACATTCTCTATACCTCTTTCCCAGAGCGTGGCTACTGCGCTCTTCAGGTCCTCCTCCTCTTCGATGGGAAAACCGGCGAATCCTTCAAGTTCCCGCTCGTTGGGGACGAAGAGCTTTACGCCGCGGATGCTCTGCCAGTCCAGGGGCTGGAAAGGAGCGGGATTCAGAATAACCGGGATGCGAAGCTCCTGAGCCAGAGCAATGGTGGCGTAGACCGTCTCAAGGGGGATCTCGAGCTGCACGAGGATAAAGTGGGATCTGGCCAGGGCTTCTCTCGCTTTCCAGACGTCTTCAGGAAGTAGGAAGGAATTCGCCCCCGGGATGATGAAAATGCTGTTTCGACCCTCGGGATCCACGAAGATAGGAGCGACGCCGCTCGTTTTCCCCGGAACGGTCTTGATGAAACTTGTATCAATCCCGTAGCAAGCGAAATTCTCTTTGACCAGGGGGCCGAAGAGGTCATCCCCTACGGCAGTCACCACGACGACCTCTCCCCCGAGTTTGGCCACAGCTATCGCCTGGTTGGCTCCCTTTCCACCGAAACCGATTTCAAAATCCTTACCGAAAATGGTCTCTCCGACTCTTGGGAAACGGTCCTCATAGTAGGTGACAAGGTCCATCATGTTGCTCCCCACCATGCCGATGACCGGTCGCGCCATGCTTCTCCCTCCTACTTTCCCGTATACTTCTATGATAGCACAGAGCTCCTGATGCACTGCTCTGGGGTTCTGACCATCCGGCCGCGGGAGAAATTTTTTCTGAACGGGTAGCATATCGCAGGGCGTTTGGTTAGAATACCAGAGAGCGTCACTTTTTGGGAGGCCTATGGTTCGCATAAAGGTTCTGCCCTTGGGAAAAACCCTGGAAGGGGAAGAGGCAGAGAATCTCTTTTTGCTTTTTCAGAGGAAGAACATCCCCCTGGAGTCGTACTGCGGGGGTGTGGGTTCCTGTGGTAAATGTGTGGTTCGCATTGTGCAGGGGGAAGTCTCTCCTCCCACCTCTCAGGAAGTGCGACATCTTGGAGAGCGTATCGGGGAGGGCTTCCGTCTTGCCTGCCAGGTTGTGCCCCTGGGGGATGTGGTGTGTGACGTTTCGGCATCTTTCGAGGATACGAAGCCCCTGGTTCTCGGTTCCCCTGAAGAGGGAAACGAGGCCTTTTCTGTAGATGATGTTCCTGTGCGCCGAAAAATCCTGAGGCTCCACAAACCCTCTCTCCACTCCCCAACCTCTCTCAAGGAAGAGCTCGAGGGGATGGTATCTCTTTCCTCCTTTGAGCGGGTGGCCCTGTCTGGGCTTTCTCTACTTGGGGAAAAGGATGAGGAAACCTTCGAGGTCCTCTGGGACGAGAGGGCCGTTTTTGCGGTACGGACTCCTCCGAAAGAGACAATCCTCGGGCTGGCCTTTGACCTTGGGACGACCACCGTGGCCTGTGAGCTTTTGGACCTTGCCTCGGGGAGGGTCCTGGCCTGGGAAGGGGCACTCAACCGACAGGTGCGCTTTGGCGCCGATGTGATTTCGAGGCTCCGAGCCGTTCAGGAACGGTTTGAAAATCTTGAGGCCCTGCAGAGGGATGTAGTGGAGACGATGAACGCCCTGGCGGGGGTAGTATGCCAGCAAGCTCGTCTTGACCCTAAAGATGTTGTGGCGGTTTCGGTTTGTGGCAACACCGTTATGGAGCACCTTTTCCTCGGTCTTTCTCCCCTGAGCATTGGCGTGGTACCTTTTGTCCCCGTACTCCGGGAAGGGTATGTCCTCCGGGCAGGGGAACTTGCGCTCTCCGTTCACCCCGGGGCTCAGGTGTACGTCTTTCCTGCAGTGGCAGGATACGTGGGAGGGGACGTTCTGGCAGGACTTGGGGCCTTCAGGGTTCACGAAGCAGAGAGAACAATCCTCTACATCGATATTGGGACCAACGGAGAGACGGTACTCGTGCACCGGGGAGAGGTTTTTGCCTGCGGGACAGCGGCAGGACCGGCCTTTGAGGGGGCAGGAGTACGTTTTGGGATGCGGGCCTCTTTAGGTGCGATTCATGCCTTCCGCTTTGAGCGGGGGCGGCTCTCTTTCTCCACCATCGGGGGTGTACCGCCCCGAGGCATCTGCGGCACAGGCCTTCTGGACCTTATGGCCGGTCTCCTTGCTTTTGGTCTCCTTTCCTCAACGGGGAGGTTTCGCAGGCAGGCGGAGTGGGCATCGTTTTTTGAAGAGGAGCGGGGAGAACGAAGGTTTATCGTATCCCGTGACCCTCTGATTTTCGTCACCGAGAAGGACATCGAGAACCTCCAGCTTGCCCTGGGGGCAATGAAGGCAGGAAGAGATATTCTGCTGAAAGAGGCTCACCTGAAAAAGGAAGACATTGAGGAGGTCATCCTTGCGGGGGCCTTCGGGAGTTTCATAAAGCCAGAGAGTGCCCGAATTCTCGGGCTCATTCCCCAAAAGGCCCTGGCCCGTTCCGTGGGGAATGCAGCCCTTTTGGGGGCAAGGAAAGCCTTAGTGTCGTTGCGTTTTCGGGACGAGGTAGAACGCCTTGCCCGTCGGGTTCACTACATTGAACTTTCGGCTCGTCGAGACTTTGAAGATGCATTCTGTGATGCACTGCTTTTTGAGAGTTAACCTGCAGTAGGGGGGTTCACCAATGGCAGTGGTCAAACCCTTTTTGGGGTATTTCTACGCTCCTTCCCTTGCCAGGGAACGGGGAATCGAAAGACTTGTGGCGCCTCCGTATGACGTGATTTCGGAGAAGGAGAGGAAACGCCTGGGTGAAGAGGAGTACAACTTCGTGCACCTCATCCTCGGAAAAGACGAGAGCGGCTACAGGAATGTGGCTGAGCGACTCCGTTGCTGGGTTGCCCAGGGGGTGTTTGTGAAGGACACCGCTTCTTCCCTGTACATTTATGAGCAGGAGTTTGAGCTCAATCCCTTTGGGCACAGGACCCGTACCGGTGTTGTGGCTCTGGTGCGCCTTGAGGAATTCGAAAAAAGGGTCATTTTTCCTCACGAGCGGACCATGCCGAAGTACTCTCTGGACCGCCTTGAGCTCTTGCGGGCAACACGGGCGAATCTCGAGCACATCTTCTGTCTCTACAACGACCCCCAGAGGGTGGTGGATGCCCTCTGCGAGGAGCACAAAAAAGAGGAAATGCTCCTTTTTGCCTTCACCGACCGCCAGGGAGTGGCCCACCGGCTCTTTCGGCTTTCTGATCCTTCGGCCATCGCCACCATCCGGAAGGTCCTCAATCCCCGTACCCTCATCATTGCTGACGGACATCACCGGTATGAAACCTGTCTCATGTACCGGAGGGAGCGGCGGGAGGCTTTGGGAGACCCCCTTGAGGAGATTCCCGAGGACTACACCATGATGACTCTGGTCAACATTCACAATCCGGGGCTCCTTATCCTTCCGACACACCGGCTGGTCCATGACCTTCCAGAGGAGCGTCTCGCCAATTTCTTCAAAAAATGTGAGGCCTATTTCGACGTTAAGATTTTCCCCAACGAGCAACAGATGGAGAAGTTCCTGCGAGTGGCCCCTCCGTACACCATTGGGGTCTACGACCGGAAGAACGAGCAGTGGGGGACGATCACCCTGAAAGACCCCCGGATTATGGACGAACGCCTGGGGGAGGACAACGTGAATCGCCATCTTGACACCACCATCCTTCACGAACTCGTCTTTCGGGATATCCTGGGTCTCAACGAAGAGGGCCGGGGAGAAAGTGAATTCGTTGATTACCTCCGGGGGACCAAAGACGTTTTCGCCATCGCCCGGGAAGAAAACAGGTACCAGCTCGTCTTTGTCATGCGCCCGACACCGATTGAGCAGGTTGAGAAAGCCGTGGCAAAATTCCAGCGGATGCCTCAAAAATCCACCTATTTCTACCCCAAGGTGTGGAGTGGTCTCGTCTTCCGGATGCTGGAGGAGTAAAAGCAGCGTATGCCCCTGCTCCAGATTGCCCTGGATCTCTGGGAAGAGCACGAAGCCCTTGAGCTTGCCCGTCGTCTTGCTCCCTGTGCAGATATTCTTGAAGTGGGGACGACACTCCTTCTTGCCTGTGGTCTGCGGATCGTCCAGCGTCTCCGGGACCTTCTGGGGGACAGGGTACCCCTCTTTGTGGATGCCAAGATTGTGGATGCAGGAGAAGAAGAGGCTGAAGCGGTTTTCCGGTGCGGTGCAGACGTTGTTTCTGTTCTTGGGGGAGCGTCCCGTCCTACCCTTGAGGGCGTACGGAAGGCGGCGAGGCGCTGGGGGAAGCGGTGGATGGTAGACACCATTGACCTGCCTTCGGACGTTCTGGAAAAAGCGACCTTTCTGCGGGAGCTTCGACCGGACTTTGTGGGCCTTCATCTTCCCCACGATGTGATCCGGGAGGAAGAATATGCCTGGCAGAACGTCGAGTCTTCCTCTTTTCCCTGGCAGGATTTTCCGCTCCTTGTGGCAGGGGGTATCACTCCCCGGAACCTCCCCAGAATCCTTGCATTTTTCCATCCAGAGGTGGTCGTCGTGGGGTCAGCAATTACCCGGAGTTCCCATCCTGAAGAGGTAGCCAGGACCATGAGGAGGATGCTTGATGAGTATTCGAGAGAAAGTCGCTGAGGTCCTGCAGGAAGCCCAGAGCTTGCTTTCCACCCTTGAGGAGAGCGAGGCAGAGCAGGTCCTTTGTGCCCTCAGAGAATGGCAAAAGAAGCGCCTCTTTTTCTGGGCACGGGGACGCAGTTTCCTGGTCCTCAAGGGGTTTGCCATGCGCCTGATGCACCTTGGGTACGTGGTGTATATTGTGGGTGAGGTGACCTGTCCCGCCATTCAGGAGAGCGATGTTCTCATCGTGGCTTCAGGTTCAGGGAAGACGTCCTCGGTGCTCCTTTTTGCCGAGAAAGCCCGAGACCTCGGAGCCAAGGTACTGGCCTTTCTGGGAAGGAGGGGAACGCCTCTTGAGCGTATTGCCCACCACGCTGTGGCCTTTTCCCCGGAACAAGCAGGTGAAAGCCGGCAGCTCTACACCGGAGGAGGGGGAACGAGGTTTGAGGATGCTCTCTGGCTCTTCTGCGATGCCCTCATCCTCGCCCTCGTTGAGGAGAGGGAAGGGGAGGCCTACCGCCTCATGATGGAACGCCATGCCAACCTGGAGTGAGGAGGGAGGAGGAAGATGGTCAGCATTCCCGAGCTTCGTCGGAGGGTTGAGGACATCCTTGGGGTGGAGATCCCTCTGCGGGCGCGCTTTCCGGAAAAGGAGAACATTCCCGAAAGGGAAGAGGACCTTCAGGGTTTCCTTGCCCAGCACACCGACCTGACGCTTCTTCGGCCCACGGCAACCAGGCAGGAAGTTCGGGAACTCTGTGAAAAGGCCAGAAAGTACGGGGTTTTCAGCGTGATTGTGCATCCCTACTATGTCGCTCTGTGTAGTGAAATCCTCGAGGGCAGTGGGGTCCTCGTGGGGGTAGCTGTGGGGTTTCCTCTGGGGCAGAATAAGCCCGAAATCAAGGCCCGGGAGGCTCGCCTGGCGTTCCAAGAGGGAGCAAGAGAAGCCGACATGGTGGTGAACCTGGCGGCACTCAGGGAAGGAGACTGGAAGATGGTGTACCAGGACATCCGGGGCGTGGTTGAGGAGATGTCCCCTCACGTGGTCAAGGTGGTCCTTGAGGCAGGATACCTCACCGAAGAAGAAAAGGCCATCGGGTGCCTCATCGCCTGTGCCGCACGGGCCCATTTCGTGAAGACTGCCACAGGATTCGGACCTTCAGGAGCAACAGAAGAGGATGTCCGCCTTTTCCGCCAGGTGGTGGGGCCGTATCTTGGGGTAAAGGCAGCAGGGGGCATCAAAACCCGCGCTCAGGCCCTTGCGCTTCTGCGGGCGGGGGCCAACCGCCTGGGGACATCCTCCCTTGCGGTAGTTACAGGCGAAGGGTAACGAGGTCTCGCCGGAGCTCCCTGTTGATGGTGTCCCGCCATTTTTCAAGAAGTGACGGGGGATAAGGAACGACTTCTTTCGCCTCGGGAGAAAGGGCCTTCTCGCGGTGGAAATTCTGCCAGTACCAGACTGGGGCCTCTCTGAGGAATCTGGCCATCTCAAGGAGCGTCACAAGATCGTGGAGGGGAGGATAAATGGTCGTCCGGATTTCTGCGCAGGTCCTCCGCTTTAAGACCCTCTGCAGCACTCTCTCCACTACTTCCCCCCTTCCCCCCACGAGGTCGTATCGTGCAAAAGGCACTTTGAAATCCACACCCCATAAATCCACAAGGTCCTCAAGGGTCAGGAATTCTTCGTAGAGACTTCCGTTGGTGTCAACCTTGATGAGGTACCCGAGTTCTTTGACCCTTTCTAAGAAAGGCCTGAGTTCCCGGGCCCACAGGAGGGGCTCCCCGCCGGTGACGCACACCGCATCAAGGAGCCCCAGACGTTTTCTCAGGTATTCGAGGACCTCTTCCCCGTCAATATGGGGGAGGGATTCGCTCTCGGTGACGAGCTCCGGGTTGTGGCAGAAAGGGCAGCAGAAATTGCACCGGGCAACGAAGAGCACAGTGGCGATTCTCCCTGGATACTCGATGTAACTCACCCTGTGCCACCCCCGGAAGACCATCGCGGTCACCTCAGTACGTATTCTTTTCGCTCGGTGAACTCCTCCTGCTTCCCTCGGTTCCAGCGCTGGACCGGGCGGTAGTACCCCACAACCCGGGAGTAGACTTCCGTTTCCTCACCGCATCTGGGGCACACGGTGACTTTCCCCTTGAGGTACCCGTGCTTTGGGCAGACCGAGAAGGTGGGAGTGATGGTGAGGTACGGAATGGGGTAGTTCTCGAAAGCCCGCCGCACAAATCTCTTCACCGCTTCAGGGTCGGGCATTTCAGGGAGGAAGGTGTGAAAGACCGTCCCACCGGTGTAGAGGACCTGGAGGTCTTTCTGGTGCTCTAAAGCTTCGAAGGGGTCGTCGGTGTAGTCGACCGGAAGATGAGTGCTGTTGGTGTAATAGGGCTCCGATTCCCCGGCGGTGATGATGTCGGGGAAGGTCCGGCGGTCAATCCGGGCCAGACGGTAACTTGCGCTTTCGGCGGGAGTGGCTTCAAGATTGTAGAGGTTACCCGTTTCTTCTTGGAAGTCGGCGAGCTTCTCCCGCATGAACTCAAGAACTTTCACCGCAAAGGCTTTGCCTTCCGGATGGGCGATGGAGACTCCGAGGAAGTTCAAACAGGCCTCGTTCATCCCCACAAGGCCGATGGTGGAGAAGTGGTTCCGGAATGTGCCGAGGTACCGGCGGGTGTACGGGAAAAGACCATTTTTGAGGTTCCGCTCGATGACCTTGCGTTTGATTTCGAGGGCCGTTTTCGCAATGTACATCATCCGCTTGAGGCGGGTGAAGAATTCCTCTTCGGTTTTACTGAGATAGCCAATACGGGGGAGATTGATGGTGACGACCCCAATAGATCCAGTTTTGTCTGCCGAACCAAAGAGCCCCCCGCAACGGTTCCGCAGAGTCCTTAAGTCAAGCTGCAGACGGCAGCACATGGAGCGCACATCTCCAGGACGGAGGTTACTCGAGATGAAGTTCTGGAAATACGGGACACCGTACTTTGCGGTGAGCTCAAAAAGAAGCCGCGCGTTCTCCGAATCCCAGGGGAAGTCGGGGGTGATGTTGTAGGTGGGAATGGGGAAGGAGAAGACCCTTCCTTCGTAGTCGCCTTCAAGCATAACCTCAAGGAACGCCCTGTTAATCATGTCCATTTCTTTCTGGTAGTCCCCATACGTTCCGAGGTCTGGCCGCTCTTCTCCGCCAATGATGACTGGGCGATCCTTCATGTCCTCGGGCACAATCCAGTCGAAGGAGAAGTTGATGAACGGTGCCTGGCTCCCCCAGCGGGACGGCACATTCATGGCAAAGACCATCTGCTGGATGAGCTGCTTTGCCGCCTGGTACGAGAGGCGGTCATATCGCACGAAGGGTGCAAGGTAGGTGTCCACAGAGTTGAAGGCCTGAGCTCCGGCAAACTCCATCTGCATCGTCCCCAGGAAGTTCACCATTTGCCCGGTGAGGGCCGAGAGGTGTTTTGCCGGCCCGGCGGCAATCTTATCCTTGACCCCGCCAAAACCCTCCCGGATGAGCTCCTCAAGCGACCACCCGGCACAGTATCCGGCAAGACCATAGGAAAGGTCGTGGATGTGGATGTCCCCGTTCATGTGGGCTTCCCGGACTTCATCAGGGTAGATGCGGTTCAGGGTATAGTGGGCCATGACCGATCCAGCGACATGGAGCACGAGCCCCGGATATGAGTAGGTGGTGTTGGAGTTCTCCTGGGTCCGCCAGTCGGCCTTGAGAAGGTATTCCTGGACGATTTTCTCCACATCGACCACGACCTTCAGGGCTTCCCGGGCCTCCTGGCGCTTCCGGCGGTAGAGAATGTACGCTTTGGCAACTTTGGCGAACCCGTGCTCAATCAGAGTCTCCTCCACCACGTCCTGGATGGTCTCAATGTCCACCACCGTATCCTGCCCGAACTTTTCGAAGAGCTTCTGGGTGACGATGATGCTCAGTTCTCGTGGAGTAGCCTCGTTCTCCTCGCCCACTGCCTGGAAGGCCTTGTAGATGGCCCGCTCAATGCGTTGCCGGTCAAAGGGAACGATACGTCCATCCCTTTTCCGGACTTCTCGCGGCGTTAGGAGGTTCACAATATCCGTCATACCGATTCCCCCTTTGAAGCATTCTGTTCCCTACTTAAGGAAAGCACGATTTCCATGAACTGGTCGATGTCCCGGAATTCCCGGTATACCGAGGCAAAACGGACATACGCCACCTGGTCGAGAGCCTTGAGTTTCTCCATCACCTTCTCCCCAATTCGGGAAGAGGGAACCTCCTCATACCCCTCTTCCTGGAGTTCCCGCTCGATGTCGTCCACAATCCGCTCCAGCTCTTCAGACGACACCGGCCGCTTTTCGCAGGCTTTCATAAGGCCGTTGAGGATTTTCTTCCGGTCGAAGAGCTCTCTCGTCCCGTTCTTCTTGATGACCCGAAGGGGTTTCCGCTCGTACCGCTCGTAGGTCGTGAAACGGCGGTGGCAGGTGGGACATTCTCTGCGGCGGCGGACCTCGGTACCTCCCTCAATCTCCCGGGAATCAATCACTTTCGAATCATCTGCGCCACAGTACGGACACCGCATGCTTCTCACCAATATATAGGGTTTTTTATTTGCCACAAACACTAAATGTAGTATACATGAAGGAGGAGGAATACGCAAGAGGAATGGAGAAGTATTTGGTGTCCTGAAGGAAAGAGGGTATAATTCTTGAAAACAGGGGAGTGGTGCTCGGTGTCCCAGCTGAACGTTCTGGTGAGTTTCGGTGCTGGTGTTCTGTCTTTTCTCTCGCCCTGTGTTCTGGCCATTGCCCCGGCGTACCTGGGGTACGTTGTGGGTGTGGAAGCGCTTGAACGTGACCGCCGTGCCACCCTCTTCCACACGGTGTTCTTCGTTCTGGGGTTTGTCGGCGTGTTTGTGCTTTTGGGTATTGGGGCGTCCATGCTTGGAGGGGCGTTTTTCCGTTACCGGCTCTGGTTCACCCGGATTGCGGGAGCCGTCATTGTCCTTTTTGGATTTCAGGTCCTGGGGGTAGTGAAGATTCGGGCGCTCTATGCAGAACGGCGCCTTCGGCTTGAGACGTCTTTCGGGGTTTTCCGGAGTCTCCTCCTTGGGGTCTCCTTTGGCCTGGGCTGGACTCCCTGTGTGGGTCCGGTGCTCGGGTCCATTCTCCTTTATGTCTCTGCACTCGGACGAATATGGGAAGGAGGATTGTTGCTCCTCGTGTACGCTCTTGGCCTTGCCCTCCCCTTTCTGCTCCTTGGGGCGGGGTGGGGATGGATGACGGGCGTGCTGCGCCGCCTACAAAAAGGAGGAAGAATCGTGGAACTTGTAAGCGGCATCCTCCTTATAAGCTTGGGGGTTATGCTGGTGCTGGGGAAAATTGACGTCTTCCTTGGCCTCTTTGGGTCGTTCAACCCGGAGGCTTGGCTTGTGGAGTAGGGAGCTGAGGGCGGTGCCTCTGGCAAAAAGGAGTAGCCAGCCGATTAAAGCGTTTGGAGCAATTTCGAAAAAGCTCAATCTCTCTTCTCGGGTGTACCGGGGTGTGCATCCCATCCCCGTGGACCGTATCGTGGGGAGCGTGGGACGGGCTGCCGACCTTCTTCCAGGATTCCGCCTGCGAAACCCCGATGTCCGTTACTACCGGATCCGGCGGGCCATGGAACGGGGAGAAATCCTTCCGCCAATTATTGTGTACAAGGTTGGGGATGAGTACTACGTCCTTGATGGGAACCACCGGGTGGCAGTGGCGAAGGAGCTTGGTATGGAATTCATCGACGCCGAGGTGATTGAATTTTTCCCGTCAGAGCGCCGGGAGAGTAAGACCCTTCGGGCAAAGCGGACGGAATTTGAAAATCTCACGGGTCTCAAGGGAATCGATGCCAGCGAACCCCGGCACTACGACTCGTTCCTCAACTACATCAGGGACTATGCCCAGCGCATGGAGCTCTTTTTGGGACGAAAGGTTCCCCTCAAGGAGGCAGCGCTCAACTGGTTCCTCTGTGTGTACACCCCGGCGGTTCAGGCTATCGTGGAGAAGGGACTTGAGGAGGCTTTCCCGGGGAAAAGCCTTGCGGATATTTTTGCCTACATCATGGACTACAAGTGGTACAGGAGTCAGAAAGAGGGATACGACATCGGTTTTGACGCCGCTTTACAGGGATTCGTCGAGGAGATTGTGGGGAAGAAGGACACTGGAGAGGAGGAAAAGAAGAAGGGTCTCGTGCAGCGGTTCGGAGGAATCCTTGAGGAGGTTCTGCCATGGCTCAAGAGGGAATGAAGTGGCACGCCCTTTCCTGGGATGAAGTGGCGAGAACCCTTGGAACGGATACGGTGCAGGGGCTTTCGGAAGAAGAGGCCAGGGCTCGTCTGCTCCAGTACGGGCCCAACGTGCTTTTGAAAAAGAAAGGCAAGGGCATCCTGGCCATGTTCTTTGAGCAGTTCCGAGATTTCCTGGTGCTCATCCTCCTTGGGGCAGCGGTGATTTCCCTTGTACTGGGTGAGGTGACGGATTCCCTGGTTATTATGGCCATCCTTGTCGTCAACGCCTGCCTCGGGGTGTTCCAAGAATACCGGGCAGGGAAAGCCCTGGAAGCCCTCAAGAAAATGAGCGTACCGGAATGCGAGGTCATACGCTCGGGAGTGCCAAAGCGAGTGAGCACGGAGCTTCTTGTTCCTGGAGACATTGTTGTGCTTCGCGAGGGCGATATTGTTCCCGCAGACCTCCGCCTTCTTGAAGCCAAAGCACTCCGGATTGACGAGGCCAGCCTCACCGGTGAGTCCGTTCCCGTGGAGAAGTCCACCGAAGTGCTCCCCGAGGATACCCCGCTTCCTGAGCAGGTGAATATGGCGTTTTCCGGGACGGTCGTCACGTACGGGCGGGGGAAGGGCATTGTGGTGGCTACGGGTATGGCACGGGAAATCGGGAAGATTGCCGCTCTTCTTGAGGAAGAGGAAGAGACTGTTACCCCCCTACAGAAGCGTCTTGCCGGGTTGGGGAAACTCCTTGGGCTTCTGACCATCGGTATCTGTGCTCTGGTGTTCCTTCTTGGGGAGTTGCGGGGAGAGCCGCCCTTTGAGATGTTCATGACTGCGGTGAGCCTTGCGGTGGCAGCGATTCCGGAGGGGCTCCCTGCGGTGGTAACGGTGGTACTGGCCCTTGGGGTTTTCCGGATGAGCAGGCACCACGCGATTGTGCGGAAACTTCCTGCCGTTGAGACCCTGGGATGCACCACGTACATCTGTACAGACAAAACCGGGACGCTCACCGAGAACCGGATGGTGGTTCGAAAGGTGTGGACCTTTGGCCAGGATCTTAGGTGGCTTTTGACGATTGCCACGCTCTGCAACGATGCGTTCCTGGGGGAAGGGTCTTCCTCCGGCGACCCTACGGAGGTTGCTCTTCTTGAGTATGCGAAGCACCAGGGCTTTCCCTGGCAGGAACTCCGGATGCGCCACCCTCGTTGTGATGAGATTCCCTTTGATTCTACCCGGAAGCGGATGGCCACGCTCCACCTTTTTGACGGGCGGTACCTCCTTTTCGTCAAGGGGGCTCCTGAGATACTCCTTGAGCGGTGCTCCCAGTATGAGGCTGATGGGAGTACTTTTCCTCTCGGAGAAGAGGAGCGGAGAAGGGTCGTTGCAGAACTTGAATCCATGGCGGGAGAGGCCCTGAGGGTTCTGGCTTTTGCTTTCCGTGAGCTCCCTGATGAGAAGCTCGACGAAGGAAGGGAAGAGGGCCTGGTGTTCGTGGGGCTTATGGGGATGATGGATCCTCCGCGGAAGGAGGTGTACGGAGCGCTTGCCGAAGCAAAGAGAGCAGGAATCAGGACCATCATGATTACCGGCGACAGCGCACTCACGGCTTCGGCCATTGCCCGGGAACTTGGTCTGCTTGGTCCTGGGGATGAGGTCCTCACAGGACAGGAACTCGAGTACCTTTCCCACGAGGAATTGCGGGAGCGCATCACAAAAACCAAGGTCTTCGCTCGGGTCTGGCCGGAACAGAAGCTTCGCATTGTTGAAGCTTTGCAGGAGAATGGCGAAGTTGTGGCCGTGACAGGAGACGGGGTGAACGATGCCCCAGCCCTCAAGAAAGCCGATATCGGCATCGCCATGGGCATCACCGGAACGGACGTAGCTAAAGAAGTCGCCGATATGGTGCTTGCCGACGACAATTTCGCCACCATTGTGCGGGCGGTGAAGGAGGGGAGGACGATTTTCGATAACATCCGGAAGTTTGTGGTGTACCTCCTCTCCTGCAATCTCGGAGAAATTGGAGTAGTCTTCATCCCGATTCTCCTTGGGCTTTCCCGACCGCTTGTGCCGGTGCAGATTCTCCTTGTGAACCTCGTCACCGATGGGCTCCCTGCCCTGGCCCTGGGGGTTGAGGTCCCCGAGCCCGACCTCATGACCCGTCCACCTCGCCATCCCAGGGAAGGCATTCTGACCCCCCTGTACTTGCGGACCATCCTCTTCGGAGCGGCTTTCATCACCCTGGCGGTTGTGGTCGCTTTTGTCCTGGGTTTGCGTCTTTGGGAGCTTCACACCGCAAGGACCATTGCTTTTGTCACGCTTTCCCTTGGGGAGCTCTGGCGAGCGTACAGCTTTCGCTCGGAGCGCCTGAACGCCTGGAAGGTTGACCCGAGAACCAATCTTTTTTTGCTCGAAGCCTGCGGGATTTCCCTCGGCGTGGTGTTGCTCACCGTCTTTGTCCCTTTCCTCCGGGGAATTTTCGACACGCATTTCTTGACGTTCTGGCAGTGGATGTTCGCCCTGGGCTTTTCTCTTTTGTCCTTCCTGGCCTTTGAGATTCGGAAAATCTTTGTGAGGAGGGATAGAAAGTGGAACTGAAGCTTGTGGCCCTTGAAAACCCTGAAGGGTACAACGTGATTCTCGGGCAGGCGCACTTTATCAAAACCGTCGAAGACCTCCACGAGGTCCTTGCGACTTCTTCTCCACACCTTAAGTTCGGTATTGCCTTCTGTGAGTCTTCTGGACCCTGTCTTGTGCGGTACAGTGGGAATGATGAGGAGCTCGTGGAGCTTGCGAAGAAAAATGCCTTACTACTTTCGGCGGGACATGTGTTTGTGATTTTTCTGAAAGAGGGGTATCCTATTAATGTGCTCAATGCCGTGAAAATGGTCCCTGAGGTGTGTCGCATTTTCTGCGCCAGCGCCAATCCCATTCAGGTCATCCTTGTGGAAACAGAGCAGGGGAGAGGGGTCCTCGGGGTGGTGGACGGGCTGAAGACGAAGGGAGTGGAGACCGAAGGGGACATTGCGGCGCGGAAGGTCCTCCTCAGGAAGTTCGGGTACAAGCTGTGATGTGAGGCGAGCATGAAGCGAAGTGGTTTCGCTGACCTGCCACTCCATGGGGGGCAGTGCCCTCCGTGGCTCTTTGAGCGAATGAAAAGGCTTGGCGGGTGCATCATTGAGGCTATCGTTGCGCTTTTTGGACCCGAGGAATTCCTCCGTCGCATTGCCGACCCAGTGTTCTTCCAGTCCCTGGGGTGTCTTCTTGGGTTTGACTGGCACTCAAGTGGCCTCACCACGACCCTCTGCGGAGCACTGAAGGAGGCCGTCCGAGGAAAGGAGAAAGACCTGGGGCTTTACATCTGTGGGGGAAAGGGAGGAACTTCAAGGAAAACCCCTGAAGAAATCCTGCACCATGCCGAAAAGGATGCACTTTCTTTTGGGGAAGAGTTCGTCACCTACAGCAGGCTCAGTGCCAAAATCGATAACACTGCCCTGCAGGATGGGTACACCCTCTACCACCACGTGTTTTTCTTCACCTCTTCAGGGAAGTGGTCCGTGGTCCAGCAGGGGATGAATCCCGATACCCGCTTTGCCCGGAGGTACCACTGGCTGGGGGAGCGCGTGGAGGATTTCACCTGCGAGCCCCATGCGGGAATCTGTGGCATTCGGGAGGTGGAGGTCCTGAACCTTGTGGCCCGGGAGAGCAAGCCCTGTCAGGAGGGTATCGTGGCGATGCTTGGGGAAGGCTTTTCTGCCGTTCGGAAAACCGTCTCTGGTGTGCTCCGGCATCTTGCTCTTCCCCGCCGCCATCACATCCGGGAGGAGGATTTCGACCTTTCCCGGATGGAGAGAACCCTGGCACTCCTTTGTGAAAAGAAGCCGGGGAGTTTTCTTGAGGTTCTGGCCTCCCGGGGTGTTGGGCCCAAGACCCTGAGGGCGCTGGCGCTCACTGCAGAGGTGGTTCTCGGAACGCCCCCGAGCTACACCGACCCGGTGAGCTTTTCCTTTGCCCATGGAGGCAAGGACGGTACTCCCTTCCCCGTGGACCGCAGGGTTTACGATACGACCATTGGCTTCTTCTCCCAGATTGTGGAACGGATGCGGGTCAGCGTCTCGGAGAAGAAACGGATGTATGAGCAGCTGAAACTCCTTGGAGGAGAGGAGGGAAAGCGATGGATGCTCTGGAAGCATTGAGGACTCGCCGTTCCATCCGGCGCTTCGCTCCGCAGACGGTGGAGCGGGAGAAAATCGAAGCCATTATCGACTGTGCCCGGCTTGCTCCTTCGGCGAACAATCTCCAGCCTTGGGAGTTCGTGGTGGTGACGGACCAGAAAAAGCGCGAGGAAGTTGCCAGACTCACCGACTACGGGAAATTCATCCGCGAGGCTCCGGTTCTTGTTGCGGTGTTCTGCAGGGAGACCAAGTACTACCTTGAGGATGGGTGTGCAGCCACAGAGAACATCCTCCTTGCCGCCTGGGCACTGGGTTTGGGGTCCTGCTGGGTGGCAGGGGACAAAAAACCCTATGCGGAGGAAGTGCGCCGCCTTCTGGGGGTTCCGGAAGGGTACCGCCTGGTGAGCCTTGTGGCCATAGGGTATCCGGCTGAAGTACCAAAGGGTCACACGTTCAAGCGGGAACTGCGAGAGGTTCTCCACTGGGAGAAGTTCTGAGGAGGTGGAGCGGGTGCGGGTAGGGGTGCTTTCCGACAGTCACGACCATCTGACCGAACTCCGGAGGGCCCTGAAGGTCCTGCAGGAGGAAGGTGCCGAGCTTGTCATTCATGCCGGAGACTACGTGGCACCGTTTTCGGTGGCGGTCCTTGCGGAACTCACCATCCCCTGGTTTGGGGTGCTGGGCAACAACGACGGGGAGATCCTGGGGATTTTCCAGAAGTCTGAAGGGCGGATCAAGGCCCCCTTCCTGGAACTCGAAGAACGGGGTTTTCGGATTTTCGTTTCCCACTTCTACCAGCCAGCAAAACTCGCCTTTGCAAGCGGTCACTATGACCTCGTGGTGTACGGTCACACCCACGAGGCGATCATCAAAGAGGAGGGGAAAACAATCCTTGTGAATCCCGGAGAGGTGTGTGGTCTTTTGAGCGGGAGGCCAACGGTTGCCCTCTGTGACCTTGAGAAGAGGGTAGCGAAACTCCTTGATATTTGATTTAATAGTGGCAAATCTCTGGGAGGTTGGGTATGCAGATTCTGCGAGAGCACTTTGTGCGGCAGCTCACCGAGCTCCAGGAAGACCTGGTGGGCATGACCCATGCGGCAGAGAAGATGCTCCAGATGGCGGTGGAGTCCCTGAAGGAGCGAGATGTTGAGAAGGCAAGAGAGGTCATCGCCCTCGATGATGTGGTGGATGATTACAACTTCAAAATCGAGGAGAAGTGCCTGCGTATGATTGCCCTGCAGCAGCCGGTGGCAAAGGACTTGCGGGTGATTGCCGCTATTTTGAAGATTATCACCGATGTGGAACGCATCGGAGACTACTCCATCGACATCGCCAAGTTCAGCATCCGTCTTGCAGAGAACCCCATCTTTCGGCCCTTCGCCGAAGTTCCCAAAATGGCAGAAATTGTCATCCATATGCTCGAGGAGACCATTACTGCCTTTCTCCGCCGGGATCTGGGCATCGTCCAGAAAGTGGTTGACGCCGATGCCCAGGTAGATGCCCTGTACCGGGCTATTCATGAGGACGTGGTGCAGAGTATTGAAGCCGATCCTAAGGTGGCTCGCCAGGCCATCTGGATTCTCATGATTGCCCGCTACCTTGAGCGCATCGGTGACCACATCACGAACATCACCGAGCGTATCTACTACATGGAGACCGGAGAGATGCTCGAACTCCACCAGTGAGGAGGGAGGAGGATGGAGGAGCGGACCATCTGGTACTTTGAGGCTCCGGGCCCTCAAAACACGGAGAAAACCCTGGAGTGCGCTGTAAAGAGAGCAAAAGAAGGCAACATCGCCTACCTTGTGGTGGCTTCGAGTTCTGGGGAAACCGCCCTTCGTCTTGGAGAGAAGGCGCGTCAGGAAGGGTACCAGGGGAAGATTGTAGTGTGCACATACCATGCCGGGTTTTCTGGAGGGGACGAGGTTTCCCTCTCTCCTGAGCGCCGGGCCCTTCTTGAGTCCATGGGGATGACCGTGGTGCAGGGGTCTCATGCATTGAGCGGCATTTCCCGGTCGTTTCGCCAGCGTTTTGGGGGTTTGAGTATCCCCGAGGTTATTGCCGAGAGTTTCCGGCGGATTTCAGAGGGGTTTAAGGTTGCGGTTGAGGTAGCCATCATGGCCGCCGATGCGGGGGCAGTCCCCACAACTCAGGATGTTATTGCCCTGGGAGGGAGTGGAAAGGGGGCGGATACAGCTTTGCTTCTGCGTCCGTGTCACCAGAACTCTTTTTTTGACCTGAAAGTCCGGGAAATTCTCTGCATGCCTCGATCATAGAGAGGAGGAATATGCTATGGGCGTTCTGACCTTCAAGGCATCAGGTGAGTGGGTCGAGGGTTTGCGTATTGACACAAGGGTTAGGAATTTCTCTCTAAGCTTTGACGAGCCCCCTTCCCTGGGGGGGAAGGATTCGGCGCCCAATCCTGTTGAGGGCATCCTTGCTGCGCTCATCGGGTGTCTGGGCATTGTGACGGTGGTGGTAGCCCGGGAGAAGAACCTTCCGGTGGAGAGAATAGCCATCGAGGCAGAAGGCGACCTCGACCCCCGGGGGTTCATGGGGCAGTACGACGTTGTGCGCCCTGGCTTTCTCTCCATCCGTTTTGTGGTGAAGGTCAGCGGGAAACTCTCTGAGGAGGAGCTGCAACAGCTCCTTGATGAGGTGAAGAAACGCTGTCCGGTTTCTGATGTTCTGAGTAATGGCACGGAGGTTTCAGGGAGGATTGAAAGGACATAGGCAGACTGGCCCAAGAAGGATGAAGGAACATGCGCGCCGCAGTCTTGGAAGACTTAGATCGTCTCAGCATCATGGAACTTCCTGATCCTTCTCCCGAGGAAGGAGAGGTTCTCGTTCGTGTTCGGGCGTGTTCTGTCTGTGGCTCGGACATCCGCATTTTCCACTTTGGAAATCCCCGGGTGAAATTCCCCCAGATTATCGGGCATGAGATTGCCGGGGATGTCGTGGCCGTTGGTCCTGGAGTGACCAAATTCCGGGTAGGGGACCGGGTGGCCATCGGTGCCGATGTCCCCTGTGGAGCCTGCTACTGGTGTCAGAACGGGATGGGCACGAACTGTGCCACTAACTATGCCATCGGGTACCAGTTCCCCGGGGGGTTCGCCGAGTACATCCTTCTCAACGCTCTGACCGTTGTCCAGGGAGCAATCCACCGGATACCGGATAACCTCTCGTACGACGAGGCCTCCCTCGCCGAACCCCTGGCCTGCGCCATCAACGGCCTTGAGATGAGTCAGCTCGGTGTGGGGGACACGCTCCTTATCATCGGTGCCGGTCCCATCGGGTGCATGATGATTGAAATGGGTCGCTTCATGGGGGCAACGAATATCATCGTTATCCAGCGTTCTCTGAAGCGCTTGGAGATGGCGAAGAAATTCGGCGCCGACCACTACTTCCTTGCCGACGACCCGGACCTTGAGGCGAAGGTGTTCGAGGTGACCGGGGGAGAGGGAGCAGATGTGGTGATGGTCACCTGTGCCTCTCCCGATGCCCAGGAGATGGCATTACGCCTTGCCCGTCACCGGGCACGAATCAATTTCTTCGGCGGATTGCCAAGGGATGCCCGGAACATCTCCATCCCGAGTAACCTCATTCACTACCGGGAGTGCATGGTCCTCGGGACCCACGGGAGCCTTCCCCGCCATCACAGGAAAGCTCTGCAGGTGATGGCCAAAGGCATGGTACATCCTTCCTGGTACATCACCCACCGCTTCCCCCTTGAGGCCATCCACGAGGCCTTCCGGGTGGCCGAGTCTCACGAGGGGCTTAAGGTTGTGGTCAACCCATGACCCGGGTTATGAAGGCGCTGGTTCTTGAGGGTAGAGGTCGCCTGTGCCTTGCCGAAGTCCCACTACCCGAACCGAGACCCGGGGAAGCCCTTGTCCGGGTCCGGGCCTGTGGCATCTGCGGTTCGGATCTCCCCCGGATTTTCGGGGACATTGCCTACTTCTACCCCCTTATTCCAGGACACGAATTTTCAGGAGAGGTCGTGGCCGTGGGAGGGAGAGAAGATGAGCGGTGGGTGGGAGAACGGGTGGTGGTGTACCCTCTCCTTCCCTGCCGGAAGTGCCCCTACTGTGAAATGGGGTGGTATGAGCTCTGCGAAGACTACGGGTACCTTGGCTCTCGTCAGAACGGCGCGTTTGCTGAGTACGTCGTGGTGCCTGTGGCCAATCTCCTCCCCCTTCCGGGGAACCTTTCCTTTGAGGAAGGTGCCCTCACCGAGCCTGCGGCGGTGACATTCCATGCCATTCGGCGTGTGGGTGAGATCATGGGGGAAAGCGCAGCCGTGTTCGGTCTTGGACCGGTGGGGCTGCTTCTTGGAATGTGGCTGAAGCTTGCGGGAGTTCGACGACTCATCGGGTACGATGTGGACGAGCACAAATTCGCCATAGCAAGGAGTCTGGGTTTTGACGTGACGCTTTTCCCTTCCTTTTTCCCCGCAGAGCCTGAAGGCATCGACCTTGTGGTTGAGGCTTCAGGCAGCGCCAGAGCCCTGGTGGACGCCCTGAAGCTTGTGCGCAAGAAGGGAAAGGTGCTACTTTTGGGGAACCAGGAGAGAGAGCTCACCCTTCAGCCAGCGGATTTCGGGCACATCCTCCGGAAGGAACTCACGGTCTTTGGGAGCTGGAACTCGAGTTTCACCTTCCTTGATTCCGACTGGAAAAAGGTTCTTGATCTTGCTGCTGGGGGACGGGTATCCTTTGCCCCGTTGATCTCACACCGTATTCGTCTTGAGGAAGCGCCGGCTTTTCTTTTAGGGATGCGGGAACGACGCCTGTCGTACGTGAAGGTGGTGCTTGTCCCGTGAAGACGAAGATTTCGGCATCTCTGGACTGTGCGAACTACCTCGCCCTCCTTGAGGATGTCCGGAAACTTGAGCGAGCCGGAATTGAGATGCTCCACATCGACATCATGGACGGGGTGTTCGTGCCCAATTTTGCCATCGGGACCAACCTCTTGAAGAAGCTCCGTCCCCAGACCTCGCTCCTTTTTGATGTCCACCTCATGGTGGTGAACCCCGAGGCACATTTCTCGCTCTTTGCTCAGCTTGGGGCCGACAGTATCACCTTTCATGCCGAGGGAAACCCGCGACTGCACCACCTGGTCGACGCGGTGAAAAGGCTCGGCAAGAAGGTGGGTATTGCCCTGAATCCCTCCACAAGCCCGGAGTTTTTGCGCTACCTCCTCCCCTACCTTGATCTCGTCCTCTGCATGACCGTGGATCCGGGTTTTGTGGGGCAGAGGTTTGTCCCTGAGGTCGTGACCAAGGTGGAAGCCATCAGGAAGATGAGCCTTGAGCTTGGTGTTGCCGTTGATATTGCCGTCGACGGGGGGATCAGTGAAGAGACCGTACCCCGGCTCAAGAGCGCCGGGGCCAATGTGTTCGTGGCCGGGACTTCGAGCATCTTTTCAGGAAGAGAAGACCTCGAAGTGGCGGCGCGGCGTTTCCGGGAGTTCTGCGAACGTCTTTGAACCCTACCGTTCACCGAAAGCGGCAAACGCCGGTACCCGAAAGAGGCTAAGGATGAGTGCAGTAAAGGCAATGGTGTTGAGCGGTACGCTCACAAGGCGAGGGACAAGGAGAATCTTCCAGGGCATGTCAAAGAGAGTGTGGAGGAAGTAGGGGGTGAGGAAGAGCCCTACGCCCACCTGGGGAATGGCCACGGCACAGAACGTCCGAAGGGTCTTTGAGTGAAAGGGAAGAAGCGATACAATGCCCGGAACCACTCCGTAGAGGCTTGAAGTCAGGGTGAAGTGGGGGAAATACGGCCCCATGGGGCTGAGGACAAAGCCAATGATGTCCGCGAGGGCTCCTGTAAGAGCACCGGAGATGGGTCCAAGGAGCATACCGCTGAGGATGATGGGAAGGGTTCCGAAACCAATTCGTATGCCTTCAATGCCACCGATGGCGATGCGGAGGCTAGCGAATCGGGTGAGCACCACACTCATGGCGATGAAGATACCCGTGAAGGCAAGATGGCGAACTTTCTCGCGCATTGAACAACCTCCCCCTGGCGCTGATTTTTCGGTATTGTACCGTACCCTGAGGGGGCCTGCAAGCGATGTTGTCTCCTGTTGCCCTGGTGTTCTGCTCGGGTTACGATGAGGAGGAAGTGGAGAGAGCCGTTCGCCGGGGTTTTGCCCTTTTTGGGGGACCGGAGGCGCTGTGCCCTGGGGTAAAGAGTGTGCTCCTCAAACCCAATCTCCTTGTGGGTGAGGTTCCAGAGCGGGCTGTGACCACCCATCCTGCGGTGTTCCGGGCGGTGGCAAAGGTGTTCCTGGAAGCAGGGTACCGGGTGGGATTCGGGGACTCCCCTGCCTTCGGGTCACCTGAGAGTGTAGCGAAAAAAGCCGGCATCCTCGAGGTGGCCCGGGCTCTGGGCGTGGATTTTGCTGATTTTACCCACGGGGTGGAGGTGGATTTCCCGGAGGGTGTACAGCACAGGAAGTTCACCATTGCCAGAGGGGTCAGGGAGTACGATGCCCTTGTGAGCCTTCCAAAGTGGAAGACCCATGGGCTTACCAGGGTCACGGGGGCGGTGAAGAACCAGCTTGGGTGCGTTCCGGGGATACGGAAAGGAGAGTACCACTTTCGCATTCCTGATGCTATCCTCTTTTCCCGAATGCTTGTGGATCTCAACCGCCTCCTCCGTCCGGCCTTCTTTGTTATGGATGCGGTGGTGGCAATGGAGGGTAACGGTCCCCGAAACGGAAAACCCCGTTTCATGGGGCTTCTGGCCTTTTCCCGGGATCCTGTGGCCCTCGATGCCACCCTGGCACGGTTGATTCACCTTGATCCTGCCCTTGTGCCCACCTGTTCTGAGGGTGAGCGCCTTGGTCTGGGAACATGGCGAAGGGAGGCCATTGTGCTCTGGGGGGATGACCCTGAACGTTTTGAGCAAAGAGATTTTGAGGTCCTGCGGTTGCCCCAGGTGTCTCCCTCGAGGAAACCGTTTCTCCCCCTTGTGCGACGTTTCCTCCTTCCCTATCCGGTCATCCGGCGAAAGCTCTGCAAAGGCTGTGGAGTGTGTACCGAGGTTTGCCCCGTGCATCCTAAGGCCCTACGCTGGAGCGAAAGCATTCGCCTCCCTTCCATAGAGTACGCCCGGTGCATTCGCTGTTTTGTGTGTCAGGAGGTGTGTCCCCACGGAGCGATTCTTGTTGGTGTTCCCCTTGTGCGGAGGGTGCTGGGAAAAATGGCATGATTCTTCATGTTCTTCTGCGGGAGGTGAGACGTATGGAAGAGCGCATAGAGATGGATGTGGCGCTGAGCCAGGGTCTGCGTCGTTTACCGGTGTACCTGCTCCTTGACACTTCAGGGAGCATGGCGGGGGCACCCATTCAGGCCCTCCAGGAAGGAGTGGCATTGTTCAAGCGAGAGGTGGAGAACGACACTTTCGCCCGAGAAACGGTCTGGGTTTCGGTCATTACCTTCGGAAAAGAAGTCGAAAACCTCACCCGGGGGCTTGTGCCCATTGACCAGCTGACCCTCCCTCCCCTTGAGGCGGGAGGATACACCCCCCTTGGGCAGGCACTTCAGCTACTCATCGAGTCCCTCGACCGGGATGTGAAGAAGGCCGTTCCGGGAGGGGAAAGGGGTGACTGGAAGCCTCTCGTCTTCATCCTCACCGATGGGAAACCCACCGACGACTGGCGAACCCCACGGGAAGAACTGCTAAAGCGGAGGGAGCGTAAGGTGCTCAACGTGATTACCGTGGGCTGTGGTCCGGACATCGATGAGACCACGCTTCGGGAAATTGCCATTGGACCGAGCTTTAAGATGGACTCCGACGCTGCATCGTTTTCCGCCTTTTTCCGCTGGGTGTCTCAAACTGTGCGCACCGTGAGCAAGACTCTCTCGCGACCCCAGGGTCAGGGTGAGGGCTCACCCATGCCCATACCCATGCCTCCGGATGTTCTGCAGTACATCCCGTAGGGAGGTGTGCGAACATTCCCCAGGGATTCATCGTTGGCGATCGGGTGCTTTCGTCTTTCAACACCCATCCGGACTGGATTGCCATCTTCGGAGCCCTCGGGCGGTACAGTTTCGTTGGCGGCAGTGCTGTGGGGAGGTTGCATTCCCGGGAACGCAGGGGTCGGGAAGACAGTCTCCTCGTTCGGTCGAAAGGTGACTGGCTCTGCGCTGCAGTGGCTGATGGAGTCGGGAATGCCCCGAAGGGCGTGTGGGGGTCGGCGCTGGCGGTGAGTGCCTTCACCGACCGGGTGCTCTTTCACCTCCCCTATAGCTGTACGAGGAAGGTCCGTCGTGTCTCTGAGACGAGGAGAACCTTCGAGAAAGACTCCGCCTCCCTTTCCCTGGCGGGATGGCACGAGGTGGGAGTGCTCAGCTTTTTCCAGGAAGGGGAAGTGGAGAAGGGGGGAATCCCTCCCTGGGAGACCGTTCAAGAATACCTTTTTGAAGCCGGTGAGTACACGCACCGGATGCTCCAGGACTTAGCCCAGCGGGAGGGGAAAGACCTGCAGGATTTCGCCACAACATTGCTTTGCTGCCTTTTCCACGTGGTGGAGGAAAAGGGGGCATTCTTCCACATTGGGGATGGGGCACTTCTTGGTGTTCGAAAGGACGGGAAGAGTGTGCTCCTGAGCGTTCAGGAAGGGCGCGATACGGGTGAGGTAGAGGTGCTGACCCAGCCCGACTGGCAGGACTTCTGCCGTGCCGGAACTTTTGATTTCCGGAGGGACCACCTTTCAGCCTTCATGCTTATGACCGATGGTCTTGCTGATGACTGTCTCTACGGGCCTCCGGAGGACATCACTGATCGTTTTGCCCTGGATATTCTTCGGGAGATTCGTGCGACCTCAAATCGCGAGATGGCGGCACGGCGCCTCGTTTTCTGGCTGGGAACGTACACACTTCCTGGCAGTTTTGACGATCGAACGCTTGTTGTGGTGTACCGATGAGGGTCACAACCATTTCTCCTTTTCCGTTTGTGCCGAAGCGTCTTGAGGTCGAGGGTCCAGTTTTTGTGGGTGGTGAAGGAGAGGTTTACTTCAGCCGCTGCGGGAACTTCGTGGTGAAGGTGTACCACGACAGAACTCTTCCTCCTGAAAAGGAGGAACTCCTCCGGCGAGTCCTCGCCTTAGGCAAGAACCTGGGGGAAGAGGCCAGTTTTCTTTGCTGGCCTGTGGCGCTGGTGCGAGAAATTGACGGGTGGCGGAGGATTGGAGTGGTGACGAAACGAATCCCCCGCCCCCCTTTTCGAGAGCTCGTCGATTACATCTTCAGTCCCCGGGAATTCAAGAGGGCAGTGGAAGAAGGGGCAAACTGGCTCAACTACCTCCAGGTGGCCCACAGCATTGCCCGAACCGTAGCGGCGCTCCACGGGAAGGGATGTGCCCATGCCGATCTCCATTTTGGCAACTTCCTGGTGGATATCCGCAGGGGTCTTGCGGTGCTCATTGACCTTGACGGCCTTGTGGTTCCGGGGTTTCTCCCTCCTCAGGTTGCGGGAATGATGCCCTTCATGGCTCCGGAAGTGGTCATGGGCAGGGAAACCCCAAATCAAAGGACCGACCGGCACAGCCTCGCAGTCCTCGTCTTCCACACGCTCCTTTTCCGAAATCCCCTGCAGCCTCTCGTGTGCTATGCCGAGGATCCGGAAGAGGACGAACGGCTCGGGTGGGGGAAAATGGCACTCTTCAGCGAGCATCCCCTGGATTTCCGGAATCGTCCCGAACGCCTGGGGATACCACTTTTCCGCCGAGGCGCACTCAGTTACCGCATGCTCCCTCCCCACCTTCAGGAGCTCATTGAGCGGAGTTTTCTCGAAGGCCTTCGTTCTCCTGAGCAGCGTCCCCTGGCGCGGGAATGGGAACGAACGCTCTTTTTCGCCTTTTTCGAGCTCTGGCGGTGCTTGAGGTGCGCCCAGTACTTCCCGTATCCGTACTGGATGCCCCTTCCCCTTCGCCGCTGCCCTTTCTGCGGGGAAGTTGTGCGCCCTCCCCATCCGGTGGTGTGCAGTGTCCTCGAAAGGAAAGGTCAGGGGGTTCTGGTCGCGGCAAAGCGGAAAATTGTCCTCGGGCACCGGTTTAACCTGGTGGCCAAAATGCTCCACGGCCAGAGGGAGGACGAAATCCTTGGGGAAGTCCGGTGGAAGGAGGGTGAAGGGTACGTTTTTTCAGGAACGGGTCACTGGCAGGCGGTTTCACCCTGTGGGGAGTGCCGGAAAGTCGAGCCGGGAGAATGTGTTCTTCTCAGACGAAACCTCCTTTTGGTCTTTGGGGATTTCGCCCTGAGGGTTGAGGAAGATGGTTGCTGAAGACACCCCTAAGGATGGTCTTGTTGGGCTTCTCGCTGCTTTCCGGGGGGAGGGAAGGCCTTCTCCTGAGGAGGAAGGGGTGCTGTCCTTTCGGGATTTCCAGCCTGTTTTTCCCGAGGAGTCACTTGTCCCCCCCGGTGGTTTCGTGGTGTTCCATCCAGGGAACTACGTGTTGCAGAGCCGGGTGGTTCTTGCGCCTCCTTTTTTCCTTTTGGGGATGAAGGGGACGGTGCTTTTCCGGGATGGGGAGGTAGTCCGGGTTGAGGGAAGAGGAGAGGGAAGAATCCGGGGTGTGGCCTTTTCGCTTCGGGGCCGGCACAAAGGCAACGTGGTGGTGGTCCTGCAGGGCCGGGTGGTGTTTGAGGAATGCCTCTTTCAGGGGGGTGTGCGGGAAAAGCTGAGCTGGATGGGGAATGGTGTCGTGGTGGCAAAGGACGCCTCGTGTGTCTTTCGCCGCTGTGTTTTTCTGAGGAACGAGGCAGCAGGAATTCTCGTTGAGAGCGGGTCCCGAGTAGAAGTTGAGGACTCGCTCTTTCTTGAGAACGGGGGAGAGGGGATTCTTCTCCGGCGTGGTACCGCTGCGGTGGTCCGGAACTCCCGCTTTATCCGGAATGCCTGGGGGGTTACCTGCGGGTCGCTCCTCCTTTTTGAGGGGAACGAGGTGCTGGAGCACACGGTTGGTGGGGTGTGTTTCCTGAAAGAGGCGGAGGGCATTTTTGCAGGGAACCGGGTTGCTGGCAACCCTCTGGGGGTGATGAAGAGCAGAAGTAGCTGCGTCATCTGGGGGACGAATCTCCTTGAGGAGAACCGGGTTGCCCTCCTTGAGGAATGACGGTCTGTGTGTCCTCAAAGAAGTACCGAAGGAAAACAGCGAAGAGAATCACGCCGCCTCCGAGCAAGGCGAAACGTCCTGGAGACTCTCCAAAGGCAAGGAAGACCCAGAGGGGGTTGAGAACCGGCTCGATCATCGGGATTAAGCTGGCCTCAAGAGCCCTGACTTTCCGTATGGCCTGAGCGTAGAGAAGATAAGAAAGCCCGATTTGCACTGTTCCGAGGAGCACAAGTCCTGTAAGGCTCCGTCCACCGGGGAGAGGGCCAAAGCAGAAAGGGAGGCCCGCCAGAGCGGCAAAGAGGTTGCCTACGAACACCGACTGCAAGGGTTCAGCGTCTTTTTGCATCCGCAAGGTGACGATGAGGAAAGCAAAGGCAACGCCGCTGCCGATGGCCACGAAGTTCCCGAGCATGTTCCCCGGGCTCAATTGGTCAAGGAAAAAGAGCACCATTCCGCAAACTACAAGGACCACAGAGAACCAGTCAAAGCGAGAGGGAACCTCGCCAAGGAGCCACTGGCTGAGGAGGGCAACATACACAGGAGCGCCGTACTGGAGAAGGATAGCATTGGCAGCGGTAGTGAGTTTGTTGGCAAGAACAAAGAGCACCACCGTTGCCGCGTAAGCAAGGCCCCCAAGAATCTCAAGACGGGTGAGGCGGAGGCGGGGGCGAAAAAAGCACAGGAGAAATCCACAGGCGATGGCACTCCGGACTCCGGCAATCGCCACGGGATTCCAGGTTACGAGTTTGATGAGAAGGCCACCGAGACTCCAGAACAGGGCAGCGGCAAGGAGGTAGACAATGGCCCGTTTCCGCGACATGTCCAGGCCCCCGGGTTTTTCCAGTTATCGATGGGCTTCGCGCTGCTTCTTCTCTATGTACATGCTGGAGAGCACCGAGAAGATTATCACGAGCCCAAAGACCACGTAGGTCCAGAAGTACGGGATGCGCATCACCACAAGCCCGTTCTCGATGACCGAGATGGTGAGAGCGCCGATGAAAATCCCCACCATGCTCCCCACACCACCCCGGAGTGATGTACCCCCCACGACACTGGCCGCCACGGCTTTCAGCTCCCAACCTTCTCCTGCCCGGGAGGTGAAACAGGCGGTGCGGGCAATCTGAGCGCAGGCCACAAACCCACAGAGGACCCCCACAATCATGAAACAGACCGTCTTCACAAGGTCCGTGTTGATCCCCATGGCCCGGGCGGCATCCCGGTTGTCTCCGGTAGCGTAAATCCAGTTCCCGAAGCGGTGGTAGTGGAGGAGAATGCCAAGAAAGACGGCAAAGACGATGAACCAGAATGCCTGAGCGGGGAAGACGCCCCCAATTCTTCCCGTGAAGAAGGGGAGGAAGTACCGGGAAGGAACCGTGGAAACGTCACAACCCTTTTGTTCCCCACCCGAGAAAAGCAAAGCCAGTCCTCGCCACATCATCATGGTCCCGAGGGTGGTGACGAAGGAGGGTATCTGGGCGCGAACGGTGATGAGGCCGTTGATGATTCCCAAAGCAGCGCCCACGAGGATGGTGGTGAGGGCGCTGAAGAAGAGAGGAACCTGAGCCTCAAAAAGCCGCAAAAACACAAAGGAACAGAAGACGAGGATGGACCCAACAGAGAGGTCGAACTCCCCGCAGACCATGAGCAGTCCCACTCCCAGAGCGATGATACTGAATTCTGACCCCAGGGAGAGGAGGACCTTGAGGTTGTCGGGGTCCACGAAGCGGTGCTCAGGAGAGAGAATGGCAAACCCGAGAACCAGCACCACAAGCACAATGAGAACGCTTGAGGAACGAGAAAGCAGCAATTTCCGTCCAAGGCTCATTCTTCCGTCATTCATCCTTCCACGACCCCTTTCCGGTGGTTATTCGGCAAAGGCACTTTTGATGACGAGCTGAGAGAGTTCCTCGGGAGAAGTGTCTTTCTTCTTCACATCGGCCATTTTCTTGCCCCGGGCCATGACCACAAAGCGCTCGGCGATGTCATAGGCGTGGTAGAGGTTGTGGGTGATGAAGATAACCGAAATTCCCTCACGCTGCAGCTGGCGGACGAACTCGAGAACCTCTTCAACCTCTTTCACAGAGAGCGCCACCGTGGGTTCGTCCAGAATCACAAGTTTGGCCTTGAAGTGAAGGGCCCGGGCGATGGCTACACCCTGCCTTTCGCCTCCGGAGAGCGTAACCACAGGAAGGTCTGGAGAGCGCAACCGGAGACCAAGATTTGCCAGGGCCTTCATACTCTCTTCGTTCATGACCTTCCGGTCGATGATACCCCAGCGTCTTACTGGCTCTCGACCCATGAAGATGTTCCGGGCAATGCTCAGGTTCGGCGCCAGAGCCTGTTCCTGGTAGACCGTTTCGATGCCAAGTTTTCGGGCATCCCGGGGGGAAGAAATCCGCACTTTCTGGCCTTCGAAGTAAATCTCTCCCTGGTCGGCTTGATGGTACCCGGAGAGGATTTTGATGAGCGTGGACTTCCCTGCACCGTTGTCTCCGATGAGCCCCACCGTTTCTCCCCGGTAGACCTCAAAGTCTACTCCTCGGAGGGCGTACACCCGGCCGAACCACTTGTGGATGTTCACCATCCGCACCAGGGGTTCACCATTCTGTCTCTCCATATCCGTCTCTCCCTTGTTATCGTGTTTTCCGTTCCACGTAACTGTTGAGCACCACAAAGAGGATGGTGGCAATGCCGATGAAAGCACTGATGCCGAACACCGGGACACGCAGGAGGATGAGGCCGTTGTCGAGGATGGGAATGGTGAGGGCTCCGAGGACAATCCCTGGCATGCTCCCCACACCACCCCGGAGTGATGTACCCCCCACGACACAGGCAGCGATGGCCCGGAGTTCAAAACCGATACCCTGGGTGGCGGCGAAAGAACCGATGCGTACGGCCTGCATGCAGGCAGAAAACCCACAGAGGACCCCCACAATCATGAAACAGGCGGTCTTCACAAGGTCCGTGTTGATCCCCATGGCCCGGGCGGCATCCCGGTTGTCTCCGGTAGCGTAAATCCAGTTCCCGAAGCGGTGGTAGTGGAGGAGAATGCCGAGGATAACAGCAAAAAGCGCAAACCACAGCGCCTGGACCGGGAAAAAGGACCCCACCGTTCCGGCAAAGGTGCGTTCAAAGAGGGACCCAGAAGGGACAAGATTACGGATGCCTGCAGGCATCATCTTGGACCAGATATAGAGCACCCCTCGCCAGAACATCATGGTTCCCAAAGTGGTGATAAAGGAGGGCATCTTCGTCTTCACCGTGATGAGGCCGTTGAGGAGTCCAAGGAGTGCTCCCACCCCAAGGGCAGCCCAGAAAGCCCAGAAAGGTGCAAACCCACGGTAGAGCAGGCGAACGAAGACATAGGAACAGAAAGGAAGAACTGAGCTCACGGAGAGGTCGAATTCTCCGCAGATCATGAGCACCCCAACACCCAGGGCGACGACACCAAGGTCGGGGAAGAGTTTTCCTAAGGCAGCAAGGTTCCTCCGGTCAACGAAGAGGTAATTGGGAGTCAGGAGGGAGAAGAACATCACAAGACCGATGAAGACGAGGAAAGTATTGGCTGCCCGATACCGCAGGAAGTTTCGAACCCACTCCATCTTCTTTCATCCTCCTGCAAAAAGCCCCCGGTTGCCCGGGGGCTTTTGGGTTTTAGCGGATGTGCTCCGGAGAGAACTTCTCGATGAGGGCAATCTTCTCCGGGGAATCCACGAGATACCCGCCGGTGTCGATGTTGGGAGTGAAGCCGTATTTGTTATAGAGGTAGAGGACGTAGACGGCAAAGTACCCCTGGAGGTACTGCTGCTGGTCAATGGTGGCGGTGACGTACCCCTCTTTGATGCCGGCGAGGGTGTCAGGGGTGGTGTCAAAGCCACCGGCAATGATTTCTCCAGGCTGCTTCCCTGCTGCCTTTAACGAAGCAGTGAGGCGATCCGTGCAGATACCGCCAAGACCAATGAGGAAAGTCGTCTCGGGGTGGGCAAGGAGGTAGGCTGTCTCCCGGGCTTCCACGGTGGTCATCTCAAGACCACCAGCATCGATGATCTCGTAAGAAGTGATACCGTACTCTTTCATGGCCTCAAGGATACCGCTGGCGCGGATTTTGGCGTAGTTTGCTCCGGGAACCTCAGCAGCCATGGCTACGTGGGCCTTGGAGAGGTCAATACCCTTAGCTTTTGCCTCGTCAAAGAGCCGACGGGCCAGTCGGTAGGCTGCGGCTTTCTCGCTCTGGCCGATGTAGCAGAGGCGAGGATTGCCTACAGCGCCCTCGGAATCATCGTTATTCATGCCGATGACCGGAATACCCTGCTCGAGAGCCCTTTTCACCGGTTCATCCCAGGCGGTATCGTCGTTGATGACAAGAGCAATGCCGTTCGGCTTCATGGCCACTGCTTCTTCGAAACGCTTGAGCTGCAGCGTCAGATCGCCACCACAGAGGTCAATGTCCACTTTGCAGCCGAGTTCCTTTGCGGCGTCCATAGCGCCTTTCTGCACCACAGCCCAGAAGGGGTCATCGCCTCCATGGGTGACGAGACGGAAGTACATGCCTTCTGCCGGTTTTTTCTCCTGGGCAAAAGCCAGCGTACCCACAAGGACCACAGAGACGAGAAGCACCATAAAGAGATTCCGTCGCATACTCATCCCTCCCATCGAAGGTTTTTGAGTGTACCTCATGAGGTTTTGCATACGAAAGAGCCTTCCTTCTTTTCTCACCCCCTTTGACTTCCGTAACGGATTGCCTCCTCATACATGGCTACGATGTTCTCTGGGAGAACATCGGGCTGGATATTGTGCACCGCACAGAGCACATATCCTCCTCCAGGGGCAAGCTCGTCAATGCGCCTTCGTACCTCTTCACGAACCGCATCGGGAGTTCCGTAGGGAAGGGTCCATTGCGTATCGATGCCACCCCAGAAGGATAGAACATCCCCAAAGTGCTTCTTGAGCCACCCCGGGTCCATTCCCGAAGCGCTCACCTGGACCGGGTTGAGGATATCGACGCCAATCTCTACGAGGTCCTCAAGGAAAGGCGTGACGGCACCGCAGGAGTGGTAGAAGAGAAAAGCCCGGGTGTGCTTTTTGATGGCTTCGTAGAGTCTTTTTTGTCTTGGTTTTACGTACTTTCGGTACATCTCGAGAGACAGTAAAGGTCCACGCTGCGTGGCAAGGTCGTCCCCCACGAGAACGACATCCACAAGATCTCCCACTTCTCTGAGAAGGAGCTCGAACTGCTGCAGTTCAAAGTCGAGCACTATGTCCATAATGGCGCAGGCAAGGCCAGGTTGCAGAGCAAGGTCGGTCATGAACTGGGCAAAGCCCCGGAGATACCAGGAAAACTCGAAGCATGAACCGATACAGTTGACGATAACCGCTTTGCCTTCCTTTTTTCGGGCTGCAACCTGAGCTCGAAGACCTTCCGGAAGACGGGGTGGGGGAGGGTTATAGTGCCTCAGTTCTTCCAAAGAGGTAATATGGGCGAGGGGATGGGCGACCATGTCGAAATAGTATCCAGTGAAGCGGCGCCGGACCCCCCAGCAATCCTCCCAGAGTGATCCTTCCTGGTCCGTGGACCATACCTCCCTGGGAACAGGGTCATACACGTACCGCGTGTCTATGGCAAAATGCTCCAGGATATCCTCAGCAGGCTGGACGAGGTACTGGATACGGTCAACAAGAATGTCTTCACAGGGGGTTCCCAGGAAAGAGCAGAGCGCACGGTGCACCTTCAGAGTCATTCCGGTAACTACGCCCCCAAGATCCAGGGGCACTCTATCTGGCTCCCTGTGGCGCAGTGCCGTATTCAAGCGCTCTGCGGAGGTCATTTCCCTCCTCCTTCAAAAGATATTATATCTGAAAGAAAGTCCTGCGTACAGTGTTTTTCTCGGGTATAATTGGTTGGGATGGGAGGTGACATGCTGCGTGACCGACCAGACAGTGGCTTCGCTGTACCGGGTATCATTCCAAAGCGAAGAAATTCAGGTGACCCCGAAGGAACGGGAAATCCTCCGGGCTCTGGCCCGCAGGGTTCGGGAGCTCTCGGAACTCCCGGAGCAGGAGGAGAAACGCAGACTCTGGTACCGCCACAACGCCCTTGAGCGAACCCGCCCGGTAATCTTCTGTGATCCTGAAAACGGCTGGAACGAAATCATCCCACCCCAGAGCCTGCAGTGTGAGGGGAGGCTTGCCCGCCACTGGGAGATGTGGCTTCGGAAAGAAATCTTCTGGGGAGAGTCCATGGGGGACGATAAAGTAATTGAGCCCTACTTCGACGTTCCCTATATGTACGAGGAAACCGGCTGGGGTCTTGAGGAAAGAATCGTGAAGGTGGAAGCCTGGGGCTCATACCGCTGGGACCCCCCGCTCAAGGATTACCGGGACATGGAGAAACTCCGCTTTCCCGAAATCCACATCGATGAGGAGGCCAGTGAGAAGCTCCTCAACCTTGCCCAGGAGGTTTTCGGGGACATCCTCATCGTCCGGAGGAAGACTGTCTGGTGGTGGACGCTGGGTATGACCTGGACCCTGGTGAATCTGCGGGGGCTGGAACAGATCATGCTTGATATGTACGACCATCGCCGGGAACTCCACGAGCTCATGGCCTTCCTCCGGGATGGGCACCTGAGAAAGCTCGATTTCCTCGAGCAACACAACCTCCTCTCCCTGAATAACGACGGAACGTACGTGGGCTCGGGGGGCTTTGGATACACCACAGAACTCCCTCAGAAGGACTTCGACGGGGTGCACGTGCGCACCATCGACATGTGGGGGTTTGCCGAGAGCCAGGAGACCTGTTACGTTTCTCCCGAGATGTTCGAAGAGTTCATTTTCCCCTACCAGTACGCTATCCTTGAGCGCTTTGGTCTCAACTGCTACGGGTGCTGCGAACCGTTGCACTCCCGCTGGCACGTGGTGAAGCGGTTCCCCCGCCTTCGGCGGGTTTCCGTTTCCCCCTGGGCAGACCTCAGGAAAATGGCGGAGTACCTGGGGAGAGAGTACATCTACTCCATGAAGCCGAGTCCCTCCGACCTTGCGGTTCCGCGCATTGATGAAGAGCACATCCGGAAGAAACTCCGTGAAGCCCTGGAAATCGCCAAAGATTGCTGTGTGGAAGTCATCATGAAGGACAACCACACAATCGGCGGCAATCCGGAGAACGTCATTGCCTGGTGCCGGATAGCAAAAGAAGAGGCGGAGAGGGTTGCCTCTTCCCGGTGACTCGTCCTCTATAATAGAGGGGATAACTGGAAAAGGGGTGAAGAAGAGATGGGAGCATCGTTAGAGCAACTTGCGGTCAACACCATTCGCATGCTGGCTCTGGATGCCATCCAGAGAGCAAAGTCCGGGCATCCAGGTCTTCCGCTTGGGGCCGCACCCATTGGGTATGTTCTCTTCCGACGGTTTCTCAAGCACAGCCCGAAAAACCCTCAGTGGTTCAACCGGGACCGTTTTATTCTCTCTGCTGGTCATGGGTCGGCCATGCTCTACGCCCTGCTGTACCTCTGCGGGTACGAAAAGATGAGCCTTGAAGAGCTCAAGAATTTCCGCCAGTGGGGAAGCCACACGCCTGGGCATCCAGAACGGTGCGTGGAGTGCGGCATAGAGACCACTACCGGGCCTCTGGGACAGGGGTTTGCCACCGGAGTCGGTGTGGCCATTGCTGAGGCGCATCTTGCTGCACGTTTCAACCGTCCTGGCTTTCCCGTCATCGACCACTACACCTATGCGCTGGTGAGCGATGGCGACCTTATGGAGGGTGTGGCCTACGAAGCTGCGTCTTTAGCAGGACATCTGAAGCTTGGGAAACTCATTTACCTCTACGATAACAACCACATCAGTCTCTCGGGGGAGACGCGTATCTGCTTTACCGAGGATGTGAAGGCCCGTTTTCTTGCTCTGGGGTGGCAGGTCCTTGAGGTTGAGGACGGGAACGACCTTGCCGCTTTAAGCCGGGCTATTGAAGAGGCCAGGAGAGACACCGAACACCCCTCGCTCATCATGGTGACGACGCACATCGGGTATGGAAGCCCAAAGCAGGACACCTTTGAGGTCCACGGTGCTCCCCTGAAACCAGAAGAGGCTGTGGCAACCAAGAAGTTCTTTGGCTGGCCTCTTGAGCCTGAATTCTACGTCCCCGAAGAGGTCCTCGCTCACATGCGGGAGGTTGTCCGCGAGGGAGAAGAAAAGGAGCGAGAATGGCAAAGGCTCTTTGAGGCCTATTCCCGGGAGTATCCGAAAGAGGCGGAAGCCCTCAGGATGATGATGGAGGGGAAGCTCCCACCAGACTGGGATAAGGATTTGCCGGTGTTTGAGCCGGGTGCTGGGCCGGTGGCTACCCGCTCTGTGGGTGGGAAGATCCTGAACATCCTGGCTGACCGGATTCCTGGCCTCATCGGGGGTTCTGCGGATCTTGACCCCTCCACCAATACCGTTTTGAAAGGCAAGGGGAGCTTCCAGGCGCCTGCGTCCGTACCCTCCGGGACCCAGGGACTTGTCGATGGACCCATCGGGTACGAGGGCCGGAACATCGCCTTTGGTGTGCGAGAACACGCCATGGGAGCCATCCTGAATGGTATGGCTATCCATGGGGGGCTCATCCCCTTTGGGGCAACCTTTTTCGTGTTCTCCGACTACATGCGTCCTGCGGTACGCATTGCGGCCCTCTCCCATTGCAAGGTCATTTACGTGTGGACCCATGACTCGGTGGGTGTGGGAGAAGATGGTCCCACACACCAGCCGGTGGAACACCTCATGAGTTTTCGGGTTATGCCGAACATAGTGTGCATTCGCCCTGCCGACGCCAATGAAACCCGGGAGGCCTGGAAGGTAGCCATTGAGCGGCAGGGAGGGCCGGTAGCACTCATCCTCACGCGGCAGAACGTTCCGGTCATCGACCAGAGCAAGTTCGGGAAAGCCGAGGGCCTGAGGAAGGGAGCGTATATCCTGGCCGACAACTCCCAGGGCAATCCGGAGCTCATCCTCATCGCTTCGGGTTCTGAAGTCCACGTGGCCCTTGAGGCTTATGAGAAACTCGCTCAGGAAGGCGTAAAGGTGAGGGTTGTGAGCATGCCCTCTTTTGAGCTTTTCGAGGAACAACCGAAGAGCTACCAAGAGGAGATCCTCCCTCCCGGCGTGAAGAAGCGGATTGCCATTGAGGCTGGAGCAACCCTGGGGTGGTACAGGTATGTCGGGACGGAAGGAGAGGTCATCGGCATCGACTGCTTTGGCGCCTCGGCACCTGGGAAAACCGTGCTTGAGAAGCTTGGTATCAGCGTGGAGAATCTCCTTGCAAGGGCTAAGGCTATGCTTTCCCGGTGAGGTTTTCCGTTGACCTCACCGGGCTTTTCTGCTAATTTTCTTGCCGAAAGGGAGGATGTGGTGTATGAGCGCAAAACGACTGGCAATTCTCGTTGGCGGAGGTCCTGCGCCTGGTATTAACGGTGTCATCGGTTCAGTGACCATCGCTGCCCGGAAGAAGGGCCTTGAGGTAGTCGGGATCTACGACGGCTTCAAGTGGATTTCGAGTTCTTCCTTTGACCCTGCGGTACACACCGTTCCTCTTGACATTTCCCGTGTTTCCCGGATTCATCTTGAAGGTGGGTCTATTCTCCGTACCGCCCGGGATAGCCTCATCAAGGGAGGAACCGTTGACGAAGCCAAGGTGGCGAATGTCCGGAAGGTCATGGAGTCCCTCAACGTGGGGTATCTCGTTACCATCGGTGGGGACGATACGGCCTTCAGTGCAAGCATTGTTGCCAGGGCCATGGAAGGGAGACTCTTTGTCGCCCATGTCCCCAAAACCATCGACAACGACTTGCCTCTTCCCGGCGACATGCCCACCTTCGGTTTCCAGACTGCCCGGGAGGTGGCTACCGGCATTGTGAAGAACCTCATGGAGGATGCCCGAACGACGAACCGCTGGTACTTTGTGGTCATCATGGGTCGTTCTGCAGGCCACCTTGCTCTGGGAACGGGGAAGGCTGCAGGAGCCACCCTCACAATTATCCCCGAGGAGTTTGGCGATCGGAAGGTCAGGGTGGAGGATGTCTGCGATATTATCGAAGCCGCAATGATTAAACGGAAGGCCCTTGGTCGGGACGATGGCATTGCCATTGTGGCAGAGGGTGTGGCGCTGAAGTTTGGGGATGTGGAGGAGATTGAGAGAATCCTTGGAAAGTCTATCCCCCGTGACCCCCATGGCCATGTGCGTCTTGCCGAGGTCCCCCTTGGGGAGCTTTTGAAAAACGAAATCACCCGGAGGTTTGAGGAGCGAGGGAAGAAAATCACCATCGTCACCAAGGACGTGGGGTATGAACTCCGCTGCGCTCCCCCAATTCCCTTTGACATTGAGTACACCAGGGACCTGGGGTATGGAGCTGTGGAGTACCTCTTAAGCGGAAGCTATAGCGAGGAGATGAAGCAGAAAGGTGCCATGATGAGCATCCTGAACGGAAAACTCAATCCCATCCCCTTCGACGAGATTATGGATCCTGTCACGGGACGGACCCGTGTTCGCACGGTGGACATTACCTCCTACGCCTACCAGGTGGCTCGCTCGTACATGATTCGCCTCGAAAAAGAGGACCTGGAGAATCCCGAGTTCGTGGCTTCCATGGCAAAAGCTGCGAACATGGATGTGGAATCCTTTACGAAGCGCTTCGGACACCTTGTCTCTTGAAGCCTTTGGAGAGAGGGGAGAACGATACGTATCCCCTCTCTCCTTTGTCCAGTACCCCATCTTCTGGGTTGCCCTCAGTGTCACCTTGGGATTTGTCGTGGGAACGCTCCTTCGGTTTCCCTTTCTCCCCCTTTGTATTCTCCTTGGGGGGCTTTGTACCGCTCAGGTACTCTCTCTGCCTTCCCGTGCCTTTGTGCTCTTTACCCTCGCGGGCTTTGGGGTCTTCGGGATGCTTTTCTCCTCCGTGGTTCTGGACCTTCCCGGAGAGTTCTTTCGGGGTAGGGAAGGCCAGAACCTCGTCCTTGAGGGGTATGTTGTCGAGAAGGACGGGAGGTTTATCCTTGTCCATCTTCGGGGCTTCCCGGTGTACTCGCCGGGGGTTCTTCTCCGGGGGAAGGAAACTGTCCTCCAGCCGCTTCTTTACCACAAGGTGGAGGTTACCGGAATCTTCCGCGGATTTCCTTCTTGCGCGAATCCTGGAGGGCGAAACCTGCGGGAACACTTCCGAAAAAGGAGAATTGTCGGGTACCTTGAGGTGCAGGAGGTTTCGCCTTCTCCTTCTCAGATCCTGTGGTTTGCCTTTCTCCGCTGGGTACATGAAAAAAGAGGAATTTTTCTCGATCGCTGGCGCCATCTCCTTCTTGAAACCTCCCCTCTTTTCAACGCCCTCCTTTTCGGCGTTCGAGACGAAGAGTTCCTGCAAACATTCCCCCTCCTCCGGGAAATCGGCGTGTACCACCTCTTCTGTGTTTCGGGTTTCCACATGGCACTTCTTGGGACGCTGCTTTTCTCCATGTTCCAGCGCCTCCTTCCCCGGCGGATGATACTCTTCGGTGTGCTTCCTTTCACCTTCCTGTACCTTGCTTTCTGCGGTTTTGTGGCCTCGGCATCCAGGGCCTGGATCATGGCGAGTCTTTTGCTTTTGGGCAGAAGGCTTGGGCGTACGGTGACCACGATGGGAGTACTTTGCAGTGCTTTCCTGGTGATGTTCCTGCTGCAGCCGGAGATGCTCTTTCTCCCCGGTGCACAGCTCTCCTTTGCCTCCACAGTGGGCATTGCTGTGTTTGCCGCTTTTCTCCCTCGCCGGAAGGAACACAGGAAGTGGCGGGAGTTCTTCTCCCGGTACGTTCTTGGGGTTCTACTTGCCACCGCTTCCGCCACCTTTGCCAGTTTCCCCTTCCTTGTGGGGAACCGGTTCTCCTTGAGTTCCCTTGTCTTTCTGGGTAACCTCGTTGCGCTTCCCCTCGTTGAGGGAGTGCTTTTCCTCGGACTCTGGACGCCTGTTTTGGGGGCCTTTGTCTACGGGCGCCTTTTGCTGGGGTTCTGCCTCCGTTGCCTTTTGCGGATGCTCTTTGGGGTGTCGGTGTTTCTCCAGAATTCCGTGCCCCACTGGGTTGCCGACTTTTCCAGAGGGCGCGATGCCCTCTGGGGAATGGTCGTCTGGGGGACTATCTTTGTCCTCTGGATTGCTGCTCTCACCAGGAAACGGGTGTTGCTCTTCTTTTCCCTCTGTCCCGTTCTCGGAGGCCTGGTTCTCGGTTCCCTGTGGTTTCCGAAAACGAGCTTCCTGGTGTTCGACGTCGGTCAGGGTCTTGCCTGTGGATTGTTTGAAGGGAATACCGGGGTATTCATTGACACCGGGGGAATCATCCGGGGGTATGGCAATGTGGGGGAGAGCATCCTACTCCCTTTTCTACGCTTTCGGGGGATTACCGAAATCCGGGGTATCTTTCTCACCCACGGACACAGGGACCATGCAGGAGGCGTGACGGCACTGCAAAAGGTGTTCCCGGAGGCTCCCTGTTTTTCGCCTGTGGATTTTTCTTCCCCGACCCGCCTGCGGCTTTCACCCCACATTCTCCTTGAGGTTTTTCCGGTCTCTGATGGAGGGGAAAGGGCAGTGGTGTACCGCCTGCACACTCCCTACGGTCGGGTGCTCATTTGTGGGGATGCGGAAGGAATTTTCGAGGAGATAGCTCCCCGTGATCCCTCTCTGCTCAGGGCAGAGGTTCTGGTGCTTCCCCATCACGGGAGTTACAATACCTCTCTGGAAGCACTCATTCGGGCTTCGGATTGCCTGTGGGCGGTCATTTCTGTGGGGGAGAATCCCTATGGGCACCCTGACCCCCGCACGGTGGCGCTCCTTGAGAAATTGAGGGTACCGTACTTTATCACAAAACGGGATGGAGCGGTAGAGTTTTACCCTCTTTTCCGCCGGGGGAGGATACGGAGATTTGGGAAAGCAGCGATTTGAAGACTGGCTTTCGGGAAATCTTGGGGGTCGTTTCTTCATCCTTGAGCGGCGGGTGAACCAGGCGCGTTTTGAAAACTGGTATGTTCCCGAAATCCTTCGAAAACTCGGGGCTTCCAGGGTATTTTGGGTGCGAAAGCTTAAGGAGTGGGAGGAAAGGGCAAAGGAGTTCTCTTCTCCCTCGCTTTTCCCCGAAAGGGAGGTTTGCTTTCTGGACCACCTTGACGAGGGGGAGGTGCTCCACGTCTTTCGTGAGGCGTCCCGGTACCCTGAGGTGTACTTTTTCTTCCTTCCAGGTAGTGACCTTAAGGGGACGGGGTGGTCAAGGATTCCCTGGATTGTGGTGGAAGAGAGCAGGGAGGTCCTGCAGCATTTTCTCCAGGGTGAAGCGGCCCGGCTTGGTCTTTCGTTCGGGAAAGGAGTTGAGGAGAGCCTTCTTCGCCTTTTTGAGGAGTACGAACTTCAGGAAACGGAGATTGTGAGTTTTCTCGAGGGATTTCGGGGCAGAAGAGTCCAGAGAGAAGACGTTGAGGCCTTCTTTGAGAAGAACGAGAAGGTCCTGCTTTTTCGTTTCCTTGACTTCCTGGGGGAGAAGAACACTTCCCTGGCCCTGCAGTACGCATACCGCCTGGTTGGCCAGGGATTTCCCTTACCCCTTCTTGTGACTCACCTGGCGCGGCGATTCCGGCTTCTCGCTCAGGTGTTCGAAAAGGGGGAAACCCAAAGGGACCTCTGGCAGGGGAAGGAAGTGAATCCTTTCGAAATGAAGAAAATCCAGAAGATGAAAGACGCCTTTGGTCCCACCGATATCCCGCGGATTTTTGCCACACTCAGGATGGCCGACAGGCTCCTGAAAACCCAGAGTATTGACCCGCGCCTTTTCTGCATCCTCCTTGTGACCGGGATCACGCAGCCTGAGAAGCCATTGCCCGGTTGAGTTTCTGGGTGAGCCGTGACTTGATGCGAGCTGCCTTGTTCCTGTGGAAGACCCCTTTGCTCACCGCCATATCAACCCGTTTGTACACTTCGCTGAGGAAGGTCCGTGCCTCGTCAATCTTCCCTGTTTCCAGAAGCTTCAGGAATTTCTTGATGTAGGTTTTCGTTGTTGATTTGATGGCTTTGTTCCGGAGTCTCCGTTTCTCACTTTTCCGCAGGTTTTTCCACGCAGACTTTGTATTTGGCATGATTCCACCCCTCATTATCCAGGAAATAAGACGATGCCAATTGTAGCATGGAAGACCGGGGTTTGCAACCTCTGGTGTCGGTGTACACCGTATTAGACTGGGAACTTTCGTCTTCGGCGCAGTCTCTCCGAGAAATTCTCCCGTGATGAGAGGATTATAATAGCGATGGGATCACGGGGAGAGGGGGAAGCCTGATGGCCTTCACGAGGATTGTTTCCGAGATCGGTACACGGGGGAAGGGCGTTACCCTGTGGGGAGTACTTTTGGTTCTCTCCCTGCTGCTTTTTGTGGGATGCACCCTCTCGGTGAGGGTTCGGGTAGGGGAGACAGCCAGTGTGCGTTTGGGCAAAGGGATCGAACTCGAAGGAGGGGATTTTTTCCTCTTCTTCCGAGACGTCCTCGAGGATTCGCGCTGCCCCCAAGGAGTGGAGTGCTTTTTGGGAAGGTAGGGTTGTTGCTCTGTTCGATGTTCAGGGGAATGCAACGGAGGTTGAGCTTGTTGAGTCCAGACTTCCCAAAGCATTGCCTTTTGGGTCATACTGTGTTGTGTTTCTGGGCGTTTTTCCTCCACGGACTTCTTTAACCCTTCCGGCAAAGGATGAGTATCGAGTTGTTCTGAGAATAGAACAATGCACACTGGAGAGCCCAGGACTGAAAGTTCCGGGGATTCCTTCCGGTTTGCTGGCTAACCTTAGCTCAAAGGCGCCTTTCCTCTACACAAATTTTCCCAAAAATTTTTTTCTACCCCCCTTGACAGGAAAAAGGAGAGGGTGTATCCTATAATCGCCATGGGTTCCGAGGAATCGGAAGGTGGCTTGGGACCCTCCAGAGTCCCCCCGAAAGAGGGGATGAGGAGGAAGCCCGTAAAGAGGCGCAATGCCTCCTGAAAGCACCGGAAGGTTCGTTGGAGCCCATGGTTCTTTTTTACCCCTGTTTTCCGCAGGTTCCGGACAGGAACCTCTGGAGTTTCCTCCCAGGTGTCACCTGTGGAGTTCTCAACAGGAGAAGCCCCGAGTTCACCCATCTTTTCCGTGCCGGAGGCCCCGGCTTTTCAAGTTTGGGAAGGAAGGCGTGGTTGACACCTTTTTCAAAAGCGGTATGTAATATGAAACTGTGAAGCTTTTAACGAAAACAGTAAGGTGCAAACTCCAAGGTAATATCGAGCAAGCCGAGGTTTTGTTGGAGACCCTGCGGCGGTTTGCTGACGCCTGCAATGACATCCTCTGCATCGCTCAAGAAAACCGCACCACCAACAAGGTCAAGCTCCAGCACCTCTGCTATCACACCATCAAAGAAAAGTACAATCTCTAGGCTAACCTCGTCATCCGCGCTATCGCCCGTGTAGCCGAAGCGGCCAGGAAAAAGCGAAAGCCATCGAAACCGAAGAAGTTCAAACCCACGAGCATGAGCCTCGACCAGCACACCTTCTCCTTCAACGAAAAGCGCTGGGAAGTCTCCATCTCCACGGTGGCGGGCAGGCTCAAGCTTCCCCTGGCCATCGGCAACTCCCAGCGCGAGCTCCTGATAGGGCAGAAACCCACTTCTGCCACCCTCTGTTACAACAAGCGAACGAAAGCGTTCTCCATCAACATCGTCGTGAACCGGGAAGTGCCCCTCCCGCCACAAAACGGCAACGTCATTGGCGTTGACCGTGGCATCTACAACCTTGCTATCACCTCTAATGGCCTGAAGTTTTCTGGGAGACAAGCGATGCATGTCCGCAAACGCTACGCCCGGTTGCATCAGGCGCTCCAAGCCAAGGGCACGAAAGGTGCTAAGCGCACCCTGAAACGGCTGAGCGGTAAGGAGCACCGCTAGTGGCCGACCTCAACCATAGGATCGCCAAAGCTATTGTCAACTCCTGTACCCCTGGCGATGTCATCGTCATGGAAGACCTACGGTACATCCGGGAGCGAATTCGTATGGCCCGAAAGCAAAGCCTCATTCAGCACTCCTGGGCTTTCGGGCAACTGGGCAGGTTCATCGAGTACAAGGCTACTGAACGTGGTATTGCTGTGGTTTATGTTGACCCCCACCATACCAGCCAGCGCTGCCCAAGGTGTAGGTTTGTTTCCAAAGGCAACCGCAATGGTCATATCTTCCGTTGTGCCTCCTGTGGTTTTCGTGGCCATGCAGACATTGTGGTTGCAACCAATATCCGTCAGGCGTATTGAGACGCGCTGGCGGATGGGCCTCTGTCAGTAGGCCCTGAAGCGGCCTCAAGCTGCAAGCCCCTAACTTTAGCTATGGGGTAACTGACAAACGCCGCAAGAATCTCCGCTCTCCGGTAACCATAAGTTTTCCCGGGCGTTCGAGCCCGCAAGGCAAGACGCAAGGCGAAAAAAGCGGTGAAAAGGGGAAAAATATCCGCGAGATTGTGCAGGGCATCCGAAAGGAGGGCCAGGCTCCCCGAGAGGAGTCCTCCCACAACCTCAGCCACAAAAATTCCGGTGTTTAGGGCAATGCCAAGAGAAAGCGGCAACAGGGTACGGTGGGAGCTCTTTTCCTTGAGGCTCATGGGAACCCCAGAGCCCCGGAGCGCTCCGGGGCTCTGCCTCACTCGATGGTAATCGCTTTTTCACTCCTCCAGAGGCCGTGAATGTTACAGTACGACGTAGCGTAGAGGACCCCAGAACGGTCGAGTTTCACGGCAAAGAGCGCCTGGGGTTCGGTGTGCGCAGGACCCTGGTTGGCCCCCGCAACGCTCTCCCCATGAGCGGTGAACTCCACCCTCCCCAGCTGGTATGGGAATTTCTCCCCCTCAGGGGCGAAGTAGAGTTCAATCCACCGGATGTGATGCTCGGTAGTGTTGGGATGGGGGATTTCCTTGCCCACGGTCACCCGGAAGACCGCAACTTCCCCCTTTTTCACCACTTCCGGCCCCTCGAGGACCGGGACGTGCTTTTCTTGCTTCCAGTCTGCCGACTGAAAAAGGTTCTCAAAGGCCATGGACACCACCTCCTCAAAAACTCTTGAACGACGCTTTAGGCGTGCCACAGATGGGGCAGAACTCTGGGACCTCCCCTTCCACCGTGTAGCCGCAGACAGGACAGATGGACACCACGCCGAGTTCCATATCCTTCCCCTGCAGCGCCGCTTCCTTGGCTTTCTGGTACATCCTGGCGTGGATTTTCTCTGCTTCCAGGGCGTAATGCGTACTTTTCTCGGATTCCTTCTCCCCCTGGAATTTCGCTACCTCATGGTACACCGGGTACATTTCCTCCACCTCAAAGGTTTCTCCTGCAATGGCCATGTCAAGGTTCGCCACCGTGTCGTTGATGTTGCCTAAAGCCCGGTAGTGGTTCGTGGCATGGACCTGCTCCGCATAGGCTATGGCCCGGAAGAGGCGAGCGATGTTCGGCTTTCCCTCTTTTTCCGCCACCTCGGAGAAAATAAGGTACCGCATGTGGGCCTGGGACTCCCCGGCGTAGGCATTTTCCATATTGGCCTGGGTCATCTTGTGGGGAATCTTACTCACCTGGACATCCTCCCTTCTTTGGGCTTTTTAGGCAAAAACCACGGCCCGCTTTTTCTATTCCCACCCCTAAACTTTTCTTTGCTTCTGCCGAACATTAGGGATGGAAGGGAGGAAGACCATGGCCATTCGAATCCGGGAAAACCACCTCAGCGGGAATCAATACCGGGCCATCATCGCCTGTACCCTTGTGGAGGAAAAGCCGACCCTCTCCCAGAGGGAGACGGAGAACGCTCCCGAGAATACCCCAGAGCCTGCTCTGCGCCGAGAAAAATGAGGTACAATGGAAGGGAGAAGCGGCTCTGGAGGTGAAACCATGCGGTACATCGAACTCCATGGGGCAAAGGTCCCGGTTATTGGCCTTGGCACCTGGGACCTGCGGGGTGAAGAGGGATATCGGGCGGTCTTGAGCGCGCTCTCTTTGGGATACCGGCACATCGACACCGCCGAATTCTACGATAACGAAAAGGAGGTTGGGCGGGCCATCCGGGATTCGGGAGTTCCCCGGGAGGACATTTTCCTCACCACCAAAGTCTGGTACACCCACCTGCGTTTCCAGGACCTCATCCACTCCTGCGAGGAGAGCTTGAGAAAGCTCAGCACCGACTACGTTGACCTCTACCTCATCCACTGGCCCAGCGAGGCCGTCCCCCTTGAGGAGAGCCTCAGGGCCATGGAGAAGCTGCACAGAGAGGGGAAGGTTCGCTTCATCGGGGTGAGTAATTTCGACGTGGCTCTTCTTGAAAAAGCCAGGACACTGACTACCCTTCCCATCCTCACCGACCAGGTGGAGTACCACCCCTACCTCTCCCAGAAACCCCTCCTTGAATACTGCCAGAAACACCGTATCATTCTCACCGCATATTCCCCCCTCGCCCGGGGCCGGCTCTTCGGGGATCCTCTTCTCCAGGACATTGCCAGGAAGTACGGAAAGACCATCTCCCAGGTTGTCCTCCGCTGGCTCATCGAACAGGATATGGTGGCGGCCATTCCCAAGGCGAAAGACGTGAAACACCAGCGGGAAAACCTTGAAATCTTTGATTTCTCCCTCACCCAAGAAGAGCACAAAGCCATCGCCCGTCTGGACCGGGGAGAAAAGGTGGCCTCACGGCTTTGATGGGGCGGTACATTCTCCTGTTCTTGTTCCTCTTGGCCCTTTTTCCACCTTCTCTGGGGGACGCGCTGCCACGGTATGTCTTCCTTTTCATTGCTGACGGACTGGGCCAGGAGGAAATCGACCTGTATATGGCTTTGGCCGCAGCCAGGGGACGTATCCCTGCCTTTGCGGATTTCCCCATCCAGGTTTTCCTGGACAACCGGACCGCACAGGGTGGCATCCCGGACTCAGCTTCCGCAGCCACAAGCATCGCCTGCGGGGTGAAGGTTTCCCAGGGCGTGCTGGGCGTGGATGATCAGGGTCGTCCCCTTGAGAACGTTGCCCAGGTGGCGAAAAACCAGGGATTCCGGGTTGGCATCGTCACCAATGTCGCCGTAAACGACGCTACTCCCGCGGCCTTCTACGCCCACGTTCCGTCTCGAAAATCCTACGACGACATTGCCTGGCAACTCGTGGAGTCCGGCTTTGACCTTTTTGTGGGAAGTGGGATCGCAAGCTCAGGTAAAGCATCACGGGAAAGGATTCTTGCTTTAGCCCGAAAGAAGGGGTACAGGGTTATCCAGGACCCTGCCGCCTTCTTCTCGCTTAAGCCTGCTTCCCTTCCGGTCATTGCCTTTCTCCCCTTCACCTTCGCCATTGACCGGATGGATCCTGCACCGAGCCTTGCCTCTTCCGTTCGGAAGGCCATAGAGCTCTTGCAGGATTCTCCGGGGTTTTTCCTTGTGGTGGAGGGTGGACGCATCGACTGGTGCAACCATACAAACGACATTGCCTCGTCTCTTGCTGAGGTTGAGGATTTTGAAGCTGCCGTCCGCGTTGCCCTTTCCTTCGGGAAAGCACACCAAGACGAAACCCTGATTCTTGTGACCGCCGACCACGACACCGGTGGCCTCATGTTCAGGAGAAACCCCCTCCCCAGAATTCCCCCACAGGCCTTCTCATACGAGCGATTTCTGGCAAAGCTCAGAACCACTCCCAAGAAAGAAGAAGCCCTCTTTGCGCTTTTCGTCTCCACCTGGGGTGAGGAAACCCTGCAGGGTCTTGGAGAGGAACTTGCCAGGGCTTCTTCGGAGTTCCTCGTTCATGGAAACGGCAACGCCCTCTGGATAAGGCTGGTTCGGCTACTTGCTGAGCGAGAAGGTCTTTTCTGGTCCACCACGGGACACACTGCTTGCCCTGTGCCGCTGTACGCCTGGGGAGAGAGTTCTCAGGTTTTCCAGAACGCCTCAAGCAACACGGATATTGCCAAGTTCCTGAAAGCCCTCTTCAGAGCGCAGGTTGTCTCTGAAGAGGTGTTTTGATATAAATGGAAGGGGAGACCTATGAGACAGGTGGGGAAGGTTCTGCGCACTGAAGGTGAATACGCTCTGGTCCATGTGGAGAAGCGCCTGGGATGTGGAGGGGAAAGATGCCCCCTAAGCTCCTCCCTCATCGATGATTCTGGAAGCGACTTCTACACGGTGCGGGCCCGAAACGACGTCCACGCCTGCCCGGGGGATACGGTTTTCGTCGAAATACGGGACACCGTAGCACTCTCCGTTGCCTTCTTCCTGTACCTCTTCCCCATTCTCCTCGCCTTAGGCGTGTACCTGCTTTTTCTTGTGCTTTTTGCCCGGCAGGTCCTTGCGCTTTTTGGGCTCTTTGGAAGTCTGGTGGGGTCGTTCTTCTTCCTTCGCCGGCTCAATGAACGATTCGTGATAGAGTACCGGGTGAGCGCCTTCGTACACCCTGAAACGTGCAATCAGTGTCCTCTGCAACCAGGGAAAATCCCCCAGGGTGAGAACCGTGATTGAGATGCTCAGGGCTTTTCTTGGGAGGAAAGGACGGGGATACGGGGCGCTGGTTCTCGGGTTCCTCCTCCTTGGTGCCGGTGCACTCTTCCACGCAAGGCTCATGGAAACTTCCCCATCCCTCTTCCTCTTGCTCCTTCTCGGGGGCATCGTCGTGCTCTTTTTTGGGGTCATGTCCCTCTTCTTCGAGGAACGCATCCTCACCCAGAAGGCAAAGGCCCAGGAACGCCTCCTTGAGTTCCTCATGGAGTACACCCCGGACCACATCTACTTCAAGGACCGGCAAAGCCGCTTCATCGGAGGGAGCAAATCCCTGGTAAGATACTTTGGCCTCAAGCGAGTAGAGGACCTTCTGGGCAAAACGGATTTTGACTTTTTCTCTCCACCCCACGCCCAGGAAGCCTACGCCGATGAGCAGCGCATCATGGAAACTGGCGAACCCATCGTAGGGAAGGTAGAACTCGAAACCTGGCCCGATGGCCGGACAAACTGGGTTCTGACCACCAAAATCCCCCTCCGGAACGAAAAAGGAGAAATCACCGGCATCGTGGGGATTTCCAGGGATATTACCGAAATCAAGTTGAAAGAAGAAGCCCTGGAACGGGAGCGGCAATTTTTGAACGACGTCTTCGAAAGTATCCAGGATGGCCTTTGTGTCCTTGACCGGAACTTCACCATCCTCCGGGTGAACTCCTTCATGGAGCGGCTTTATGAACACGCAATGCCCCTTGTGGGGAAAAAGTGCTACGAGGCGTACCATGGCCGCACTTCCCCCTGCTTTTTCTGCCCCACCATCCCCGCCATGGAGAGCGGGAAGAGGGTGACCCACGTCGTCCCCTACACGAAAGAAGGAGCAATCAGAGGGTGGCTTGAGCTCACCGCCTGCCCTTACCGGGACAGAGACGGCACCATTCTTGGAGTTATCGAGTACGTGAAGGATGTCACCGAGAGAATTCAGACCGAAGACGCCCTGCGGGAGAGCGAACGCAAGTTCCGGACCCTCACCTGCCTTGCCCCGGTGGCCATCCTCATCTACCAGGACGGCCGCTACGTCTGGTGCAACGAAGAAGCCGAAAGGATCACGGGGTACTCCCAGGAAGAGCTTTTGACGCTTCCTGTTGAGGCCCTCGTTCATCCTGACTTTGTGGAACAGGTACGGGCAAACGTCGCCAGAAGGCAACGCGGAGAGGAAGGGGAGGCCCAGTACGAGATTAAAATCCTCCGTAAAGATGGGGAAGAACGCTGGATCCTAGTCCGTGGCTCCACCATCCGCTACCGGGGTCGATTTGCCGGTCTTGCGGTGTGCCTTGATATCACGGAAGAAAAGCGTCGGGAGGCCCGTCTCTTCCACCTGAACCGGGTGCTGAAGACCGTCCGGAACGTGAACCAGCTCATCGTCCGGGAAAAAAACCGGGAACGCCTCGTCCAGGGAATATGCCGGGAACTCGTCGAGGGGTGCGGGTACACCGGGGCGGGCGTAGTGCTCTTCGGCACTGAGCAACCTTCTGTCATCGCTTTGGGATTTTCTGAGGAGCACCTCAGCACATTCGGCACCGTCTTAGAGCGCATCCTGAAGGATCCCGGGCATCCACAGGACAGGGTCAAAAAGATGGCTCCCACCGACCTCACCGTTCCTTCTTCCCTTCCCCATCCGGGTGAGGGGCTTTTCGTCGCCCCCCTCAGGTGGGGGGAACGCCTCTATGGGGGAATCGTTGTAGCCCTTCCTCTGCCCTTTCTGAACGACGAGGAAGAAGAAACGCTCTTCCTCGAGCTTTCCCAGGACCTCTCCTTTGCCCTCTACAGTATCGACCTTGAGACCATCCGCGAAGAGGCTCAGCGAGCGCTGCAGGAAAGCGAAGAGCAGTTCCGGACCCTTGCCGAGTCCCTCCCTGTGGCCACCCTCATCCGCGCGCACACCGGATGGGTCTACGTCAACCCCTTCTTCGAGGCCCTCACCGGATACCGGGCAACAGAGCTCACCGACGAACTCTGGTCAGAGATTTCCCCCGAGGGTACTGCGCTACTTTCACGGTGGCACGAAAGAAGAGCGATGCTCCCCTTTGAGGCGGAATTCACCCTGACGACAAAGGGCCAGAAAACCAAATGGGTTCTGGCTCGCCTCACGCCCATACGGTACCGCGAGGAAGAGGCGCTCCTTGTGCTCCTTTTGGACCTCACGGAACGGAAACTCGCCGAAGACCGCATCCGCTACCTCACCTTTCACGACACCCTCACGGGTCTTTATAACCGGACGTTCTTTGAGCAGGAAATGAACCGCCTTGACACTCCCGAGAACCTCCCCTTAAGCGTCATCATGGGGGACTTAAACGGCCTGAAACTCGTGAACGACACCTTTGGCCACACCATGGGGGACGAGTTCCTGCGCCAGGCAGCACGCATTCTTGAAGGAGTCTGCAAGGACCGGGGTGTGGTGGCTCGTCTAGGAGGAGACGAATTCGTGGTACTCCTTCCCCGTACCTCAAGTGCTGAAGTCCAGGCGCTTGGGGAAAGCATTCAGGAAGAGTTCAAAAAGACAGCAGTGGCGTCCATCCCGCTGAGTATCTCCCTGGGTTACGGCACCAAGACCGACCCGAACCAGCCCCTTGATGAGGTCCTGCGTATTGCCGAGAACTGGATGTACCAGCGCAAGCTCACCGAAAGCCTGAGCTTCCACAACCAGGTTCTCCAGGCCTTTCGGGCATCACTCCGGGCGGTGACCCAGGAAACCGAGGAGCACTCCCAGCGCATTCGAGAGCTGGCCCTTCGTCTTGGAAAGGCCCTCGGACTCTCCCAGAGGGAACTCGACGAACTGAGCCTCCTTGCCGAATTCCACGATATCGGGAAAATTGCCATTCCCCAGAATATTCTGGAAAAACCTGGTCCTCTGGATGAGGAGGAATGGGCCATCGTCAAAAAGCATCCGGAGGTGGGTTTCCGGATCACCCAGTCCATCTGGGAGCTCTCCTCTATCGCCAACTACATCCTCTTCCACCACGAACGCTTTGACGGTACCGGATATCCCCGGGGGCTTCAAGGAGAGGACATTCCCCTCCTCTCGCGCATCATTGCCATCTGCGATGCGTACGACGTGATGGTAACCGGCCGCCCCTACCGGAAAGCAAGGACTAAGAAAGAGGCTATTGAGGAACTCCGGCGCTGTAGCGGCACGCAGTTTGACCCCCGGATTGTCGAAGCCTTCATCGAGATCCTCGAAGAGGAAAGACACCGGAATCCCTAAACCCCAAGGTCCATAGGCGCCCGCCCAAGAGACCGGAGCAGGCGAATCGTCTGTTCAACCTGTTCCCGTATGGTTTCCCCCTCATGAGCCCTTCCGGGATACAGGGTGTAGTATGGTCGGAACTTCAGAGGTGTGACGTTCAGCATCAGCGAGCTTGCCCCGGAAAGCAGGCCCATCCTGCGAGCCTGAGGATCCAGGGTCTCAAAGGCTGTGGTGATGAGGACTTTGGCGTTTTTAGGGTCCACAAGCCGGGCCACCGCCAGGGTGTTGAGCACAAGAGATGGGGAAGGAGGGGGAGAAAACGCCAGGGGGGTTGCCGGATGAGGCAGGAACGGTCCGAAGCTGTACATTTCTGCCGAAAGCGCCCTCGCAAGGAGAATATCCTCAAGGATGTCGGAGAGCTTCTGCCCTGGAAGCCCGATGAGTCCCCCCGTAGCTACAAGGTACCCGAGTTCCAGGGCCCTCTCAAGATGGGCAAGGCGGTGTGAAAGTCTGTACCCCGGATGCAGTTGCTCGTAAAGCCCGGCGTTGCTCGTCTCAAAGCGGAGCAAGATCCCCCTCGCCCCGGCTTCGTAGAGCACCTCAAGCCCTTCAAGACCAATTTCTCCAAAGCTTATGAAGATAAGGACGGCATGACGCCTCTTGATTTCCCGCACAAGCTCTGCAAGTTCTCTCACCGAACGCCCCGGATCCTCCCCGCTCTGGAGCACAAGTGCCTGGAACCCATAGACCTCAACCGCTTCGCGCACCGCTTCGAGAATCTCTTCGTCACTCATGCGATACCGCAAAAGAGAGCCATTGTGGGTCGAAAGACCACAGTAGGCGCAATTGCGAAAGCAGAAGTTCGAGATTTCGAGAACCCCATGGACGCACGTGGCGTTGCCGTGGTACTTCCTCCGGAGGAAATTGGCCACTTTGTAGAGCAATTCCTGCTCTTTTGGAGACTGAAGACCAAGGAGGGTAAGGAGTTCTTCTTTCGAGAGCGAACGTTCCTCAAGAGCCTTATCGAGGATACGGAGAATTCGCCGATCCACTCCCTCCCTCTCCACCTCAAGCCGGGCAAGACGAAGATCCACCTCCTGGAGCTCGAAAAAGGTTTCCCTCCAGACGGCAAGGATTTCCTGCGCCTCCTCAGGTGGAACGACCTTGATCACAAATCCTCCCTGGGCGTAAACAAAATCCCCCACGCTGAGGGAGGGAAACTCATTGTACGCCTTCCTTCGCTCACCGAAATATTCCACCGTGGCGATCCGCCCATGAAGGGCGACAACCTGTCCTGGAATGGCGTAGCACAAAGCGACTATTCCCCCTCAAAGGAGAGGAGACGCAGCTCCCTCAATGGACTGTGCTCTATAATGATCTCGGCCCCCTCGAGGATGGTCCCCCGGGACTTTTCAGCAAAAAAGTACCTGAGGACCTCCGGGTCAATCTCGGTGAACTCCCCCATCCGGAGGTACACCCGGGTAATCCTTTGCAGGCCCTCCGTTTCCCCCCGGCGGAGGAGATCCTCGAAAACCTCTCGGACCAGTCGGAGTTCATGCATAACGCAACCCTCCAAGGTACGCCACAATGGCAGAGGCGGCGCGTTCCACCGCTTCACTCAATCCTTCCCCAAAGGAAACATCCTCAGGCTGAATCCCCACAAAGACAACCTCGCACCCTGTTGCATCAGCCACAATCCTTGCAATCACCGGGAGGGGAAACGTATGGGTACTGAGGGTGACCGAAACGACTTCTTCCTCCGTCAGCACCCGGATTTCCCCCGGAACACCGCCAAAGGAGGCAGCGTCGATGAAGATCACCTTTGCCGGTTGTTCGCTGAGAATATCGTCGATGAACCGCTCCGGAGCAAAACCTGCCTGGATGAGGCGAAAACAGGGAGGGAGCACCGGGGCAAGCTTCTCCCCGATATACACCCCCACCCCATCGTCTTTTCGGAGAGGGTTCCCGACAGTGACAATAACCGTTTTCCCCGTGAAAGCTGGCTCAAGAGCCTTTCGGATTTTCTCGTCCAACAAAGGTAACATTGAGGAAATGGGTAGAACAGGAAATACAGGGGTCATACGCCCGCACGAGCATCTCAAGGGCAAGCTGGATTTCTTCTTCGCTTCGGTCAAGAATTTCAGGAACGAGCTTCCGCATATCGTACTCGATGTTCCGGAGGTTCTGTCCAGTGGGAATGACGCAGTTAGCATGCACAATGCGGCCGTGGTCGTCAACCTCGTAGTGGTGGTAGAGTGTTCCCCGGGGTGCTTCCACCGCCCCAACACCGCTTCCAGCCCGAACCGGGATGCGCTGTTTCTCGTTAAGCCCTACCACAATCTCCTCGTTGTAGTCGAGGCCTCTTTCGAGAAACTCCTCCACGATACCCACCGCGTGGTAGAGACAGTGGAAACACTCCACAAGCTGGGCAACGGTATTCAGATAGGGGTTCGTGACCTTTCGATGCATTCCAAAAAGGTCCGCTATTTCCTTCGCTCTGGGATGGAGTTTGGGGTAGTTCAGATTCAGACGGGCCAGAGCTCCAACCATGTAGGAATCACGGCTCAAGTGGGTATGCTTTGCCGTCGAGTGGGGAACCACGAATTCATTGGTGATTTTCCTGTAGTCTTTCTTCGGGAGGCGGACCCCATCAGTTGAACCGATATCCCCCATAAGGAGCGGATACTCATCGTCATCAGACACCAGGGCCACGTACTCCGTTTCCCGCTCGAATTCAGGAAAGCGGAATCCTCGAACGAGGTCGACCGTGGCCTCAAGGTCGGGAATCATCCCAAGGAGGAGGCTACGCATCTTCTCGAGGTCCCCAGGACGAGGAAGCTTCGTGAATCCCCCCACAGTGCAGCTTATGGGGTGGACATGTCGGCCCGCAAGGATATCACAGACATCGTTGCAGGTTTTCTTGAGTCGTAGTGCTCTCCGAACCACCGCGTTGTGGGTCTCCACAAGAGGGACGAAACTCTTCGCGCCAAAAAGGTCCGGGGCAACGAGGAAGTAGATGTGGAGGACGTGGCTATCGAGAATTTCAATATCAAGAAGGAATTTCCGCAGCTTCACCGTCTGCTCACTGGGCACAAAACCGATGGCCTCTTCCGCTGCCTGAATGGAGGCCAGGGAATGGGCACAGGCACAGATGCCGCAGATTCGAGAGGTGATGTGCTGGGCCTCGAAAATGGACCGTCCCCGGAGCATTCCCTCGAAAAATCTCGGCGATTCTATAATCTCCAGGCGACATTCCCTGAGCGTTCCGTCCCGGACGTCCACCACGATGTTCCCGTGCCCCTCAACCCGGGTGAGGTATTCAACGTCAACGCGTATGCTCTTCCCCATGCCCTTTCCCCGCTCCTTTCAGGATTCGACAGGCGTTGTACATGTCCATCCGTCGGACCAGAAACTCTACACGGACACCGTAACGCTCAAGCACCTCGAGGAATCCCCGCTCATTGGGGTTGGAAACCATCCCCCGGCACCCGTAGCAGATGTTGCCATTGTTGATGCACCAGGAGTTGCACCCCGCCCGGGTGATGGGACCAAGACAGGTGAGACCTCGCTCGTAGAAACAGACGTTCTCGTTGAACTTGCATTCTACACAAACGGCCACATCCGGTACGTGATAGGGAATCCCAAGGAGAGCACACTTGAGCACTTCGAGGAACTCAGGCTGGTACACAGGGCATCCATGGACGAAGTACTCCACAGGAACGACTTCATGCACCGGACGGGTGGGAAGGGTGGTGAAAAACCTTGCCCCTTCTCCATAGACGTACCGGAGGATCTCCTCAAGGTCAAAGGCGTTCTTCATGCCGTTGACCCCGCCGATGGTGGCACAGGACCCGTAGGCAATGAGTGTTTTCGAGCGCTGGCGGATCCGTTTGATTCGTTCAACATCATGAGGAGTGGTGATACTCCCTTCGATGATGGCAATATCGTAGATCCCATCCCACCGCTCGCTCATGGTTTCCCGGAATTCCACAAGATCCAGGAACTTGAGGAGCTCGAGGAGCTCCTCCCCGAGATTGGCCACCTGAAGCTGACATCCTTCGCAGCAGGTGAAGTCGAAAAAAGCAACTTTTGGCGCCTTCATCATATCGCCCCTTTGAGATCCTTGATTCTCTCGTAAAAGAACACCGGGCCATCCTGGCAGCAGTAGATGTCGTGAATCTGACAGTGCCCGCACTTCCCAAGGCCGCACTTCATATGGCGCTCAAGGGAAAGAACAATCTGGTCCTCGGGAATACCCTTCTTGAGGAGCTCGGCAATCACGAAACGGTACATCACTGGGGGACCCACCATGACCGCAAAGGTCTCCTCTGGGTTGATGTCCACCCCAGGGATAAGGGCCGTCACCATGCCCACGTTGCCCTTCCAGTCAGGGTCCGCACGGTCCACCGTGCACTGGAAACCCACGTCCATCCGCCGCTGCCACAGTTCGATTTCATCCCGGAAGAGGAGATTCTGAGGGTCTTTGCAGCCAAAAAGCACGTGCACCCTGCCGAAATCGCGTCGGTTGTCCATGACGTAGTTGATGAGAGAGCGAAGCGGAGCAAGGCCTATACCCCCGGCAATGAGCAAAAGGTCGTGCCCGATGAGCCTGGTGATGGGGAATCCAACCCCAAAAGGCCCCCGGATGCCCACCACATCCCCCGCCTCAAGACGGTGCAAGGCAGTGGTCAACCGGCCCACCGCCCGGACACAGAGTTCAAAGCTCTGGCGCCTTGTGGGCGAAGAGCAAATGGATATCGGAGCCTCACCCACGCCAAGGAGTGAAACCTCCACGAACTGCCCCGGCTCAAAATCGAGAATCTCTCCACCGATTAGGGAAAGCTCAAAGAGCTTGTCCTTTTCGGTGAGGCGAGAAGTCCTGAGAATTCGAGCCTCTTTCACCTCGTATCCGGTGTGACTCAAAAGGAGTTTCTCCACGGTTCCACCCCTCACACTTTGAGGTATCCGGTTTCCCGAGCAAGCTGGGTAATGGTTTCTTTCAGATCAATCTTTGCCATACAGACTCGACTGCACCGCCCGCAACCGGTGCAGAAGAACCGGTTGTACCGCTTCACAGGATACGAAAACTTTCGGTTGAACCGATGCCGCTTTCGGTCTGAACGCTCTGCCCGGAAACTCTCTCCACTGGCAATTTTGGCGAAGGGCTCATTCTGACAGGAATCCCAGACCCTGATACGCCTTCCGGTCACAAGGTTTACATCCGGGACGTCCCGAACGTCAAAGCAGTAGCAGGTAGGACAGACGTTGGTGCAGTTGGCGCAGGAGAGGCACCGACCACCAATCTCCTCCCATACCTCTGCCTCAAAACCCTCCTTGAACATCCGGGGGAGAAGGGCGCGATCCACAGGGACCTCGGGACGGAAAATCTGGGCCTTCCTGGCCCGGAGCGCCTCAAGCTCAGCAAGGTGCTGCGATTGTGCTCGCCCAAGAAAAGGCATATCCTGCACGAGGTCCTCACCTTTCTGGGTACCCACGTGGATGAGAAAGTAGGTCTCAAGGTCCGTGAAGAAAAGGTCGTATCCTCCTTGAGGGAGGAACGTCCCCATGAGTCCACAGGAGACATAGGTATCGCAGTAGTCGTTGCACTCAAGTCCGATGACGGTGATGTACTCCCTGCGAACGAGGTAGTTCAGGTCTTTGGGGCGATCGCTGAAGACCACGTCAAGACACTGAATCCCCGCTAAATCGCAGGTGTGCACTCCAAAGAGAATGAGGGACTCAACCTCTACCACCGGCTGGAGCTTTTGCCCTCTGCGGGTGTCGTACTCTGCAAGAGTCTCATACTGGGGCATGAAGTACTTCTTTGGGGGGAGAATGGTCGGAATGTACCGGAGGGCGATGTCGCTGCCTTTTTGAACCTCGGAGAACACGAACTGCCCGTTGCCCCTTGCGACAGGCGCAACCACCTTTCCGCGGCGGACCAGGGACTCCACAAAAAGATCGAAGGAACTCTTGGGAAGGACGAGATGCTCCACGCATTTCCTCCTTTCCTGCTTTTTGGGGAATAACCCTCCTGCTTCCCTCAGTATTCCTTAAGCGCCTCCCCCAGGACACATGCGTTTCTTGAAAAGCGCAGAGACTCTGGTATAATTCTCTCTGTCGGGGCGTGGCGCAGCCTGGCAAGCGCACCTGCCTTGGGAGCAGGGGGTCGGCCGTTCAAGTCGGCTCGCCCCGACCAGATTTTTTTGGGCCGAACCTCTCAAAGCGTGTCTCTCCCAGTGCAGGAGTATTCCCAAAAATCAGTATAGGAGTACTTCTTTCCTTCTGTCAACGGGAGGCAGAAAAAGACACTGGCTTTTCTCCGGAAATCCCTGAAGGCATCCGGGGGCAATGGATCGTACGTTGCGGAACTCGAGAGGGTTCCCGATGTGCCATCCCTGAGGGCCTGTCTGGCCCTCAATCCCTTGCCCATCTCTCGCGCCCGGGATTTGGTCGCTTGAGAGCGGGGAAGCCTGGGAGCAGAAAGATGCGGCGAGTTTTACTGACCGCCGTGCTTTTCCCGTTCTCTTTTGCCGTACAGACCTTTGTAACGGAAACGATGAGCTTTTGAGGTACACCGAGCACGAGAGTCGCAAAAGCTCGAAGGCGGCGGCATTGGACGGGGCAGAATGCAGGGCAGGGAAACAGAGGCCTAAAAACCGCTCTACAAAACCCCTGGCGCCCCCAAGCGGATTTGAACCGCTGCCGTCGCCTTGAAAGGGCGATGTCCTAACCTGGCTAGACGATGGGGGCGCAGGCAAGCCCTATTTTACCGAAAGGTTTCCAAAAAAGCAAGCGATGTGGAGCGCCCTCCACAAATTACTCCCGGATGATGGCACTCGTGGGACAGGAATCGATGGCCTCGTCAACACAGCTTGCGCTTGTGTCAGCGCCGTCCTTCACCACGCTCTTCCCGTTGGCGTTCATTTCAAAGACATCGGGGCAAATCTGCACGCACAGTTCACAACCAATGCAGAGTTCCTCATCGACTCGGAGAGCCATAGCATATCTCCTCCCTTGGACGGAATTCGAAAAACCAGGACACATTATAACAAACTGGGGGCTTCTTTTCTACGCGTCAAGGAACTCCCGGGCCAATCTTTTCCCCACAGGAGTTATGAAAACCCGATCCACCAGGACAGCAAAATCTTCTCGACTCACCGTCCCCTCCTTTGCGTTGACGAGAAGGTCAGCCTCAACGAGAATCTGAAAGTCCATTCCATCGATTGCCGAAAAGTCGTGGTGGTGCCCGACGATGAACAGAACCCGTTCCGCTATCTCCCTCTCCTCTCCCATTCCTTCAAGGATCTTTCTGGCTACGGGAGGACCCTCAAGGTGTTGGTATTTTCCCTCCCGAGAACCATATTTTCTCTGGGCCGCAACAATCCCCACGTCATGTAAAAGAGCTGAAAGTTCGACAATCCTCTGTTCTCTCTCTGGGATCGCCATTTCCCGGGCAATGTGCCGGGCCAGGGCCAAAACTCGCTCTGTATGTGCAACCATCCCAGGATCCTCGGCAAAGATTTCCCCAACCCTTTTCCAATACGCTTCGTACATCATCCTCCCTCCCCAAGCAAGCGCTGCAGGTCTTCTTCGCCAAAGCCAAAGTAATGTCCGATCTCGTGAAGGAGCACCTCCCTGACCTTCCTGCGGAATTCTTCCTCCTGAGGTGCTATCCTCCGGATGTTCTTTAGGTAGAGGACAATCTGGTCCGGGAGCACAAAGGTGTACCCCAGGCCTCTTTTGGGAAGCGGAACTCCCTGGTAGAGCCCAAGGACAAATCCCAGCCCTCCCTCTGCCTCATCCCGGACAACAAACTCCACGTTCTCCAGCCTCTCCCGCAAAGGAGGTGGAAGGGCATCGAGAACCTCCTGAAGGACCGAGGCGATGATCTCCCGCTCTCCCACAAGAACCCCTCCGAAATTCAAACCTCCTCACAGGTCTAATGGAACCCTTCCTGAAGATACCATGGGCAACCGGAGAAGTCAAAGAGCCTTCCGCGCCTTTATCCTTCGGCTCAGGGTTCTGGTATACTCTCTTCCAGGAGGGGTGGAAGGTGACCCGAAGAAGAGACTCCCCCAAGGTAACCCGGTCTTTCCTCTATACGCTTGCGAGGTTTCTCGGAGACGTCGCGGCTGCAAAAGGAGGCCCTAAGCCCTGGGAAAGAGAATCCTCCGGAGGGCCTCCGGGAAAGCAATGTCGAAGTTCTCCCGATAGCAGAGGTGTACTGTGGTGGGGGTGTTTCTTCCTCAACCTTCAGGAAAGGTTCTGAGGTGGCTGGCTGCAGCCTGCGCCCTGCTCCTCGTCTTCCTTGTTGCCAACGCAACCGATGTATCGTCGCTCCGTGCTTTCCCTGTGGAGGTCATCGAGGTAGTCAACGGGAGTACTGTTCGTGTCTGCGCAGGCGGTAGGGAAGAGATTGTTCGGCTCATCGGTGTGGGTGACACAGAGGCACAACCTCAAGGTCAGTAAGCGGAACCCTGTGAGTTCTCTTCCGAAGGCCTTATCCATTCACAGCTTGAGGGCAAGACAGCTACTTGGAAAAAGACGCCCAGGAATGGGATGAGGACGGCCGGTTTTGGGTCTGCGTATGACTCGATGAGCCTAACGAAATTAGCAACCAGGAAATCAGGCTGAAGATGTTCAACGCTCAGCTCCTCTACGGCTACGCCGAGCCTTCTACCATATCGAAAAACCTCCGGCACGCTCCAGGTTGAAGCACAGAAAGCCGTATACATCACCCAAACCGGCAAGAAATACCACCGGGAAGGGTGCCGGTATCTGGCAAGGAACAAAATCCCCATCAGCCCCAAAGAGGCTCAGGTAAGGGGCTATGAACCCTGCAATGCCTGTCACCCGTCACATGTACTTACCCCACCTCCTTCACCCGCCTCTTCACAAGAAAGATTCACTGGCTTCCTCACTCCTCTCCCGGCAAAAGCCTCGGGGAAGCAATGGAAGAAAATGGAGATATGTTCCTCGTAGTCCCGGATGGTACGGGGAAACACCCTTCAGCTTTTTCCAAAGAGAAAAAGCTCAAGTAGGGTTTCAGAACTTCGAGCACGGTGGAGCTAAATAGCCTCGTGTCAAGGCCATCGGACTCGGGAGAAGCACAGGGAAGAAAGAGAGAAAAGCAGATAGCGAAGGGCTCCGGAAGAAGCGGCACGCAACTCCTGGCGCGCCCGGCGGGAATCGAACCCACAACCTACGGATTAGAAGTCCGTTGCTCTGTCCTGTTGAGCTACGGGCGCTTGATTGTAATTTTACTCGCCTTCAAAGCGTCACGCAATAGGTCCCAAGACACTTCTCTCAGCACCTCATACCGGTTTTCCCCAGGTATCTCTCCACAAGACGCATGGCACAGAAACTCCCACACATCGAACAGGTTTCCTCAAAGGCCACGTTGCGTTCCCTCCGGTATCGTTCTGCCTTCACAGGGTCCAGGGCCAGGGCAATCTGCTTTTCCCAGTCCAGGGCCTTTCGGGCCTCGCCCATTGCCCTGTCCCATTCCCAGGCCCCAGGCACCCCCTTAATAAGGTCTGCCACGTGAGCCGCAAGACGGGCGGCAATAACTCCTTCCCGCACATCCTCTACAGTGGGTAATCCCAGATGCTCGGCAGGGGTAACGACACAGATGAAATCGGCTCCGGAAGATGCCGCCAGCGCTCCTCCTATGGCCGCTGCAATATGGTCGTAACCCGGCGCTACATCGGTCACGATGGGCCCCAGAACATAGAAAGGAGCACCATGGCACAGACGCTTTTCAAGGAGCACATTAGCCTCCACGGCCTGAAGGGGCACATGACCAGGACCTTCAACCATGACCTGCACTCCAGCCTCCCGGGCCCGGTCAACAAGTTCCCCAAGGATGAGGAGTTCCTGAATCTGAGCCCGATCGGTGGCATCAGAGAGGCATCCAGGCCGCAAACCATCACCGAGGCTCAAGGTGACGTCGAAGCGCCGGGCGATTTCCAGCAGGCGATCGTACTCAGCGTACAGAGGGTTCTCCTTTTCGTGGTAGAGCATCCATCCAAGGAGGATTGACCCTCCCCGACTCACAACATCGGCAACTCGCCCCTCCCGCTTCAAGCGCTCCACCACCTCCAGGGTCACACCACAGTGCACGGTCATGAAATCAACACCATCTGCAGCCTGCTCCTCAATGACCCGGAAAAGGTCGGAGGCCGTAAACTCTACAATGCTTCCGTGCTCATCCTGGGCTTCTGAAGCAACCTGGTACACGGGCACCGTCCCAACCGGTACCGGCGAGGCGGAAAGGATACGGCGCCGGCACTCTCGAACCCCAACAGTACTTAAGTCCATAACGGTGTCCGCACCGGCCTCAAGAGCTGCTCTAAGCTTCTCCAGTTCCGCTGCGATATCGGGGCGGGAAGGGGAAGTACCGATGTTGGCATTGACCTTGGTCCTCAGGCCCTGACCGATACCGCAGGGGTTGAGGTGAGGACGGTGGTTGTTCGCAGGAATCACCACAGTTCCTTCGGCTATCCGCTTCCGGAGAATCTCAGGATCTACCCCTTCTTTTTTGGCCACGAGCACCATCTCAGGGGTTATCTCTCCTCGACGAGCTGCCTCAAGCTGAGTCATCCTGACACCTCCTTTGCCACTCCCTTAAGGTACTCACCGATGAGGTGGGCGGCTTTTTTGCCCGAAAGGAGCATCCCTCCAAAAATCGGTCCCATCCGGCATCCTCCCGCCACGTTGTTTGCCGCCATCCCTGCCACAAAAAGACCTGGAGCAACCATGCGGGTGTTTGCCACAACGTCTTCTTCACCTCTCTCCGCGTTCATGAAGGACTCTCTGACGAGGCTCAGACCCGTGCGTCGACTGTAGAGGGTAACGAGCACCGCCTCGTGCCCCGTGGCATCAAGGACAGCCAAAGCTCTAAGGACCATGGGGTCCACATGGAGCCCTTCCATTTCGATAGCGCTCTGGTTCACCACCACCCCTGTGACGCGCTCTCCCGTCACATGGAGGTCAACGGCGGTCATGAGGTTCAATAGCTTTACCCGGGGATGGGCAGAGGCCCGAGCGATGAGTTTGCTGGCAAAAAGCGGTGCAGAAACTACCAGGGCATTTTCGTCCTCCTCAAAGGGAATCTCGGCTTCCCTGAGAATTCCCGCAACGTCCTTCTGAAGAACGACTTTGTTGAAACCCATGGCGCCGCCCCATATGCCACCTCCAGGGGCGAGTCTGCGGTCAAGCACTGTCACCCGGTACCCCTCATCGGCCAGGGTGAAGGCACAGACAAGACCCGAAGGACCGGCACCGACCACAACGACGTCAGAGTCCACCGCCTCGCTGAGGTCTCGGAAATAGTGTTTCAGGATGAGTCTGCTCACCTTCTCATCGGGAACAGGATTCGAAAACGCTCTCACGGCAACCACCTCCAGAAAGCCTGGGATAAAAAAAGCCACTTGCCAGGTCGGCAAGTGGCCCAAAACTCACCAACTCCCTCCGCTGGCATTACCCAGATCAGGTTCAAAGGGTCGAGAGCTTGCGCTCTCCTCTCAGCCCCGCGTTATGGAGCTCCCCCGGTTCCGTATGCACTTTGAGAGCATTATACCAGAAAAGAGCTGGGGATTTCCACCGGGCTTTTCGAAAACCCCTTGACACTTCGTATTCCTCATAGTATATTCTACCTTGCCTGGTGGGCCGTTAGCTCAATTTGGCAGAGCAACTGACTCTTAATCAGTGGGTTGCAGGTTCAAGTCCTGCACGGCCTACCAGAAACTCTCTGAAATCAGGCCTTCTGGCAACCGCTACCTCGAGGGAAACATCCTTTTGACAACAATTTGACAACAACGCCATCAGAGAACCCCCTTGAAGAGGTCTCGGAGCTTCTCCGTGCTCATCTCTTTGAGCCCGGCGATGAGCTTGCTCTGGGTGCCCATGGTGATGCGAAAAAGCTGAGCATTTGTCCCTCCACTGCCCTGGCAAAACGTCAAGGGGTGATTCCCTGGCCCTCTTACTGTGCAAGCATCTCTTCCAGGCCAAAAATCCGGACCGAGTTGCGGTACATGAGGGATTCCACGAGGAACGCAGCACCCCGGCGGGAAATCTGGCCCTCAGCGAGGAGTTTCCCCACCACCCGGCAAATCATCCGGTCAAAGACCTCGAATCTGCTTCCTTCTGAGAGAATCTTTCGCCCATCGGCCACCGGTCCTCCCATGGAGGCAAGAAGCGAGGAATTCGCCACTTCCAGGAGGGCTTGTTCAATGAGGTGAGGAGCGTCGTTGAACCACCAGGGGAAACCCGTGTGCACCCCGGGAAAAGCCCGCTCCAAAGCGATGTTCACGTGGAGACACTCGTGGTTCATGGCGTAGAGCACCAGGTGAGACTCGTCCTTGCTTTTCCCACTGAAAAACCGGGAAAGGAGGGGTCGGAGGTTTTCCACAACCCGGACACCATCAAGCGTCACATCGCCTCCAGTATCACTCCCCCACCGGGCATAGAGGGAATCATTGGCGTTCCTGAGCACTCCATAGTGGATCTGAGTCACCATGCGATGTTCCCGGTTCATTTCGCAGAAGCGGTGCATCATGTAGAAGATGAAATCCCGTACCTCCGGAGAACGAGGAGCAAAGTGTTCACCTTTCTCGTATGCCCGGATGAAGATTTCCTCCGCCCTCTTTTCTTCCACCTCAAGCCCAAAGGGTTCAAGAAGCCCATGGTCACCTGCGCGGGCCCCCAGAGAGGCAAAATACGCGTGGCGTTTGCGCAGGGCCTCCACAAGACCCCGGAGGGTGGTATCCTCACCGGTGAGTGCACAGAGTCGCTCAACGTTCTCCCTCCACCTCTTGTCGAAAATGTTGCAGTACGCATCGGGACGAAAAGTGGGGAGAAAGATTATATCGGGAATCATCTCCTTCGCCATTCTGTGGTGCACAAGGTCATCGGCAGGGTCGTCGGTGGTGCAAAAGAGCCTGCCACCCATTCGCCGAAGGAGTTCCTGTGGACGCATCTCCTCCCGCTGCAGGGCTTCTTCCGTTACCCTGAAGATATGCTCTGCCGTATCCGGACCAAGACACTCCTCAAGGCCAAAGACCCTCTTGAGGTCAAGGTGCAACCACTGGTGCACATGGTTCCCCTCAAGATAGGGAAAGACCCTCCCCAGGGCCATCCACTTTTCACAATCGGAGAGAGAAGGGTCGTAGGCCAGGTCATAGGAGAAAGGCGGGAATTTTGCTGCAAGCTGCAGCAGGTAGTGGTCACGATTCCCGTAGCGCTCATCCACCACCTCTGCTTTCCAGATGTTCATCAAAGACCGGTTCTCACAAATCTGCTGGAGGCTCAGATGGGTGTGGACATCGACAATGCCACAAGTCTTCCGAAAAGGCAAAGCAACCTCGTGGTAAAGCCACACGGCCTCTTTCGTGGTAAGCAACCACTCTGGTCCCAGGAAATCCCTATCAGCCAAAGGAGCGAGACCTCCTTTCAGGACTTTCTGGAGGACATTCTACCATGGTTCTCCTCCAGCCCTCTTCATTGATTGTTCTCGCCCGTATGCTGGATGCGTTCCCCAGGACGCACCCAGACTATCCGATTTGGGAAAGCATGCATCGCGATTCCACCCTGCAAGCTCTTCAAAGAAGGGGCAAAGGAGGTATACTCCTTCCTGGTTTCTGACATTCTCCGTGAAGTTTGCCGTTTCAGGGAAAAATCACTAAAAATTCCCGGAGGTTGAAGACACACTCATTGCAGGCTTTGTGGGAAGCCCAAGGCGGGGTGGGAACACAGAAATCCTGGTGCAGAAAGTCCTCGAAGGCGCAGCCTCGCAGGGAGCAGAAACGGCAATCTCCTACCTCAACGAGCTCACCATTCACGGGTACCAGGCCTGCAACTCCTGCAAAGAACACGCAAGGTGCCGCCAGGAGGACGACATGACCCTTCTTTACGAGGTCCTGAAAAGGGCCGACGGCTTTGCCCTTGGCTCACCCATCCGTGGGTTACCTGACTGCGCAAACCAAGCTCTTCCTGGACCGGCTTTGTGCTTTCTTCGGCCCCAATCTCGAATGTACCCTCCCCCGGGGGAAGAGAACCGTCCATGCTCCACCCAGAGCTTTCACTGCCCTTTACCCCACAGCCTGTGCGGGGTCTCTGAGCTTTTTGAGGATTCTTCACGCTCAAGGCCCGGATCACCGTCAACACACCGTAGAAGAGTACCCAAAAGGCAACGAGCACCTTCTGCCGAAACGCTACAAGGAATCCTCTAAGGCTTCAGCCAGCCCCTGTCGGGAATACTATACAGGAGCACCGTGCCATCCTCGGCACCGGAGGCCAGGAATTCCCCGCCGGGGGAGAAGCACACCGCTGTGACCGTTCCGGAATGATCGGAGAGACTCACCACTCCTTCCCCCTGAAGTGCCTGCAGCTGCGCCTGGCCATCCCGTGAGCCTGAGGCAAGGGCTGCTCCATCAGGAGAAAAGGCTATTGACGTCACCCAGTCACGGTGACTTTTAAGAACCCTGCGGGAACCTGCAACTCTGGTCTCCCAGAGCCACAGCGACCCGTCATCAAGTCCTACCGCAAAATGCTCCCCATCCGGTGCAAAGGCTACCGCCGTTACTCCGGCATCGTTAGAGAAGACAAACACCGGGTTCCCTTGCGTCCAGTCCCAGAGCACCGCTGTGTTATCGAGGCTGCCGGAAAGGAGAAACTTCCCATCGGGGGTAAAGTCCAGAGCTACCACCCAGTTACTGTGGCCTTCAAGGGTTCTTATGAGATTCCCCGTTGCCACTTCCCAGAGTCGCACCGTAGTATCGTCAGAACCCGAGGCCAGAAATGCTCCATCGGGGGCAAAGGTCACGGACCGCACCCAGTTTGTGTGTCCCCTGAGCACTCGAAGGAGCTCCCCCGTTGCCACGTTCCAGAGCTCCACGTTCTTCTCCGACCCCAGGGCAAGAAGCGCTCCATCGGGAGAAAGGGCCATGCAGTTCACGAAACCGGTCTGCGCCCGGATGGAACGTACCTCCCTGAAGGTAGGAACCTCAAAGAAGCGCACGCCGAGCACCACACCCACCGCAAGCTCGCCTTCTGAGGTAAAGCCAAGCCCCTTAACGCACCCCACATCGACCTGAGAGACCGGTGTTTTTGCGCTGGCCCCACCGGTTGCAGTCACGAAGAGCAGAAAAAGCAGTAGAACCGTGCCGCCCCTTCGGGACACCATATTCTCCCCTCCTCACGATGTGTTTGGCTCATTCTACCAGAAGCACACCAGAGTGTCACCCTGAATGCGTCGGAACCGTCACTCCCGGCGTGAAACAGGGCGCTGCAGCGGATTCGAACGACGCCCCACCACAGGGTTTTCCACCACGGTGAGGCCCTGGTTCTTTCTCCAGGGCAATGCTGTTCTCTGGGGGCTTGACTTTGCACCCAAAATACCGGCTCACCATTCCGTTCCTTGCCCCTACAAGGTCGTCGTTTCGTCCCCCCAAAGCAGTCTCACCTCTCAGGGGTCATCGTGAGCCTTGCTTTTTCGCCCTTTTCTTGGTCATTGCGATCCTGTCTTTTCGCCCTTTCCCCGGTCATTGCGAGCCTCGTTTGTTCGTCCGGCGAAGCAATCTCAGATTGCTTCGCTTCGCTCGCAACGGCGAAAAATGCCGCCGGACTGCTTCGCTTGCAACGAATCCTTGTTTGTTACTGCGAGGTTGTAGTTTCGCTTCCGAAGCAGTCTCGCTTTTTCGCCTTTTGGGCGGTCATTGCGAGCTCGTTTTTGCGTTTGCGAAGCAATCTGTCCGTTTCTTCTTCCCCCACCCCGTGGGAATACTGTGGGAATACGAGACTGCTTCGCTGCGCTCGCAGTGACCCCTTTTTGTGTCCCTGCGAGGTCGTCTTCTCGTTTCCGAAGCAGTCTCCTTTCCTACCCCGTGGAAATACGAGACTGCTTCGCTTCGCTCGCAGTGACAGGGAAAGGAGCTCACAGTGACAGAGAAAGGAGCTCGCAGTGGCAGGGAAAAGAACTCGTGGTGACGGGGAAAGGAGCTTGCGGTGACAAGGAAAAAAGGCGTATACTGGCAGAGAGAAGACCCGCGGTGACGGAAAAGAAATCCCTCGCAGTGGCCAACAAAGGGATTCTCGAGTGCCAGAAAAGGGGCTTGTGGTGACAGCAGATGGAGCTTGCGGTGACGGAGAAAGGCTTCAGGGAAAGAGCACAAGAGACCGCAAGGACCGGGAGAGAGCCCCAGTGGCAGAAAAAGTCCAGGGTCTTGAGAAAAGGCTTGCAAGGACAGGGAAAAGGAACTCTCCATAGCGACAGAAACCTGCCTCTCACAGGACAGAGGCTGGCCCATCGCGATGAAAAAATCGGTTCCTCTCGGGGAAGGAGCGTTTCCCGCAAAAGGCAGAGAAAAAGAATTCCGGAACGACAAAAGGAACGGTGCAATGGCACTACTTGGGTCACTCCGGAGGTCCTGCAGCTTCCTGCGAAAGGCGCAGAAAATGCCGGAGACGGCCAGGCCTTACGGCGGGGAAATCTTGTGGCGGAAAGTCTTCCGGTGGCAGAAGAGAATCCCTGGAGCACAGCGAGGAGAATCCCGGGGGAGTACTTCGAGGTTTCTGGAAGACGCAAGGAACCCTATAAGGACGCCGGGAAAGCCCACTCCTTTTGAAGGCTCCACCGGTCATTTCGAGGAAAGGGCCTGTCCTGGGCTCAAGTCCCCTGGAGAGGGAGGCACCTATAGGATACTGAGGCTGGGGATAACCCCTGCATCCCCATTCTTCTCTTGAAAGGGAAGGAGAAAGTCACGGGAAGAACATCCCGAAGTACCAGGAAAGCATCCGCTCACCGAAAAAGAGGCCGAGCAAAGCCCCCAGGGCTAAAAAAGGGCCGAAAGGCAGGGGGTCTTTGAGGGTTTTCCTGCGCAAAACCACAAGCACCACCCCCACAAGGCCCCCAGAAATGAAGGCCAGAAAGGCGGAAAGAACACCAAGCCGGAATCCCAAAAAAAGCCCAATGCTTCCAGCAAGCTTCACGTCCCCAAAGCCCATGCCTTTGGGGAAGAGGAGGTGGAGGAGAAAGAAAAACCCAAAAAGGGCAAGGAACCCGGAGAGGGAGGACGCGTAACTCCCTTCAAGGACCATCTTCAGCACCCCAAGCCCGAAAAGCGCAACAACCAGAGGGTCGGGGATGCGGAAGCTCCGAAGGTCAATGAAGGCGATGATGAGGAGGACAGCGAGAAAAGGAAGAAAGAGCAATACCATGGAATCCCTCCTGTGCTTTTAGGGACTTTCTTGAATATACCACGGATTGCCAGGGCCTTCCAGGGGAAGATTTTCCTCCGGCACCAACCCTGGGTAGCCAGCCCTCTGCGTACATCCAGGAAACCCTGAAGGCTCTGCCAGATACCTGACCTGAACCCCGCAGGGTGATGTCACAGTTTATGCCCAGAACCCATGGTGAAACTCACGGGGTGAGCTTTGGGAGCGGTAAACTTCTGAGGTTTGGAGGAGGGTGCTCACCTCCTGAGTCCAAAGACCCATGGTCAGTGGTACAGAAACGGTAAACACAAGAAAGAGATGGCAGGAACACGGGCCGCTCTCTGCGTGGAAAACCCGGGGCAAAACAGCCCCGGCGCTTTCAAGCGCCGGGGGAGAAATTACCACTTGAGAGGAGTAGGAGCGGGCGTCGCACTAAGATTCAAACCTGTAGCGTTGTTGATTGCTCCCAATGCAGTTGTACCCTCTCCAATCGCCCCTCCAGGACCAGCGGCAAAGACCTTGCCACCATACGGGTTGGGGTCCCAGATGGCGTAGGAGTCACCAGGGTTATTATCACCATCTCCATCGAGCGGGGCGTATTGGTAGAAACCTCCTCCTGGTGGCACCGGCGCCTTGGGGATGTAGGCCTGAAGCCAGTTCGTAGCATTGGCATTGGTAGGATACGTATCCCCCACCTCTGGATGCTCCGTCATGTAGAGCTCCATGGCGCTGGCCAGCTGGTGGAGGTTGGCCTTGGTGGCCGCCTGGGCCGCTGTGGTTCGGGCGGTGAGGTACCTCGGAATGGCGATGGAGAGGAGGAACCCTAAAATCGCCACCACCACGATGAGCTCAACCAGCGTGAATCCTTCCTCTTTTCTCCGCTTTCTTGCGTGCATCACGTTCACCTCCTCAGGAATTCGCCTTTTCCAGATAAATTATAATGCCAAAAATCCGTCTTCGTTTCCCTTTACATCCCCCCTCCCGCAGCGGCCATCCCCTGGGAGGCCATCTCGAAAATGGGCAGGAAGAACGCCAAAGCCACGAAGAAGACCCCGGCGCCGATCAGGAGGGTGAGGGTGGGTTCAATGGTTGCGGAAAGCCTCCCCACGAAGATGGCGATTTCCTTATCGTAGAGCTCGGTGACCTTGGAGAGGGTGAGCTCCAGGTTCCCCGACTCCTCCCCTACACTCACCATCTGGAGCACAAAGGGCGGGAAGAAGGGGTGCTCAGAGAGGCTCTGGGTGAGGTTTCTGCCCCGGCGGATGTCCTCGGCGACTTTTCCGAGAATCTCCTTGAGGTACGTATCCCCCACGGCGTTCCCCGTAATCTCCAGGGCCTGGACGACGGGCATGCCACTCCGGACAAGGGAGTTGAACACCCAGGCAAAGCGGGAGAGGATGAGCTTGCGGAAGAGCTGCCCGAAGAGGGGCAGGCGGTGCCGCCGCTCGTCCCAGAACCTCCGGCCCTTCGGGGAATTCACGTAGAGGAGAAAGAGGAGCACCCCGCCGAGAAGTCCCCCGTAGATGAGGTACCAGTTGGCGTTCACAAAACGGATGAGGGAGAGCATGATTTGCGTGGGCAAAGGTAGGGCGATGTTGAAGCCCTCAAAAAGAAGCAGAAACTGGGGGAAGACGAAGTACACGAGGAAGAAGGAGGCTGCAATCATGGCCACAACGAGAATAATGGGGTAGTACAGGGCCGACTGGATTTTGTCCCGCAGGTCTTTCTCCCACTCGAGGTAATCCGCAAGCCGTCCCAGAGTCCAGTCGAGGTTCCCTCCCGCCTCTCCGGACTGGACCATACCGAGGATCACCCGGTTGAAGACCCTGGGGTATTCGGCAAGGGCCCGGGAGAGGGAGAACCCCCGCTCCACAAGGCTTGCCACCCCAGCAATAACCTTAGAGAAATAGGGATTCTCCGTCTGGCGGGAAAGGCTCCCCAGAGCCGAAAGGAGCGGAACTCCAGCCTCAAGCATCACCGAAAGCCCCCGCACGAAGGCGGCCATCTCCTGGAGCTTCACTCGCTTCGTCTCGAAAAGGGAACGGGAAGGTTCCTTCTTCGTCGTTGCCCCCAAGGGCTTCTCCTCCTCAATGGAGGTCACGAAAAGCCCCCGCTCCTTGAGGTTCAAAACTGCCTCCCGGATCCCCGGAGCCTCCACTCTTCCCGAAAAGACGCCACCGTTTCTGTCTCGGGCCTTGTACACATAGGTCGGCATCAGAATCGATTCCTCCAGGTCGCGAATTCCTTCTGGTCGATGGCCCGGGAGTAGGCCTCCTCCCAGGTGACAAAACCCTTCTTGTAGAGCTCAAAGAGGGCCCGGTCCATGGTGACCATCCCCTCCCCAAATGAAGCCTGCATGATGGTATAGAGCTGGTGGCTTTTGCCTTCCCGGATGAGGTTGCGGATGGCGGTGTTCGCTATCATCACCTCCACCGCAGGAATCCTCCCTTTCCCATCAGCGCGGGGGAGGAGCTGCTGGGCGATGATGCCCTGGATGCATCCGGCAAGCTGCACCCGGACCTGGGTCTGTTGGTGTGGAGGGAAAACGTCGACGATCCGGTCGACGGTCTGGGGGGCGTTGTTGGTGTGGAGGGTGGCAAGAACGAGGTGTCCCGTTTCGGCCGCCTGGAGGGCAATGGCGATGGTCTCGAGGCTGCGCATCTCCCCAACGAGAATCACATCGGGGTCTTCCCGCAGGGCGTGGATGAGGGCGCTCTCAAAGGAGGGGGTGTCGGTCCCCACTTCCCGCTGGTTGATGATGCTTTTCTTGTGGGTGTGGAGGTACTCGATGGGGTCTTCAATAGTCACGATGTGGCAGGAACGGGTGGTGTTGATGTACTCAATCATGGAGGCTAAGGTCGTGGACTTGCCGCTTCCTGTGGGACCGGTCACAAGCACAAGCCCCCGGGGAAGAGAAGCAAGGCGCTCCAAGGCGTCTTTCGGGAGATGCAACTCGTCCATCGTGGGGATGCGGTAGCTCAGCGCCCGGATGGCAAGACCACAGGACCCCCGCTGGCGATAGACGTTCACCCGGAAGCGGCCAAGGTCCGGAATGCCCACCGAGAGATCAAGCTCGAGGTTCTGCAAGAACTCCGCCCACCGCTTTTCCCCTGCGAGCGTCCGGGCAAAGAGCTCCGTATCCTGGGGTTTTAAGGACGGACCCTCAAGGGGGACGAGGTATCCGTGAATGCGAAGGGTTGGGGGAATCCCCACGGTGAGATGGAGGTCCGAGGCATTCCGGTTCACCGTTTCCCGAAGAAGCTCAAAAATATCCCAGGCCATAGTTCCTCCCCTCATACAGGAATATCGGCAGAAGGTTCCGCAACTTTAGCCCCTGCTCCGTCCCTCACACCCTCGCCGTGACCCGGTACATCTCCTCAAGTGTCGTCACGCCCCGCAGGACTTTACGGATGGCGTTCTCCCGAAGTGTCCTCATCCCCTTTTCACAGGCTTTTTCGGTGATTTCTCTCTCTGTGGCATTCCGGAGCACCAGCGCCCGGAGGTCATCGTCCATGACGAGGACCTCGCTCACGGCAATCCGCCCCCGGTACCCCGTTTTGTTGCACTCCGGACACCCCTTCCCCCGGAAAAGGACAAGATGGTCCTCCTTCCCTCCGGTGAGCTCCCGGGCAATGGGCCCCCGAACCTCAAATGCCACCTTGCAACGCTCGCAGATTTTCCGCACCAGGCGCTGGGCCACAACCCCAACGAGGGCCGAGGCAATGAGGTAGGAGGGAATCCCCATCTCCTGGAGCCGCACCAGGGCCCCTGCAGCGGTGTTCGTGTGGAGGGTGGAGAAGACGAGGTGCCCGGTCAAAGCAGCGTGGATGGCGATTTCCGCCGTTTCGTAGTCCCGGATTTCCCCCACCATGATGACGTCGGGGTCCTGGCGCATGATGGCCCGGAGGGCGCTGGCGAAGGTGAGGCCGATTTTGGGCCGGACCTGGACCTGGTTGATACCCGGCAGGCGGTACTCCACCGGGTCCTCGATGGTGATGATGTTGAGGTCGGGTTTATTAATGAAGTTGAGGGCGGAATAGAGCGTCGTGGTTTTGCCGCTTCCTGTCGGGCCGGTGAGGAGAATCATCCCGTAGGGGTGCTGGATGAGGCGGTAGAACTTCTCGAGGTCCTCTTCCTCAAACCCCAGACGGTCAAGGTCAAGGAGAAGCGTGGATTTATCGAGAATCCGCATGACGATTTTCTCGCCGAAAATGGTGGGAAGGGACGAAACCCGGAAATCCACAGTCCGGTTGTCGACGGTTACCTGGAAGCGGCCATCCTGGGGGAGACGGCGCTCGGCGATGTTCATCCGGGAGAGAATCTTGATGCGGGAGACAAGCGCCGGATGCACCTGAATGGAGGTGGAGGTGATGTCGTGGAGAATGCCGTCAATCCGGAAGCGGATGCGCACCTGGTCCTCCTGGGGTTCGATGTGGATGTCGCTTGCCCCAGAGCGAATGGCCTGGAGAATGAGCATGTTGACCACCCGGATGATGGGGGCCTCTTCCCCCAGGGCCTTGAGCTGGTCAATTTTGAGCTCTTCCTCCTCTTCAGGAAGGACCAGGCCCTCTCTGGTTTCCGCCTCCCGGATGAGTTCCTCCACCGACTCCCCTATGCCATAGTAGGCGTTGAGGACCTTTTCGATGTCCTGGGGAGAGGCCATCACCGGTTTCACTTCTTTTTTCGTCATGAGCCGCACCCGGTCAATGGCCACAACGTCAACGGGGTTAGCCATGGCGAGAATCAGGGTGTTCTTCTCCTCCCCGATGGGGACAAGCTGGTACTGGCGGCAGAATTTCTCAGGAAGGAGGGTCACCACCCGGGGGTCGATGACGTAGCTATCGAGGTCCACGTAGGGGACGCCCAGTTGTTCTGCCAGGGCCCCGTACACTTCCTTGCTCTCCACAAGGCCCATCTTCTGGAGGATTTCCCCAAGTTTCTCTCCGGTTTTTTTCTGCTCTTCAAGCGCGCTCTCAAGCTGCTCCGGGGTAATCCTGTACTTTGCCAAGAGAATCTCTCCAAGTCTTCTGGGGCGAAAGGCGCGGTCCTCCATACTCACCCCCCAGAAAGCGCCTCCTCCATGACCGAGAGGGGAGCCGGAACCCCCGTGAAGAGGAAGAAACTCCGGGCTCCCTGGTGGAGGAGCATGCGCTTGCCGTCAAAGCCTTTGAGGCCCCGCTTTCTTGCCTCCTGCACAAGAGGCGTCCCCTCCCTGTGGTACACCACGTCACAGACCACCTCAAGAGATGGGAGAAACTCCCAGGGAACCGGAGGCATCTCTCCGGAAAGCCCAAGAGCGGTCGCATGTATTATACCACTCACAGACCGCAATCTCGGGACAGCATCCTCGCAAAGACTCCGGTCCCCCATCCACTCAAGGACTTCACAGGAAAGCCCAAGGGTTTTCTTTCCCCAGCAGGCCAAAGCTTCGGCCCGGCTTTTCGTACGGTTGGTGATAAGGACTTTTCCGACACCTTTCCTGGCAAGGACGAAAAGGACGGAACGGGCCGTTCCCCCTGCCCCGAAAAGCAGAAAGGTCTTTCCCTGAACCTCAACGTTTTCTTCTTCGAGGCTCTTTGCAAAACCGTAGACGTCGGTGTTGTAGCCCAGGAATTTCCCGTCCCGCGCCACCACAGTGTTCACCGAGTGGAGAAGCTTCGCCTCCCCCTCAAGGGCATCAAGGAGGGGACAGATGGCCTCCTTGTGGGGAACGGTGACGTTGAAGCCCAAAACCCCGAGAACCCGGAAGGCCCGGACGGCCTCCTCAAGCCGGTCTTCCGGGATATCAAAGGCAAGGTACACGAAAGGAAGGCGAAGATATTGCAGCGCGGCATTCTGGAACACAGGGGACAGGGAATGGGCCACAGGATGTCCGATGAGGGCAAGGAGCTTCGTCGAGGCGCTAATCATGGGGGGTGAACCTCCGGAGAATCCACCGCTCGACGACTCTTCCAAGGCGCGTCGTAACAAACTCATGCCGGGAAATCGGCCGAACGAGGATAGTGTAGAGCCCCAGGCGGTTTCCCCCGAAAACATCTGTAAATACCTGGTCCCCGATGACAGCGACTTCGCTCCGGGAAAGGCCGAGTTCCTGCAGTGCCGCCCGGAAGGCTCCCCGGCGGGGTTTCTGAGCTTTTGAAATCCCAGGAATGGCAAGGAGTCTCGAGAAATAGGCCACCCGCTTTTCAAGGGCATTGGACACGATGCAGATGGCAAACCCCTGGGATTTCGCCCTTTCCACCCACTGGAAGACGCGCTCCTCAAGGTCATAGGCATTCCAGGCCACGAGAGTATTGTCGAGGTCCACGATGAGCCCGCGAATACCCAGGCCCTTGAGTTTCTCAAGGTCAATTTCCCAGAGGTCGTTCACGAAGAGCCTGGGGAAAAACCACCGCCAGAGACTCCTCACGGGGCACCTCGTTTATTCTTCAGGTGTTCCTCATACGTCCGGGCAAAGGCGTGTTTTCCGTCCTCCTGGAGGACAAAGTAGAGGTAGTCCGTCTGCGCCGGTTCAAGGACCGCCCGGATAGCATCAAGACCAGGGTTGCAGATGGCATGGGGCGGAAGCCCCTCATGGAGGTAGGTGTTGAAGGGCGATGGGAAGACGAGGTCCCTTTCCCGAAGCGATGTGACACTCACGCCCTTTTCCTTTTTGAGGGCGTACACCACCGTTGCGCAGGACTGCAGGCGCATGTTCTTCTGCAGACGGTTCAGGAAGACCGAGGCCACAAGGGGCTTTTCCTCCCGGAGACGCGCCTCCTTCTCCACAATGGAAGCAAGGACAATGCGCTCATGGAGCAAGGCCTCCTTCCCGGAAAAAAGGGGAAGAACGAGCTCCTCAAAACGGTCAAGCTGCAGGGCGATGACCTCAGAAGGAGGTGTGGGAACCTGGAGGAAGTAGGTGTCGGGGAAGAGGAAACCCTCAAGGCTCTTTGCCCCAAAAAGCCAGGGTCGGGCGAAATGCTCAGGATGTGCCACAAAAGCAAGGTACTCCTCTTTCCTGCACACCCCGAAGTGCTCGAGGACCTCGGCCATCTGCTCTGCGGTGAAGCCCTCAGGAAAGGTCACCCGGACCCGCGGCGGACCCTGGGAGAGGAGACGCACAATCGAAGCCACCGGCATACCCGGCCACAGGCGGTACTGCCCGGCGATGGGAGTGGTCTTTCGGGAAAGCAGGGCGAAGACCAGAAAACGAAAGGACGAGGTGATGCCCTCCTTTTCAAGAAGATGAGCGACACCAGAAAGCGACATACCCTTCGGGATGACAACGTCCTTTGGTACCCCAAGGGAGTGGTCGAAGAAAAAGGCAAAATCCACGAACACCCACCCAAGGAGTACCAAAGCCACAAGCATAACAACCCAGGACTTCATACCCTCTCCCTCGCAAGGTACGTCTCGAGGATGAGGCAGGCGGCAATCTTATCAACGAGGCGTTTCCTCTTTGCCCGGCTCGTATCAAGGTCGAGGAGGCATCGTTCGGCTTCTTTCGTAGAGAAACGCTCATCAACAAGAACCACTTCCCCAGGGAAGTACCGCCGGAGCTCTGCGGCAAACTCCTCTAAAGCTCCAGCCTCTTTCCCCTTTGTGCCGTCGGTGCGGATGGGAAGACCAAGGACGATGGTGTCGATACGGCATTCCCGGGCAAGGGCAAGGATACGGGCAACGTCGTCTTTCCCCTTTCGGGGGAGAATCTGATAGGGGAAGGCGAGTCCTGTCCCCCAGTTCATGGCAATGCCAATGCGCTTTTCCCCCACATCAAGGGCCATGACTCGTTTCATGGGCTTTCAGGAACTCTTCAAGATACTTCAGAAACTCGCCCCAGCGGGATTTCGGAATTCCCCCAAACTGGGCGAAGTGGGGTTTTCCTCCTCCACCTCCTCCAATAGTCCGGGAGACTTCCCGCAGAAACGCTCCGAGATTCGTTCCTCCCCCAAGCCCCACTCCAGCGATGATACCCCTCACCTTCTCCCCCTCGGCCGTCCCCAGGGCGATGGCACCCCGGGAGAGTGCACCGCGCAGGACATCGGCAACCTCCCGCAAAAGCTCAAGGTCCAGACCATCCTCAAAAAGGTAGGCAAAGACCAGTGATCCCTGGGGCATCTCCTCAAGCCTTTCCTGGAGCTCCCGGAGGATACGCTCTTTCCTTTCCCGGGCAAGGAGTTTCCGGAGATTCCTGTTCTCTTCGAGGAGTTCCTCAAGCGTCCTCAGAAGGTGAGCTTCCTCGACATTAAGGAGCTCCCGCACCCCCTGCAGGACCTTCCGGGAAGCACGGAGCACCTCAAGCGCTCTCCACCCCGCGACAGCCTCAATTCGCCGGATACCAGCACCAATACTTGACTCTGAGAGAATCACAAACGCCAGAGCTTCACTCGTTCTTCTGAGGTGCGTCCCTCCGCAGAGCTCCGCCGTGTAGTCCCCCACCCGGACAATCCGTACCGGAAACTCGTATTTCTCCCCAAAGAGGGCTACCACGCCGTGTTTCTGGGCTTCCTCAAGGGAACTGAAACTCACGTACACCGGGAGGTCCTCGGCGATTTTCTCATTGACCCTTCTCTCCACTGCTTCAAGCTCCTCGTCACTCAGAGGAGCAAAATGGGTGAAGTCGAAGCGAAGGCTCTCCTCCCCCACAAAGGACCCCGCCTGCTTCACCTGCTCCCCAAGAACCTCCCGCAGAGCCCGGTGGAGAAGGTGCGTGACCGTGTGATGGGTTTCAAGACCCCGACGACGTTTCTTGTTGACGAGTGCCTTCCCCCGTTCCCCTGCCCTGAGCTTCCCCTCCCGGACGATCCCCCGGTGCACGGAAAGGGTTGCCGAGGGACCACTAACCTGGAGGACCTCCACCGTTCCCGAGGGTGTCACAAACCACCCAGTATCCCACTCCTGCCCGCCCTTCTCTGCATAGAAAGGCGTAACATCGAGCACAAAGAGCACCTCTTCGCCCTGGGAAGCCTCAGGGATGAGCTCATTGCCATCAGAGAGGGCAAGGAGCACGCTCTCTGCAGAAAGACGGTCATACCCTACGAAGGTAGAGCAAAAGCCGGAAAAGAGCTCTTCTTCCTTTTTCTGCCCCTTGAGGCCAGAGAGTTTTTCCTCCTGGGCTTTCCGGGCACGGGCTCTCTGACGCTCCATCTCTTCCTCAAACTCTTCCTGAGAGAAGGAAAACCCCTCTTCTCTCAGCACCTCCTGGGTAAAGTCAAGGGGCAGGCCATAGGTATCGTAGAGCTTGAAGATTTCCCTGCCCGGGATCGTTCTTGTGTTCTTTGTCCTGGCTTCTTCAAGGAGTTCTTCAAGGCGGGCAAATCCAAGGGCAAGGGTATCCTCAAAGCGCTTCTCTTCCTGGAATACGACCTGGGCAATGGTCGTTTCATTTCTCCGGAGCTCCGGATACACATCGCCCATGAGCTCCACAACCCGAAAGGCAAGTTCATACAGGAAAGGCTTCGCAAGTCCAAGCTTTTTCCCAAAACGGTGGGCTCGACGGATGAGCCGCCGCAGAACGTATCCCCGCCCCTCATTGGCCGGGTACACCCCATCGGCAATGAGGAAGGCCACCGCGCGGGAGTGGTCGGCAACGAGGCGGAAGGCAGGTTTTTCCTTCTCATAAGGAACTCCACTCAATCCCTCAAGCGACCGGATAAGGGGAAGGAAAAGGTCTGTCTCGAAGTTGGATTCCACATTTTGCACCACAGCACTTATGCGTTCAAGACCCATGCCGGTATCGATGTTCTTGCTCGGGAGCTCCCGTAAAGTCCCGTCGGACTGGCGGTCGAACTCCATGAAGACGAGATTCCAGACCTCGAGGAACCGGTCGCAGTCGCACCCCGGGCGGCAATCTTCCCTCCCGCAACCTCGCTCTTTTCCGGTGTCGTAGTAAATCTCCGAACAGTACCCGCAGGGCCCCACCGGTCCCGAAGCCCAGAAGTTATCCTCGTCTCCGAGATAAACGATTTTCTCTTCCGGAAGCCCAACAACATCCCTCCAGATGCGAAAGGCCTCCTCATCCTTTTCGTGCACCGAAACCGAAAGGCGCTCTACCGGAAGGCGGAGTTCCTCCGTGAGGAACTCCCAGGCCCACTGACAGGCCTCTTTCTTGAAGTAGTCGCCAAAGGAAAAGTTCCCGAGCATCTCGAAGAAGGTGTGGTGCCTCGGAGTGTAGCCGACCTTCTCAAGGTCGCTCACCCGGACACACTTCTGGACCGTGCACACCCGCCGGAAGCTCGGCTTCACCTGGCCGAGGAAGATGGGCTTAAAAGGCACCATGCCGGCGATGGTGAGAAGGAGTGTCGGGTCTTGAGGGACAAGCGAAGCACTGGGCAGAACTTCATGACCCCGGTTCCTGAAAAAGGCGAGGAAGAGATTCCGGATGTCCCTGCTTGAGTACACGGTCATCGCTCCTTTACGACGTCCACAACGTGAAAGGTTCGCAACCGCCTGTTGGTTGAGGGGAGGAAAACACACTCTACGGGGAAGGCGAATTCCGGCTGTATCCTCCCCCGTACAAGCCAGAATCGGGAGAGCTCGTTGTGGTAAATGCCGGGATTGGCCCGGACCACAAGCCGCAGGGGTCCATCCACAAGGACCACCCGGGAAAGGGAAGGAAGGGCCGAAAGGCCCTCAAGAATCCTGGTCTTCAGAGGCTCTCCAGGCAGAGGAGACACATTCACCAGGGCGATGTTCTCCCGCAAGGGGCCCACGACGGCGACGTTGGCAAGATCTCTCGCATACCCTGCCTCATCGAGCACCCCAAGAAGGCGTTCGTTGGCCTCCACCACCGCCTGACCATGAAAGGAGGGAGAGGCCAGGGGTTTCAAGAGGTGTTTGAGGAAACAGCCTTCCCGGACGGCGTGTTCTCCGATCCGGCGGATGGGGATACCAAGGAACGCCGCTAAAGCGGCAATCGCTTCCTTCCCCAGGTCAAAAAGCGGCGAAAAAGTCCCCCTGAGGAACTTCACCCCCCGGTTACCCCAGCTGTCGCTTTTGTTGGCCCCACCAAGAATGAGCGTACCCTCCCCGAAGTACTCCCGAATGCGGGCGAGTTTCGCCCTTTTTGTGCAGAGGTTACAGGAGGGACCACCCTTTGCCACCTCTTCAAGCACACTCTGGCCGGGGAGCATGATGTGCTCCACCCCGAAGTGCTCCACGAGGAAGCGAATGTTTTCACGGGCCTTCCGGGGAAGATACAGCCCCCAATCAACGGTGCAGGAAACGACGTTCCTCCGCCCCAGAGCCTCGCAGGCCAAAAAAAGCGTAACGGTGCTGTCCATCCCTCCCGAAAAGGCCACAACGGTTTGTCGAAAGCAAGAAGCCACTTCCCGGATCTCTTCGATGATGGCGCGGGCAAGGGCAGACAGAGCCGGTTTTTCCAACGGGACGTTCATTTTTTCAGGTTGTTCAGAATGGTCGCCAGTTTCTCCCCAATGACGTCCCCAAGGGTGATTTTTCCTTCTTGAGTCTGTTCTTTGCGGGCTTTCTCCTCTTCTTCCCGCAGCGCCTGCTTGATGCTTAAGCCAATCTTCCGCTCGGCATCGTCGAGCTTGATGACCTTGACCTTGACGACATCACCCTCTTTGAGAACCTCCTGGGGAGAACTGATACGCTCTTCAGCGATTTCCGAGATGTGCACGAGACCATCCCAGCCCTCCTCAAGCTCCACGAAGGCACCAAAATCCACCAGTCGGACAACCTTCCCCTCGTGGACGCTCCCCAGAGGATACCGGGTTTTGATGATTTCCCAGGGATCCGGGAGGAGTGCCTTGCGGCTCACCACAATGCGCTGCTCTTCCGGTTTGAACTCGATAATCTTCAGCGAAACCGTCTGCCCTTTCTTGAAGACCTGACTGGGGTGCTTCACCGGTTCCCAGGCAATTTCAGAAAGGGGAAGCAGGGCTTCAATCTCAGGGGCAAGCTCCACAAAGGCACCGAAGTTCATGAGGCGCTGAATCTTCCCCTCGACGATGTCCCCAACCTGCCACCTCGTCTGCGCCTCTTCCCAGGGATTAGGACGGAGTGCCCGCAGGCTCAGGGTGAGTTGCCGGCTTTCCCGGTCAATGGCGAGAACCTTGGCTTCCACAAGCTGGTTCCGCCGCACCACGTCGTTCACCCGGGTAACCCGCTTCCAGGAGAGCTCCTCAAGGGGGATACGACCCTCAACACCCTCCTCCACCTCAACCAGCGCTCCCCTGGTGCTCACCTTGTTCACCCGGACACGGACGGTGCTTCCCACAGGATACTTCTCCTCGATGTTCTCCCAGGGGTCAGGGAAAATCTGCTTGAGACCGAGGGAAATGCGACGCCGCTCAGGGTCAATTTCGAGAACCTTGGCCTCCACAATATCGCCGACCTTCACCACTTCCCGGGGATGCTTCACATACCCCCAGGAGAGGTCTGAAATGTGGATGAGCCCCTCCACGCCTTCCTCAATCTCCACAAACACCCCGAACTCCTTCAGGGAGACAACCCTCCCCTTGACGACGTCGCCAACCTTCACTTCCTGGACGAAGCGCTCCCACGGATCAGGGGTGAGGCGTTTCAGGCTGAGGCTGATTTCCTCTTTCTCCGGATCCCAGGCAATGACCTTGACCTCGATTTCGTCACCCTTTTTGAAGAGGTCCTCGAGTTTGCCGACTTTGCCCCAGGAGACCTCGGAGATATGTAAAAGCCCGTCAATGCCTCCGAGGTCCACAAAGACACCGAAATTGGTGATGTTCTTCACAACGCCCTTTCGAACCTGACCGACTTCAAGTGAGGCGATAGTCTCCTGGCGGCGACGGGCGAGTTCCTCTTCAATCACCGCCCGGCGAGAGACAATGACGTTACGGGTCTTGCGGTCGGCCTCGATGACCTTCACCTGAATCGACTGGTCGATGAGCTCGTCGAGATTCCGGGGAACGACGTCAACACAGGAAGCGGGAAGGAAAGCGTTCACCCCAACATCCACAATGAGCCCACCCTTGACCTTTCGCTTGACCTTCGCCGTGAGGACCTTCCCCTGGTCCTTGCTCTCCTCTATGTCAATCCAGGCACCCTGGTAACGGGCCTGCTCCCGTGAAAGCCATACATACCCCTGATCGTCGATGCGGGTCACCATGACCCAGATTTCCTCTCCCTCTTTGAGATCGTGCTCCACCTCACCTTCTCTCCCCTGAGCCCGTTCCCGAAGAGGGAGAATGCCCTCGGCTTTATAATTGATGTTCACAAAGTAGCCTTCGTCGCCCTTTTTAATGACCTTTCCCTTGATGAGGTCTCCGGGTCGCACCATGCGGATTTGTTCGAGGTTTTCGTGGAGCAGCTCCATTGCTTTCTCGTTTTCCACACCCAACACACTCCTTCCTCACAGTGTGACCCCGCTTTTGCCGTGTGTCAACCGCTTTGATCCTCGTCCTCCAAAAGGTGGGTGCCCTCCCGGAAGAACCACAGCTCTTCCGGAGTCCAGGCTCCCTGGACAAGGGTGTTGGGTCAAAGCCTCATTTGACATCACGCGCAAAGCAGGGTCACAAACCGACTTCTGCCAAGATAATAGCACAAGCCCTCGCCTTTTGCAATGACGCTCACAAAGCCTGGAAAACTGGGGTCGAACGCCCCGACTACCGCTTTTCCTCCTTGAGGGCAATGCCAAGGATATCGAGCTGCTCCTTCTCCACCGGAGACGGAGCACCGGTGAGCAGGCACAAACCCTTTTGCGTTTTGGGAAAGGCGATGACTTCCCGGATGGAACCTTCACCGCAAAGGAGCATCACCAGCCGGTCGAAACCCAAAGCGATGCCCCCATGGGGAGGACAGCCAAACTGCAGCGCCTCCACAAAGAAACCGAATTTCTCCCGGATTTCCCGCTCCGTCAGGCTGAGGCGGGAGAAGATTTTCTCCTGAAGGTCCCTCCGGTGAATCCGGATACTGCCCCCACCAATCTCGTACCCGTTAAGGACGAGGTCATAAGCCTTTGCCCGAACACGCTCCGGATGCTCGTCAAGAAGGGGAATATCCTCATCAAAGGGAGCCGTGAAGGGGTGGTGAACTGAAACCCAGCGCTTCTCCTCCTCGCTCCACTCAAGAAGGGGAAAGTCCACAACCCACACAAAGGCGAAACGCTCTTTCTCGGGCATCTCTTTCCCAAGTTGCACCCGAAGATTCCCCAGAAACTCCTGGAGAGCCTCTTCCTCCCCCCAGGACACAAGGAGCACCGAACCCTCACCAAAGGGGTATCTCGCCACAAGGCGCTGGAAGAGCGTTTCGGGAACCTTCCCTTTGAGGGGAGAGGAGAAGTCCTCCTGGGCCCTTCGAACCCAAGAAAGGGCAAGGTGCCTTTCTTTTGCCTCCGCTGCAAAGAGGTCGAGCTTTTTCCGGGAGAGGGAATGGTCCTGGGGCACGAAAAGTCCCCGGAAGACAATGCGACCTTTTTCCCCGGGGGAGAGCACGCCCTCTCCTTCCTCAAGGAAAAGCGGTGTGAGGTCGTCGATAGTGAGAGAGAAACGAAGGTCCGGCTTGTCCGTGCCGTACTTTCTCAGGGCTTCCTCATACGTCAGGCGCGGGAAGGGAATCTCCAGGGTCACCTCAAGCACCTCGGCAAAAACGTGCTGCATGAGTTCTTCCACAAGCCGCAGCACATCCTCCCGGTCCACAAAGGACATCTCGATGTCCACCTGGGTGAACTCGGGTTGCCGGTCGGCCCGGAGGTCCTCGTCGCGGAAACACCGGACAATCTGGAAGTACCGGTCAAAGCCAGCCACCATGAGGAGTTGCTTGAAGAGCTGGGGCGACTGGGGCAGGGCGTAGAAGGAGCCGGGATTCAAGCGGCTGGGCACAAGGAAATCCCGGGCACCCTCAGGTGTGCTCTTCGTGAGGAAAGGAGTTTCGACCTCAACAAAACCACGCTCGGTAAGGAACCGGCGGATGCTCTGCGCCGCTTTATGGCGCAGCATGAGGTTTTCCTGCATTTTGGACCGCCGAAGATCCAGGTATCTGTACCGGAGACGGAGGGATTCGTCAACTTCCTTTCTCCCCTCAATCTCAAAGGGTGGGAGCTCGGAAGGCGAGAGCACCGCAAACGTCAGCGCATGGACCTCAATGTCTCCGGTAGCCAGACGGGGATTGGTGAGACCCTCAGGCCGCTCCCTGACAACACCCCTCACCTGCACCACGTATTCAGGACGGACAGACACGGCAACCTCATAGGCTTTTTTGTTCTCCGAACTCACCACGACCTGGGTGATGCCGAAGCGATCCCGGAGATCCAGGAAAATGATGCCCCCATGGTCCCGAATCCGGTGCACCCAGCCTGCAAGGGTAACTTCCTTCCCTACATCGGTTTTGCGAAGCTCACCACAGGTATGGGTCCTCAGCATGCCTTCCGCTCCTTTCGCAGTCGCCCAAGGAGTTCTTCTCGGGAAAGGAGCATCTGCTCCCCCGAAACAAGGTCTTTGAGGGAAAAGCCTTCGTTTTTCCGTTCCTCTTCCCCGGCAATGACCACAAAGCGCACGCCCATTTTCTGCGCCCGTTTCAGGTGGTACCTGAGGCTTTTGCTGGCAAAGTCAAGACAGAAGGGGATACCCGCTTCATGGAGAACCTGGCTTAGCGCGAGGAGGTCTTTCTCTCCCTCTTCATCCTGAGGGGCGAGGTACACTCGAAAGGTATCCTTCCGGGGAAAACCGCTCCGTTCAAGGAGGAGGACAATGCGCTCCATGCCTGCCGCAAATCCGACCCCCGGAACCTCAGGACCTCCAAGAACCCGTGCCAGGCCATCGTACCTCCCTCCACCGCCAATGGCATCCTGAGCCCCTAAGGCGCGGACCTTAACCTCAAACACCGTACGGGTGTAGTAATCAAGGCCCCGGACCAGACGGGGGTTGACCACAAAGGGGATACCAAGGCGCTTGAGGAGGGAAAAGAGTCGCTCTTCATGCCTGCGGCACTCAGCGCAGAGGAAGTCCTGAATGTTCGGAAAAGATGCCTCGCGGAACACCATCTGGCACGTCTCGTTCTTGCAATCAAGTACTCGGAGCGGATTTTCCACAAGACGCCTTTTGCAGTTCTCACAGAGTACGTCCTTGCGGCTCTCCAGGTACTCCCGAAGCCGCTGCACGTAGTGGGGCTTGCAGAGGGGACAGCCGATGCTGTTGAGCTCAAGAGAAAGGTCAGAAAGACCGAGTTCCCGGTAAATCGTCCAGGCAAGGAGGATGATTTCGGCATCACAGGCCGGGTCCTGGAACCCTAAAGCTTCAAAACCGAACTGATGGAACTGGCGCATGCGCCCTGCCTGGGGACGCTCATACCGGAACATGGGGCCGAGGTAGTACCACCGGACGCGGGGATCCCGGACGAAGAACCCGTGTTCAAGGTATGCCCGCACTACAGGAGCCGTCCCTTCTGGCCGAAGGGTGATGCTCCTTCCCCCTTTATCGGTGAAGGTGTACATCTCCTTCTGCACGATGTCGGTTTCCTCTCCCACCCCACGGGTGAAGAGTTCCGTGTGCTCGAAAACAGGGGTTCGGATTTCCTCGTATCCGAAAAGATGGGCATTCCGGCGCACAACTTCCTCAAGGTGCTGCCAGAGTACCACCTCTTCGCCGAGAATATCCCGTGTTCCCCGAGGCGCCTTTATCTCCATACACCCATCCCTTCCCTACCGGATCTCAAGGTTCTCCACTACAGAAAGCCCACGCAGAGCTGAGGCAATCTCCACCACGCCGGTGCCTCTGGGAGCATGGGTGAAGAGCAAACAGAGCACCCTCCCCTCACCCTCTCTCTGAACCCTGGCAGCAGCGATGTTCACGCCAAGTTCGCCAAGGAGTGTTCCCACCTTCCCTAAGGCCCCGGGCTCGTCGCGGAGCACAAGCTCGATAGAGAGGCCGCCCTTGGTTTTGAGGAAGTGCCCTTCAAAGTACTCAAGAAGCCAGAGGACAAGAAGGATGAACCCCACCCCGGCAAACCCCAGGGTGAACATCCCCACTCCCATGGCGATACCCACCCCACAGGTGGCCCAGAGACTTGCCGCCGTGGTGAGTCCGGCAATGGTCGAACCATACCGGAAGATGGTGCCCGCTCCCAGAAACCCGATGCCGCTCACAATCTGGGCCGTGATGCGGGCAGGATCAGAACCAATCCTCCCGAAAAAGAAGACAGAAACCAGGGTCATCAGAGCAGAACCAAGACACACGAGAATGTGGGTCCTGAGACCTGCGGGCTTCTCTGCCCGTTCCCTTTGCCAGCCAATGATGCCTCCCGCCACAAAGGCAGCAAAAAGGCGCAAGAGAATGGTTACCGTGTCACCCATGGACACCTCAGACACTGAGAAACTCAACCTCTCCCTCGCCGTGTTCTTCAAGGAACCGCTCAAGGTCCCGCATGGAAGGCAGAGCACTTTGCGCGCCAACCCTGGTGCAGGCAATGGCTCCAGCGGTGTTGGCCAGTTTCAGGGCACTCACCCAGTCCTTCCTCTGAGCGATGCCCACCAAAAGCCCGGCATTGAAGGCATCGCCTGCAGCGGTGGTGTCCTCAACCTGGACTTTCCGGGAAGGGAGGTACACACATGTCGTATCGTCCACGCTGGCGATGGCCCCCTGGTCCCCCAGGGTGATCACTGTGCGGGCCCGGGTACGCCGGCGAAGGACCCGGAGTGCCCGCACCGCATCCTCGAGGGTCGTAATGGTGACACCGCTGAGAACTTCCGCTTCGTACTTGTTTGGAGTCATTATATCACTGGCCGTCAAGATTTCGATGGGGAACTCCTGAGCCGGAGCAGGGTTCAGGACCACGATCATGCCGAACCGGTGGGCAACCTCAATGGCCCGCCGAACCACTTCGTGGGGGACCTCAAGCTGCAAAAGCAGGAAGTCGCAGGATTTGAAGAGCTCCAGAGCGTTCTCCACATCCTGCACCGAGAGCTTCATGTTCGCTCCCGGGGCAACGAGAATCCGGTTCTCCCCTCGCTCGTCGATGAAGATGAAAGCCAGCCCCGTGTGGGTGAGCGGTTGCTTGGTCACAAAGGCGTAATCCACGTTCTCCTGCTCGAGATTGAGAAGGAGGCGAGCACCGAAATCGTCATCCCCCACTTTGCCAATCATGCTCACCAGTGCTCCCAGGCGGGCACAGGCAATGGCCTGGTTGTTCCCCTTGCCTCCTGGGAACATGGAGAACTCTCGAACGAAGAGATTCTCCCCCACCTCAGGCATGCGTTCAATCCTGAGCACCATGTCCATATTGAGGCTGCCAATGACGAGGACTTTTGCTCTCTCCACAGGCCCCACTCCCTTTCCTTTCATTCTACTACAAGGCGTTCCGGTATTGTACCACAGCCGTCCTTTTCAAGACCCCTCCTCTCCGGTACAATGGAGAAAAGAACGCAGGAGGGTGTTGTCCATGATCCGGGTGACCACAGCGCTTCTCAGTGTTTCCGACAAAACAGGCCTTGGGGAACTCGCACAGCGCCTCAGTGCCCTGGGGGTGCGCCTTTTCGCCACCGGGGGAACAGCGAGATTCTTGAAGGAACTCCACCTCGAGGTCCTTGAGGTTTCGGAGATCACGGGCTTTCCGGAAATCCTCGGAGGGCGGGTGAAGACGCTCCATCCCCGGATTGAGGGGGGAATCCTTGCGCGGCGGAACCTTCCTGAGGATATGGAAGACCTGAAACGCCACGGTATCGACCCCATTGATCTAGTCGTCTGTAACCTCTACCCCTTCGAAAAAAAGGTGAAGGAAGGAGAGCAAAACCTCGAGGCCCTCGTTGAGGAAATCGACATTGGTGGCGTGACGCTCCTTCGAGCAGCGGCGAAAAACTGGCAACACGTCGTCTGCGTCTTTTCTCCCTCCCAGTACCCGGAGCTCCTTGCGGAACTCGAAAAGCACAACGGGTATTTCCCCGAAGAGAAATCCCTCCAGTGGGCCATTGAAGCCTTTGCGCGAACCTCGCAGTACGACAGCACCATTGCCACTTACCTCAGCAGAGTGAGTACCCGAAGCGAAGACCCCTTCCCTTCGTACCTTGCCATCCACCTCAGGAAATCCTCATCCCTCCGGTACGGTGAAAATCCCCACCAGAAAGGAGCGCTCTACGAGGACCTCTCTCTTGACCCGGAGGGATTCTGGAGGCACCTTGAGGTTCTTGCCGAAGGCAAAGAACTCTCCTTTAACAACATCTACGACGTTCAGGCAGCCTACAGCCTCGCCCGGGAATTCCAGGAACCCGCCGTGGTCATCGTGAAGCACAACAACCCCTGCGGCGTTGCCGTACACGAGGATCTTGCCGAGGCAGCCCGCTTTGCCCTTGAAGCCGACTCCGTCTCGGCCTTTGGCGGGATTGTGGCCATGAACCGGACGGTCACAAAAGCAAGCGTTGAGGTCTTTGGCAACCTCTTCCTTGAGGTCTTCATTGCCCCTGCTTACGAGGAGGAAGCCCTGGAACTCTTGCGGCGGCGGAAGAACCTCCGTATCCTCGCTGCACCCCTTCTCCCTCCAGCTCTCTGGGACCTTAAGAAAATCGACGGAGGATTCCTCCTCCAGGAGAACGACACCGTAACGGCCAGCCGGGAGAACCTCCGGGTGGTCACCGAGGTGAAACCGAAGGAAGACGACCTCGAGGACCTGCTCTTCGCCTTCACCGTGGCCAAATACGTCAAGTCCAACGCCATAGTCCTGGCGAAAGACCGAAAGACTGTAGGGATTGGTGCAGGGCAAATGAGCCGGATCGATGCCCTTCGCATAGCCATTGCTAAAGCCCAGGGAAGAGCACAGGGAGCCGTCTTAGCTTCTGATGCCTTCTTCCCCTTCTCCGACGTTGTGGAGGAAGCCGGAAAGCACGGTATCCGTGCCATCATCCAGCCCGGGGGCTCCATCCGGGATGAGGAGTCCATCACAGCCTGCAACCGCCTGGGCATCCCTATGGTCTTCACCGGAGTGCGGCACTTCCGGCACTGAGAGGGAACATGCGGAGAGAGCAAGATTTCCTGGGGGAAAAGGAAATCCCGGAAGATCGGTACTTCGGCATTCATGCTCTGCGGGCAAGGGAGAATTTTCCCCTTTCGCTTCCTGTGCCCCGGTCGCTCATCCGAGCGTTTTTCGCCGTGAAGTGGGCCTGCGCCAGGGCAAATTTCGAGGTCGGGCTTTTAGAAGAACCCGCGGCGTCGGCCATTCTCAAGGCCTGCGAGGAGGGCATGGCAGGACGGTGGGACGAGGAAATCATCGTTCCCATTTTCCAGGGCGGAGCGGGAACCTCCCTGAACATGAACGTGAACGAGGTCATCGCCAACCGCGCCCTGGAGATTCTCGGATACGAAAAGGGGCGTTACGATGTTGTGAATCCCTTCGATACCGTGAATCTCAGCCAGTCCACCAACGACGTCTTCCCCACGGCTTTGCGGGTTGCCGCTCTGTGGGAGATGGAGGAACTGGAAAAGGCTATCGTGGCCCTTCAGGATGCTCTCCAAAAGAAGGAGAGGGAATTTGCGGGAATCCTCAAGGTCGGCCGCACCGAGCTCCAGGACGCCGTTCCCGTGACCCTGGGGATGGAGTTTGGTGCCTGGGCAGAGGCTATCGGCAGGGACCGCTGGCGCCTGTGGAAGGTGAAGGAGCGCCTGAAAGAGGTGAATCTTGGGGGGACAGCCGTAGGGACCGGACTCAACGCTCACCCTCGTTACATCGCCCGTGCCATCACCTACCTCAACGAGATTACGGGGCTTCCTGTGGCCCGGGCGATGAACCCCTTCGAGAATACCCAAAACCTTGACGTCTTCTCTGAGGTTTCAGGGCTTCTGCGGACCCTTGCCGTGAACCTCCGGAAAATCACGAACGACCTGCGGCTTCTTGCCATGGGTCCCCGGGCAGGAATCGGAGAAATCGTCCTTCCACCTCTCCAGGAGGGTTCCTCCATCATGCCGGGGAAGGTGAACCCGGTTCTTTGTGAGTACGTCGAGGGCATTGCCCTCGACGTCCTGGGCAAAGACGTGGCCCTGAGCTTTGCCGCTTCGAGCGGACAGCTTGAGCTCAACCACCTTCTGCCCTTTGTGGCGTATTTCCTCCTCACCATGATCGAAGAACTCCGGGTTGCCTGTACAGTGCTTGCGAAAAACTACATTCCTCTCATCAGGGCCAACGAGGGTCGTTGCCGGGAACTCTTCGAGCGAAGTTTTGTTCTTGCGACCTGCGTGGTCCCCTACCTCGGGCATGAAAAGACCTCACTTCTTGTTCTTGAGTGCTTGAAAACCGGCAAGGACTTTCGGACGCTTCTTCTTGAGAAGGGGCTTTTCACCGAAGAGGAACTCGGAATAATCCTTGACCCCACGGAGTTACAAAAACCCGGAATACCGGGAATGGGAAAACTCAAAAGGAGTGACCATGCAGGGAACACCCCGTAGCCTGAGACCGCACATTGGGATTTTCGGACGGCGAAACGTGGGGAAGTCCTCGCTCATCAATGCCCTGGTGGGCCAGGAGGTGGCCATCGTTTCAGACATTCCTGGCACAACCACTGACCCGGTCTTCAAGCCTATTGAACTCCTCCCCTTTGGTCCTGTGGTCCTCATCGACACCGCAGGGCTTGACGACGAGGGATTCCTGGGAGAACTCCGGAAGAAAAAGTCTCTGGAAATCCTCAACCGTTGCGACGTGGCCCTTCTTGTGTGGGACGGCAAAACCGACTTCGCGTTAGAGCGGGAAATCTTGAAACTCCTCCGGGAACGGAATGTGCTCGTCCTTGGGGTGGCGAACAAAATCGACGAAACCCCGGGGTCCCTTGATCCTCCTGAGGACTTCAATATCCCTGTGTTCCGCACAAGCGCCAGGACGGGAGAAGGCATCGCCCACCTCAAGACCACCCTCATTGAAGTTCTGCGACAGGGGGTTCAGGAAAAGCCTCTCATCCGGGACCTCCTGCGTCCAGGGGATCTCGTGGTCCTTGTGGTGCCCATCGACCTTGGAGCCCCCAAAGGACGGCTCATCCTCCCCCAGGTCCAGACCATCCGGGAGATTCTCGATGCGGATGCATTGAGCCTCGTGGTCAAGGAGCGGGAGCTCTCCGAAGCCCTGGAGCGCCTCAAAACCCCACCCCGCCTTGTAGTCACTGACTCTCAGGTGTTCCACAAGGTTGCCGGGGCTGTTCCTCCCTCCGTCCCCATAACGAGCTTTTCCATCCTCTTTGCCCGCCACAAGGGGGATCTCAGGACTTTTGTGGAAGGGGTGAAGACCGTGGAACGGTTGAAACCCGGTGACCGAATACTCATCCTTGAGGCCTGTACCCACCACCCTCTTCCCGATGACATCGGGCGGGTGAAAATCCCCCGCTGGCTCAGACAGTACACCGGGGCGGACCTTCAGTGTGATGTCGTCGCTGGCCCAACGGTCTCGGTATCTCTTGCCGAGTACCAGCTCATCGTCCACTGTGGGGGATGTATGATCAATCCCAGGGAAATGCTTTTCCGGATCCACGAGGCCTCCCGTGTCCGCGTTCCCATTACAAACTACGGTGTGCTCATCGCCTACCTCCACGGCCTTTTCCCCCGGGCCTTGGAAGTCTTCCCGGAAATGGCTTTCCTAAAGGAGGAAAGAGAAGAGAAAATCCTCACCCTTTTCCGCAGGTCCGGTGGCCGCTGGAACCTGTAGCGTCAGTTGAGCAGGGCCTGGAAGATATCGTACTTGCGGAAAGTCAGATACCGGTCGGTCATGACGTTCAAGGGTTTTTTCGTAAAGCGGAAGTTCTCCGCGATGTAAGAGAGGAGCGAGTCCAACTGGTACTCCCGGGCTGTGGAGCTTTCGCTGGCCCGCCGGTAGAGTTCCGCGCCCTTTTCCTCAAGTTCCTCTCCCCTCCCCCGGAAGCCCCGCAGCCAGGCACGCCTGGCAAAGGAGGCGTGGAGCTCTCCGAAAAGCTGCTCGGGGAAGATGCCGCTCACAAAGAGCGCGATGTCTCCTGCCCGTTTGAGGAAGATGAAACGGTACGGCTCGTCCACCCGCTCGCTGAGCTCGGCAAGGAGGTCCAGGTCAAAGTCTGAGAGGGTCTTCTTCAGGTAGATGCCCCGACCCCGGCGAATGTACACCGTGATGTGGTTAATACGGATGAAGGATACGAGAAGCTCCACCAGGTAGTCTCGCAGAGCGTCCCGGGCAAGAACTTCAAGAACCTTTTTTCCATCGAATACGGGAACCACCGTCCGGTACCCGATGCGCTCAAGAGTGTACGACTCTCGCTCAATATCCCGGATGGCCTGCCGGAGCAAAAGCTCAAAGTAGAGATACGGGCTGACCTGCACGAAGAGGCGTTCATCCTGGGCCACTCGCCGGAAGAGGAGGTCGTTCTCCAAAATCCGGTCAAGGGTTTCGGGGTCCTTTTCCACAAGCGAGAGGAAAGCCTTTTCCTCCCCTCCCCGGCAGAAGACCTCAGCAAGGAAGCGGAAATCCGAAGGGGTGAACTTCTCGAAGATTTTCCGCACTCCCGGTCACTCCCTAAAAGACCACGCCGAACTTCTCGCCATAGAACCCCCTGACATCCTGTATTTCTTCGTGCCTCCGTATATTATAAACATACCGGAGCACCCGCTTCTTCCAGAACTCGTCAGAGCTCAGATACCCCCGACGCCAGATATCAAAATCGTAGGCCTTTACCTGGAAGCTCAGAACGTACTCCTTATCCATGACAAGCTGCACCACAAGCCAAGCCGCTTCAGGAAAAACTCGCTTCAGAGCGTCGAAGCCAACCCCAAGCTGATTCCAGAGCGCTTGATCGAGAGCGCGGCTTGCCATCTCCATGCGGATATAGGCCTGGTTGTCCTCCCCAGAAAATCCCACGTCGAGAACGGTGTAACCGAATGCCAAAAGGAGCGAGGCAGCGCGCTTTATGGCTTCATCCTGAGAGGCACTCGCCACGATGCTGCTCTCCACCAGGGTGAAGGAGGTCTCAATGAGTTGCTCCCCACGGACGGCAAAGCGGGCCGCCCATTTCCCGGAAGGCAACATCCTCCCTGCAAGAGGAAGTTCTCCCGTGACGCCGATGTACTCTCCGACCTCCTCCAGGATGAGGAAGCTCTCCACCGGCGCCCCCGAGGGGGGAATGAACATGAAGTGACACTCGTCTCCCTTCTCTGCACCCTCAAGGAAGACCCAGAACACCACCGCCCGGTCTTCGGTACTGAACTTTTCCGTCCGATCGAGGGGAAGGCCGTCCTTGTCCAGGCCGTGGCACAGGGCCCAATCAAGGATACGAAGTGCAAAAGCCGCCTGAGGAATACCAAGGAGCGCCACAAGACAAAGAAGCAGGATCAACCCTCTTCGCACATCGGTCACCCATCTCATCATACCGCAAAGCGGTCACGGGCACAACTTTCCTGCCCGGTACGCAGCAATGTAATTCATGCAGAACTCGTCTTTTCCGAGAAGGGCAAGGGCGGCAAAAAGGACCGACATGAGTTCCCGGTCGAGGGGGTCAACAATCGCCGCATCAAGGTCGTACCCGGCACACAGGGCGAGGAACGTCCGGTTGAGGAGGCGGCGGTTCGGCATTCCAAAGGAGATGTTGCTCAGGCCGCATATCGTCCTGACACCCGGAAATTCCTGCTTGATGCTCCTTAAGGTCTCAAGGAATACCCTGCCCTGCCTCTGGTCTGTGCCGATGGGGACAACCAGAGGGTCGACGAAGAGGCGCTCCCGGGGGACACCGTGGTCATCCACCGCCCGGACCAGTCGCTCCACCAGCTTCAGGCGATCGGCAACCGACTCGGGAATGCCCCCGTCCCCCATCGCAAGGCCCACGACATATGCCCCGTAGGACTTCGCCAGGGGTAGAACCCCCTCAATGCGGTGGGGCTCGGCGGTGAAGGAGTTGATCATGACCTCGCTCTTTTTGTACACCGCAAGGGCACGTTCCAGGGCCTTATCGTTCGCCGTGTCAAGGCACAGGGGAATACGGACCTCGTCCTGGAGGAGCTCCACGAGCCAGGGGAGGTTGGCAATCTCCTCCTCCGCCTCCGTCCCGGCATTCACATCCAGGAAATGGGCACCTGCTGCTTCTTGCTTTTTCGCCTCCTCAAGGAGAAACGCCACATCTTTCCGCTCCAGGGCCTCACGGATGGGTTTTCTCGCCGCATTGATGCGCTCGGCCACAATCAGCACAGTTCCACCTCCTCTTCGAGGACTTCCTCAAAACGCAGGATTTCTTTAAAGGCTCGGGCAAGGTAGAACGAGCCGGCCACGAGAAGAGGAAGGCCAAGGGTTCTTGCCACGCTTTCTGCCCTTTCCCGGGCCCGATACGGGTCGGGAATGAGCTCTACGGGAATACCAGAGGACAAGAAGAAGGATGACGCTACCTCCACCGGCAGAGCCCTGGGGTGGAGGGGTTCGGTGACGATGCAGTACTCAGGGAAAGTCCGGAGCGCCTCGGCAATCCCTGCACAGTCTTTCCCTTCGAGGAACCCCAGAAGGCACACGGCCTTCTTGACGTCGAGGTAGTCCCGGAGGGTTGCAAGGAGTACCTCAAACGATGCCCGGTTGTGAGCAACATCGAAAACGCAAAGAGGTGAAAGAGAGAGCACATCCACCCTCCCTGGCCAGCGGAAAGTGCCCGTAACCTCCCGGAGACGGGAAACCTCACAGGGAAGACCGAAGAGCCTCGCGACGAGAAGGGCGGTGAGGAAGTTCTCCACCTGGTGGTCCCCAAGAAGAGGAAGCACGATTTCTCCTTCTCCCCACCCCCGAACGTGGAAGCGGAATCGAGAACCCCGAAGGCCACGGAAGGTGATGTCGGCATGGCACTCCTCTGCCACCTCAAGTACCGGTGCTCCTTTCCTTTTCGCCTCCTGGAGAATGACCTTTCGGGCTTCTTCCCTCTGGGGAGCAAGCACGAGGGGAACGTTACTTCGGAGAATCCCGGCCTTTTCCCAGGCGATTTGCTCGAGAGTATTCCCCAAAACCTCCATATGGTCGAAGCTCACCGGAGTGATGACCGTCACCCGGGGTTCGGTGACGTTGGTGGCATCAAGCCGCCCTCCAAGGCCAACCTCCACCACGGCTACATCGACCTGTTTCTCGAGGAAATAGAGAAGCGCCAGACCCACGGCGACTTCAAAGTACGTGGGCTGTCCCCAGGGGGATTCCCGCTCCATCGCTTCCACCACAGGGCGAACCCGGTCCACAAGGCGGGCAAGCTCCTTGGGGCTTATGAGCCGGTCGTCAATGCGGATGCGTTCCCGGAAGGTCAGAAGGTGGGGCTTGGAGAAGAGGCCGCAGCGCAGGCCAAAAGCGCCAAAAAGCCGGTGCAGCATGTAGGAGGTGCTGCCCTTCCCCTTTGTTCCGGCGACAAGGACCGTGGGGATGGTTTTCTCAGGGTTCCCCAGGCGCTCCATAAACTCCCGCATGCGTTCGAGCTTTAAGTCCGTGTAGGGAACCCGGGCCTTTTCGTAGTTGATGAGCCCATAAAGGTACTCCAGAGCTTCCCGGTACTCCATGGTCAGTACTCCTCTGGCATCTCCAAAAGGGTTTCATACGAAAACACTGGTCCGTCCTGACACACGTAATACGGGCCGATGTTGCAGCGCCCGCACTTCCCAAGACCGCACTTCATTTTCATCTCGAGGGTCGTGAGGATATCCCCCGGTGCAAAGCCGAGCTCCCGGAGTGCTTTGATAGTGAACTTTATCATAATCGGGGGGCCGCAGACAATACTCACCCAGCCGGTGCACGGGAAAGGGAAAACCTCCCGGAGGACGTTCGGCACAAGCCCCACTCTGCCCTCCCAGGACGCATTGCCTTCATCGACCGTAAGACAGAGTGTAAGGTCTTCTCGCTTTCTCCAGCGCTCGAGCTCCCACCGGAAGACAAGGTCCTGAGGCGTGCGGGCACCGTAGAGAATGAAGACATCCCCGAAAGACAAGCGGTGCTCCGGAGAGAGGACGTAGTTGACGAGGGAACGCAGGGGCGCAAGGCCAATCCCCCCGCCCACAAAGAGGAGGTGCTTCCCAAGGAGTTCCTCAACCGGGAACCCGTTCCCGTAAGGCCCCCGCAGGCCAACCGTATCCCCGGGGTTCAAGCGGTGTAACGCTTGGGTCACCGAGCCGATGCGCTTGATGCTGAACTCAAGGAAAGTCCTCTCGGTGGGGGAGGAGGAGATGGAAAAGGGTGCCTCTCCCACTCCGGGCACGAAAATTTCGGCAAACTGCCCCGGACGGTACACGAAGTGCTCGGGACGTGGAATCCGGAAGGTCTTGATATCCCGGGTCTCCTCGACAATCTCCGCTATGGGGAGAAGGCACGGCGTGTATATTCCTTCACAGGGCACAGGACACCACCCTCTCGACCGCTTCCCGAATATCCCAGTTGACCGGACACAGCGCCACACATCGCCCGCACCCCACACAGCCGAACACACCCTTCCGGAGAGGATGGTAGGAGAACTTGTGAAGGATTCTCTGGCGAACCCGCTGCATGGGGTAGGATCTCGGGTTGTGGGAAGAAGCGTGGAGCGTGAACTTCGGGAACATGCAGCTATCCCAGGTCCGGATCATCGCCCCCCGGAGCCTCCCTTCGAGCACCAGGTCAAAGCAAAAGCACGTCGGGCACAGAAACGTGCAAGCCCCGCAGTTCAGGCACCCCCAGGCAATATCCTCCCAGATGTCACGTCCAAAGGCCTCGTAGAGGTACTCCGGGGTCTTTTCGGGGAAGGGTGGGGGAGCAGTCTTCTCAAGGTCTGCCACAAGTGCTTCGAGTTCCTCCTTCTCGCTGGATGCAAGGGGCCGTCCCGATACCCCCTCTCCTTCAAAGTACACCCCAGAGGACAGCGGCAGGGCGAAGAAATCCGCACCTTCCCGGGAAAGCGGATGCCCCCCGACTCTTGTACAGAAACAGGTGGCTTCAAAAAAGGTGCATCCCAAAGCGCCGAGGATGAGGTTCTTACGTCGCGTCGCATAGTACGGGTCCTGAGGAGCATTCCCGAGAAAAACGGCGTCAAGAACATCGGTAACGGCTTTCACTTCACAGGGAGCGGCAAGAAGGAGGATGGGTGTACCCTCCGGGGGGAGGGGATGCACGTTCCATGTCCTCCTTGCCCAGAAGAACCGGTACAGCGCTTCATGCTGGGGAAGGAGAACGGCTTTAGGGGTGGGAACGGAGGGAAAGGGAAGACGAAAACGCCTGGCCACCGTTTCCGTCACAAAAGTCCTCCCACGACTCAACCACTCAAGGAAAGCCTCACGGGTGACTACCACACCGTTACCGGATAAACGCATTGGGGTCATCCTCCCGGTACGTCACAAAAGGTGCCGGGGCTGCGACATCCACCCCGGCCTCAAAGGCAAAGTGTTCCCGCACGGTGTCAGAAACGGCAAGGAACAACGTGGCAATCGGTATTCTGAGGGGACACGCCCGTTCGCAGGCTCCGCACTCGACACATCGTCCGGCAAGGTGCATCGCCCGTCCTATGTGGAAGACAAAGTTATCCCGGAGCGTTGGGGAAGGATGGAGGAACGAGGGTTTGTGGCTTTCGGCAAAGCACTCCTTGCAGTAGCACATGGGACAGGCGTTACGGCAGGCGTAGCAGCGGATGCACCGGGAGAGTTCCTTCCGGAAGAATTCCCACCGCTTTTCTTCGGGGAGACTCCGGAGCTCTCTAAGGGTATCCTCCTGGGGAAGTGACGGCACCTCACCACTCTCGACGAGGATATCGTACACCAGGGGGCTACGGTAACGGCAGCGCCGGCATGAAGCGTCAAGGAACGATGCAAGGGGGTACGCCACACCCCGAACCACGATTTCCCCGCCTCTTAAGGTCACCTCATGTTCTTTGAGGCCCTCCCATTCGGCGAGTTTCCTCGTATCCACCATGCCCGGACAGGGCACACCGAGGATGAGAAGGTTTTCCCGGCGCAGCCGGTTCTCCCTCACAAGCGCCACACAGGCCCGGCCATCGCACCCCTTGGCCACGATGGCGACACGCTCAACTTCCTGCGGAAGGAAGAGAAGGTACCGCGCCAGGTTCAGGCCGCAGAAGGGGTTGAAGACGAGTTCCTCAATCTCACAGGGGTCCCGGAAAAGATACGGCCGGGTGCGGAAGGGGAGTGAGCCCTTCCGGTACCCGAGAACCCCCTGGACTTTGTGCTCTTCAAGGAGCTTGCGGGCAGCGTCACGGAGCGTCACAGGTGCTTTCCCCCTCACGCAGTGGATTTGGACCAAGGCTTCGCACTGCCTCAGTAACCGCTTTGACCACATCGGCAAAGCGCTGCCCCTCAGATGCTGAGACCCAGGAAAAATGCACCCGGTCCCTGAGACCAAGAAGGTCCAGAAGCTCGTGGAGCACGAGGAACTTCCTCCGGGCAAAGTAGTTTCCGCTCAGGTAGTGGCAGTCCCCGGGATGGCATCCAGAAACAAGCACCCCATCGGCCCCCTCCCGGAGGGCTTTCAGGATGTACAGAGGGTCAACACTCCCCGAACACGGTACCCGAACAACCCGGATATTCGGGGGGTACTGAATCCGGCTCACTCCGGCAAGGTCTGCCCCTGCGTAACTGCACCAGTGACAGAGAAAGGCCACAATTTTAGGTTCCCATGGAGAGTTCATAGAGGTACTCCACCTCGGAGAGAATCGCCTCTGGTGTGAAGCCATACACTCTGATTGCTCCGCTGCGGCAGGTCGCACTGCACAGCCCGCATCCTTTGCACAGGGCCCGATTGACCCGTGCCACGCCCTTTTCCCAATCCACGGCAATTGCCCGGTACTGGCATACCCGCTCGCAGTCCCCACAGGCCACGCACTTTTTCTCGTCCACCGAGGCAATCTGGGCCTCGGCAAGGAGAACGTCTTTACTGAGGACGGTCATGAGGCGGGCGACCGCAGCCTTTGCCTGAAGGATGCTCTCTTCAGCGAGCTTCGGCCCATGGGCGAGCCCGCAGACGTAAATGCCCTCCGTTGCAAAGTCCACCGGGCGGAGCTTCACGTGGGCCTCGAGGAAAAACCCATCCTGAGTGAGGGGAACCTTGAGGAGCCTGGCAAGAGCCGGGGCATCCTCATGGGGCACGATGCCTGTGCTGAGAACCACAAGGTCCGCACAGAGGGTGACGTCCTCCCCAAGGAGAGGGTCGACAAAGCGCACAAGAAGCTCCTCGTTCCCCTCCTCCACCGCAGGCATCACCTCATCCCCAAACCGCACGAAGAGAACGCCTTTTTCCCGGGCTTTCGTGTAGTACCGCTCATAGAGGCCGTACGTCCGCATATCTCTGTAGAGCACCACGACTTCCGTGCTCGGGGAAATCTCTTTGAGGCGCAGGGCGTTTTTCACCGCCTGGAGACAGCACACCCGGCTGCAGTAGGGATGTTCGGTATTTCGGGAACCCACGCACTGAATCATAATCACCCGCCCCGGGGGCGAGAAGGTCCCTGCGTGGATACTGGCTTCAAGTTCCCTCTGGGTGAGGACCCTCGGGTCCCTGCCGTAGAGGAATGCCCCATCCTGAGGGAGGTACGCCCTGCCACCCGTGGCAACGATGATGCCCCCATGCTTTACGGTGTGGAGGGTCCCCTGCCTTTGCACGACGCTCTCGAAGTTCCCCACAAAGCCGTTGACCTCAAGGACGCTGCTCTCAAGGAAAACCGTAATCCTCGGGTTTTCGGCAATCTCCTTCTTGAGTTTCTCCCGAAGCTTCCCAAGGTCCACCCCCTCAACGGTGTACGGGGGGCTCTGTCCTCCAAGGTCCTTTTCCCGTTCCACGAGGTACACCGGGATACCCTGCCGGGCTGCCTCTAAAGCGGCGGTCATCCCCGAAAGCCCTCCGCCGATGACCAGAACTCCTTTCTCCACAGGGACGGGAATGGGGGCAAGCGGCTCAAGGAGAGCGGCCTTCGCCACCGCCATGGCCACAAGGTCTTTCGCCTTTTCGGTGGCCTCTTCCTTCTCCTCCTGGTGGACCCAGGAACACTGGTCACGGATATTGGCCATCACGAAAAGGTAAGGGTTGAGACCTGCTTCCTTCAGGGTCTCCCGGAAGAGGGGCTCGTGTGTTCGTGGAGAGCAGGAAGCCACCACAACCCGGTTGAGCCCAAGTTCTTGAATCTTCGCCTTGATGCGCTCCTGAGTGTCCTGAGAACAGGTGTACAGGTTCTCCTCGGCGAACACCACCCCGGGGAGATTCTGTGCCCACTCCACCACCGCTTTTGTGTCCACAACCCCGGCGATGTTGATCCCGCAGCGGCACACGAAGACCCCGATTCGAAGCGGCGCAGCGGTGACATCCCGCTCCGGGGGATAGGTCTTTTCCCGAACAAGGCGAAAGCGAGACGGGGCGAGGAACGACCCAACCTCAGATGCCACGGCACTTGCCTCGACCACCGTTCCCGGAATGTCTTTGGGACCGGCAAGGCTCCCGCACACAAAGATTCCCGGCCGAACCTCCCGCGTCCCAAAGTCGGTAAAGTACGGGAAACCCTCGGCATCGAGGGCCACACCGGAACGGGCAAGGCGCTCTTTCTCTTCGTCCGGGACACAGAGCCCAACAGAGAGCACCACAAGGTCGAAGGTCTCGCTTTGTTTTTTCCCGCCTTCGTCAACGTAGAAGACCACCAAATCGCCATCTTGAGAAGCAGCAATGTGGCTCACCCGTCCCCGGACAAAGTGGATCCCTGAGGCCTTTGCCCGCTCGTAGTACCTCTCGAAATCCTTCCCGAAGGCCCGCATGTCGATGAGGAAAACGGTGACCTCAAGAGGAACGCCCCCTCCCTCATGAGGCAGTGCACAGCAAGAAATTTCTCCCTCTACCCGGAGGTGTTCCATGGCAACAAGCGCTTCTTTGATGGCGTACATGCAGCATACTGAGGAACAGTAGGAACCGCCCCGCTCCCGATCCCGGGAGCCCACACACTGCACGAAGGCGATTTTCCGTGGAACCTTTCCGTCAGAGGGCCGGACGACTTTCCCCTTTGTGGGACCAGAAGCGCTGAGGATTCGCTCAAAGTCAAGGCTTGTGATGACGTTGGGGTACTTCCGGTACCCGAGTTCTCGAAGGCGCTTCGTCGGATCGAACACCTCAGTCCCGGTGGCGTAGATGATGGCCCCTACCCTGAGCTCCCGCAAGCGTACCTCATCCTTGTGGCGTATGGCGTTCCTCCTGCATGCCTCGACACACCTCAGGCACTCCGCACACCCACCACAGGAGAGACACCTCTTCGCCTCATCCCGGGCTTCTTGCTCAGTGTATCCGGAAACCACCTCAGCAAATCCTGTGACCCGCTCTGGCACCCCGAGCTTCCTCGGGGGTTCCCCAGGGTTTTTCCGTTCCCCCCAGGGGATGGCAAGCGGAGCAGGTGAAAGGCGCTGCTCTTCAAAGGGCACCCCCCGAAGGTACGCATCGATGGCGTACGCAGCCCGCTTTCCGTGGGCAATGGCCTCAACAAGGGTCGCCGGCCCGAGGACGAGGTCTCCTCCGGCGAACACCCCAGGACGGGAGGTCGCGAGATTCTCCCCCACCTTCACCGTCCCCCAGGGGGTGAGCTCGAGACCTTCCTTTTCGGGAACAACCACCTTCTGACCTGTCGCCACAATGTAGAGGTCCGCAGAGACGGTGAATTCGCTCCCCGGGATGATTTCGGGCCGCCGCCTCCCCGACTCGTCTGGAGCACAGAGCCTGACCCCGGCCATCTCAAGGAGGAGTTCCCCGTTGACCTCAACGAAGCGCTTCGGTGCAGCACAGAAGACGAACTCCACGCCCTCTTCCTTTGCCTCCTCGACCTCTTCCGGGCGGGCAGGCATCTCGTCGAAGGAACGGCGGTAGTACACGGTGACTTCTTTTGCCCCCTGACGGAGGGCGGTCCGGGCACAGTCAACGGCCACGTTTCCTCCGCCAATCACGGCAATACGCTCGGCCCTGGGGACGTCTTCGCAGCGGTGACAGCGAAGGAGGTACGCCAAGCCGTCGAGGACCTGGGGATGGTCCTCCCCCTCAATCCCGAGCCTTGCGCCTTTCCAGGCCCCACAGGCAAGGTATACCGCAGAAAACCCCCGGGCAAAAAGGTCCTGGAGGAGGAAATCCCTTCCCCAGGCGGTGTTGCAGCGAATATCCACCCCAAGCTCCTGCAACGCCCGGATTTCCCATTCCACCACATCCCGGGGAAGGCGATAAGGAGGAATGCCGAAACGCATCATGCCTCCGGGGTGGCTTTGCGCTTCAAAGACCACTACCTGATACCCGAGAAGACGCAGGAAGTACGCACAGCTCAGGCCGCTCGGTCCCGCACCGACAACCGCAATCTTCTCAGAACGTTCTCCCCGGACTTCCGGAAGGAGCGCTTTGCCGAGACTGTGCTCGAAATCGGCAAGAAATCGCTTGAGGTACGGGATACGAAGCGGCGCATCGAGCATGCCCCGCTGGCAGTGCTCCATGCAGGGGTGGTGGCAGGCCCGGCCACAGATTCCCGGGAAGGGGTTGTCCATCCGGACGACCCGGAGGGCTTCTTCAAAGCGCCCCTCCCGGATAAGGGCGATGTACCCCTGCGCTTTCTGCTCAAGAGGACAGGCTGCCTGGCAATTGGGAATCCCCCGCTTCTCAATCTGAAAAGCCCCGGGGAATGCCTGAGGAAAGAGGCGGAAGATGGCCTTTCGTGTGCTCAACTCCCCCTCGAAGTCGTTGGGGAGGTTGACCGGGCAGGCATTCGCACAGTCCCCACACCCGGTACAGGAAGCCACGTCCACGTACCGGGGATTTTCCCGAACGGTTACGGTGAAGTCTCCCGCCTCTCCCGAGACGCTCACCACTTCCGCAAGGGTGAGCACCTCAATGTTGAGGTGGCGACCGCATTCGACGAGCTTGGGAGAGAGAATGCACATGGCACAGTCGTTCGTGGGGAATGTCTTATCAAGACGCGCCATGAGTCCCCCGATGCTTGCGGACTTCTCGACGAGGTACACGAAGAACCCCGCCTCCGCAAGGTCAAGGGCAACTTCAATGCCCCCAATGCCCCCTCCCACAACCAGGACTGCCCCGAAAGGCTCAGGCGCCCTCTCCATGTCTTCCTCCCCCCAGGCGCTCTTTCCAGAGGTCCTCGTACTCCTGGAACGTAAAGGCTCTCTTCTCCCACAGGGAAGCGATGACATCCCGGCGAAGCCTCTGCGTCCGGGAATCGAGGTCCTCGATGATTTGCTTCCACGCTGAAGGCACATGACCCTCCTCAACCGCCATTTCCCGAAGAACCTGAAGGACGTTGGCGAACTCCACCCCCTGCGGACAGTGGGCCACGCAGCGGAAGCAGGCCGCACACATCCAGATGGTCCGGGACGCGAGAACGCTCCGGTCCCCAAGGAGCACCTGGTGGATGATTCGGCGAGGGTTGAACTCTTCCTCGACTTCCGCTACCGGGCACGTTGCCGTGCACACCCCGCAGGAAAAACAGAGGAAAAGTCCCTCCCCTCCCGGTCGGTGGGCAACCTCGTACCGGAAGGACATATCATACACCTTCGCCACCTCCCTGACCTGGACGGGGGAAAAGACCCGAGGCCCGAACAATCTCGGGAACAATACTCTCCCAGGCTACCGCCATAATGTGGACACCCCGCACCCCCTCAATTGCTCGAAGGGCAGCAATAGTTTCAACGGCAATGCGTACCCCCTCCTCTTTCGGATCCCGGGCGTTTTGCATCCGTTCCTCAACCCAGGCCGGGATGACCATTCCCGGGACCTCGTTCTTCATGTAGCGGAGAGCCTGGAGTGACTTGAGCGGGATAATCCCGGCAAGAATGTGGACCTTCTCGTGGAGCTTCAAGCGGCGGATCTCCTCCATCCACCGGGAAAAAAGCTCAAGGTCGAACACCGCCTGGGTCTGGATGAACTGAGCTCCGGCCTCCACCTTTTTGGCAAGACGAAACACCCGAAACTCCAGGGGATCTGCAAAGGGATTCTCACCGGCCCCCAAGAAGGCCCGGACTTCCCCTTTCACCTTTTCACCGTTTGCGAACACGCCCTCATCCCGGATTTTTCGAAAGATACCGAGAAGCTGCACCGAGTCGATGTCGAAAACACTCCGTGCCTCAGGATGATTGCCAAGACTCTGATGGTCTCCGGTGAGGCAGAGGAAGTTCTCAATGCCTAAGGCGCAGGCCCCGAGGAAATCGCTCTGGAGGGCAATACGGTTCCTGTCCCGACAGGTGAGCTGCATCACCGGCTCAAGACCTGCCTCACGCACGATGAGGCAACTCGCAAAACTCGAAAGGCGGACGATGGCTGTCTGATTGTCGGTAATGTTCACCGCATCCACAAAACCTCGAATCTGGGCACACTTCTTCACTATGCTTTCCCGATCAACCCCCTTCGGAGGACCGACCTCAGCCGTCACCACAAAGACTCCCTGTTCCAGAAGTTCCTGAAGCACACTCACCGCCTGACGTCCTCCCGAACGATCTTCCTCTGGGCCCCAAAGCGTGAGGGCCCCCAGTTCTTGGGGGGCTGGATCACGAAGAGTTCCTCAAGCCTCCCGAGGGCTTTCATCCGGTCGTAGATGAGTTGCCACGCACAGTCCCGATCCGGCCGGACCTCGCACCGGCCATTCTTCGACCCTCCACAGGGGCCATTCAAGAGATTTTTGGCGCAGCGAGCCACAGGACAAATACCCCCAAAGCGGTGCACGATGCACTCCCCGCAGCCGATACACCGCTCCTCCCACACCCCCTGCGCAAGCGGTGCCCCCATGAAGCTGGTATTGAGACCGGGGAGAACGGGAATACCCGGAAAAACCTCGCTCAGCGTCTGCACCCCCACCCCGCAGGCAAGAGAGAGCACCGCCTGGAACGCCGGGACCTTCTCCCGGAGTGGCACAAGGAACTCCCGCTCGCACTGCCGCTCGACCGAAGCGGCTTCTGCCGCAAAACCTTTGAGCCGAAGCAGCGCCGCCACTTCCCGGGCCTCCTTTTCCCCTCCGGCAAGGCACACCGTGACGCAAGCCCCACACCCAAGCACCAGGACCTCCCGGTAGGGGGAAAGGCTTTCCAGGATTTCCCTGAGGGGTTTCCGCTCACCGACGATCACACGACCACCCTCGCTTTGAGCTCTCCAAGACGATTGGGGTTTGCAAAAACACAGAACACCCTTTTGGGGATTTCGGCTTCCTCAAGGAGCTGAGAAACCCTCGCCACTCGCTTCTCCGCAAGGGTGCTCCCCCACGCATTCCGGCAACTTGCGGGGGGACAGCCCACAAGAAGGAGCGTATCGCACCGAAGGAGGATCCTGAGGATGGTCTCCTCATCCACACCCCCAAGGCAGGGCACAGGGAACACCTCCACGATGCGGTCCCAGATTTCCGGTTCTTCCTTCCCCAGGGCACAGAGTGCCGGGAATCCGCTCCGTTCACAACCTATGATTCCCAAGGACACGATGCACCACCTCAAACGTGATGGCTCTCGCCGGACAGAGCCCGGCACATATGCCGCAGCGGGCGCACAGCGCTTCATTCACCGCAATGCACCGCTTGAGGTCACCCGAAAGCCCGATGGCTCCGGTGGGACAGCTCCGGAGACACGTCAGACACAGGGCACAGCGCTCCGCATCAACACGTACCCGCCCCTCTTCCTGAATGCTCCCCTCTTCAAGGTACCGGGAAACGGTCACCACGAGGTCCTCCACATCCCCCCACGCCACAAAAACTCCGGGAATGTTCGTGGCAAAAGGAAGGAGGTTGGGATTCTCGGGAAGTTCAAGAACGACCTCCCGGTCGCTCAGCAAAACCTTGTCAAAAGGCGGGAGCACACAGGTCTTCCGGCTCACCGGAACGAGCCAGTGGGCTTCACAACGCACGGGGAAGGGGTCTTTTTCCGGAGTGTACGTGACGACCACCCGACGCATATCCAGGCTTGGCGAAAGGGAAACCCGAGAGAGGGGGAGCTTCTCGAAGAGCACCCCCGCTTCCCGGGCTCTCCGGAACGCCTCCTCAAACCCCTCACGGGCCACAAACACCTCTTCGGCGAGCACCAAAACCTGCGCACCCTGAGGAGGCAAAGAAGCCAGGGCAAAAATCCTCTCCCAGTCCTCCGGGTACGGGTGCGGGGAAGGGACAAGGAGGACCACACACATCTTCCGGAGGGACGAAAGCCCGAGGACCTGGGGCAAACGTTCAAGAGCAACGACTCTCCCGGTATCCAGAACCTCCCGGGGGAGCACAACGGGCGGCTCTTCTTGCAGCGAGGGAATGAGGACACACGCCCCCACAGGGATATCATGCGGCATGACATGGAAATCCACGCCTTTGCGGGAGAGCACAAAAGACGGAAAAGAAACAACTGGAATCCGTGCTCTGGCGAATGCCTCACAGAGCCTTTCGTCACCTTCCGGGTAGAGAAGCACCCTCCGGGTTGGGGTCACCCGAAAGGCGGCAACGTCTCTCTTCGGGGGCACAAGGGACCGGAGGAAACCCTGCCAGAGCGTCCGGCATTTTTCTTCAGGAAGATCGCGTACCTCCTCATACGGGAAAACCGCAACCCTCAGGGGATTGACCCCAAGGCGAAGCGCGAGCTCTGCCACCTCGTCCTCTGTGAGGAGGGCACTTCCGAGGACCACGACGAAGGATGAAGGCAAGAGGGCTTTCGTCTTTTCCGGGGTCACGACTTCGAAAGAAAAGGCCATCCTTTCGAGTTCCTCGGTCACCCACAGGGGCAAACTCCTGTCACTCCCGAAAAGCGCAACCTGCACCCACCTTACCTCCCAAGAAACGCTTGAAGCTCTTTTGAAAGTTTCTCTGCCTCAAAGATGGTGCTTGTGATGTCCTTCGGTCCTGTAGCCGTCCCGCAGGCAAAGACCCCGTCCCAAAGGTGGGGGACGATGAACCCGCCTTCCCTTTGTGGAAGATGGAAGAGCTCTGCCATCCGCTGTGTCCCGGGTGAGGCCACAAGACCAACCGAAAGCACCACCGCATCGTAGCGCCGCCCTGTAGCTTTCCCGTCCACCTCCACAAAGACCGTCACCCCATCCGCATCCTCCTCAAGGGCAAAGGGCAGGGAACGATACCGGAAGACCGAAAGGGCCGCATCACGAAGGGCTTCCTGTCCGTCCCCAAGGACCTGGAGATCCATGGAGTAGACATCGATAGTTATTTCGGGGAACCGGAACCGGAGGTTCGCCGCAAGGCGGAGGGCGTAACGGCAGCAGACTTGCGAGCAGTACCCCAGTCGCTTCCGGGCATTCCGGGATCCCACGCACTGCACGAACGCAAGGGAACGGAAAGCAGCAAACTCCTCGAGGTTGCCATCTTTGAGCCTACGCTCGAGTTCAAAGCCAGTGAAGATTCGCTCCCTCCTCCCCCAGAGGTACTGGGGGAACTCCTCCACCGGGAAAGGCACCGCACCTGTCGCAAGAACAATCAGGCGGGCAGCAAGTTCTCTACGGTCTGTGGTGATACGGAAACCTCTTTTTTCCCGAACCACCGCACGTGGGGACTCTCCGGTGATGCTCTCTACCCCAATCCGCCCCTTTCGCACAACTTCTGTAGCCCGGCACACACCGCAGCGGAGACACCGGTCAGTAGCTTTGCAGGAGAGTTCTACCGCAAGGCCCCCCAGATATGCCTTCTCCTCAAGAAGGAGGACGTCACCCTTCCCCTGAAGGGCGGAGGCCACCGTAAGCCCGGCAATACCTCCGCCGACCACAAGGACGTCAACACGTTCCATCAGAAAAGCCCCACAATTCGTCCTTCCGCATCGATATCTACTTTATTCCCCGCAGGCTCCGAAGGCAAGCCGGGCATGGTCCGAATTTCTCCACAGAGGGGGTAAAGGAACCCTGCACCGATGGCTGGACGAATGTCCTTGATCGGGAGCTTGAATCCCCGGGGGCGTCCTTTGAGTTTCGGGTCGTGAGAGAGGGAAAGATGGGTCTTGGCCATGCAGATGGGGAGCTTGTCCCAGCCGAATTCGGTGAAGCGCCTGATTTTCTCCTCCACGCCTTCCTCGTACACGACACCGTCGGCCCCGTAAATCTTCGTGGCGATGATTTCGATTTTCTCCTTGATCGGGATATCCAGGGGGTAGAGGAACCGGAAGTTCTTGGGTTCGTCACAGGCCCGAACCACTGCCTCGGCAAGCTCCCTTCCTCCGGCACCGCCTTTTGCCCAGACCTCAGACACCGCACAGGCATAGGCGCCGTTCTCAAGGGCAATCTTCTCAATAGCCCGTATTTCCCGGTCGGTGTCCGTCGCAAAAAGGTTGATGGCCACAACGACCGGAACCCCAAAGAGGCGAGCATTCTCAATCTGCTTCACCAGGTTCTCTGCGCCCTGCTCTACTGCAGCGACATCTTCTTCTGCAAGTGCAGGGTCAAGGGGTTTCCCGGGCACCACTCTGTACTTGCCGCTGTGCATTTTGAGCGCCCGGACCGAGCACACCATGACCACACAGTCGGGAGTGAGGCCACTGTAGCGGCACTTGATGTTCATGAACTTTTCCATGCCGCAGTCCGCACCGAAACCGCTCTCCGTGACCACGTACTCGCTCAGGCGAAGGGCAATCTGGTCGGCGAGAATGGAGCTGTTCCCATGGGCAATGTTGGCGAACGGTCCGGCGTGGACAAAGCAGGGTGTGTTCTCCAAGGTCTGGAGAAGGTTCGGCTTGATGGCGTCTTTGAGAAGTACTGCCATGGCCCCAGCACACTTCACATCCTCCGCCGTCACCGGTTTCTTCTCCACGTTGTACCCGATGACAATCCGACCAAGGCGTTCCCGCAAATCCCGAAGGCCCGTTGTGAGGGCGAGAATGGCCATGACCTCTGAGGCCACAGCGATATCGAAACCCGATTCCCGGGGGATGCCGTTGTCTTTGCCCCCAAGGCCAATGACGATTTTCCGCAGCGCCCGGTCACTCACATCCACGACCCTCGGCCAGCTTATAGTGAAAGGATCAATGCGCAGGGCGTTCCCGTGGTAGATGTGATTGTCGATGAAGGCAGCCAGGAGGTTGTGGGCGAGGGCCACCGCATGGGTATCCCCGGTTAAGTGCAGGTTGAAATCCTCCATGGGGACAACCTGGGAGTAGCCACCACCTGCAGCACCCCCTTTGATGCCGAAAACCGGACCCAGGGACGGTTGGCGGATGCAGACAATGCTCTTCTTCCCGATTCTGTTGAGGGCCATGGAGAGGCCGATGGTGGTGACGGTTTTCCCCTCCCCGAGGGGCGTGGGGGTGATGGCGGTCACATCGATGTACTTCCCCAGGGGGCGGTCCTTGAGCTTCTCAAGAACCTGAAGGGACACCTTCGCTTTGTACTTCCCGTAGAGCTCAATGTCGTCTTCCTCAAGGCCGAGGTCTCTAGCAATCTCCACGATGGGCTTTAAGTGGGCGCTCTGGGCAATTTCAAGGTCTGTCAGCATGTTTCCCCCCTCCAGATTTTTTCCAACTTGAATTATAACATAAATAAAGCTATTAAGTAAGAAGGAGGAACAAAAAGGGGAGGGTACTTCCCTCCCCTTTCCCTCAGTTCAACCCCAGAAGCTCCTTGGCCTTGTCCACCGCTGAGGCCGCATCGGGCGCATAGCCATCGGCACCAACCTCATCGGCAAACTTCTGGGTCACCGGAGCACCACCAACCATGATCTTCACCTGGTCTCTGATACCGGCCTCTTTAAAGGCCTTGATGTTCTCCCGAATCTGGATCATGGTGGTGGTCAGGAGGGCCGACATCCCCACAAGCTGGGGTTTGTGCTCGCGCACTGCCTGGATGAACTTCTCGGCCGGGACATCAATCCCAAGGTCGATGACCTCAAATCCTGCCCCTTCCATCATCATGGCTACGAGATTTTTCCCGATGTCGTGGAGGTCTCCTTTGACCGTTCCGATGACCATCCTGGCAACTGGTTCCACGCCAGTATCCACGAGCTTGGGCCGCAAAATCTCCATCCCTGCCTTCATGGCCCGGGCGGCAATGAGGACCTCGGGGACGTAGATTTCGTTGGCCTTGAACTTCACGCCCACCTCGTTCATCCCCTTGATGAGGCCGTCGTTGAGGATTTCCTGGGGAGAAAGGCCTTCATTCAAAGCCTTTTCCACGAGTTCCGCCACCGCTTTCGCATTCCCCGCAAAGAGTTCCCGGGCAATCTGATCCAGAATCTCCGCCATTCTGAACCCTCCCTCTCCGCCGGTTTCTGCGCATATTGTACCAGAGGCACCGGGGGAAATCCATAACCCTTTTTACAAAACTTTGCAAAGAAAACAAAATGCTCTATTATTTGTCTGAATGAAGAAAGGAGGGAAAACTATGGACCTTTTGAACTGGTGCAGAAGAAAACTCGAGAAAACTCCAGGAAAACTCCTCCTTGGGGGGTTCCTCGCCGGAGCCTACATCGGTTTTGCTGGACAGATTTTCACGCTCGTCACGCTTCCCCAGGAACTCCCCTGGAGCCTCCGTCAGCTCCTCGGGGGCCTTGTGTTCTCGGTGGGGCTTGTCATGGTCGTCCTCGGGAAGGCAGACCTCTTCACCGGAAACTGTCTTCTTGTTGCGCACTGCATCAAGGAGAAAGCTCCCCTCCGAAGGGTACTCCTGAACTGGGCCCTGGTGTACGGAGGGAATTTCCTTGGCGCGGTTTTCCTGGCACTCCTCTACATCGCCTCAGGACTTCCGGAAGTCCAGGGGGGTGCAGTTGCCGAAAGAATTGCCGCCATCGCCCAGGGGAAAGCGGCCATCACTTTCTCTCAGGGGTTCTTCCGGGGGATACTCTGCAACTGGCTCGTGGACCTTGCGGTGTTTTTCGCCATCTCTGCGGAAAGCGAAATTGGCGCAATCCTCGCCATTCCGGGACCCATCATGACCTTCGTGGCCTTAGGATACGAGCACAGCGTGGCCAACATGTACTTCTTTGCCGCGGGGATCTTCCAAGGAGGTTCTGGCATCACCTGGGGAAGGGCTCTCCTCCAGAACCTCCTTCCGGTCACCCTCGGCAATATCGTGGGAGGAAGTGTCCTCGTCGGAGTCCTCTACAGCCTCTTCCTTTAGAAGACCTGTTCAACGGACTTGACTTCGGGGACTTCCTCCTTGAGGATGCGCTCAATGCCGTCTTTTAAGGTGATCATCGCCATGGGGCAGGCGCTGCACATGCCCTTCAGGCGAACCTTCACTACTCCGTCCTCAACGTCCACGAGCTCCACATCGCCGCCTTCGTATTGAAGGTATCCCCGGATTTTTTCGAGAGCCTGTTCGACTTTCTCACGCATTGGTCATCCCTCCAAGAAGAGTTTACCCTTTTGTAACCCCAAAACTCCACAACTATTCCTCAACCTCTGGGTAGAGTGGGAAGGCCGCACAGAGGTCCCGCACCTCTTGCCGCACCTTTTCAAGGACTCCGGGATCCTCGCGGTGGCGAAGGGCCGTATCAATGAGCTCGGCAATGTGGTACATTTCGGCCTCTTTCATCCCCCGGGTAGTACAGGCCGGGGTGCCGAGGCGAATACCGCTTGTTACCGCGGGTTTTTGAGGGTCAAAAGGAATAACGTTCTTGTTCACTGTTATCCCCACCCGGTCAAGGACGGTTTCCGCCTCCTTCCCGGTGATGCCAAGAGTCCTGAGGTCCACAAGGAGCAGGTGGGTATCCGTTCCCCCGGAAACAAGGCGGTACCCCCGCTCTTTCAGGGCCTCGGCGAGTGCCCGGGCATTCGCTACCACCTGCCTCTGGTAGGCGGCAAACTCAGGAGTCTGTGCCTCCTTCAGTGCCACGGCTTTCGCCGCAATGACGTGCATGAGAGGACCACCCTGAATCCCAGGAAAGAGGGCCTTGTCGATAGCCTGGGCAAACTCCTTTGTGCAGAGGACAATCCCTCCCCGGGGACCCCGAAGGGTCTTGTGGGTCGTCGTGGTCACAAAATGGGCATGGGGAACGGGGCTGGGATGAATCCCCGCTGCCACAAGCCCGGCAAAATGTGCCATGTCCACCATGAGGTACGCCCCAACTCTGTCACAAATCGCCCGCATCCGCGCGAAATCAATCACCCGGGGATAGGCACTCCCTCCAGCCACGATGAGTTTTGGGCGAACCTCAAGGGCTTGCCGTTCCAGGGCGTCGTAATCAATGGTCTCCGTTTCCGGGCTCACCCCGTAAGGGACGAAGTGGTACAGCATTCCCGAGAAGTTCACCCGGCTCCCATGGGTGAGATGTCCCCCGTGGGCAAGATCCATCCCCATGACCACATCCCCGGGCCGAAGCACCGCAAAGTACACGGCCATGTTCGCTTGAGACCCAGAGTGAGGCTGGACATTGGCGTGTTCCGCACCGAAGAGGGCCTTCGCCCGCTCGATGGCCAGGGTCTCTGCCTCGTCCACGAACTCACATCCCCCATAGTAGCGCCGTCCCGGGTACCCCTCGGCGTATTTATTCGTGAGCACAGACCCCTGGGCTTCCATGACGGCAAGGCTTGTGAAGTTCTCGGAGGCGATGAGCTCCAGGGTATTCCGTTCCCGCTCAAGCTCCGCCACGATACAGCGGTAGACTTCAGGGTCTCTGTCTTTGAGATACTCCCACATACCCCAACTCACGCCTTTTCGAAAGATCCGTATTTTTTGAAGTAGTTCACAAGCCCTCCTTCCCGGAGGATGTCAATCATGACCTGGGGGAGAGGAGGAACGGAAAGGGTAACACCTCTTGTGAGATTCACAACTTCACCTTTCTCAAGGTCCACCGTAACCTCGTCACCATTTTCGATTTTGTCGGTATCGCACTCCACCACAAAGAGCCCACAGTTGATGGCGTTGCGGAAGAAAATCCGGGCAAAGGACTTCGCCAATACACCCCTGATGCCACAGGCAAGAAGGGCTCTTGGGGCCTGTTCCCTGGAAGAACCACAACCGAAATTCTTCCCTGCGGCAATGAAATCCCCAGGCCGGACCTTCTGGGCAAATTCCGGGTCAAGGTCCTCCATCACGTGCTTGGCCAGTTCCTGCATATCGAGGGTCTTGAACTTGTACTTCCCTGAAATGATGTAGTCCGTGTTGACGTCATCGCCGAACTTGTGCACTCGTCCAGTCAAGCGCATAGCTCTCACCCCAGGTATTTTCTCGGATCCGCAATCTTCCCCTCAATGGCCGAGGCCGCCACCGTTGCCGGAGAGGCAAGGTAAATGGAAGCCTCCCGATTCCCCATCCGTCCCCGGAAATTCCGGTTGGCCGTGGAGATGACATTCCAGCCGTCTCCGGGAATCCCCTGGTGTGTCCCCACGCAAGGGCCGCACCCCGGGGGAACAAAAACGCCTCCCGCTTCCACGATATCCCTCACCCATCCCCTCTCAAGGGCAACAAGGAAGGTTTCCTTCGAGGCCGGCGCAACAACGAGCCGCACCTCAGGGTGCACCTTTCGACCCCGGAGAATTCTCGCCACCACCTCAAGGTCGGGAATCCTTCCGTTGGTGCAAGTCCCTACAAAGGCCTCACGAATGGGAATGCCCAGGGCCTCGGTGATAGGCCTGACGTTGTCGACCCGGTGCGGAAAGGCAACCTGCGGTATAAGACCAGAGCAGTCAATGTCCAGGGTCCTTGCGTACACCGCATCAGGGTCAGGAAGCACTACCTCAAAGGGGCGGTCGGTGCGTTCTTTCACCCACCTTATGGTCTTCTCATCAGGGGGAACCATCCCCGCCTTGGCGCCCACCTCCACCGCCATGTTCGTGAGGGTCGCCCGTTCTTCCACGCTCAGGCACTCCACCACTGGCCCGTGGAACTCAATCGCCTGGTACGTCGCTCCATCAGCTCCAAGGAGCGCCGCAATGTGCAGGATAACGTCTTTGGCGAACACCCCGGGGGAGAGTTCTCCAGAAAGCCTGATACAGAGGCTCTCCGGAACTTTAAACCAGAGTTTCCCGGTCATCATCACCACGGCAAGCTCTGTGCTTCCAATCCCTGTGGAAAACGCCCCAATGGCCCCGTAGGTGCAGGTATGGGAATCGGCTCCCACGACAAGATCCCCCGGAACCACAAGGCCCCGGCTCATCATGAGCTCATGGCAGACCCCTTCCCCCACCTCAAACACCCGGATGCCGAATCTCTGGGCAAAAGAACGCATGAGGTCGTGCAGGCGGGAGACCGACTCTAAGGGGCTCGGGGCGTTGTGGTCAATGACGAACACGATCCGCTCCGGGCAAAAGACGGTTTTTCCGTTCATCTCTTCAAAAGACTGGATTGCCAGAGGGGTGGTACCATCCTGCCCCATGGCCCAGTCCACCGGAACAACCACGATGTCTCCAGGGCGAACAGGTTTTCCTGCTTTCTTTTCGAAGATTTTTTCGGCCATTGTCTTCCCCATGCTACTTCCCCGCTTCCCTTGACGTAGTGTTGGCAACATAATACATTACGGGAAAAAGGAAAGTCAACGAGAGGAGGAAGCCCCTTGACACCCCAGGAAGAGGTTGCACGGATTGTGCAGTGGATGCGAGAGAAAGTTCTCGAAGCCCGCGCCAGGGGCCTTGTTTTTGGTATGAGCGGAGGTATAGATTCCTCTGTGGTGGCGGTTCTCGCGAAAAAGGCCCTTGGAGAGAGTGTCCTGGGTCTCATGATGCCCTGCTACAGCGACCCGAAGGACCTCGAAGACGCCCGGGAGGTTGCCGAGCGGTTCTCCATCCCCTACCGGATCGTCCCCCTCGAAAAACCCTTTGACGCACTCCTTGAGGTCCTGGGAGAAGAAAAAGCGGCGAAGTCTCTTCCTCAAGCCAACCTCAAACCGAGACTGCGAATGTGCGTGTTGTACTTTTTCGCCAACGCCCTGAACTACCTCGTCTGCGGCTCGGGTAACCGCAGTGAGCTCACCGTAGGGTACTTCACAAAGTACGGCGACGGCGGTGTGGACATCGCCCCCCTGGCGCACCTCACCAAACGTGAGGTTCGGGCAATCGCCGCGTTCTTGGGCATTCCAGAGCGCATCATCGCGAAACCCCCTTCTGCGGGTCTCTGGCTCGGTCAGACCGATGAGGGAGAAATGGGTCTGACGTACGAGATCCTCGATCGCTTCATCGAACAGGGGGAAGCCGAAGAACCCTACCGGTCGAAGATTCTCTCCATGGTTCAACAGAGCGCCCACAAAAGGCGGCTTCCCTCAATGCTCCTCTCGAAGGAGGAGTTTCCGTTTTCTGGCCAGGAACTCTAAGAGTTCCTCCCGGCCAAAAGTGTTGAGGACGTCCTCCTTCCGGAGCCAGGCCCGTCTTGCCTGGGCCACACCGTAGCGCATGTACTCTAAAGACCCCGGGTCATGGGCATCGGTGGAAATCACAATCTTTATGCCTTCCTGGGCGGCTTTCCGGGCATCCACATCGCGGAGATCCAGGCGTTCGGGCTGGGCGTTGAGCTCCAGAGAGGTATGAGTGGCCTTTGCCATGGCAAAGAGAACGTCGCAGTTGACCTCGTACGCCTCTCGCTTGCCGATGATGCGCCCTGTGGGGTGGCTTATAATCTGAACGTAAGGGTTCTTCATGGCGAGCTCCAGACGCTTCAGGATCTTTTCTTCCTTCTGGGTGAGCCCAGAGTGGAGGCCGGCCACCACCACCTCAAGGAGGGCGAGTTCCTTATCGGGGAAATCCAAGGACCCGTCGCTCAGGATGTTGGCCTCAACACCATTAAGGACCAGGAGCTCCGGATGACGTTCGTTCCAGCGCCGGATTTCCTTTTCCCGCTCGTGAATCTCCTCCGGGGTGAGCCCTGAGGCCACGGCCAGAGACTGGGTATGGTCGCAGATGGCAAGGTACTGATAGCCTCGCGCTAAGGCCGCCTGGGCCATTTCCTCGATGGAGGCCACACCGTCGCTCCAGTGAGAGTGGACATGGAGATCCCCCCGAATATCCTTCATGTCCACAAGCACAGGGAGCTTCTTTTCCAGAGCACACTCAATTTCCCCCTGGTCCTCTCGAAGTTCCGGAGGAATCCACTCCATTCCCAGGATTTCGTAGATATCTTCCTCCCGTTCCCCTCCTACCCGCTCGTTGGTGTCCAGACGGAAAATCCCGTACTCGTTCACCTTGAAGCCCTTCTTCAGAGCAATTTCCCGGAGTTTAATGTTGTGGGCCTTGGAACCGGTAAAGTACTGCAGGGCCGCCCCGAAGCACTCCTCTTCCACCACGCGCACATCCACCTGGATGCCCTCGTGGGTTACGATGCTCGACTTCGTATCGCCCTTTGCCAGGACTTCCCGAACCTGGGGCAGAGCGACGAAGACGTCCATGATGAGCTGGGGACGGGAAGAGGCCACTAGGATGTCGATGTCCCCTATGGTCTCTTTCATGCGACGGATGCTCCCCGCAGGGCTGATTTTCTCCACCCCCGTTCGCTCCCGAAGGAGCGCCACAATACCCTCCACAAGGGGCAGGGCCTGCCCAAGGAGCATGCGACCGGTTTTTCGCCGGAACATCTCAAGGCCCCGGGCAATTTTTTCCTCGCTCTTTGCACCAAGGCGAGGGAGGTTGCGGAGTTTTTTCTCCCGGATTGCCTTCTCAAGGTCTTCAGGAGTCTTTACCCCCAGCTGCTCATAGAGAAGCTTGGCGATCTTGGGTCCTACTCCGGGAATCTCCGTGAGCTCGATGAGCTCGGGAGGAATTTCTTTTGTCAGCTCCTCGTAATAGGTCATTTTTCCTGTAGCGAGGTACTCGGCGATTTTGCTGGCAATGCTTTGCCCGATACCCGGAATGTCCTCGAGTTTCCCGTTCTTCCAGACCTCCTCAATGGGCTCTGGCCAGCCCTCTATCCGCCGGGCGGCCTCCTCATACGCCACCACTCGGAAGCGACTCTCTCCTTTGATATCAAGAAGTACCGAGATATCGTGGAGAATTTTGGCCACTTCCTGATTCCGCATCCTTTCCTCCCCCTTCCCTCTTCCACGGTACTATGCTATCATGGACCCCAAATGAAAGCAAAGGCGCTCATCCTTCCCCTGCTACTTCTGGGGTTACTCTTTGGTGGTGGAAGACCGGAGAGCGAACCCGGACTCAGCGTTTCCGAGCGGCTCCACTTCCTCTTCATCGAGACCCTTCTTCGCTCTCCCATTCGTTTTGGCGTTCGAGAAGACATCGTGCAGAGCCTCAAGAGGGGCCGTTCTCTCTCAGACCACCTGGTGCTCCTTTTTCTGGAACACCTTGAGGGAAACCCTCAGGAGCGGTGGTTCTTCCTTCACCTCCTTGAAGAGTTTGCCCCCACTTCACCGGTCCGGTTCCCCGCCGCCCTCGTCTGCGCACAAAAATCCCGGAAAGAAGGGAAACCCGACGAAGCATTCGCCTTTGCCCTTGAAGCCCTGCGCCTTGCCGAAGCAGAAGAGGAGAAGCTCACCGCCTTTCGAGAGCTCTTTACCCTCCTTAAGGAAGAGGGTTACTCCCTTGAGGCGGTCTTCCTCCTGCACAAGATGTACCGGGACTTCCGCGACCAGACCCTCCTTGAGACCCGAAGGGCCCTTGAGCCTCTCCTTCCAGAGCTTTCCCCCGACTCCCTCACACCTCCCGCCTGTCTCCTCCTTGCTGAGTTTTTCCTGAGCCTGGGACTGCTGCAAGATGCCGAGCGCCTCTTGAACACCCTCAAGGGAAAGACTCTCCCCCCACCTTTAGACGATACGTTCTGGCTTCTCCAGGCTCGTCTCTTCCTGCGAAAAGGGGACCTCAAGGCTCTGGAAAAACTCCTTGAGGGGAGAAAAGATACCGAGGACGTGCTTTTTTTCCGGGGTGTCCTCGCCCAGCGAAAAGGTATGCACCGTGAGGCTATCCGCTTTTTCGACCGGCTCCTCGCTGAATACCCAAAGAGCCAATACCTTCTCGCAGTCCTCCAGAATCTGGCCACCTCTTACAGTGCTCTGAAGGATGACGAACGACGCATCGCCACCCTGAGGAGGGCAACAACGCTTTTCCCGCAAAACGGGGCACTCCTCTTTGATCTCTTCTGGGCCCTGTACCAGAAAAAGGACAAAGACGGTGCTTTAGAAGTCCTTGAGCGGCTTGCCGCTCTCTCTGAGTGGCGGAACCAAGCGCTCTTCTGGAAATTCAAGGTCACTGGAGAGACTGCCCTTCTTGCCACAATCCTTGCAGAATCTCACCTTGACTACTACTATGTCCGGGCAACCGAGATTGTGGGGTTTTCCTCACCCTTTGTGGAGCAAAGCCCGCCTCCTCCAGGCCTTTCCCGAGACCTTACAATGCACTGGGCAAAGTACCGGTTCTTCTCTTCTCTGGGGCTTTTCAACCACGCCGAGATTGAACTCCTGTTTCTTCTCCGGAAAAACCCCCGGGATACCCTGCTCCTTCTTGAACGTGCCAGACTCTTCGCCCAAAGAGGAATGTACCGGAAGAGCCTGCAGTTTGCCTTCCGCCTTTTCCCGGAGAGGGGACGCATTCCGGACTTTGCCGGGAAAAGCTACTACCCGCGTTTCTTTTTCAAAGACATCGAGGAGCTCGCCCCACAACAAAACCCTCCCCTTGACCCCTACCTTGTCCTTGCCCTGGTTCACGCAGAGAGTGCTTTCGACCCCCAGGCGGTTTCTCTGGCCGGAGCCTTAGGACTCACCCAGGTTCTCCCCTCAACCGGAGCGTGGGTTGTTGAAAAGGGATGGGTGAATCCGGGAAAAGATGGCGATATTACTACTCTCCTTCTTGAGCCCCGGGAAAACCTGGCCATCGGCATGGCATACCTTGCTTATCTTCTGCGGAGGTTTGAAGGAGATCTCCTCCTTGCCCTCTGCGGGTACAATGCCGGTCCAGGGAGAGCCGAGCGCTGGAAGGAGGAACTCCCCCAGGACCGGGATGCATTCCTTGAATCCATTCCTCTTACTGAAACCCGAAACTACGTGAAAAAGGTCCTCACGAACTACTTTGCGTATTCCGTACTGTATCGGGGTGTCAGTCCATTCCCAGGTACTTCTTAAACTCCCTGATTTCTTCCTCCCCGTCCACAATACCGATTTCCAGAGTAATCTTCCTGGTCTCACCGGGCTTGAGGACGACCAGTCGCCCCTCCTCCCGTTCTGTTTTCCTCCCCAGAGGGAAGCAGTTGCCGGGTTCCATTCCCACGACGTACTCACCCTCACCCATCATCTTCCACTCCGTGAAGTAGGGGAGTTCTTTTGTATCGAACTTCACATAGACACCGAGCTTCAACTGTTCATTGAGAAGCAGCGAGGCCCCAAAACCATCGTCCAAAGTTTTGGGGTAGTGGAGATACACCTTTTCGAAGTATCCTTTTTGAGGCGCATGGAAACGGAACCATTCCTCTTTGCCCTCTTCGGCCCAGTGGTCTCGAGGGATGGTTCTTGCTGCCGGAAGCAGAAGGACACCCCCCTCGTCAAGAAGAGGATACCCGATGTTGATGTGGTAGAGAATCATGAAGGGACTCTCGATGAACCCCTCATTGGTTACCTGATCCTCGATGTGGATGACCTTCTCCCCCAGACGACTCCAGATTTTCCTCACAAGCACCAGTTTTTCCCCGAAGACAATGGCCTCCCGAACCTTCCCCTGAACCCACATGAAGTACTCGTCCCCCTGCCAGGCACCGTCAGCGTACACGTTGCCTGCTGGAAGGTACGAGGCCCGGCCGTGGAGTCCCAGGTCCTCTTCTTCGAGGCGATGCGTCAGGGTCGAGGTGTCACGGCACGGTGCTCCGGCGTACGCAAGCCCACAGGTGTTCATGAGCCCTCCATGGAACCCCCGGAGCCACCCAAATCCCTCCGGCTCAAAAAGGAAAGGCGAGAGGTTCTGTGTCGCCGACCTCCAGCCAACACTCACGCCCTTGTATGTCGTCCAGGCGATATCCATCCCCCGGTCAAGGAGAACCGTATAGAAAAGGCCACCCCCTGTGTTCACCTCGGCAACCCGCACGCCCCGTTCAAGGCCGTCGAGGAGCTCGGCAATCCGTATTCCTCCAAGCTGCGAGATGTCTCCAACCCTCCGGAGAATCTCCTCCCTTGTCATCTGCTTTCCCAGAATCACCGCCATGACTTACTCCCCCTTCATCCTTCGGAAGAATGGAAAAACGTCGTTCGTCTTCCGCTCCTGAAAAGCCACCCGTTTCTGGGATTCCCGGAGAAACGCGGGAATATCAATATCGTCGTCGATAATGATGCGACCCCCAACGTCCTCTTCGTCTTTCCCTCCTGCAAAGGAAAGGAGTGCCTCCTCGTGCTTTTCAGCCTCAAAACGGGTGGCAATGACGGTCACCACGATTTCATTGGACAGTGCCTCGTCTACCTTGCATCCCCAGAGGATGTCGGTTTCCGTCCCCGTCGCCGCGGTGACGAAGTTCACAATCTCGGTGACCTCGTTGAGCGTCATATCAGGACCACCGGTAACGTTGAGAATGACCGAGCGGGCACCCTTCACTGAAATCTCGAGGAGAGGGCTGTTAATAGCCTCTTCCACCGCTTGTCTCGCCTTTTCCCGTCCCCGACCGTTGCCGATACCAATGAGCACCATTCCGGCACCACTCAGGACCGTCCGCAAATCCGCGAGGTCGAGGTTGATGTCCTGAGGCGAGGTGATGAGGTCCGTGATGCCTCGCACTGCCTGGTAGAGGACGTGGTCCGCTACCTTAAAGGCTTCCTGGAGAGAGGTGTCCTTTTTGGCTACCTGGAGGAGGCGTTCGTTGGGGATCACAATGAGCGCGTCGACTACTTCCTGGAGTTTCCTGATGCCTTCTTCTGCCTGGGTTCTCCGGCGGGTCCCTTCGAAATGAAAGGGCTTGGTCACCACGCCAAGGGTCAGCGCTCCGGCCTCCTTCGCCAGCGAGGCGATTACCGGAGCCGCACCTGTTCCCGTTCCCCCGCCCATACAGGCGGCGATGAATACCAAATCCGCATCCTCGACCACCTGGAGGAGCTTGTCCCGGTCCTGCTTGGCTGCCTCTTCCCCAATGCGCGGGTCTCCTCCAGTTCCCAGACCCCTTGTGAGGTTGAAGCCAATCTGTACCTTCTCCGGAGCCAGGGACCGCTTGAGGGACTGCACGTCGGTGTTGACCGCCACAAGGTCCACCCCGTCAAGGCCTTCCTCAATCATGTGGTTGATGGCATTGTTGCCTCCCCCGCCGACACCGATGACTTTAATCGTTGCGACCCGGTCTTCAGCCCTCCGCTCTCTGGGTTTTTCTGCAGGCTTTTTCACGGACTTTCCACCTGTTTGGGATTTGGGAGGAGAGAGGGCAACGTCAACGTCTTCGGAGTCCTCGACGCCTTTCGTCGTGTCCCGGATGAGCTCCCTCTTGAAATCAAGTCTTTCGGAAAAGCCTCTTTTTAGGCTTTTCTTTTTCAAGACGAATCACCTCTTTCGCCAGAGCAAGGTAATTCTGCGCCCCTGTGGACGTGGGCTCGTACTCAATCACCGGCACACCATGGCTTGTGGCCTCAGCGAGCGCAATATTGCGATGGATAATGGTCTCAAACATCCGGTCCCCAAAGTACTCCCGAACCTCCTCGATGACCTCCCGGTAGAGGTTGGTCCTTGTGTCGGCAATGGTGATGAGCACGTACACTTCGGGATCATGCTTCAGGTTCTCCCGCATGAGTTCCAGGGTTTCCATGAACTCTTCGATTCCCCGAAGGGCAAAGTAGTGAGGCTGGATGGTGATAATCACCTCGCGACAGGCCTTGAGGGCATTGATGGTGAGAATACCAAGAGATGGGGGACAGTCGATGAGAATGTAGTCAAAGGGGAGATTGGCCCGCTGAATACTGTTATTCAAAAAGTCTTCCCGTCCGAGTTTGTCGATGAGGCGGTACTCCGCTCCTGCCAGGTCGATGTTTGCCGGGGCCAGGTAGAGATTGGGCGTCCGCGTGGGCACAATGACGTCTTTGAGTTCAAGACGGTAAGGGCTTCGCGGAGGTTCGAGGACGTTCAGAATGGTCTTATCGAACTCATTGGGCTCAAACCCAAGACCCAGCGTCGAATGCGCCTGAGGGTCCATATCGATAATGAGCACCTGTCGAGCATGATACGCCAGTGACGCTCCCAGATTAATGCACGTTGTGGTCTTCGCCACCCCTCCTTTTTGATTGGCAATGGCAATAATTCTCATAGGTCCTCCCCGAACACTGAGAAAAACCGCATCCCCGTCTCCCGCTCTTTCAGGCTTCTCAGGGCTTCCCTTTTAATGATAGCACATCCTCAGGGGATTGGAAGACCCCTTTCTTTCCGGTACAATGAAAAGCGGAGGGCGAAGGCGGTGCCGGCAAACCTTCCTCCCCAGTACTTTGAGGTAGAGGCGAAATACCGGGCGGCAAAAACTGTTGCCTCGAAACTCGAGGCCCTGGAGGAGATGCTTGCGGTCATTCCCAAACACAAGGGAACTGAAAAACTCCAGGCTGAGATTAAGCAGAAAATTGCTAAACTCCGGAAATCCCAGGCCCAGGAGAAGAAAAAGGGAGGCACGCATGACCCCTTCCTCATTGAAAAAAGCGGCGCGGCGCAAATCATCGTCTGTGGGCCTCCAAACAGCGGGAAATCCACCCTTGTTTCGCTCCTTACGAACGCCCGCCCAGAAATCGCCGAATACCCTTTTACCACGTTCTCCCCTACCCCCGGCATGATGGACTATGAGGACATCCAGATTCAGCTTGTGGACTTTCCTCCTTTTAGCGGAGAGGAGCTTGAGGGCAACATGGCGAACGCTCTCCGGCGAAGCAACGGCGCGGTGCTGCTTTTTGATGCCCAGGCCGAGAGTCTCCTTGAAGACGTCGAACACACACTCAAGCTTTTAGAAAAGGGAAAAATCCTCGCTGGAACCCGACCCCTGCCCCTTCCCTCCCCTTCCTGGCACCACCTTCCGGCCTTTCTCCTCCTCACCAGGGCTGAAAACCCAAAAGAGATGGAAAAGGTTGCGATTCTCCAGGAGCTTTACGAGGACCGCTTCGAGGTCCTTGGCGTCTCTTTAAAAGAGTTTGGCCCCCACGAGCAATCCGTGAAAGAGGCCATATTCCGCATAAGTGGCATCATCCGGGTGTACAGCAAACCCCCGGGGAAACCCCCTGACCTCTCCCGGCCCTTCGTCCTCAGGCGAGGGAGCACCGTCAGAGACCTTGCCGAAGCCATCCACAAAGACCTCGCGAAGCACCTCAAGGGAGCCCGGGTATGGGGGTCGACGAAATTCGGGGGTCAGCTCGTTCCCCCTGACTACGTGCTTCAGGATAGGGACGTCGTGGAAATCCGTGCCTCCTGAAGGAAACAGTGGGGGTCTTCCCCAAAGGGGTCTCCCAAAACCGCGTACGCCAGTGCCCGGCACCCCAGACACCCCGCTACCGAGCACTGTTGGCACTTCCCCCGGAGGAACTTCCGGTTCTTTAGCTTCCCAAGGAGAGGATGCGTGGTAATCGCCGTAAGGTCCTCCTTAAGAAGGTTCCCAAGGGGGATAGGCAAGCGGCGACAGGGGAAAATTGTGCCGTCGGGCATGAGGCAAAAGGACTCCCCGAGGCTACAGGGAGCTCCAAGGAGACTCACACCTTCTGCAAACTCCACCCAGAAAGCCCGGTATGGGAGAAGCGAAAGAGCAGCAACATCAAAACCGCACAAAGCGCAGAGTTCTTCAAGAAACCACCGCCATTCTTCTTTTTGCAAAACGGCCGAAGCCATCTCCTTCCCCCTTCCCTCGGGGACGAACCGCTCAAAGATGATGCCAGAAAGCCCGAGATCCCTGGCAAGGCGCCATACTTTTGGAACCTCCCCAAGGTTCCCCCGGTGAAGCGTCACCATAAGGACCACCCGGAAGGGGCCTTTCACAAGGTGGACCAGAGCCTGAAGTACTCGATGAAACACACCCCTCCCCCGGATAGCATCGTTGACCTGTTCCATCCCTTCAAGGGAGACTTTGATGGTGGTGAGCTTGGCAAAAGAGGTAAGCTCTGCCACCGTTCTCCGGTCGATGAGGAGGGCGTTGGTGATGAGCATGACCTCCAAAACCCTGGGATGGCGGTCGAGAAGGGCAAGAAGGCGAAAGAGCTCCCTACCAAGGAGGAGAGGCTCCCCACCGGTGAGGTTGAGAACAGTCTGGCGGTCGAGCTCTTCAAGCCCCTGAAGGAGCCGCCCAGCAAGAAGGAAGAGCTCTGGAGGTTTTTCGTCCTCGAAAGCTTCCTGGTAACAATGGCGGCACCGGAGGTTGCAGCGATTTGTGAGGTGCCACTGGAAATCGAGAGAGACCTGACCCTCCAAAGAGCTTCACGCTCCGTCGCAGAGTACCTGAATCTTCAGGTGGTCTCTTGTGGTGAGCATTTCCTCCAAAGCGTCACCGAAACGCTCAAGAGGATATTGAGAGGAAATGAGGTCCTTGACTGAAACCGCTCCGCTTTCCAGGAGATTCAGGGCATACTGCATGGTCTTTTTCACCGCAAAGGATCCCACAATGTGCAGGTCTTTTCGGAATATCCGGTACGGTTCAACCCTCATCGTCGCCCCTTGTGGGGCAACCCCAAAAAGGAGAAAGGTTCCATCGGGCTCAACAAACGTCAGAGCCTTCTCCATGACTTCTGGAACCCCCGTGGCATCGACCACTACCGGAAACCCCAGAGGCGCGATTTCCCGAAGGCGCTGTTCTTCCTTCCCATCGGCAAGAAGGGCTTCCCGGGCCCCCCGCTTCAGCGCAAGCGAAAGCTTGAACTCGCTCACGTCCACCACCACCACTTCCGCTGCTCCCGAAACCCGGAAAAGAGAAAGGAGAAGAAGTCCTATGGGACCCGCTCCAAAGATGAGGACCTTTTCCCCGGGACGGATGCGACTCCGCGACACTCCGTACACCGCACAGGCCAGAGGCTCTGCCAGAGCCCCTTCGGCAAAACTCATCCTTTCAGGGAGAGGGAAAACGCACTTTTTGGGGACGACCACGTACTCAGCAAAGGCTCCGTTCCTTGTCACCCCCACGGCCTCGAAATTCAGGCAGTGGTTGTTCTTGTTGATTTTGCAGAAGTAGCAGTGGTCGCAAAAGATATTGGGATCGGCAGTCACCCGCTCCCCCGGGGAGAACTCGGTCACACCCTCTCCCACCGCCGCCACCTCTCCCGAGAACTCATGCCCTGCGATGATAGGGAAACGCTGGAAGTACTCCCCCCGGAAGATGTGGACATCTGTCCCACAGATTCCCGCCACCTTCACCCGGATGAGAACCTCCTGAGGGCCGGGACAGGGGTCATCGACTTCAACGATCCGCCACTTTTCCTTTCCTTCAAAGACGCACGCCCGCATCTTTCCCACCTCCTGTAACGAGCGACACTACCGGGAAGACTCCAAGAGGAATGAGCATGGCGAAGGACCCCAAAAGGGGCAGCACCGATGAACGGAAGCCAAAAAGGACAGCTCCAAAAAGCCCCACAGAGAGCCCCGAGAGCATGCTCGCCAGGGCTCCCCAACGATTCCCTCCCTTCCAGTACAGCCCGTAGAGGTACGGAGCAAGAAAACTCCCGGCTACGGTTCCCCAGGAAATCGACATGAGGTTCACGATGAAGGAAAGCTTAGAAAGGGCGAGAAAGAGAGAAAGGGCGACGAAAACGGCGCAGAACACCCGCATGAGAAGCAGGGATCTTGGCCGGGTGGACGGGGGAAGAAGGTCAATGACTACAGCTGAAGAGGAAACAAGAACAAGGGAAGAAAGGGTGGACATGGAAGCGGAAAAGACAAGGAGAAGGAAAATCAGGGCAAACGACGGAGGCATGATGGTAGCGATGAGATGCGGCATGAGGAGATCCGGATCGGCTTGCCCATTCACGAGGGGTGGCTCTTTGAAGAAGAGATGGGTGAGGGAACCGGAGAAATAAGCAGCAAAAGTACAAACGAGAGCAAAAATGGTTACCACCACGGTGGCAGTGGCGACCATTTTCTCGTTCCGGATGGCGTAGAACTTCTGGACCATCTGGGGCAAACCCCAGGGACCAAGGCTTGTGAGGACCACAAGACCAAAAAGCGGCCAGAACCCCGGAGGACCAACAGGACTCACAAGACGGGGATCCACCTGGGAAAGCCTCGCGACTGCCTGAGGTAGGCCCCCAACCTCAGGTCGGGCAAGGAGATACCCCACAAGGAAGAGCGACCCAAAGAGCATAATCATCCCCTGGACGGCATCGGTGAGGCTCACCGCGAGATACCCACCCATGAGGAGGTACACCCCTGTGAGCACAGCCATAAGAAGGAGGGCATACCGGTAAGGAATGCCCAGGACGGCGTCGAAGAGATAGCTCAACCCCATGTACACCGAAGCAGAATAAGGAACGAGGAAAAAGAAAATGACAAGGGCTGCCAGAACCTTCAGCAACTCACTCCCGTACCTTGCCTTCAAGAACTCCGGCATGGTCATGGCGTTGAGGCGTTCAGTGAGACGACGGGTCCTCTGGGCAAGGACAAGCCAGGCAAGGAGCGACCCCACGATGGTATTCCCCACCACAATCCAGAGACTCGAAAGACCAAATCCCCAGCCGATGCGCCCGGCATACCCAATGAAAAGGACAGCGCTGAAGTACGTTGTCCCGTAAGCGAAGGCGGAAATCCAAGGACCGAGGTTCCGGCCGGCCAGGAAGAAATCCCCAAGGCTTCTGGTTCGCCGCGAGGCGAAATACCCAAGACCGAGCATCCCCACCACATAGAGCACAAGGACAGCGGTTTTCACTTGTTTTCTCCCCCTCCACCGGGTATCATGGATTCGTGGACCAGAGAGACATCCGCCACGTTTTTGCCATTCTACAGAAAGAGGCCAGGAACTGGCAAGATGCCACGGTGGGAAACATCACCAAAGACCCCTTTTTTGTTCTCGTTGGGGCCCTCCTGAGCCACCGGACTCAGGATAGAACAACCCACAGGGTCCTGCAGCGCCTTGTGGCCTCCTTCACAAAACCTGAGGATTTCCTGCACGTTTCCGAGGAGGACCTTGTCCATCTCCTCTATCCCGTAGGATTTTACCGGGAAAAGGCAAGAAGGCTCCAGCAAATCGCCCGAATCCTCCTTGAGGAATACGGGGGAAAGGTCCCGGAAAGCGAAGAGGAACTCTTGCGGCTCCCCGGAGTGGGGAGGAAAACGGCCAACTTGGTTCTGAGCGTTGCCTTTGGGAAGCCGGCAATCTGTGTTGATACCCATGTCCACCGCATCACGAACCGCTGGGGCCTTGTGGCCACAAAAACCCCTGAGGAAACGGAAAGAGAACTCCAGAAAAAGCTCCCTCAGGAACTCTGGGGAAGCATTAACAAGCTCCTCGTCCTCCTCGGGCAGAACATCTGCCTTCCGAGAAGACCTCACTGCAGCAGGTGTCCCGTTGCACCTTTCTGCAAGCGTCAGGGAGTCACGGATGCCCGGTGAAGCTCAGAGGAATGACCTCCCCGGGCCGAAAGGGTGGGGGGAAGACGAAAACACAGACTCCCCCAGGACACGAAGCTGAAACCACCCGGACCTCGTGGGGGAAATCCAGGGTGATAAGACACCGAATCGCCCCAAGCGGAGGAAGGTCCCCCATCCTCTTCCCGTCAAGGAAGAAGGGTCCGCCAATTCGTTCATCCACAGACTGAAAGGTCACGTACCCCAGGCGGACCTCAACCCCAATCCCAATGCGACACCCCGAAAGGAAGAAGGCAAGAAACAGCGAAACTACAAAAACGGCAATGTTCCTCCGCATCAGTCAATGGTCACAATCTTCCCCGAGTAATCGAGGTAGAAATCCCGGATGTACACCCCACCCCAGGGATGATACAGCCGGGCAGTGTGCCATCTCCCCAGAGCAAGGCCTGAAACCGTGAGACACTCATTGGGTTCGAGGTATCCTGCGTAGTCCCCATCAACGTAGAGCTCACCGTAAATACCAGGACGCCCGGAACAGATAATTGCCGAGCCGTAGGTGATGGGGACGACAATTTCCGCCGTGCAACCGGCGGCAAAAAGCACTACCAGAACGAACATCCCAAAAACCCAGGGCTTTCGCATCTTTTCCCTCCTCCAGCGAATCTCTTCTTGAGGGTACCAGAAGCCCCCTCCTCTGTCAACGGTTCCGTTTTCTGACCCCTACCGTGGATAGGTCCACAGAGATCCGCAGGAGGTAATGCAAAAAGGGAGAAGACCCGTATTCTGACTCAGTGTCGAAAAATTCAAGAGAAGAAAAGCCCTGCACGGTATAAGAGGAGCACAAAGGGAACAGGGATGCTCTAGGCATGCTCTGGAGAATCCTCCACCTTTTGGGCTTCCCCTCAAGGAATGCCATCGCTAAGCTCGCTCAAGTCCATGGACTCTCCTTGCGGTGGGCCTATTCCTCCCTCCATTTGAGGGTATTCCTCGAGGGACTCCGAAAGGTCCCCCCTTTCCCGCTCAAACCCCAAGGTACTGGAGGGCGTTGATGCTCTGGGGAATTTGAGGGTCCTCGCAAGGATACGGTATCACGCTCTTCGTCCTTCCTCCAAGATCTCTCATATCCGTGGAACGGTGCAACCGGACCTTCCGGGAAGTTCTCTCTGTCCTCCAAGGAGGTGGATTATGACACCATGAATTCCCCTACCTCAAAAGGTGGACTGAAAAGGTGTATAATCGGAGAAGACCGCACTGGAGCGTGAGGGAGAGGAGCCCTGGGAGGAGTCAAGATACTGGACTTTCCGAGTGTCCCACATGATGTGGACCTCTACAGCGAGTTGACGAACCTTGGAGAATATGGTATTTTTTTCTACCGTCTACAAAGGCTTGTGAGGAGGCGATTCGTATCGAGCTACGGTATCGAGTGAACCACCAGATCGGGGCGCGGGAAGTGCGGTTGATTTCGCCTGAGGGGCATCAGATTGGCATTGTTCCTCTTAAGAAAGCGTTGCAGATGGCGGAAGAAGCAGGACTTGATCTCGTTGAAGTTGGCCCCAATGCCAACCCTCCGGTGTGCAAGATTATGGATTGGGGGAAGTTCAGGTATGAGCGGGAGAAGAAGGCCAAGCTCTCCCGCAAGAAGCAAAAGGCTTCAGAGCTCAAGGAACTCACCATGCGCCCCAAGATTGACGAGCATGACTACCAGGTCAAGCTCCGGAATGCCCTCCGGTTCCTTCAGGAAGGTAACAGGGTGAAGGTGATCATCCGGTTTCGGGGAAGAGAAGCGGCATTTCAGGATCGGGGGCATGAGCTCCTCCGGAGAGTCATCGAGGACCTGAAAGACGTGGGAAAGGTGGAACAGGATATAAAGAGCGAAGGGTCGAGCCTTACGGTCACTCTGGCACCGAAGAAGTGAGGAGGACGGGAAACCATGCCGAAGATGAAGACACACAGAGGGGCGGCAAAGCGTTTCAAAATCACCGCTCACGGGAAGATCAAGAGGTCCCAGGCAGGAAAGTCACACCTTCTTGCCCATAAGGAACGGAAACGAAAACGGAGACTCCGCAAGACCATCGTTCTGACTCCTGTGGAGGCGAAGCGAATCAAGAGTTTACTCCCTTATGCATGAGAGGTGGCGCACATGTCGCGGGTAAAGACCAATGTTGCCTCGCGCGAGAGAAAAAAGAAAATTATGAAGATGGCCAAGGGGTACCGGGGTGCCCGTTCTCGGGCCTACCGGAGAGCAAAGGAACAGGTCATCCGCTCTCTGGCGTACGCATATCGTGACCGACGGAACCGCAAGCGGGATTTTCGTCGATTGTGGATTCTCCGTATCAATGCCGCAGTGCGGAACGAAGGCATGACGTATAGCCAGTTCATGGGTGCTCTGAAGAAAGCCGGGGTTCTCGTGAATCGGAAGAGACTCGCACAGCTCTCCATTGAGGATCCTGAAGCCTTCCGGGAGCTTGTTCAGATTGCTCTGGCTCATCGATGACCCTCGGAGAGTCTTCGTAACCTGAGGGTGGAAGAGCATGATTGAGGAAATAGAGGAGTATCTTCGTGACTTTGAAGGAGAACTGGCCCAGGTCCTGACGAGGGATGACCTGAACCGGGTGAAGGGGAAGTATGCCGGGCGCAAAAGCCGGATTCCCCTTTTCCTGGAACGGTTGAAGACCTTACCTCTTGAAGAGCGGAGAATTGTTGGACGGCGGCTCAACGAGGTCAAGGTGCTCATCGAAGAGCGCCTCAGGGAGAAGGAGGCGGAACTCTCCCGGAGGGAACAAAAGCGAGAGCCTGTCGACCTCAGCCTTCCAGGGCGAAGACATCCTCTGGGAGCCTTCCATCCTCTGCGCCTAGTTGTGGACGAAATTATCGCCATTTTCCGCTCCCTGGGGTTTCGCGTGGAAGAGGGGCCGGAGATTGAGACCGAGCTTTACAACTTCGAAGCCCTGAATATCCCTGCTGATCACCCTGCCCGGGATGCCCAGGATTCCTTTTACCTCGGAGGCGGTTTCCTCCTGCGAACGCATACCTCCCCTGCCCAAATACGGGTTATGAAGAAGCTCACACCTCCCTTTCGGGTTATTGTCCCCGGGCGGTGTTACCGTCGGGATGCCTTTGATGCCACCCACAGTCCTGTGTTCCACCAGGTTGAGGGGCTTGTGGTAGCACCGGGAATTTCCATGGGGGACCTCAAGGGAACCATTGAGGTTTTTGCCCGTCGCCTCTTCGGCGAAAGGCGAAAGGTTCGTTTCCGCCCCAGCTATTTCCCCTTCACCGAACCGAGTGCGGAGGTGGATATTTCCTGTGGCATCTGTCAGGGGGCAGGATGCCGGTCCTGTGGGTGGCGGGGATGGCTTGAGATTATGGGAGCCGGTCTTGTGCATCCCCAGGTGTTCCGCAACGTGGGATACGATCCGGAGAAGGTTCAGGGGTTTGCATTTGGTATGGGCGTGGAGCGGATCGCCATGTTGAAATTTGGCATTCCTGACATCCGGTGGTTCTTTGAGAACGACGTTGCGTTTTTGAGTGCTTTCAAGGGTCTGGGGTAGCATATGCGCGTCTCATATCGGATTCTCAAACGATTCCTTCCCGAACTCTCTCTTCGTCCCGAAGAGGTTGCCGAGGTTTTCATGAACCAGGGGTTTGTGGTGGAGGAGGTTCTTTCGGCGCGGGACCTCTTTTGCTCCCCTTTACTTGCCGGTACCCTTGTGGAGGCACATTGCGAGGGTCTGCTGACCCGCTGCACGGTGAAGCTCGGAGAACGCACCTTCCGGGTTCTGGTTCACACTTCCGGTGTTCCGGAGACGGGAAGCAGGGTCCTTGTGGGGTTTGAAGACCATACGCCGTTTTTTCTCCCCGTGCGGGGGGAAAGAGCGAGGGAGATCCTCGATTTCCTCCTGCCTCTTCCTCCGTTCCTTGAAGAGGGTGATGACGTTTACGAGGCCCTCATTGGTGATGATGTGGTTTTCGAAGTTGAGGTTACCGCAAACCGTGGGGATTGCCTCTCGGTTCTGGGACTGGCTCGGGAGCTTGCAGCCCACTGCGATATTCCCCTGGTGTTCCCTGAGGCGCGCTACACCGAGAAACCCATCCACCATGGTTTTCGTCTTGAAAACGAGGCACCGCACCTCTGTCCGCTGTACACCGGAAGGTACGTCACTGCAATTACTGTGCGACCCTCACCGTTCTGGATAGCCAAGGAACTCATCCTCATGGGTATGCGACCCATCAACAACGTTGTGGATATCACGAATCTCGTCATGCTTGAGATGGGGCAGCCACTCCATGCCTTTGATGCTGCCCGCATTCGGGGGAATCTCGTCCGTGTTCGTGAGGCAGAAGAAGGCGAGTGTCTCGTTACCCTCGATGGGGAAGAGAGGATGCTCAGAAAGGGCATGCTCCTCATTGCCGATGCGGATCGTCCCATCGCCCTTGCCGGGGTCATGGGAGGACGGGATACCGAGGTGGGGCCAGAGACGAAGGAGATCTTCCTGGAGGCGGCCTTCTTTGACCGTGTTTCCGTTCGGAGAACGGCCAGGGCTTTGGGGATGCGAACGGAGGCATCGGCGCGCTTTGAGCGGGGTGTTGACCCCCTAGGGGTGATGCGGGCAGCATCCCGAGCACTTGCGCTTTTGGAGGAAATGGGAGGGGAAGTGGCTTCGGGGTGGCTTGTGAGCGGCCAGCCACCCTTCGCGGTGTGGGAAATTTCGGTACCATGGGAACTCGTTGTGCAGCGGCTCTCCTGCGAGGTTCCTCAAAAAGAGGGCATTCGTATCCTTGAGCGGCTTGGTTTTCAGGTCGCTCAGGAAGGAGCAACCCTGCGTGTTCGTGTACCGAGCTGGCGTCCCGATGTGCGGGAACCTATTGATGTTGTTGAGGAGGTGGGAAGGGTTTACGGGTACGGGAAGATTCGTTCCTCTTTCCCCTCCTTTCCCTTTGATCCCGGGAATGTTCCCTGGGAGGAATCCCTGGAAAATCGGATTCGAGCGCATCTTGCCCATCGCGGTCTTTACGAGGTGGTAACGCTTTCCCTGGTTGAGGAGGAAAGCGTGAACGTGCTTGGCTTTGGAGGAGAGGAGCGTGTTGTGGTACTGAACCCCCTTTCCCAGGAACACGCTGTCCTCCGTCCTTTCCTTTTCCCAAGCCTCTTTGAGGTTGTGCGGACCAATGCCCGGCGGGGCAGGAGGAGCAGGGGGTTTTTCGAGGTCGGCAAGGTGTTTTTCCGAAAGGAAGGGAATTTCCGGGAAGAAAAGCGTCTGGGTATCATTCTCTGGAATGTTCCTCAACCTGCCCTGTGGAAGGAGGACCCTGTGGACCTCTTTACCCTGAAGGGGTTCCTTGAGGAGATAGGAGAGCTTGCGGGTACAGGGTGCGGGGCTGTTTGCCCTGGGAGGGTTTTCCCGGTTTTTGAGGAGGATGGAGCTTTCGTGGCGTCTTCTCCTGAGGGGGGTGCAGAACCCATCGGGTGGGGTGGAAAGGTTCTCCCCGCTTTCCTGCGCAGGCACGATGTTGAGGGGGAAGTGTACTATCTCGAAATCCGCCTTGAGGGTCTTGCCGCTCAGGGGCAGGACCTTCCGGCAAAGGATTTTGTCCTGCCTGCTTTTCCTGCTGTTTCCCGAGACATTTCAGTGGTTGTGGATGCATCCACTCCCTGGGCTTTTGTGGCGTCGCTCGTTGCTGAGGAAGCAAAGCGCAGCTGCATGGCCCTTGAGGAGTTTGCCCTCTTCGACGTGTTTTCCGGTGATCCCCTCCCACCTGGGAAGAAGGGATTCGCCTTTCGTCTTGTGTTCCGAGCTCCGGACCGGACCCTTGAGGATGAGGAGGTCGGGAGATGGGTGCAGAAGCTCAAGGAGAGTCTGAAGCAGACGGGGAGGGTGGTGTTACGGGAAGAGATGATTCTCTCCCATGAGTGACTGGTACACCCTGCTGTGTTTTGGTATTCTCGTTCTTAACGCGGTGCGCAGTGCGCTTCGGGGATTCAGCAAGGAATTCCTGGTGTTTGTTGGGCTTGTGGTTGGTCTTCTCCTTGGCCTCCGGTACTTCCCTGCGATCAGTGGGTTTTTCCACACCCGTTTTGGATGGCAGAGTCCCTGGCTTGGGGTTATCGGGTTCCTCCTCGTTTTCCTTCCTACGGTGATGGTGTTTTCCTCCTTTGGTCTTCGTCTGCGCCGGGTCTTTGAGCACCTCGACATCCTCTGGGTTGATGCTCTCCTTGGGTTTTTTGTGGGGCTTTTGAAGGGCATGCTCTGGATTCTCGTCATCACAGTGTTTGTAGCCAATGTGGCGTACCTCGGTTTCCTTGAGGAAGGTATTGCTCGTTCCCGGTTTTACCAGGATTGCACATTGCCTGCCATTCGCTCTGTAGAGCATTTTGCCTCCCAGTTCCCCCAGATTGCCTTTTTACGGCCATGGCTTGAGAAAGGAGCATCCATAGGCGGTGGAGGTTCCAAAGAGCACCCTGGCGAGCTTTGAGTACGAGAGAATCCTTGAACTCCTGGTTCCTCTCTGTTTTTGCCCCGCAACGCAGGAAAGGGCCAGAGCACTCCTTCCTCTGGCACCGGAAGCGCTTCCCCTGCACCTTGAAGTGGTGCGGGAACTTAGAGACCTCATCCGTTTTGACGGTGACATCCCCTTTGGGGAGTTCCCTGATCTCCGTCCGGTTCTTGAGGTCTTGCGTCTTCCCGGGGCCCGTCTTTCCCTTGAGGAAGCGCAGAAGGTATACCGTTTCCTTCTCATGAGCCAGGGTATCCGTCATTTCCTGAAAGAACGGGGGGTGGAGAAGAAGTACCCCCGAATGTCTTCCCTGTACTTCCGGAACATTCAGGATTTCTCAGGGTTTCTGAGGTATGCGGAGAAGATTTTCTCCCAGGATGGGCAAGTGCTCGATACTGCGAGCGAAAAGCTCTGGAACCTCCGGAGACGGAAGGAAGAGGTCCAGAGCCGGATTGTGGAAGTGCTCCATCGCATCCTCCAGGATAGCAGAATCACCAGGTACCTCCAGGAGCCACTGTACACTCTGCGGAAGGGCCGGTATGTTCTTCCTGTGAAGGCTCAGTTTCGGGGTATGCTGAGGGGATTCGTGGTGGATTGTTCCTCAAGTGGTTCCACACTGTTCATTGAGCCCTGGGCCGTGGCAGAGCTCACCAATGAGCTCGAGGTTCTGGAAACCCTTGAGGAGGAAGAGGTCTCTCGCATCCTTTCCACCTTCACTGAGAAGCTTCGGCCGCTGTCTTCGGCCCTTTGGGAAACCTTCGAAGGCCTCGTGGGGCTTGATCTCCTTCGGGCCAAAGTGAAGCTTGGGGAGCGATGGAGAGGGGAAATCCCCGAGGTTGGAGGGGAGACACTGCGCATTCGTGAGGGGCGACACCCTCTGCTTTTTGAACGGGCGGTTCCCTTCGACCTTGAGGTCCCCGGGGATCGCAGCATTGTGGTTGTCAGCGGGCCTAATGGCGGAGGGAAAACTGTTCTTGTGAAGGCGCTTGCGCTTCTTGTGACGCTCACCTTCTCCGGAATCCCGGTCCCCCTCGCACGAGGTTCTTCCATCCCCCTCTACGACTATCTCTTCGTGGATATCGGAGACCATCAGGACTTGGAGAACAGCCTGAGTACTTTCACGTCCCGGATGGTGCTTTTAAGAGCTGCGCTGCAAAAGGCTGGACCCCGGAGCCTTTTTCTCATCGATGAGCTTGGAGCGGGCACAGACCCCCACGAGGGTGCAGCGCTTGGGATTGCCCTTCTTGAGTACCTGAAAAAGAGGGGCACGACATGTATTGTCACCACCCATCTTCCGGCTCTTCGGGAATATGCCCTTCGGGGAGAAGGTGTTCTCCCTGCCTCCCTTGCCTTTGACCCCGATACTCTGCAGCCCACATATCGCCTTGTGGTGGGGAGCGTTGAGGGAAGCTATGGCATCACGATTGCGGAACGGGTTGGCCTTCCCCAGGAGGTTATCCAGGGGGCACGACAGGTGCTCCGGAAGGAGGAAGTTGCCTTCAACGAGCTTTTGCTCTCCCTCTCCCGGGAGCGGGAGGAGATGCGGAGAAAACTTGACGAACTCCATGAGAGACTTGCCGAGCTTGGGAAGCGCGAGGAAGAGGTGCAAGCGCTTAGGAGAGCTCTCGAAGAAGAACGCCGTCGCCTGACGAGGACTCTGAGGGAGGATTGGGAAGTCCGTCTGCGGGAGAGAGAGAAGGAGATTGCGCGCCTTGTGGGGGAATTGCGGAAGGCAAGAGCACTCGACGAAGAGAAATATGGAGAACTCAAAGGACTCCTCCAGGAAGAGCGCCGATGGCTTGAAAGTCTCAAAGAGGAACGAGAAGAGCCCCAGGAGTTCCAGGCAGGGGACCGGGTGTTCGTTGACCCTCTGGGTCGGGGAGTTGTTCTTGAAGTTGATATGAAGAAGGGCGAAGTTCTCGTTGCTGTGGGGGAGAGAAGAGTTCGGGTAGCGCCGGAGCGTTTGAGGAAAGAGGAGAAGGAAATTCCCCAGGAGTCTCCACAGACCCCCATCACCACCTTCACTCTCCGGGAACGGATAACCAATGAAGTCACCATCAGGGCTCTCAAGGCAGAAGAGGCCCTTGCCGTCCTTGAGAGGTACCTTGACAGGGCAATCCTTGCTGGTTTCACCACCGTGTACATCATTCACGGCAAGGGTGAAGGGAAACTCCGTCAGGTCACACACGAGTTCCTGCGGAGCCACCCCTATGTTCAGGAGTTCCGTCCCGGTCGGCCTGAGGAGGGAGGGCTTGGGGTCACAGTGGTCACCCTCCGAACATAAGGTCAGGGGCAGGATGTGCAAACCGTCTGAGGGGCGGTTCCCCTCTTGAAGGGGAGCACAACGGTTTTGCAGGAAGGGGAGGGCAGAAGGCCGGTTTTCAGGCACACAGCGACTTCCACCACCCCTTCGGGGCGAGAGAAATCGTGGGGTGGGGTGTCCTTCAGGGCCTCTTTCATCACCCGGGCAAAGAGGGGAGCGGCGATGATGCCCCCCGTTTTCTGAGGCCCCAGGGGTTTCCGATCGTCATTCCCGAGGAAAACCCCGCACACCAGGTCGGGAGTGAATCCCACAAACCATGCATCGATGAAGTCTTCGGTGGTTCCGGTTTTCCCTGCCACGGGCCTGCCGATGGCTGCCCTTCTTCCTGTTCCTCGTTCTATAACCCCTTGGAGGAGGCGGGCCATGATGTACGCCGTGTCTGGCGAGAGTGCCCGTCGCACCACCGGCGTTTTCTCGTAGAGGACGTGGCCTGCGGTGTCTTCCACCCGGAGGATGGCCAGGGGTTCGGGAACCATCCCACCGTTGGCAAAGGCCGAGTACGCCGTGGTGAGTTCAAGGAGGGTCAGCTCAGAGGTTCCCAGGGCGAGTGACAGATCCCGCCTGAGGTTGCTCCGTATGCCCATTTTCCTGGCGTACTGGATGACTTTATCGATGCCCACTTCCTGGAGAAGCTTAATCCCGATGATGTTCACGGACTTCTCCAGGGCTTCTCTCAGTGTCATCGGTCCCCGGAAAATCCGCTCGTAGTTTTGGGGTTTCCAGCCGTTTGGAAACTCCAGGGGTTCGTCGACGAGGACGCTGCTTGGGGTAAAACCACTATCAAGGGCTGCGGCGTAAATGAAGGGTTTGAAGGTTGATCCTGGCTGCCGGTACGCCTGGGTTGCCCGATTGAACTTGCTCTCCTCGTAGCTCCGTCCTCCCACCATGGCCTTGATGTACCCGTTTGTCGGGTCGATGCAGAGAATCGCCCCCTGGTATCCGCTTTCTTTGAGGGCTTCGTTGGCAACCCTCTGGATGTCGGCATCAAGCGTAGTGTAGATTTTGAGGCCGCCGCTAAAGATCTGCCAGTCCTCGAAGGTCGTGCGGAGTTCCCTGAGGAGGTAGTCGAGGAAATACGGACAGAGGGAAGCACGTTTCTCGAGTCCTGAGAGCACAATGGGGGCAGAAAGGGCTTGTTCGAATTCCTCCTGGGTAATGAAACCGCACTCCAGCATCCGCCGCAGGACCCGTCGTTTCTGTTTCTGGGCTGCGGAGAAGTCGATGTACGGGGAGAAGTACGAAGGGGACCGGGCGACCCCCACGAGCATGGCCGTCTCTGCAAGGGTGAGGTCGGTTAGGTCTTTGCCAAAGTACAGGCGGGCTGCTGCTTTCACCCCGTATACGCCGTGCCCCAGGTAGATCTGGTTGAGGTAGGCCTCGAGGATTTCCTCCTTGGTGTACCTTCGCTCAAGGAGGAGGGCAAGAAGGAACTCCTTGATTTTTCGCTCAATGCTCCTCCGGTTGTCGAGGAAACGGCTCCGGGAAAGCTGCTGGGTGATGGTGCTTCCCCCCTCGACAACTCTGAGGTTGAGCAGGTTCTGCCACAGCGCCCGAAGGATGCCGAAGGGGTCCACTCCGGGGTGGCGGAAGAAGTTCTGGTCCTCACTGGCGATGAAAGCCTTCTGGAGAAGAGGAGGGATTTCCTCAAGACGGGCGTATTCGCGCCGTTCGGTGAAGAATTCTCCAATGAGCCTCCCCCGGATATCGTAGACCCTTGTGGTGAGGGAGGGCGTGAAATCTTCAAGGCGAGTTGAGATGGTCTTCAGGTCTTCCGAAAAGGGAAGGAGCATACCCCCAAGGAGCACGCCTCCCGCAAGAAGACCGGCTATGAAGGCCAGGGCAAGAAACCGGGTGTTTTTCCTGTTTCCCCTTCTCATGGTTTCAGCCATTCTTGGTATAATATGTGCCATGATATGGTACCACAAAACCGGGAGAAACGGAATGAAAAGCCTTGCTCGTGGAGCTTTTGTGGCAGCACTGTACGCTCTTCTTGTTGTGCTCCCCCCTTTTGCTTCTTTCGCCTATGGTCCCGTTCAGGTGCGTATTGCCGAAGCGCTGACGGTATTGCCCTACCTCTTTCCCGAGACCATCTGGGGGTTGACCTTGGGGTGTTTTGTGGCGAACGTTTTGGGAGGGTTGGGATTCTGGGACTTTACCCTGGGAACCCTGTTCACGTTCCTTGCCGCCTTTTGGACTTCCCGCATGCGTCATCCTCTCCTTGCCCCCCTCCCTCCGGTTCTCATCAATGGCTTTGGGGTTGCCATGTACCTTGCTTTTCTCTTTAACGTTCCTTACGGGGTAACAGCCTCCTACATTCTCCTTGGAGAAACTGTGGCCTGCTACGGGCTGGGGTATCCACTCCTTGTGGCGCTTTTGAAGCGGGGATTTCGAAAGGAGTGAAGGACGTTGACACAGTATGCCGAGCAAGTTGAGAGGGACCTTGCCATGCTCAAGCGTGGTACAGAAGAAATCATCGACCTTGAGGACCTCCGGAGGAAGCTCCTCCGCTTCTATGAAACGGGAAAGAAGCTCGTGGTGAAAGAGGGTTTTGACCCCAGTGCTCCCGATATCCACCTGGGTCACACCGTGACCCTTCGAAAGCTCAGGCAGTTCCAGGAGCTGGGGCACGAGGTCGTTTTCCTCATTGGTGATTTCACGGGTCGTATCGGTGATCCAACAGGGAAAAAGGAGACCCGGCGGCAGCTCACAGAAGAAGAAGTTCAAAGGAATGCCCAGACCTACGCGGAACAGGTTTTCAAAATCCTTGACCCTGAGAAAACGAGGGTTGCCTTCAACAGCACCTGGCTTTCCCGGCTCACTTTGGAGGAAGTTATCATCCTTGCCTCCCGCTTCACTGTAGCCCGGATGCTTGAGCGAGAAGATTTCTCCAGGCGCCTGCGGGAAGGGAGACCTATCGGGCTTCACGAATTCCTCTACCCCCTTCTGCAGGGGTACGATTCTGTGGCGCTCCAGGCCGATGTGGAGCTTGGAGGAACGGACCAGCGTTTCAACCTCCTTGTGGGACGGGACCTGCAGCGGGAGTTCGGTCAAGAGCCCCAGGTCATCATCACCATGCCCCTTCTTGAAGGGACCGACGGCGTGGAGAAGATGAGCAAAAGCCTCGGGAACTACATCGGCATCAACGAGCCCCCCTTCTCGATGTTCGGGAAGGTTATGTCCATTCCCGATTCCCTCATCGAGAAGTACTTCGTCCTCCTCACCGACGTTCCTCTTGAGGAGGTTCGGAAGAAAAAGGAGGCTTGCGAGAGGGGAGAACTCCACCCGAAGGTCTGGAAGGAGGAGCTAGCCTTTGAGCTCGTTCGCCTGTACCATGGGGAGGAAGAGGCGAAAAAGGCCCTTGAGGATTTCGAGCGGGCATTTTCCCAGAAAGCCTGTCCTGAGAGCGCTCAGGACCTCTGCATTGCCCAGTCTGAACTCGTTGCGGGGAAGCTCTGGATTATGAAGCTCCTGCAGAGAACGGGTGTTTTCCAGTCAAAGAGTGAGGCGCGTCGCTGTCTGGAACAGGGGGGTGTGTACCTCAACGGAGAGCGTATAAGCGGGGTGGACCAGGATGTTCCGCTGAAGGATGGGGATGTTCTTCGGGTTGGCAAGAAATCCTTCTTCCGGATCCGAATCGTTGCTTCTCGGGAAGAGAGCGTCTCAGGAAAGGAGGAGGTCAGATGAAAAGCAGAAGACTTGTGGCGTTCCTTTTTCTTAGTGCTGTGTTCTTCTGGGGACAGGTTTTTGCTGAGGAGCCCATTCGCATTGGCCTTCAGGCTCCTATAACGGGGAGCTTTGCCATTGAAGGGCAAATGGCCAGGCAGTGTGTGGAAGTTGCGGCAGAGCTTATCAACGAGCAGGGAGGCATTCTCGGTCGTCCTGTGGAGATCATTGTGGCCGACGATGCCTCTAACCCCAGGGATAGTGCTCTGGCAGCACAGAAGCTCGTTTCCCAGGGGGTTGTGGCGGCCATCGCCAGTTACGGCTCGTCGGTGACCGAGCCTGCTGCGGACCTTTACGAGCGGAACCGGGTAGTGTGTGTGGCTTACGGAGCGACGGCAGTGCGGCTTACCATGGGGAAGGAGCGTCGGTACTTTTTCCGGACCTGTGGGCGGGATGACTCTCAGGGTGAGTTTTTTGCCCGCTTTGCTGTCGAGACTATGGGATGGCGGCGCATCGCCATCATGCACGACAACCAGACCTACGGGAAGGGCGTGGCTGAGGAAACGAAGAAGTACCTTGAACCGTACATCAGGGAAGGCCGGGCAGAGATCGTGTACTACGACGCTATCACTCCCGGAGACCAGGATTACAGTGCGGCGCTGACGAAGCTCCGAGAGAGCAACCCCGATGTCTGGTACTACACCGCCTACTACCCCGAGGCAGGGCTTTTGGTCCGGCAGGCCCGGGAGATGGGTATCACTGTGCCCTTTGTGGGGAGCAATGCCGTACCCAATGAGGACTTTGTCCGTATCGCAGGTCTTGAGTACGTGGTGGGAACCTTTATGACCCAGGAGCCCCTTCCCCAGGATCTCAACACTCCAAAAGCTCAGGAGTTCTTTGCAGCCTACCGGGCAAAGTACGGGGACATCCCTTCTTCCCCTTGGCCGATTTACGCTGCCGATGCCCTTTTTGCCCTCGCACAGGCGATAGAGAACGCGAAGTCAACAAAACCGGACGATATTGCCCAGGCTATGCGCACGATGGAGAATGCTGAGGGCATTACCGGCCCCATTGTCTTTACCGAGCGGGGAGACCGGAAGGGTGTTCCCTACGCGATGTACCGGTACAACGAGAAAGGACAGCTTGAGCTTTTTACACCCTGAGGCTTTCCCCACCGGGTCTTCCCGGTGGGTCCTGGGGGAATCCAGGGGGGACGGAATTGCGGGTATTTTTTGAGCAGCTTGTGAACGGAGTGACGGTGGGATCGTTCTACGCCCTTGTGGCCCTGGGGTATTCCATGGTGTACGGTGTCATGAAACTCATCAATTTCGCCCATGGTGACCTTTTCACCCTGGGGAGTTACCTGGGCTACACCTTCCTCGTGTGGGGAGCAGCGTGGATTACAGAGAGGGCAGGGCTCTGGTGGGGCGTGTTGGGGGCGATACTTTTCGCCTTTCTGGCCAATGCCGGAGCGGGGATTCTCGTCGAGCGGGTGGCCTATCGGCCAGTTTACCGGGCGGGACGCCTTCCCCTTGTCGTTTCTGCACTTGGTATGTCCATTTTCCTCCAGAATGCCATCATGGCCGTCTGGGGGCCCCGCTTCCAGGTGTATCCGAGTGACCTCGTTCCTGTTGCCTCTTTGAGGTTTCTGGGACTGTCTCTGCCGCTCCTTAAGGTGGTGATCCTCTTCCTCTCCCTTGGGGTGATGTTTGTGATGTACTGGATTGTGGAGAAGACGGAGTTCGGGGCAGCAGTACGGGCAACGGCCTTGGATAGAGAGATGGCTACCCTCCTTGGCATCGACGTTCAGAGGGTTATCCTCTTCGTATTCACCCTGGGGCCAGCCCTGGGAGGAATGGCGGGGGTCATGAACGGGATGTACTACCGGTCGATTCAGTTCAGTATGGGGTGGAACTACGGACTCAAGGCCTTTACTGCCACCATTCTTGGAGGCATTGGCAACATCCCGGGGGCCATGGTGGGAGGTGTGCTCCTTGGGGTCATTGAGACGCTCCTTGCGGGGTATATCCCCGGAGGAGGCGCCTGGAAGGACGGATTTACCTTCCTGATCCTCATCCTGGTTCTGATTTTCCGGCCAACAGGGATTCTCGGCGAGAAGGTTGCGGAAAAGGTGTAATCCGATGGGTGTGGTATTCTCCCGCCCCAGGACGGGTCGATTCTGGCGGTTTGTTCCTGTTCTCCTTGGAGGGTTTATTGCTGTCTTCCCTTTCCTCCCCTTTGTGAACGATTACTGGGTCGATGTGGGGTTCTTTGTGGGGCTGTACGGTCTTTTGGGGCTCAGTCTCAACGTCGTCCTGGGGGAGGTAGGGCTTTTCGACCTCGGTCATGCTGCTTTCTACGCCATTGGGGCGTACACCACGGCCATTCTGAACACCACCCTGAATATACCGGTTTTGTTGCTTCTTCCCGTGAGTGCTCTCGTTGCTTCAGGGTTTGCCTACCTTGTGATGTCTCCGGTGATTCATCTTCGGGGAGATTACCTCTGTATCGTCACCATCGGTATTGGGGAGATTGTCCGTATTATCATCGTCAACAATCCCTGGGGTATCACCAACGGCCCCAATGGTATCACGGGTGTGGGATTCCCTACCCTTGGCCCTTTTGTGATTCAGACGCCTATGCAGTTCTACTACTTTGTCTGGGTGGTGGTGGCGTTTGTCGCCTTTATGCTTTTGCGTCTCCAGAAGTCCCGAATAGGTCGTGCCTGGAATGCCATCCGAGAGGATGAGATTGCCGCCGAGGCCATGGGTATCGATGTGCGGGCGTACAAGCTCCTGGCCTTTACCCTGGGAGCAGCCCTTGCGGGTCTTGCAGGGAATATCTATGCGGCGAAAATGGCTGTGGTCTCGCCTCAGAGCTTCCTCTTCATGGAGTCCGCGCTGCTTTTCTGTATCGTTCTCCTCGGAGGCCTTGGTTCTCTCCCCGGTGTCCTTCTTGGAGCGGCTCTGGTGGTGATCTTCCCCGAGGTTTTTCGCCGTTTTGCAAGCTTTCGCCTCCTCTTTTTCGGCCTGGCTCTTATGGTGGCGATGATTTTCCGCCCTGGCGGTCTTCTCCCCAGAAGGAGGGAAATCCTGGAACTCGATGGTCTGGACGTGCAGGGATTCTCTGCGGAGAAGGTATCCCCGGGGCGAATAGGGCAAGTTTCCCTGAAGGAACATTCCCCGATTCAAGTCCCTTGTGAACTCGATCCTTGTCCTCTCCTTGAGGTTCAGGGGGTCACCCTTCGCTTCGGGGGACTTGTGGCAGTGAACCGGTATAACCTTGCAGTGTACCCCGGAAGGGTCACGAGTCTCATCGGTCCGAATGGAGCAGGGAAAACCACCCTGTTCAACATCATCACCGGCATATACCGTCCCGACGAGGGGAGAGTGCTCTTCAAGGGGGAAGATATCACCGGCCTGAAGCCCCATCTTGTGGTGGCCCGGGGCATTGCCCGTACCTTTCAGAACATCCGTCTTTTTCCCTCCCTTACCTGTCTTGAAAACGTCCTGACGGGTCTCCACTGCCGTGGAAGTTCGGGATTTGTTTCCACCGTCCTTCGCATGCCTTTTCAGGTGCAAGAGGAGCGGGAATTCGTGGAGACGGCTGCGTACTGGCTGTATCGAGTGGGATTGTGGGAGTACCGGAATGAGCTGGCCCGGAATCTCCCCTACGGCAGGCAGAAGTACCTTGAAATTGCCAGGGCTTTGACCACAGGACCAGAACTCCTTGTTCTCGACGAGCCTTCATCGGGGCTCAATGAGAGGGAGACGGAAGAGCTCATGGAATTCCTGCAAAGGCTTTTGCAAGAAGGCATCACCATTCTCCTCATCGAGCATGATATGAATGTCGTGATGGGGATTTCGGACTGGGTTAGCGTCATGGACATGGGGAGCAAGATCGCAGAAGGGTCACCGTGGGAGGTTTACAACCACCCCAGGGTTATCGAGGCATACCTCGGGAAAGAGGAGGAGTGGGTTGGGAGTACTTCTTGAGGTTGAGGATATCCGGGTTTCTTACGGGGCAGTGGAGGCGCTTCGAGGGGTGACCCTCAGGCTTAAGGAGAAGGAAATCGTCGCTGTTCTGGGTGCCAACGGAGCGGGGAAGACCACGCTTCTCCGGGCCATTTCAGGACTCCTCCCCCTGGTCCAGGGAAAAATCCTTTTCTGCGGTCGGGACATCCGCTCCTTTGCTCCTTTTGAGCTTTTGCGTCAGGGCCTCGCCCATGTTCCCGAGGGCCGCCGGATTTTCCCCACTCTTACTGTGGAAGAGAATCTCCTCCTTGGGCTTTACGGGGTTCGCCATCTGGTGAGCGATGCCGAGCGGAAGGAGCGAAAGGAGTGGATTTTTGAGCTCTTCCCGGTTTTGCGGGAACGGCGCCGACAACTCGCCGGCACCCTCTCGGGAGGGGAGCAGCAGATGCTGGCCATTGGTCGGGGTCTGATTTCAAGACCAAAGGTGGTTCTCATGGACGAGCCCTCTTTAGGACTGGCCCCCAGAGTTGTTCAAGAGATTTTCCGGGTTATCCGCCAGATCCACGAGGAGGAAGGAGTTTCCCTTCTCCTTGTGGAACAGAACGCCCGCAAAGCGCTTTCGGTGGCAAACTACGCTTACATCCTTGAAAACGGCCGTGTGGCCCTGGAAGGAAAGCCGCAGGACCTCGTGCACGATGAGCGCGTTCGTTCTGCGTACCTTGGTGGATCGGGAATACGACAGCGCCTTCTCTGAGCTCTTTCCTGATTGTACAATAGAGAGGGAGGGCGGAGTATGGCGCGGTGTTCTAAGGAAGTAGTCCTCCGGGTCATCGAGCAGGAGAAGAAGAAACTCGACAATACCTCGGTTTTTGGGGGTTTCAGCCGGTTTCTCAAGGGATGGTTGCAGAAAGAAGGGAATCACCCGGAGGAATGGCTTGGGCAGCTTGAGAGCTACGAGAGCCTTCCCCGAGAGGAGCGGAGGCGCTTGCTTTTGACCATTGAGAGTGCCCTTCGGGCGGGTTCTGCGTTAGGAAAGGGTGTGTCGTCAAAACCTCAGAAGTTCGTCCCTTCCCTTGCCCATCCGGTGCGTTACCTCAAGGGTGTCGGTCCGGCTCTGGAGAAAAAGCTAAACCGTCTCGAAATCTCTACGGTGGAAGATCTCCTCTTTTTCTTTCCCCGAACGTATCGCGATCGGGGTACGATCAAGCCGATTCGAAGCCTCCAAGGTGTGGGGATTGAGACCGTCGAGGGACAGGTGGTGCAGCACAAAATCGAGCCTACCCGGCGGGGTCCCCTGCTAAAGGTTGTTGTGAGCGATGGAACGGGAGAGATTCGTCTGGTGTGCTTCAACAGGGGGTATCTTGCCAGGGTTCTGAAAAGGGGCACCTGGGTTCGGGTGTCGGGAAATTTCCGGTACGCCTTTGGAGCCTGGGAGACGGCAACGTTTGAGTACGAGGTGGGAAAGCTTAGGACAACCGATTTCGAACGCCTTGTTCCTGTATATCCCCTCACCGAGGGCTTAACACCCAAGAAGCTCCGGGCGGTTATCCTCTCTGCTCTCGAGACCTGTCTCCACGAAGTTCCTGAAATCCTTCCTCCTGCCCTTCGTGAACGCCTGCAAATCCCTACAAGGCGCGAGGCCATTCGGGAACTCCACCTGCCTTCTACTGCTTCTCTTGAGGAACTCCAAGCCCGCCGGAGTCCTGCCCACCTTGCCCTGATCCTTGAGGAGTTTCTCCTCTTTGCCTTGAGCCTGAAAATCCGCAGGAGAAACCTTGAGACGTTCCGGGTTCCTCCCTGTCCCCTGGAGTCTCCTCTTGTGGAACGTTTCGTTCGATCTTTGCCTTTCTCTCTCACAGAGGCGCAGAAACGGGTGTGCCTTGAAATCGCCCGTGATCTGGCAAGTGGCAGGGTCATGAACCGGCTGGTTCAGGGGGATGTGGGCTCGGGAAAGACCATCGTGGCGGTCATCAGCGCTCTGCGAGTGGTCGAAACCGGGCGTCAGGTAGCCTTTATGGTTCCCACCGAGATCCTTGCCGAACAGCATTACTCTCGTTTCCGCGAGCTCCTTGTGGCCCTGGGGGTTCGGGTAGGGCTCTTGAAAGGGGGGAACACGAAGGAGAAGCGCCAGCTCCTTGAGGCAATACGGAAAAAGGAAGTGGACATCGTTATCGGAACACATGCTCTTATCGAGGAAAAGGTTGTCTTCGCGGATCTCGGTCTTGTGATCGTCGATGAACAGCACCGTTTCGGGGTGCTCCAAAGGGCAAAGCTCAGAGAAAAGGCCGCGGTTCCCCATACTCTGGTGATGACGGCGACACCGATTCCCAGGACTCTGGCGCTGACGCTCTATGGGGACCTCGATGTTTCCGTGGTTGACGAAAAACCGGCAGGGAGAAAGCCGACGCGGACGCTCTGCTTCTCCCTTGAGGAACGCTTCAAGGCTTACAGCCGTGTGCGGAAGCTCCTCAGGGAAGGTCGACAGGCGTATGTTGTGTGTCCGGCCATTGAGGAGAGCGAAGAGGAGATTGCCAATGTCCAGGAGGTGTTCGAGGAGCTCCAGAAGAAGTGGCTTTCCGGGTTCCGCATAGAGGTTATCCACGGGAAACTCCCTTCGCGGGAAAAGGAAGACATTATGCATAGGTTTTCCCGGGGTGACGTTGATGTCCTGGTGGCGACTTCCGTCATTGAGGTGGGCATCGATGTTCCCAGAGCCAGCGTCATGGTGGTGGAGAACGCTGAACGCTTTGGTCTTGCACAGCTCCACCAGCTTCGGGGGAGAATAGGCCGGGGAAGCGAAGAAGGAGTGTGCATCCTCCTTGCCGCTCTCTCGGGGGAAAACGTCCGAAAGCGCATGGCCATCCTCACGGCGACGGATGATGGCTTCCGCATCGCTGAAGAGGACCTCCGTCTCCGGGGCCCTGGAGAGTTCTATGGTGTGCGTCAGCACGGAGTGCCTGAATTCCATCTTGCTGACCCCTTTGTGGACTGGCCACTTCTTGAGCGGGCTCACCAGGAAGCAGAGAGAATCATTGCCGAAGACCCGTTCCTTGAGAGACCAGAGTACCGTCCACTCCGGCAGGAAATAGAGCGGCGCTTTGGTCGTTATCTGGAATTTGGGGAGGTTGGTTGAGTGGGGTATATCCACATTATCGGAGGGGAGAAAAGGGGCAGGAAAATCGTCGTTCCCGGGGGGTGTGGTGTCCGTCCCATTCAGGGAGTTGCCAGGAAGGCGCTTTTCGAGATCCTCAAGGATGAGCTTCCTGAGAGCGTTGTGTACGATATTTTCGCCGGCAGTGGATCTCTGGGGCTTGAGGCTCTGAGTCGTGGTGCCCGACGGGCGTATTTTTTTGAGAGCAATCCAAGGGTGTGCCAGGTTCTGCGGCGGAACATTGCCCTCTGTGGGTATGAAGACCGGGCTCAGGTTGTGCGCTGGGATTTCTGGCAGGCGAGGAAACTCCCCCAAGCCATCGAAAAGCCTGATGTTGTGTTTCTTGACCCCCCTTTTGCTTACGACATTTCCCAGGTCATGGAAAAGTTGTATAATTTCAGAGTTGTCATAGGTGATGCGCTTGTGGTCATCCGGTGCTCCCGGAAGGAGTGGCAAGAAGAGGGGTTTTCGTTTTTTGAGGTCCAGGATGTACGGCGGTACGGGAAGAGTGTTCTGGTCTTCGGGAGACTGAAAGGTTAGGGGAATGGAGGGGCACAGGTGATAGTAGCCATTTACCCTGGGAGTTTCGACCCTATCACCAATGGACATCTTGACATTATCGACCGAGCGAGGAAAATCTTCGACCACCTTATCGTGGCGGTGTTGCAGAATCCGAACAAGGTTCCCCTGTTCAGTGCGGAAGAACGGAAGCGCATGATTGAAGAGGCAGTGGCTGACTTCCCCAACGTTGAAGTCGAAGTTTTCGACGGACTTCTCGTGCACTTTGCCCGCTCTCGAGGTTGCAGGGTTATTCTTCGAGGCTTGCGTGCCATTTCCGACTACGAGTACGAGACGCAGATTGCCCTGACCAACCGGAAAATGGCTCCGGAGATTGAAACCATTTTCCTCCCTACAAGCACTGAATACTCCTACCTCAATTCCACGGTAGTCAAAGAGATTGCCCGTTTTGGCGGATGCGTTCGGGGTCTTGTTCCCCCCGGGGTGGAACGGCGGCTCCGGGAGAAATTCAGCTCGGTTCCCAGATAAAAATTCGCCCAGAGGAGATGAGGTGTTATGGATATTCTTGCCCGTATCCGGGAGAGAGCGCGGGGTCTTGGGAAGAAGATTGCTCTCCCCGAGGGGTACGATGAGCGGGTGCTCCGTGCTGCGAGTCTGGCAACCCGAGAGGGGATTGCGTCCATCGTGCTCCTTGGTGACGAGGGGGAAATTCACCGGAAGGCTGAGGCTCTTGGGGTAAGCCTTGAGGGGATAGGAATCCGGAATCCCCAGAAGGATCCCAGGAGGGCAGCCTATGTCCAGTCGCTTTTTGAGCTTCGCCGGGAGAAAGGGGTTACACTTGAAAAGGCGGAGGAACTCCTTCAGAACTCCATGTACTATGCCTGCATGATGCTTTTCCACGGAGAGGTCGACGGTGTTGTGGGAGGAGCGGTGTTCACAAGTCCTGATGTGATCCGTCCCGCTCTGCAGATTATCAAAACCGCTCCAGGCATCAAGCTTGCTTCAAGCTGTTTCCTCATGGTTTTCCCTAGCACGCAGTACGGGGAGAACGGAGTGTTTCTCTTTGCTGACTGTGGTTTCAACCCCGACCCCACTGCCGAGGAGCTGGCTTACATCGCGGTGACTACTGCCCGGACGTTTCGTCTTCTGGTGGGAGGGGAGCCAAGGGTGGCCATGCTTTCGTTTTCGACCAAAGGGAGCGCCAGGCACAGTCGGGTAGATAAGGTGCGGGAGGCCACGCGCATTGCCCAGACCCTTGCCCCGGATCTCCTCATCGATGGTGAACTCCAGGGGGATGCGGCGCTCGTTCCGGAGGTGGGGGCAAGAAAAGCCCCGGGAAGCCCGGTGGCAGGAAGGGCCAACGTTTTGATTTTTCCCGATCTCGATGCGGGGAATATCTGCTACAAGCTCACTGAACGCCTGGCTCATGGGAGGGCCATTGGACCAATCCTTCAGGGTCTGGCAAAACCGGTGAACGACCTTTCCCGGGGCTGCAAGGCCGAAGACATCGTCGACCAGATTGCGGTCACTGTTCTCCAGACTCAGTTTTAGGGGGGATGGGCCTTGAACATCCTGGTGGTGAACTGCGGTAGCTCAACCGTCAAATACCAGCTTTTCCGGATGGAGGACGAAGACCGTTATGAAGTAGTCGCCCGGGGGATTGTGGAGAGAATCGGTATTCCAGGATCTCGTCTGGAACATCGATCAGCTCTTGACACCTTCGTTGAGGAACGACCTGTGCCGAATCACCGTGTGGCCCTGGAACTTGTTATTGCTGCCTTGACCTCTGGGGAAACCCGGGTACTTTCCGGTGTTGGGGAGATCGACGCCATTGGGCATCGGGTCGTCCACGGCGGTGAGAAGTTTACCGGCTCAGTGCTGATCACTGACGAAGTTCTAAAAGCCATTCGGGCCTGTGCGGACCTTGCGCCCTTGCACAATCCTCCCAATATCCTCGGCATTGAGGCCTGCCAGGAACTCATCCCGGGGGTCCCGCAGGTGGCGGTCTTTGATACCGCTTTCCATGGCACGCTCCCTGAGTACGCGTACATTTACGCTATTCCGTACGAGTACTATGAGAAATACCGCATCCGGCGGTACGGGTTTCACGGAACCTCTCACCGGTACGTGGCGGAGCGAGCGGCGAAAATGATGGGCCGTCCCCTTGAAGAGCTCCGGCTCATCACCTGTCATATGGGCAGCGGGGTGAGCTTTGCCGCCATCCTCTATGGAAAGTCTATCGATACCTCCATGGGGTTCACGCCTTTGGAGGGCCTCGTTATGGGAACCCGGTGCGGCGATATTGACCCGGCGATTGTCTTCTTTTTGATGGAGAAGGAAGGTCTTTCGGCGAAGGAAGTGGAGGAAATCCTGAACAAGAAGAGCGGGGTTCTCGGTATTTCGGGGATAAGCAGCGACACCCGGGACATTGAGGATGCAGCACCGCACAACCACCGGGCGCGTCTTACCCTCGACATTATTGCCTACCGAGCCAAAAAGTACATCGGGGCGTACTACGCTATCCTCGGTGGACTCGACGGTCTGGTGTTCACTGCAGGGATTGGGGAAAATTCTCCTTACATTCGAAAGTCCATCTGCTCAGGTCTTGAGCACCTTGGGATTCTCATTGACGATGAACGGAACACCGTGCGGAGGAAAGAGGCGCTGATCAGCCGGGATGACTCGCGGGTCCAGGTGATGGTCATCCCCACCAATGAGGAGCTTGTGATTGCCCGGGATACCTGGCGAATTGCACGGGGAATGAGGTGAAGGGTGTGCAGCTGTACATTGGGGAGGTCAAAAGGGGCACAGGACGAACGTTTTTTGATCTCCAGGAGGAAGTTTTCTCTTCCGTTCGTCTGGGGAGAGAGGATGTTCTCTTTACCCAGCCGGTGCAGATTGAGGTCCATCTTGTGAACTGTGGTTCGGAGATTCTCGTCGAGGGCCACCTGAGAACGGCTCTTCTTCTGCACTGTGCCCGCTGTCTTGAACCCTTTCTCTACCCCATGGATATTCCTTTCCGCTTGGAGCTTCGCAACGTTAGCCGTCTGACGCGCCCTTCGGATTTCGAGGCAGAGGCAGAGGAGACCGTGGAAGTCCGGTACTTTACCGAAGAGGAGAACTATGTGGACATCACCCAGGAAATCCAGGAAATCGTTCTCCTCAATGTTCCCATGAAGCCCCTATGTCGTCCCGACTGCAAGGGGTTGTGCCCGGTGTGCGGGGGAAACAAGAACGAGGTGCAGTGTCGCTGCGAGGAACAGGAGATCGACCCAAGATTTGTAGCGCTTAAGCGCTGGAAACCAAAGTAAGGCGTTTGCAAAGGAGCAAAAATTGTTCTATACTATCCTACACCTTGACTTCGCAGAATAGAGGGGGTATTCAAGCATGGCGAATCTGACGAATAAAACCTCGCGATGTCGAAGAAACAAAAGGAGAACACACTGGGTTATTCATCCACCCCACCTTGTGAATTGCCCTCATTGCCACATGCCTAAGCTCCCCCATCACGTTTGCCCCGAGTGCGGGTACTATAAAGGGAGACAGGTTCTCAAGGTTGAGGAGTAGTGGGGAAGGGCAATGAGGATTGCGGTGGATGTGTGGGGTGGCGACTTTGCCCCCCTGGAGATTGCAAAGGGCCTGAAGGAGGCCTATTCTCCCGAATATACCCTTGTGGCGATTGGTCCCAGGGAAGAGCTCCTCACCCTGTATGAAACCCTCTCTATGCAGGAAGAGGACTTCCCCATTGAGGATGCCCCGCAAGTCATCTCGATGCAGGAGCATCCTGCAGAGGCAGTGAAGAAAAAGCCGCATTCCAGCATCTGCAGGGGTATCCAGCTTCTGGCACAGAAAAAAGTTGACGCCTTCATCTCTGCAGGGAATAGCGGAGCGGTCATGGCTGCGGCGTGGCTTGGCCTCAAGCATGTTGCAGAGGTGGAGCGACCAGCCATCACGGCCCTCATCCCCAACGTCCGCTCGTACTGTGTGCTCCTTGATGTGGGAGCAAACGTCGACTGCAAGCCCAAGCACCTCTTCCACTTCGGCATCATGGGGGCAGAGTACGCCAAAATCGTCCTCGGTGTTTCCCGTCCCCGGGTAGGTCTTCTGAGTATTGGAGAGGAGGAAGGGAAAGGCAACGAGGTGGTGAAGGCGGCGTACCAACTCTTCAAGGAGCGACGGGACAGCCTGAATTTTGAGTTTGTGGGAAATGCTGAGGGGCAGAACATCGTCGACGGAACGGTGGACGTCGTCGTCTGCGACGGGTTTACGGGGAATGCCCTTTTGAAGTTTGGTGAGGGACTCATTGAGCTCATCGCCCAGTTTCTGGAGCGGGAGATTGAGGACACTACCTCTAAGGAACGGCTCCGGTTGCTCTGGAAGAGGCTTGACCGAAGCGAATATGGTGGTGCACCCCTCCTTGGGGTTGAGGGGGTGTGCCTCATTTGCCACGGGAAATCCAAGGCCCGGGATATCAAAAGCGCCATTCTGCGAGCCAAGGAACTTGTGGAGAGAGGCATACTGGAGAAAATCCGGGAACGCCTGTCCAGATTTTCTCTTGAGGATTGAGAAAGGGTGAACCATGAGAACCAGAGTCACAGAACTTCTCGGCATCCAGTACCCCATTCTCCAGGGGGGTATGGCTTGGGTGGCGACGGCCTCCCTGGTGGCTGCGGTTTCGGAAGCTGGAGGACTGGGTATCATTGGCTCGGGAGGGATGACCGGAGAGGAACTTCGGGAAGAAATCCGGCGTGTTCGTTCCCTTACGGATCGACCCTTTGGGGTGAACCTCATGCTCCTTTCTCCCCACATTGAAGACCAGATACGGGTGGTGAAGGAAGAGCGGGTTCCGGTAGTCACCACCGGCGCGGGGAACCCTGGTCCTCTGGTGGAGGAGTTCGCCCGTCTTGGAATCATCCTCATCCCTGTTGTGGCCTCTGTCGCTTTGGCCAAGAGGCTTGAGCGGTATGGTGTTCAGGCCATTATCGCCGAGGGGAACGAGTCGGGCGGTCATGTAGGAGAGATAAGCACTCTGTGCCTCGTGCCTCAGGTGGTGGACGCCGTCAGAGTCCCGGTCATCGCGGCGGGAGGCATTGGTGATGGACGGGGTATGGCGGCTTGTTTTGCCCTTGGGGCGGAAGGGGTACAGCTTGGGACACGTTTCATCTGCACTGAAGAGTGTGAGGTCCATCCGGCGTACAAGGAGGCAATCCTCAAGGCCCATGATCGCTCAACGGTCGTCACCGGCCTTTCTACCGGTCATCCGGTGCGGTGTCTCAGGAATCGCCTCACCCGGAAGTTCGAGGAGCTCGAATTCAGTGGCGCCCCCCGAGAGGTTGTGGAGGCCCTGGGGGTGGGAAAGCTGAGGGAAGCCGCGGTCTGTGGGAACGTGGAAGAGGGGTCCGTTATGTGCGGTCAGGTGGCGGGCCTCATTCGTGACCTGAAACCCGTTCGGAAGGTCATAGAGGACATCATGCAGGAGTTCTGGGCAACCCTCGAGCGGCTGAAGCAGGTGGGAGATTCATGAAAGTGGCCTTCCTCTTTCCGGGTCAGGGTTCTCAGAAGGTGGGCATGCTGCGAGAGTGGCTTGAAGAGGATGCCCCTCTGGTGGAGGAAATCTTCGGCCAGGCCAGCCGCATTTGTGGGGTTGATTTGCTCCGGCTGAGCCTTGAAGGGCCTGAAGAGGAACTGAACCTCACGAAGAACAGCCAGCCAGCCATTCTCACTTTCAGCGCGTTGCTTTTACGGAAAATCCCTTTTGTTCCCGATATGGTGGCAGGGCACAGCCTTGGTGAATATTCGGCTCTTTTTTGCGCGGGGAGTTTCGATTTCGACGAGGCCGTGTACCTGGTGCGGCGGCGTGGGGAAATTATGCAGGAAGCTTCTCCCTTGGGAGAGGGGACCATGGTGGCCGTCCTGGGCCTTTCCCTGCCAGAAGTCCAGGAAATGGTGGATATGCTCAGGGAGGGGGGGAAGGTCGAGATTGCCAACATCAATTCCTCGGACCAGGTTGTGCTTTCTTTAGAGAGATCGTTGCTTCCCCGGGTCCTTGAGGAGGTTGGCAGGAGAGGAAAGAAGGCCGTGGAACTCCGTGTGAGTGCTCCGTTCCACTCCAGTTTCATGGAAAAAGCCCGGGAAGCCTTTGCCCGGGTCCTTGAGAGAGTTACCATCCGCCCACCCCGTTATCCTTACTTGAGCAATGTGACGGCAACCTTCGAGCGCGATCCAGGGAAGATTCGAGACCTCCTTGTGGAGCAGCTCGTTGCGCCGGTTCGCTGGAAGGATATCATGGACGTCCTCTGCAAGGAAGGTGTGCGGAGGGCCCTGGAGGTGGGTCCTGGGATGGTGCTTTCGAAACTCTTCGAACAGGAACACCCTGAAGTTTCTGTTTTTCCGACCTTTTCTCCCAGGCGTTTGCAGGTTGCTGTGAGCGAGGTGAGAGAGGCACAATGAGCTTTACAGGGAAGGTTGCGCTTGTAACCGGTGCCCGGAGAGGGATTGGCTTTGCCATTGCGAGAACCCTTGGGCTTGGTGGAGCTTTCGTAGCGCTCAATGACGTTGGATCTCAAGAGGAGCTCCACGAGGCCGTTGAGGCTCTGCGCCAGGAGGGCATAGAGGCTCAGGGGTATGTGGCTGATGTGACGGTGCGGGAGGAAATCCGGGCAATGGTGGAGGACATCATCGCGAGATGGGGGCATATCGACATTCTGGTGAACAATGCCGGTATTACCAAAGACGCTCTCTTTGTCCGAATGAAGGACGAGGACTGGAAGGCGGTTCTTGATGTTTGCCTCCAGGGGACATACAATTGTACCAAAGAGGTTCTCCGGTATATGATGAAGCAGCGCTACGGCCGTATTATTAACATCTCCTCGGTCGTAGGGGTTATGGGAAACGCCGGCCAAACCAACTACGCCACGGCAAAGGCCGCTCTTTTGGGCTTCACCAAGTCCCTGGCGCGGGAGGTAGCACCCCTTGGAATTACCGTCAACGCCATTGCTCCTGGTTTCATCAACACAGAGATGACCCGGAGACTCCCTGAAGAAGTACGCGAGATGTGGTTGCAGCAGGTACCGATGAGGAGGTGGGGTGAACCGGAAGAGGTGGCGCAGCTTGTTGCTTTTCTGGCTTCCCAGGCTGCTGGTTACATTACGGGCCAGACCATTCACATCAATGGTGGACTCTTTATGGCTTAAAAAAAACCTTTTGGGAGGTGTGCGTATGGACGTTTTCTCCAAGGTGAAGGAAATCATCGTGGACCAGCTTGGTGTGGATGAGGAAGACGTTACTCCCGATGCCTCTTTTGTCGACGATCTGGGAGCAGATTCCCTCGACATTGTGGAACTCGTCATGGCGTTTGAGGAGGAGTTCGACATCGAGATTCCTGACGAAGACGCGGAGAAAATCACCACCGTTGGGGAAGCCGTAGAGTACATCGAATCCAAAATTCGCTGACACTCTTCAATGCCTGCGCCGGAGAGGGATCTCTCAGAGTTAGAAAAGCGGATCCGGTATTCTTTCCAGAATCCAGAAATTCTCCGTACAGCGCTCCGGCACAAATCAGCCCTGGAGGGCAAGGCCGGGGCCTGCAACGACCGACTCGAGTGGCTGGGAGATGCGGTGATCGGTCTTTTTATCGCTGACTACCTCTTCCAGAACTACGATCGGCCCCGGAGCTGGCTCTCCCTTGTAAAGGCGAAATGGGCAAGTGAAGAGTGTCTGGCGTATCTGGCCCGGAAAATTGGTCTTGAGCAGTTCATTGAGCTTGGCCGCGGTGAAGAACGCAGCGGGGGTCGGGAAAAGGATTCTATTCTCTCCAGTGCCTTTGAGGCTTTAGCCGGTGCAATCTTTGTGGACTCTCTCTCGTATGAGCGTACCCGGGAGGTCCTTTCAGGGATTTTCTGCAACGAAGAGGGGGTGGAATTTGCCTTTCTCTCGGTCAATTACAAGGGTTTGCTCCAGCGGTGGTGCCTGCAGTACTTTTCCTGTCTTCCAGAGTACGAGATTGTCACAGTGGGGGATGACTCTTCGTACCAGGTTGTGGTGAAAATCCAGGGGCGGGTGGTCGCCAGAGGCGAGGGAAAGAGCAAGAAACGGGCAGAGCAGGAAGCGGCTCGACGAGCTTGGGAGCGAATCATGGAAGAAAGCAGAAGTTCCAGGGATGGTCAATGTATCTGAAGGAAATCGCTCTTCAGGGTTTTAAGTCCTTCGCCCATCCCGTGACGGTGGACCTTGCACCGGGACTCAATGTCATTGTCGGTCCCAACGGTTCCGGGAAGAGCAACCTCCTCGACGCTCTGCGGTGGGTTCTGGGGGACCGGAAGGAAGTGCGCAGTGCTGGGGGAAAAGAAGTGCTCTTTCACGGTTCATCTCTCCACCGACCGGTGAACATGGCCTCAGTGGAGCTCCTCCTCGTAGGGGAAGGGGTGCCCCCTTTTCGGATTGAGAAACGGTCTTTTGCCTCCGGAGATACCGAGTATTTTTTCCAGGGTACCCGGATGCGTTTCGGGGACCTTCGCCGGCAGTTGCAGAAACTGGGTCTTTCCTTAACCCGTCTTGAGGTTGGCTTTGTCACAAACCGGGATCTCCATGCTCTTGCTGACCTGAGCCCTCTGGAACGTCTCCGATGGTTAGAGGAAGCCAGCGGAACACATGAAGCGCGGGTACGTCTTTCTCGTCTCTCCCAGATGCTCCGGGAAACGGCGGAAAGGGTGAAGCGTTTCCAGGAACGTCTCAAGGAGCTCTCTTTCCAGAAGGAACGTGTGGCTGAGTGGGCGGAGAGGGAGAAGGCATACCTTACCCGGGAAAGGCAGTGGCAGAGTGCTCAAAAAGTGTATCTTGAGAGGCTTCTCGCCCAGCTTGGGGAGAGACTGGAAGCGCTTGAGGTGGAGGAAAACCGCTGCGAACTCGAGCTTTGTCGTCTTTCTGCCCCAGAAGGAGCGCGTGAGGTGGAAGATGGGGAACGGCGGCTTCTTGGAATCCAGGAAGAGATTCGCCACCTGCATCATGTGGTAGAGGAAAAAAAGCGCCGGGTGACCGAAGGCCTTCAGGAGCTCTACCGGCTCCTCACCCAGATTCGGGAGCGGAAGCGGACCATTCTGGCCCTTGAAGAGGAGATGGTAAAGTTTCTCGAAGAAAGTCACCGCCTCGAAGAGAGGGTGCAGGCTTCCAGTATGCTCTTGCCGGAAGGCATAGAACGTTTGAGCAGGACGGAAGCGGTCATTGGGCATTTTCTAAAGGAGAAAGAGGGCATCCTGCAGGCCTGGAGGGAAGAACGGCAGTGCCTCCGAGAAGAGCTTGCTCGCTGCGAAGCTTCTCTGGAAAGGATGGCGCAGGAGAAGGAACGTACCGAGGTGCTCATCCGGGAACTCGAACGAGAACTCGCCCAGCTTGAGCGTCTTATCTCCAGTGCTGAAAGGGATGTGCTTCAAAAAAAGCATGAGAGAGAGAGGCTGGTACAGGATCGGGAGGAGAGCCTTCGGATACTTGCCCGGGTTCGGGAAGGTCTTTCGCGGATTCGGGAAAGACGGAAGCAGGTTGGCCTTTGGGGGACTGCGCTGGAGTTTTCTCAGGCCATGCGGGAGGGCCTTCTTGCTCAGGGCTGGCCACAGCGGGCGGTTCATGCCATTTTTGGTCTGCTCTCGGAAATTCGAGTTCTCCAGGGTGGGGAAGCCTTGGAGGTAGGGACGTGGGCAATGCGTCAGGATGCCCTCCCGCCCTGGTCGTCGGCCTGGGAGGTAGTGAAAAGCGAAGAAATCCTCGAGTGCTTTGTGCACGGTGAGGAATCTCCCAAGCACCTTGTGGCGTCTGACGGTAGTGCCCTGCTCCTTCGGGGAGGATTGCTCGTTCTCCCCCGGCGACTGGTTCATCAGGGTCGCTTCCTCAAAAGCTGGGAGCGACGGGAACGCCTTTTTGAACGTCGCGCAAGAGAACTCGAAGAGACCCTTGCAGCAATCTCCGGCAGAGAACAGGACCTCGAAAAGCATCTGAGAGCGCTGGAGTTTCGCGTCATCAGGTGGCGGGAGCGCTGTTTTGAGAGGAATGTGCGACGGGAAGAACTGCAGAGAAGCCTGGACCATCTTGGGGAGGAGTGTGTGCGTCTTCTGGAGGAACGGGAAGAGGTTCAAGGGAAACTCCGGAATCTTGAAGAAGATATACACGCCCTTGAGACCACTCTTGCCCGGGCGAGGAGGGCTCTGGGGAAGGTCAGGGAGTGGAAGCGACGCGAGGAAGAGAAAAAGCGGGCATGGGAACGACTTCTCTGGGAAGTTCACGGAATGCACAAAAGGGGTATCGAGCTTCTCCAGAAATTCCGGGAAAACGAGACGACGCTTAAGCTGTTACTGGGGGAACTCGGGAAATGCGCCAGAGCTCTTCAGGATGCTTTCCGTGCTTTGGCAGCGGAAGAGGCCTTGCTTGCTGAGCGGGAGAAAATGGCACAGTCCTTGCAAGTAGACGTGGAGGCAAAGCGGCAGAGAGAAAGGATGCTTGAACGCCAGAAGGAGCGGTGGATTCGAGAGCGGGAAAGGCTCCGGTTTGAAAAACAGCGACTTTCCGAGGAAATGGCTCGCACGAAAACTGCCCTGGAGGCCCTGGGCGATGTTGCCTGTGCCGTGCCAGGGGAGCTTGAAGCCATGAGCCTTCAGGAGCTTGGAGCCTTTCTTGAGCGGGAGCGGCAGGCACTTCTTGGTGAACGTGTCCGACGGGGTGCCATCGAAGAATACCAGGAACTCGAGGCCCGGGAAAGGGACCTTCGGAGGCAGGATGCCTTTTTTCAGAGCCTCCTCGGACTTATTCGAAAAGAGCTGCAGAAGCTTGAGCGTGAAGTGGAACAGACTTTTCTTTCCTTCCTCCAGAACGTTCAGGCAGCCTTTGGACGGTATTTTCAGCAGGTGTTCCCCAGGGGGGAGGCTTCTTTTGCTGTTCACGATGGTGTTCACCTTGAGGTGCAGATTCCGGGGAAGAAGAAGCAGGGGATGGCGCTCCTCTCAAGTGGAGAGCGGACTCTGGTGGCACTCTGTTTTCTCTGCGCCTGCTTTGAGGCTTTTGGGGCAAAGATGTGCTTTTTTGACGAAATCGACGCCAATCTCGACCATACAAACAGTGTGCTTCTCGCCCGGATTCTCCGGGAATTTTCCGCCTCCCGGCAGGTTGTGGTGGTGACGCACAAAGAAGAGGTCATGGAAGTTGCGGACCGGATTCTTGGGGTCACCATGAGCGAGCCCGGGGTGTCTCGGGTGCTCCTTTGCGAAGGTATCGCACAGGCACAGGAGTTTTCTCTGGGGGGAGAATAGCGTGGAGAAGGGACTGTGGAAACGATGGCTCCAGGGGATAGAGCGTATTACGGGTGAGGTCAAAGAGCGACTGAAGGAACTCTGGTCTCAGAAAAGCGTCCGGCCTGAGGAGTGGGAAGAGTTAGAAGAGATGCTCATCAGTGCCGATATCGGCCCGACACTCGCGGTAGAAATTGTTGAGGAGTTTCGCCGTTTGAAGGAACGGTCCCGGGAGGATACAAGCTGGGAAGAGTGGTTGTACAGGAAGCTTGTGGCCTTCTTCGAGGAGGGGGAACACTTGCTTTTCCCTCGGGCACAGCCTGAAACCCTTAAGACCATTTTCCTTGTGGGTATCAACGGTGTGGGGAAGACCACCACTGCGGGGAAACTCGCTTACCTTGCTAAAGAAAAAGGAGAACGGGTGGTCCTCATCAGTGCCGATACCTTCCGGGCGGCGGCGAACGAGCAGCTCGAAGTCTGGGCACGTCGGGCGGGATGTCGATTCTTCCGGGGAGCTCGGGGGGCCGACCCAGCAGCGGTGGTGTATGACGGCCTCCAGTCGGCGCTCAAAGAGAAAGAAACCCTGGCGATTGTGGATACTGCAGGGCGTTCTCACGTTAATAAGAACCTCCTGGCGGAACTCGAGAAGGTATCCAAGGTGATTCGCCGGTTCCTCCCCGAAGAGCAGGTGGAACACCTCTTGGTCCTTGATGCCTTAGCCGGTCAGAACGCTTTTGCCCAGGTGGAATCCATTGCCCGGGTGGTGCCGCTCACGGGAATTATTCTTACGAAGTGGGATAGCCAGGCCAAGGGGGGGATCCTCTTCCGAGTCCGGAAGGAGTTTGGTCTTCCCGTGAAGTACCTCGGAGTTGGCGAGGGTATCGAAGACCTCATTCCCTTTGAGGCCCACGAGTTCGTCCGTGCTATCGTTTCGTAACGGCTTTCCTTGACACGCCCCGGGGCCGTGGGTATCATCTATGTGTTCTAAGGAGCGTGATGAATTGCGTGTTCGAACAGCTGGCGGAGAAGTTTGCCGGGGTTTTTAAAAAGCTTAGAGGAAAAGGCCGCCTTACGGCGGAAGAGGTTGACGAGGCCTTGCGGGATCTGCGCCTCGTGCTTCTTGAATCCGATGTCCACTACCGGGTGGTGAAGGACCTCATTGCCCGGGTACGGGAGCGAGCAGTGGGGCAAGAGGTGCTGGAGAGCGTCACCCCCGCAGAGATGGTCATGAAGATTCTCTGGGAGGAGATCCGAGGAATCCTTGGGGGCGAGGCGAAAGACCTCCATGTTCCTCCGGTGACTCCTGCGCTCTTCCTCCTTGTGGGTCTGCAGGGGTCGGGAAAGACGACAACGTGCGGGAAACTTGGGCTCTTCCTGAAGGAGCGTCACTACTTCCCCGTTCTGACCTCCACGGATACGCGACGGCCGGCGGCGCGGGAACAGCTGAGGATCCTCGCTTCCTCGGCCGGGCTGGATTTCTTCGACCTTCCCTCGGCGCAACACCCCCTTGAGGTTGTTCAGGCGGCACGCCGGTATGCCAGGGAGAAAGGGAGGGACGTGGTTTTAGTGGATACTGCAGGGCGGCTCCATGTAGAGGAGGAGCTCCTTCGGGAACTCCAGGAGCTCACCCGGGGTGAAGAGTTCCACGAGATTCTCCTGGTTCTTGATGCCACAACCGGTCAGGAGGCCGTTCGAGTTGCCGAGGGGTTTCGGGAATGGGTGAACCCCACGGGCATCATCCTTACCAAGGTCGATACCGATGCTCGTGGAGGTGCGGTGCTGTCCATCGTGGCGCAGACCGGCTGGCCGGTGAAACTCATCGGGGTTGGGGAGAAACTCAACCAGCTCGAGGTTTTCCATCCTGAGCGAATGGCCAGTCGCATCCTTGGCATGGGCGATACCCTGAGTCTCATCGAGAAAATCGAGCGGGCCATCACTGAAGAAGAGCGGAAGAAGCTGGAGAAGCAGGTGACGAGAGAAGAGTTTACCCTTGAGGATTTCCTCGAAGAACTCCGTCGCCTTCGCCGGGTTGGTTCCTTTGAAGACATTGTGAACATGCTTCCCGCTTCACTCCGGGGAGCTCTCTCCCAGGTTGATGGAGAGAGGAACCTGAAGCGTACCGAGGCCATCATTCTCTCTATGACCAGGGAGGAGCGCCGGAATCCCGGGATCATCAATGCCTCCCGGAAGCGGCGCATCGCCCAGGGAAGCGGGACAACCGTTCAGGAAGTCAACCGTCTCCTGAGAGAGTTTGAGGAGATTCGTAAGCTTTGGAAGAAGATGAAAAAAGGGCAGGCATTGCCCTTCGCCAAAAGAAAGGGATTTTTCGGTTTTGGATTCTGAGAGAAAGAAAGGAGTGTCGATGCATGGCAGTACGGATCCGTCTCGCCCGTGTTGGGAGAAGGCATACCCCTCAGTATCGTATCGTGGCGATAGACTCTCGGGAGGCCCGGAGCGGGAAGCCCCTCGAGGTCCTCGGCACCTATTCGCCTCTTGCCGAGTCTCCTCTTGAGGCTGTGAAGTGGGATCGCATTGAGTACTGGATTTCCCGGGGTGCCCAGGTCTCGGATAAGGTTCGGGCAATTTTGAAGAAGGCGAAAAAGCCTGAGGGAGCTGGGGTCCAGTGAAGGAACTTTTGGAGTTTCTGGTTCGTTCTCTCGTTGACGAACCCGAGAAGGTGAGCGTGGCTGAGGTGAAGGGGGAGAAGTCGGTCGTGTACGAGGTGCGGGTAGCACCCTCCGATACCGGGAAAATCATCGGCAAGCAGGGGAGGGTAGCCCGGGCCCTCCGGACCATCGTCAAGGCCGCTTCGGCAAAGAGGGGAACGAAAGCGGTGGTGGAGATTCTGGAATAGGGAGGGGCTTGTGTGCCTCGCCACATTGATCGGGTCTTCGTGGGGAGGATTACCGCACCCCATGGGTTGAAAGGCTGGGTTCGGGTGCTCCCGCTGACGGATTTTTCCGAGCGTTTCGTGCGGGGAGCGGTGTTTCTCGTCGGTTCTCCCCAGGGGACCTTTGTCGAGAGGGTGGTGGAGGATGTGGCCTGGCGCGGGAATTTCCTCCTCCTCCGTTTTCGGGGGGTTACTTCGCGCCAGGAAGCAGAAATGCTCCGGAGTCTCTTTCTTGCCATTCCCAGGGAGGATGTTCCACCTCTTCCCCCTGGTCATTTCTACCACTTTGAGCTAGTGGGTCTTGAAGTCTGGGAACGCGGTGCACGCCGTGGCGTGGTGGACGCGGTTATCCCCATGGCGCTTTACGATTACCTCCTTGTCAAAGACACCGAAGGGCGGGAGTTCTTTTTGCCCTTTGTTTCTGCTTTTGTGGTAGCCGTCCGCCCTGAGGAGGGGTTTCTCGAGGTCGCCTGCCCCGAGGGGTTCTGGGAATGAAGCTTCGCATCGACATCGTTACCCTCTTTCCCGAGGCCATTCGGCCATACCTTGCCGCTTCCATTCTGGGGAAAGCCCAGGAGAAAGGATTGGTGTTCATCAAGGTCCACAACCTGCGCAGTTTCTCCCGGGATCGCTACCGAACGGTTGACGACTACCCCTTTGGGGGAGGCCCAGGCATGGTCCTGAAACCCGAACCCCTGGTTCGGGCTGTGCGCTTCATCAACGAGTACACACAGAGCCAGCCCCTGGTGATTGTCACAAGTCCCCAGGGGGAACTGTTCACCCAAAGCATTGCCCGGGAACTGGCGACGAAGAGTCACCTCCTCATCCTCTGTGGTCGTTACCAGGGCATTGACGAGCGAGTGATAGAGATTACCGGAGCGCGGGAAATTTCCATTGGGGACTACGTCCTCTCCGGGGGAGAACTCCCCGCGCTCGTCATCGTGGAGGCAGTGGTGCGTCTTATCCCTGGAGTTTTGGGGGATGAGGAATCCCTGCGGTATGATTCCTTCTCGGAGTGGGTTTTTGGTCCACCGCAGTATACCCGACCCCGGGTATTTTGTGGTCTGGAGGTACCCGAGGTCCTGCTCTCTGGCAATCATGCGCTTATCGAGAAGTGGCGGAAAGAGAAGGCTCTGGAAAAAGCCAGAAAAGTGCGTCCGGACCTTTTTCAGCGCCTTGCGCTCCGTCCTCCTTGCGAAAGGGAAAGAGGCGTGGTATAGTATTCCGAGATTTCTGGCCTGAGGAGGAGGTTTCCATGGATAGAGCAAGGATCCTGCGAGCGGTTGAAGGAAGTTTTATCAAAGACGACGCAGAGGTTCCTGAAATTGCTCCTGGAGATACCGTACGCGTGCACTTCAAGGTCATCGAGGGGGATAAAGAGCGCGTTCAGCCCTTTGAGGGTCTGGTCATCGCGGTACGGGGTTCTGGGGTCAACCGGACCTTCACGGTGCGGAAGGTATCCTTTGGCGTTGGTGTGGAGCGCATCTTCCCTCTCTATTCTCCCCGGATTGAGCGCATTGAGATTCTGCGGCGCGGAAAGGTCAGACGGGCAAAGCTCTACTACCTGAGGAAGAAAAGTGCCAAAGAGTCGCGTATTGAGGAAAGACGCGAGGTCTAAAAAGAAGAACGCCTTGCGAGAACTCGTTGAAACCGTTCTCTGGGCTCTGGTCATTGCCCTTCTTGTTCGGTACTTTGTGGTGGAGGGGTATTACATCCCGAGCACCTCGATGGAGCCCACCCTGGTTCCGGGGGAACGGGTGCTTGTGGCCAAGTTCCTCTACCGGTTCACCGAGCCGCAGCGAGGGGATATCATCGTTTTTCGGTACCCGATTGATAACCGGAAGAACCTCATCAAGCGCATCGTTGGTCTTCCAGGAGAACGAGTTGAGATTACGGGGGGAAAGGTGCTCATCAACGGAGCCCCCCTTTCTGGAAAGCTCTTTAACCGGACCTACTATAGTGCCGGGTACTACGGTCAGGGAGAAAGGGTCGTCCCGGAAGGACACTACTTTGTCCTGGGAGACAATAGCGAAAACAGTGACGACAGCCGTTTCTGGGGGTATGTTCCCCGAAAGAATATCTTAGGCAGAGCCTTTCTCGTCTACTGGCCGCCCCATCGTGTCCGCATCCTCCGCTGATTTCATTGAACACAGACTGTGGAGTTTGGGATACCATCACGTTGGTGGTGTAGACGAAGCCGGTCGGGGGCCTCTGGCGGGGCCTCTTGTGGCAGGCTGTGTGGTCCTCTCTCCTTCTTTCCCCCTCCAGAACGTTCCGGATTCCAAACGTGTTTCCCCGGCAAGGCGAAGGGCACTTTTTGAAGTCATCTGTCGTGAAGCGGTGGCCATTGGTCTGAGCATTGTGAGCGAGCGGTGGATCGACCTTGTAGGTATCCAGAGGGCCAATGAGCTTGCACTGTACGAGGCGGCATGGCGGGCAATTGCTGCAGGACATCTCGAGTATCTCGTTGTGGACTGGATGCACCTTCCCTGGTCCTTCACCCCGGTGCTCTCCCTCCCCAAGGCTGAAGAACGGAGTCTCGCTGTGGCCTGTGCTGCTTTGGTGGCCAAGGTTGTGAGGGACAGCATCATGGAGGAGTGGTATGACCCGCTTTTCCCAGAATACGGGTTCTCCAAGCACAAGGGCTACGGGACGGCGCTGCATTTTGAGCGCATTCGGGCATTTGGCCTTGCCCCGTGTCACCGGAGGTCTTTCTGTGGGCAGTTCGGAGAGGCGAAAAAAGGGCGCGCAGGGTGAAGCCCTGGCGGAGCGGTGGTTACGAACCGTCTTCAAAGCGGAGATTCTGGAGAAGAACTTTCGCTCTCCCTTTGGGGAAATTGACCTGATCGCCCGGAAGGGAACATGTCTGGTGTTTGTCGAGGTGAAAACCAGGGAAAGCACCAGAGCAGGGTTTCCGGAAGAGGCCATTACCGAAGAGAAACAGGAACGTGTCCGGCGCAGTGCCCTCTTCTACCTCACGCAGCGCGGGTACAATCCTGAGGATACCGCTTTTCGCTTTGACGTCATCACAGTACATCTTGAGGGGAAGAAACCCAGAATTTCCCACTATCCTTCAGCCTTCTGAGGAGGCGAGGACGGTGCTGGCGCGGGTGCTCAGCGCAACGAGTTTTGGCATTGACGCTCGGTTCGTGGAGGTTGAGGTCGACGTCGGTGCAGGGCTTCCCTCTTTTCACATCGTGGGGTTGCCTGATGCCGCTGTTCAGGAAGCTCGGGAACGGGTCCGGAGTGCTCTGAAGAATAGCGGTTTTGCCTTCCCCCCTCAGAGGGTGACCGTGAACCTCGCGCCGGCATTTCTGAAAAAGACGGGAAGCGACTTCGACCTTCCAATTGCCCTGGGAATCCTTCTTGCCACAGAGCAACTCCGTTCTCTTCCAGAGGGAATTGTCGCCCTGGGGGAGCTCTCCCTTTCTGGAGAGCTCAGGCCAGTCAATGGGGTTTTCCCTGTGGCCCACTTTCTCTCCCTCCAGGGGAAGCCGTACCGGATGCTTCTGTCTTTAGCCAACGCTCAGGAGAGCGCTGTGGTGGAAGGTGTCGAGGTATTTGGTTTTCGCACGCTCCGCGAGGTATGCGATTTCCTCGAGGATCAACGAACGCTCAAACCCCTGAAACGGTCCTGGGAAGAATACCTTGCTTCTCCGTCCTTCGATGAGGACCTTGCAGAGATCAAAGGTCAAAGACAGGGGAAGCGGGCACTGGAGATTGCCGCTTCGGGAGGGCACCATCTCCTGTTCATCGGACCACCTGGCTCGGGCAAGACTATGCTGGCCCGAAAACTCCCCTCACTGCTTCCTCCGCTCACTGTGGAACAGGCTATCGAGGTCACGAAAATCCATAGCGTTGCCGGTTTACTCTCTGAGGACCACCCATTTGTCACCGTTCCTCCCTTCCGGGCACCTCACCATACGGTGTCCGATGTTGCCCTTATTGGTGGGGGACAGTGGCCTCGACCGGGGGAAATCAGCCTTGCCCACCATGGGGTGCTTTTCCTCGACGAGGTTCTGGAGTTCCGCCGCAATGTCCTTGAGGCCCTTCGGGAACCTCTGGAAACCGGAAGGATTACCGTGAGCAGGGTCAACGCCACCGTAACCTATCCGGCTCGTTTCCTCCTTGTGCTGGCGTGTAACCCCTGTCCCTGCGGATACCTGGGGGATGCGGAACGCCCCTGTACCTGTTCGTACCAGCAGATTCTTCGGTACCGGAGCAAACTCTCAGGACCCCTTCTTGACCGGATTGACCTTCAGGTCGAAATCCCCCGCCTGGGGGTGCATGAACTCCTTTCGGAACGGGAAGAGGAGTCCTCAGAGACGGTGCGGGAAAGGGTGAAGCGAGCTCGGGAAATCCAGAAGGAACGGTTTCGGGGCGAGGGCATCCTGCTCAATGGCGAGATGAAGTCCCGCCATATCAAGCGGTTCTGTGAACTCTCTCAGGAAGCAAAGCGTTTCCTTGAGGCCTCTCTGAAAAGCCTCTCCCTCAGTGCTCGGGCATATCACCGGATTCTCAAGGTTGCCCGTACTATCGCCGACCTTGAGGAGAAAGCCCGCATTGAGGTTTCCCATATCGCTGAGGCTATTCAGTATCGTTTCCTGGACCGGCAGAGCAGGCTATGAGTGATGATCTCCCCTTCTGGGTGGCTTTCAGTCACGTTCGAGGTATCGGTCCGGTACGTTTTCGGAAGCTCCTGGACGCTTTCGGGAGTGCTGCCGCTTCGTGGGAAGCACCCTTTGAAGCCCTCCGGGAGGTGGTGGGAGAGGGTCTTGCCCGGTGTGTTGTCGCCGCTCGTCAGACGCTTTCACCTCACGAGCTTTATACCGCTACTCTTCGAGAAGGCATTGCCGTAATTCCCTGGGACAGTCCTGCGTATCCTGCTCTTTTACGGAGCCTCTCCAACCCTCCTTTCCTCCTCTACGTTGAGGGAGAATTCTCCTTCTGTGCGCACGAGAAGTACATCGCCATTGTTGGCACGCGCCGTCCCACACCCTATGGAGTGAAGGCTGCCCGCTTTTTTGCCCGGGAACTGGCAAAAGCGGGATGGATTGTGGTGAGCGGCCTTGCCGTAGGCATTGATGGAGAGGCGCAGAAGGCCGTTGTGGAGGAGGGATGCCCCACCATCGCGGTCTTGGGGAGTGGTCTTCGCCGGATTTACCCTGCAGTGCACCTTCCCCTCGCCCGGGAGATTGTTCGCCGGGGAGGAGCACTGGTAAGCGAGTACCCGCCGGGTTTTGGACCCCGTCCGGAGCATTTCCCCCTCCGGAACAGAATTATCAGCGGCCTGAGCTGTGGGGTTCTTGTCGTTGAGGCTCCCAGAAAAAGCGGTGCACTCATCACCGTGGACTTTGCTCTGGAAATGGGACGGGAGGTTTTTGCCGTTCCCGGTCCCATCTTTTCTCCCCAGAGTGAAGGAACTAACGCCCTGATTGCCCAGGGGGCAAGACCGGTACAGCAGGTTGAGGACATTCTGGAGGCTTTCGGGTTCTTGGTTCCGGTATCTGAGAGACCTGCCAGGGTGGAGAACTTCCTTTCTGAAAAGGAAGCGCTGCTTTTCTCGTACATTGACCATGTAGGGGTTTTCAAGGAAGAGCTCCTGGGACGCACCGGCTGGGGAGAAGGGGAATTTTTCCAGGTGCTCCTGGCACTGGAGATGAAGGGACTTGTCCAGGAAATCCCTGGAGGAAAGGTGGTACGGACGTGAATGAACACCCGGGACGCTTTTTGGTATACTACCTTCAGAGACCACTCAAGGAGGGAGAGAGGAATGACCCAGGAGGAACGTTACCAGGCTCGCCTGAGGCGGTACACCACTGCCCTCCGGAACGGCAAGCCCGATATGGTTCCCATCCGCCCCTTTGTTGCCGAGTTCGTAGCAAAGTATGCGGGGGTGAGCATCCAGGCAGCAACCCACGACTACCGGGTGGCCTTTGAAGCCTGTCTCCGTTGCGCCGGGGATTTCGACTGGGATGCGGTTGTGCCGAACATGATTTACGTTTGGACCGGCCTTGTGCAGGCTATAGGGCTCAAGTACTACGGGATTCCGGGGCTTGACCTTCCGGAGAACGTGGCGTTTCAGTACAGGGAGCCCCCTGAAGAACACGCCTTCATGCGTCCTGACGAATACGACCTCCTCATTGCCGATCCCACTGACTACCTCCTCAACGTCTGGCTTCCAAGGGTGTCGAATTTCATCAAGCCTCCTTCGGAGAAGGTCACCGTGGAGCACAACCTCGCCCTTTTGAAGGGTGGCATGGCCATGATGGAGTACTTCAACGCCCTGGGGGGCCTGGTTCAGGAGCTCCGCACTCGCTGTGGAACAGTGGCTGCAGTCAGCGGAATGTTGAAAGCCCCTCTGGACATTCTCGCCGACAAGCTCCGAGGGTACTATGGTCTGGTGAGCGACCTCCACGCACGGCCGGAGAAGGTTCTGGCTGCCTGTGAGGCCCTCATGCCCCACCTTTTCCGTATCGCCCTTGACGGTGCGGATCCTACAAAGAACGTCCCCATTGCCTTCTGGATGCACCGGGGGTGTGTTCCTTTCATCAACCCCGAGCATTTCCGCAAGATTTACTGGCCTACGGTGAAACCGATGGTTGAAGAGCTCTGGAAACGGGGACACCAGGTGCTGTTTTACGCCGAGGGTAACTGGGATTACCACCTGGAGGCTTTCCGAGAACTCCCTCCGGGGAGCATCGTGTACCATGTGGACAAGGGGGATATTTTCAGGGTTCACCGCGTTCTGGGGGACAGATTTTGTCTGAGCGGTGGGCTTCCCAACGACCTCCTTGCCCTGGGAACGCCAGAGGAGGTCCGGGCATACTGCAAGAAACTCATCGATGGAGTGGCCCGGGATGGGGGATACATCATGGACGCGGGGGCGATTATTCAGGACGATGCCAAGGTTGAGAATGTCCGGGCCATGACCGAGTTCACCCGCGAATACGGGCAGTATTAGGAGGGAGGATCATGCAGAAGGATTTCCTCGTGTTGGGGCATCCTGGAGTGTGCATGACCTGGGAGGAGGCAAAGGCGTACTTTCCAGTAGTTCAGGGAGACGAAAGCCTCGTTCGGGAGATCTGGGAGAGGATTGAATACTGGCCCTGGCTTTTTATCTGGCACATCCTCCTCTCTTTCTAAGTCTGTAGACGCCGATGTTCCAGTGGCTTGTTGTCTCAACGAACACGTACCACGGGTTCTCTCTTGAGGAGGCCCTTGAGGGTATTGCGCGGGCAGGGTTTCGGTATATTGAACTCTCCTGTGTGCCCGACTGGACGCTTCATTTCCGGTGTGACCGGGCGAAAGAAGAGGATTTCAGAAAGCTCCGGCAGGAGCTTGCCCATTTTGGACTTTCTGTTCTCAGCCTCAGTGCCCATTCCAACTTGGCTACGGAGGAAGGGTGTGCGTATCTTGTTTCCGCTCTTCGATGTGCTCGAGAGCTTGGGGCAAGGGTGGTCAATACCGGAACGGTGGATCGGGAAGAGGACGAGAACCTCCTGAAAAAGTACCTGGAGTGGCTCTCCCGGGAGGCCGAACGGTGTGACGTGTTCCTGGCGCTTGAGGTTCATGGAGACGTCTTTTCCTCTGGAAGAAGACTTCGGGAGCTCCTTGAAGAGGCGCAGCTTCCCCATGTGGGCATCAACTACGATACAGGTAACGCCCTTTTTTACGGAAACGTCCGCCCCGAGGAAGACCTCCAGGCCTGCCTTCCCTGGGTTGTCCACATGCACTTGAAGGACAAACGGGGTGGGTACAGGGTGTGGGATTTCCCACCCCTGGGGGACGGCATGGTGGATTTCCCGACCATTTTCAGGATTCTGCAGGAAGGCGGGAAAGACATTCCCCTGAGTGTGGAAATCGAGTTTGATGGGCATTTCGAACATCCCCGTTCTTTTGTGGATGTGGCGGTTCAACGGTCCTTTCAGTATCTTCAGAAAATTCTTGAAGAGGGGGGATACTGGTGAAACGGGAAGAATTCGTGGTCTTTGACCTCCGGAGGCGTCAGAAAAGCCCCTCTTTGGACCTCCTTTTCCCTGGGTGGCGGGAGGGAGACGAGCGGGTGGTGATTTTCTCGCCCCATGACGATGACGCGCTCCTTGGAGCAGGGTATCTCCTCCAGGCGGTTCCTCTCTTTGGGGGGGAAGTGTACATCGTGGTGTTCTGCAACGGCTCAGGGGGATACAGCGTCATCGAGCACAAGAATGTCATCACTGCTCTGCGAGCCCGGGAAACCACTCGAGCCTATGAAAAGGTAGGCATCCTTCCGGAACGTATTTACCGCCTGGAGTACGACGACTACAGCGTCTGGCCTTTCATTGGCTGGAAGCTTGCAGGTGGGGAGGAGGGGACAGTGCAAAAGGTTATTCCTCTTCTTCGCCGTCTCCGGGCCACCCGGGTTGTCCTTCCCAATGGGTACAGGGAACACCTTGACCACACCGCGGTCTTCATGGTCGGTGCTTTCGATACGCCCCAGGTGGGCGATCCGGTTATGGCCGACTGGGGGGAGAGTGCTCCGGTGCGGTCGGTCCTCCAGTACGCTGTGTGGAGCGATTTTGCTTTCGACGATGCCCTCTGTGCGGGGGATGACCTCGGTATTCGGGCGAACCGGGCGCTTCTTGCTCCGTCTTGGGCAGAGGAGCGTGTCCAGGAAGCAATGCGGGAGTTCAGAACGCAGGCCAGGATTGTGGAGGGATTGCTTGTGGCAAGGAGAGAACGGGAGTTCCGGAATGGGTTCTTCCTTGAGGTGTACCTTGCCTTTGATCCTCGTCCGAAATGCGTGTATGAGAAGTACCTTAGGAGGGTCGAGGAAATTGAAAGAGGAGGCGACGCACAGTGAAACGTGTGGCGATTCTGGGAGCAGGGTTCATCGCCTCGGTGCACGTGGAGGCGTGGCGAAAAATCGAGGGTGCGGAAGTGTGCGCCTTTTTTGAGGTTCGTCCTGAGAAAGCCCGGGAGTTCCAGGAGAAATACCATCTTCCCCACTACGATTCTTTTCGTACGCTGCTTGAGAGAGCGCGTGTCGACATTGTGGATATCTGCCTTCCCACCTTCCTCCATCGGGAGTACACGGAAATGGCCGCCAATGCGGGGAAGCACGTTTTCTGTGAAAAGCCCATCGCCTTGACGGTTGAAGATGCGCTGGCCATGCGGGACATCTGTGCAAGGAACGGGGTCCAGTTCATGATAGGGCACGTCCTCCGTTTCTGGGGTGAGTACGTGAAAGCGAAGGAACTCCTTGAGCGGGGTGCTTGTGGGAAGGTCCTTTTTGTGGAGGCCTTTCGTCTTGCGGTGACACCCGTCTGGTCGGTGGGGGGGTGGATTCTCGATCCCCGCCTAAGCGGTGGAGCGTCTCTCGACCTCCATATCCATGACCTCGATTACGTGAACTGGCTTCTGGGACAGCCAAAAGAAGTGTTCGCCCGGGGTCTTCGCTCGGAAAAGGGTTCTCTTGACCACATCACGACGCAAATCCGGTATGACGGCGGGGCCCTGGCTACAGTCCAGGGGGGATGGATGATGCAGGGGGATTTCCCCTTCACCTGTGGGTTTCGGATTCTCGGAGACGAAGGGGTTCTGGAGTGGTCGTTCCGTGCTGGGGTGAACATCGAGGAGCGCGGGCAGGTCAACCCTCTTGTGCTGTACCGAAAAGGGGAGAAGAAACAGGAGATTGCTGTACAGAGCGAAGACCCCTATCTTGCAGAGCTCCGGTATTTCCTGGAGTGTGTGGAGAAAGAGACACCTCCGGCTCGGGGAACTTCTGAAGAGGCCATCCTCGCCCTTCGGGTCGCGCTGAGTGCCCAGCGTTCTGCTGAGGAGGGAAGCCCGCTGGCTCTATGAAGCTGCCCCGGAAGGTGCTGCTCATCGAAGACGACACCCTTCTTCGGGAACGATGGGAGAACCTCCTGCGTGACGAAGGATACTACGTTATTGCTGTTTGGAACCGGAGCCTGGCACTCAACTGTCTGGGAAAGGAAGAGATTGACATCATGCTCGTTGAAGAGGAGGTCCTGAGTGAGAACAGTTTCGAGCTTCTGGCCTTCGCCCGACAGAGGTTTCCGGATATGGTGGTCGTCGTCACCGGAAGGGAAGAAAACCCATCCCGGGTTCGGGAACTTCTGGCGAAAGGAGTGTATGAGTACCTTTCTCCTCCCTTTACCTCTTCCCGCATACTTTCGGTCATCCGGCGGGCCGATGACCATCTGACGCTCCTTGAAGAGAACAAGGACCTGCGGCGGAAGTTCACCCACCGCTTTTCCTTTGCCGGAATCACTGGGGTTTCAGAGAAGATGCAGCGGATTTTCAACCTTATTCTCCAGGTGTCTCAGGTGAAGCGCCCGGTACTCCTTGTGGGGGAGCAAGGGACCGGAAAGGAAATGGTGGCTCGGGCAATCCATCGCTATGCTTTTGGAGAGGAAAAGCCTTTTGTGAGGGTACTCTGTGGAGCAACGCTTCAGGGACTTTTCCAGGGAGACATTCTGCGGGTTGAGGAAGGGACCCTGTACTTTGAAGACGTTCACCTCCTTGCTCTGCCTTTTCAGGCCGAGCTTCTGGAATTTCTCGAGGAACACCGTTTTGGGGGAAGGGGAGGGAATGTTCGTATTATCGCTTCTTCGGAGGTTCCCCTCGAAGAAAAGGTGGCCCAGGGAGCTTTCCGGAATGACCTCTACTACTTTCTGAGCGTCATCAAAATCGAGATTCCTCCTCTCCGGGAGCGGAAGGAGGATATCCCTTTCCTTGTGGATCAGTTCCTCCGGGACATCGCTGAAGAAACCGGGCGAGGACCAGTCCGTATCGACCGGGAAGCGCTGAAAATCCTCATCGAGTATGACTGGCCGGGGAATGTGGTAGAGCTGAAGAACACCTTGGAAGGTATGGTCATTCTCTCTCAGAGCGACGTCCTCACCCCCGAAGACATTCCTGAACACATTCGGAGGGGGAATCTCCTCCGTGAGGGGGTCATTGGTATTCGCCTTGGAACACCCCTCAAGGAAGTGGAAAAGCTTCTCATCCGGGAGACGCTCAAGGCCCATCGTTTCAACAAGACCAGAACCGCTCAGGCGCTCGGGATCAGCCTTCGCACGCTCTACCGGAAAATTGAGGAGTACCATCTCGATGAGGAAACCCCCCAGAAGACTTGAAAAAGTTTTTGACTTTTTGGCAAGGTTTCGAAGGAGATTTTGTCATATTTGCAAAAGCGAAGGAGATGTTCTGGTCAAATTGGCAAAAAACTGACCTTGACTGATGTTGTCCTCCCCTTGCAATTCTCCGAAAACGGAGTACAATAGAGGTCGCGCGTTGGAAAAACATCCAAAGGAAAGGGGTGAGCACCATGAAGATTAAACCACTTGGAGATCGGGTTCTGGTCAAGCGGGTCGAAGAGGAAGAAGTGCGCAAAGGGGGTATTATCCTTCCTGACACGGCGAAGGAGAAACCACAGCAAGGTCGGGTGATCGCAGTAGGAACCGGGAAAGTGGACGAAAACGGTAATCGCAGACCCCTTGAAGTGAAAGAGGGTGATCGGGTACTCTTTGGAAAATATGCCGGGACTGAGGTAAAGATTGACGAGGAAGAATACCTCATCATGCGTGAGGACGATATCTTGGGAATCATTGAGGAATGAGAGAGAAAGGGGGTAGGCGGTTATGGCCAAGCAGATTCTCTTCCAGGAAGAAGCACGACAGGCAATCTTGCGTGGTGTCAAAACCCTTGCCGATGCAGTGAAGGTGACCCTTGGTCCAAAAGGCCGAAATGTGGTTATAGAGAAGAAGTTCGGGTCTCCCACCATCACCAAAGACGGGGTCACGGTGGCAAAGGAGATTGAGCTCAAGGACCCCAACGAGAATGTGGGAGCCCAGCTCGTCAAGGAAGTGGCTTCGAAGACAAGCGATGTTGCTGGAGACGGAACCACTACGGCTACAGTCCTTGCGGAAGCCATCTTCCGTGAAGGTCTCCGGAATGTTGCTGCAGGCTCGAATCCTATGCTCCTCAAACGCGGTATTGACAAGGCTGTGGATGCCGTGGTGAAGAAGCTCAAGAGCATGGCCAAGGAAGTGAGTGACCGTAAAGAAATCGCCCAGGTTGCTTCCATTGCGGCAAACAACGACACATCGATTGGTGAAATCATCGCCGATGCTATGGAGAAGGTCGGGAAAGACGGCGTCATCACCGTTGAAGAAGCCAAGGGCCTTGAGACCACCCTTGAGGTCGTTGAAGGGTTGCAGTTTGACCGTGGGTACCTCTCGCCGTACTTCATCACCGATCCTGAGCGGATGGAGTGCGTACTGGAGAACCCGTACATCCTCATCTATGAAAAGAAGATCTCTTCGGTTCGGGATCTTCTACCGCTCCTTGAAAAAGTCGTGCAAAGAGGCAGACCGCTTCTCATCATCGCCGAGGACGTTGAGGGAGAAGCGCTGGCAACCCTTGTGGTCAACAAACTCAAGGGTGTGCTGAGCTGTGCTGCAGTGAAGGCGCCTGGCTTTGGTGATCGCCGGAAGGCCATGCTCGAGGACATCGCCATTGTCACCGGAGGCCGGTTCATCTCCGAGGACCTGGGCATTAAACTTGAGAACGTCACCATTGAGGACCTTGGCCAGGCCAGGAAGGTCGTCATCGACAAGGAGAATACCACCATTGTGGAGGGTGCCGGAAAGCGTGAAAACATCGTCGCCCGTATGAACCAGATTAAGAAGCAGATTGAGGAAACCACCTCAGACTACGATCGGGAGAAACTCCAGGAACGTCTTGCGAAGATTGCCGGTGGTGTGGCGGTCATCCGGGTTGGTGCGGCAACCGAAGCTGAGATGAAGGAGAAGAAGGCTCGCGTTGAAGATGCTCTCCATGCTACCCGGGCAGCAGTGGAAGAGGGTATTGTCCCAGGTGGTGGCGTGGCACTGATTCGGTGCATCCCGGCCATTGATGAGCTTCAGCTTGAGGGCGACGAACGTATTGGTGCGCTGATTGTGAAAAAAGTTCTTGAGGAACCCGCCAAACTCATTGCCGAAAATGCCGGCGAAGAAGGTTCGGTCATCGTGGAGAGGATCAAAGCGGCCGACAATCCCAACATGGGCTTCAACGCCCTTACTGGTGAATTCGTGGACATGTTCGCTGCAGGAATCATTGACCCCGTGAAGGTTGTCCGTACCGCGCTCCAGAATGCAGCAAGTGTCGCCTCCGTCATGCTCACCACCGAGTCCATTATCACCGAAATTCCCGAAAAGAAAGAGTCCAACGTACCACCTGCACCAGAGTACTGAGGAGTATAATAGGAGAGGGAGAGTTGCCCGGTGAGAGCGCTCTCACCGGGCAACTCGTTCATGGGGGTGATGGTGATGCCCATCTACGAGTACCAGTGCACTGAATGCGGGAAGGTTTTCGAGGAGTGGCAGTCGTTCCACGATAAACCCGTGGTCCAGTGTCCCTTCTGTAAGGGCAGGGTCAAGCGGCTCTTCAGCAAAAACGTTGGCCTTGTTTTCAAAGGGAGTGGCTTCTACAGTACTGATTACCGTTCGAGCAGTTCTTCTTCGAGTTCGAGTTGCAGTTCCTGCACGGCAACGAGCTGTGCAACCTGTGGTGGTTCAGGTACTTCTTCCTCCGAGAACAAGGGTACGTCATGAATTTTTTCGGCTATCTCCTCGTTGTTGGTGTCCTGCTCCTCGTGGGGCTTTTGTGGGGGACGAGGAAGCGGGGTACCCGGGTTTCGGTTGCGGAGTTCTGGCAGGAGAAGGAACAGGAGTTCGGTGAGACCCGTCTTCTCTCAAGCTTTGCCCGCTACATCGGAGGTCATCCTCGCTTTGCCAGTGCGACGGATGGCCTCCTGTTCCTCATGTCCAAGAGCCTCTGGTTTGAGAATTTCGAAAAAGGACCGAACATCTTTGGTTTCTCCCCACCCTTTGAGAAGGTGGTGTTCCGCATTCCCCTCCATCGCATCCAGGGTTTCGAAGCCGTGCCCGAGAAAGACATGGTTGCCACCGAGTTTGGTCCCCGCCTCTTCCGTTTCCATCGTCTGAGCCGGATGCCCCTGTACCTTGGGGTTCGCTATGTCGATGAGTGGGACAAGGAGCACATGCTCTATTTCGACAGTATGGTGGATGTTACCACTTGGCAACAGGAATTGGCCAGAGCAAAGGCCTCGTATGTGCCCGAAGAAGAAGTCCATGAAGCGGGTGTTTGCCCCTCCTGTGGGAAAAAGGTCTCGCCCGATTTTCGCCTCTGTCCCTACTGTGGGAGAAAGCTCTCCTGAGCACCATGGAGTTCTCCGGATTTCGCATCGGACACCGGGAAGATTTTCGACTGGCCACAGGGTGTACGGTGTTCCTCTTTGATGTTCCCAACGTGGCGGTGGCCTCGGTTTGCGGTGGTGCTCCTGGAGGTCGCGAACTCCCCGCTCTTTTTCCGGGTCGCCTCGTCCAGGGTGTGGATGCCATCGTGCTCAGTGGGGGCAGTGCCCTGGGTCTCCGCTGTGCCGAGGGTGTGGTAACCTTCCTTCGAGAACGGAAAAGGGGTTTTGCCACAAGGGTCACCCGCATTCCCATTGTTGCCCAGGCAGTGATTTACGACCTTGAGATTGGAGAGGTGTCCTTTCCCGAAGCCGAGTGGGGGTATGAGGCTGCGTCTTTGGCAGACTGTAGGACAAAAGAAGGAACTGTTGGGGTAGGAACAGGAGCCACGGTGGGGAAGATGTATGGGATGTCCTGGGCAACGAAGGGAGGATTCGGGGCGGGCGAGGTAAGAACTCCCGAGGGTACCATCTGGGCGTTTGTGGTGACGAACTGTCTTGGGAATGTCTATGACCCTGCCTCAGGCGTTTGCCTTGCAGGTTCCCGTGGGAAAGGAGAACCTCTTTCGACGCCCCCTTTCCCAAACACTACTCTGGCGGTGGTAGTCTTTGAGCTTTTGCTCTCCCGGGAGGAGCTCTTTTCCCTGGTGCCGGTGGTCCACTCAGCACTCGCTGCGTGCATCCGCCCTTTTGGGACCCTCTACGATGGAGATACCCTTTTCCTTGTCGCTTTTGGGAAGGTAGCTCCCAGGAACTACCTGCTCCTTGTGGAGGGGATTTACCACGCCGTTGCTGAAGCCACTACGAACTCGGTGAAAAAGGCTTCTTCCCTCTGTGGTATCCCTGCCTGCTGTGTGGTACAATAATCCTGAAAGCCGCTGACCGGAGAGGCAGCGAGACAGAAGGTCCCTTGTCTTCCGTCTGGTATCTCTTCCGGAACTGGAACGGAGGTGGTTTATGTGGTCGTCCAGTACCGTCGTTTCCTCTTTGCCGGTATCCTCGGTGCAGTTACCGTTGTTCTCAGCCTGACGCCTCTTGGGCTCATCCCCGTCCCCAATCTCTCCACCTATGCCACAACCATGCACATTCCTGCTATAATAGGAGGGATTGTGGGTGGACCCCTGGTAGGGGCCCTGGTGGGGTGTATCCTGGCGATTTTCACCATGCACCTTTTTTTAGGGAATCTCTTGGCATGCTTTGCACCAAGGCTCCTCATCGGGGTTGTGGCCTTTTATGTTTGGAGGCTTTTGGGGAGAAAGGACTTCGGAGTTGTGGTGGCAAGCCTTGCCGGGACGGCGACGAACACCGCGGGCGTTCTGGGTCTCATGGTGCTCATGGGGTATTTCCGTTTTGCGCAGGTTGTCCCTATCTTCCTCCTCAACGGGACGCTTGAGCTTCTCCTTTCGGCCCTTGTGGTTCTCCCCATTGTCCGGGTGCTCAGGAAGGTGGTGAGGCTCGATTTCGATTCTCGTCATTGACGTCGGGAATACCCACACGACTTTCGGTGTCTACAGGGACCGAAAGCTCCTCGCTCACTGGCGGGTGTCGACGTCTTCACGCCGTACTGCCGATGAGTGGGGTTTTATCTTCCGGTCGCTCATGGAAGAACAGGGAATCGCGAGGGAGGAACTCCTCCGGGCTGTTATTTCCTGCGTTGTGCCGCCCGTTCTTGATGCCCTGCGGCAGCTTTTCGGCGGACTCTGGAACGTGCCTTACCTTGTGGTTGGTCCCGGGGTCAAGACCGGGCTTTTCATTCGGGCTGAAGCTAAAGAGGTGGGGGCCGACAGGATTGTGAACGCCGTGGCCGCTTCTACCCTCTACGGGGGAGACTTGGTCATTGTGGACTTCGGAACGGCGACGACCTTCTGTGCGGTGACGGCAAAGAAGGAGTACCTGGGAGGAGCTATTGCGCCGGGTATCGGCATTTCCTGTGAGGCGCTTTACGAGAAAACCGCCAAGCTCCCTCGAATCGATGTGGAGGTTCCGGAGCGATGCATCGGCCGTAACACCGTTGAAGCTATGCACGCCGGGGTATTCTTTGGATACATAGGTCTTGCCCGGGAGATTGTGCAGCGGATGAAACGGGAATTCGCGGAGCATGCCAGGGTCATCGGCACCGGAGGATGGGGGATGGTCCTTGCCCGGTACTGTGATTTCATCGACGTTTTTAACCCGGTGCTGACCCTTGAGGGGTTGCGGATCATCCATGAACTCAACGGTTCCTGAGAAGCAGCCTGAAGTGGCTATTGTTGGTGAACGGGCCAGAGTTCGGGGGTCCTTCAAGAGCGAGGGAACACTGATTGTGGAGGGAGAGTTCGACGGTTCCATCCAGTGTCCCCGTCTTGTGGTTCTTGAGGGGGGAAGGGTTGGCGGTTTCGTCGAGGTGCAGGACGCCGAAATCTGGGGGGTGATTGGAGGGTTTGCCAGGGTTTTTAAAATGGTGTGCCGCAGGACTGCCCGGGTCGTGGGGTGTGTGATGGTGCAGAGCGCTGCGCTTGAGCCGGGTGTGGTTCTCGAGGGCGCGATAGTTTTCGAGAAGCCTGAGGGCGATGGCAATGAAAAAGAAGAGAGTCGTGAGCGTGAGCCTCGGTTCCTCGAAGAGGAATCACCGGGTGGAGATTGAGCTTCTGGGTTGCCATTTCCTTGTGGAGCGGATTGGTGTTGACGGAGATAAGAGAAGGTTTGTGGAGCTCCTCAAGGAGCTCGATGGTCAGGTCGACTGTTTTGGTCTTGGAGGTGCAGACCTCTACCTTCGGGCTGGGAAGTACCGGTATGAGGTGGTGGACGTTGCCCGTCTGGTTTCGGTGCTCCGAAAAACCCCTGTCGTCGACGGGGGTGAGCTCAAGGAAACCTGGGAACGGGAAGTTCCCCGTTATCTCGAAGAGGAGGGTTTTCGTCTTCGGGGAAGGACAGCCCTTATTATGAGTGGCATGGACCGGTATGGCCTTGCCGAGGGGCTGTGGCAGGTGGGTTGCCGTCTCCTCATCGGGGACATGCCCTTTGCTCTGGGAATTCCCATTTTCCTCCGGCGCCTCTGGACTCTCAGGTTTCTTTCGGTGCTCATGATGCCCGTTCTGCGGCGCCTGCCTATTGACGTTCTCTATCCCACGGGAAAGGAACAGGAGAAAACCACCCCTCGTTTTCCCTGGGCCTTTGAACGGTCAGACATTGTGGCCGGAGATTTTCTCTATATCAGGCGATTCATGCCCGAGAGGCTTCCTGGGAAAATGGTGCTCACCAATACCGTGACCCCTGCGGATGTTGACGATTTGAAAGCCCGGGGAGTCGCCCTTCTTGTCACCACCACTCCAGAGATGGGAGGTCGTTCCTTCGGGACCAACGTCCTGCAGGCGATGTTTGTAGCTTTGCTTGAGAAGCGTCCCGAGGATATTGCGCCCGGGGAGTATCTGGCCCTTCTGCGAGAACTCAAAATACGGCCGCGAATCGTCACCCTGGGGGAGGTGGGCTCATGGAGAATCTGAGTGTGGAGGAGAAACGGCGGATTGTGGAGGAGACCATTGAGAAGTACATGAAATACTTGAATCCTGGTCTCGCCAGGCTCTACAAGTTTGCTAACCTCACGACTGTGGAGTGGAAGGGTGAAGGAGCCAAGGTTTTTGACATCTTCGGCGAGGCATACATCGACTGTATCGGAGGGTTTGGAGTCTTCAATGTCGGGAGGAATCATCCCCGGGTGGTGGAACGGGTCATTGAACAGCTTCGGCGCCTTCCTCTCTCGAGCCGGACGCTTTTCAACAAGCACCAGGCTGATCTTGCGGAGATGCTTGCGGCCATTACTCCTGGGGACCTCCAGTATTCCTTTTTCTGCAACAGTGGTGCCGAGGCGGTGGAGGGGGCTCTGAAGCTTGCTCGGCTGTACACGAAGCGGAAGAAGTTCGTTTCGGCCTTGGGAGGGTTCCACGGGAAGACCTTTGGCGCCCTGAGCGTCTCGGGGAGAGACGTCTACAAAAAACCCTTCGAGCCCCTGCTTCCTGGGACAGAGCAGGTTCCTTTTAACGACCTTGAAGCCATGGAACAGGCGGTGGATGAGGATACTGCCGCAGTGATTCTTGAGCCTATCCAGGGTGAGGGTGGGGTGATTCTTCCTTCTCCTGAGTACCTTAAGGGGGTACGGGAAATCTGCACAAGGAAAGGCGCACTCCTCATCCTCGACGAGGTCCAGACCGGTCTTGGAAGAACGGGGAAGATGTTTGCCTGCGAGCACTACGGGGTGGTTCCGGATATTATGACCCTGGCCAAGGGTCTTGGTGGAGGAGTAGTTCCTCTGGGAGCCTTTGTGAGCACTGCAGAAATCTGGCGAGTCTTTGAGGACAATCCTTTAATCCACAGCTCCACCATGGGGGGAAATCCTTTAAGTTGTGTTGCTGGCATCGAAACCCTGAAGGTGCTTCAGGAGGAAGATATCCCTGCACAGGCGGCAGCAAAAGGAGCGTATTTCCTTGAGAGGCTTGGGGAACTCCAGAGAGAATTCCCCGAAATCATCCAAGAAGTGCGGGGACTGGGGCTGCTTATCGGTGTGGAACTCTTCGACGCCGACGCTGCGTCGCTTCTTGCTATGGAGATGGCTCAGAGAAAGGTTCTTGTGGTCTATACCCTGAACAATCCCAGGGTCATTCGTCTGGAGCCGCCCCTCACCATAACCCGCGAAGAGATAGACATCGTCCTTTCGGTGCTCTACGACGCCCTCCAGGGGGTTCAGGCCATCGTTCAGGAAGTACGCGGGTGAAGTGAAGGAGGAAACCGGGTATGGCGCGGATTGCAGTTTCCCTTGACATCCCTGAGAACGTCGAGGTGGTGTACGAGCGGGCAAAGGATATCGAAGCCCTGGCACGTTTCCTTCCGGATCTCGAAGAGGTAAGGGTTCTGTCCCGCCAGGGGCAAGAGGTGGAGAGTTTCTGGAAGGGGAGGTTCCAGGGGCGGGAAGTGAAATGGAAGGAAAGGGATATCTGGGATGATGCGAAGAAGGAATGCCGTTTTTTCACCCTTGAGGGAGACTTCAAAAAGTACGAGGGCATCTGGCGGTTCCGTGGAGAGGGTCCATCCCTGACCCGTGTAGAGCTTGAGATCGAGTATGACCTTGGGATTCCCCTGGTGGGAGCCCTCATTCATGCTTTTCTCAAGAAAAAGATGGAGGAGAATGCCCTTGCGATGCTTGGGGCTTTGAAGAAGGCCGTCAGGGAGGAATGAGTGTATGGATAGCTTTGCCTTCATCATCCACGCCATGGATGTGGCGGATATCAAAAGCCATATCTTCCCCCTCCGTCCCTTCCCATCTTCATGGGCGGAATACCTGGCTTCCCGGATTCCTCCCTTCATTCTTTCACACGTCCGGGGGGTACGATCGGCGTACAGTGGGAAGGAGATTGAGGGGTGGTTCATCGGGCTTCCCATGACGCCCCGGGCACTCCTTGAGTACCCTTTCCCCTTTGTGGCTGACCGCATTCGCCGCTGTGGTCTCCTTGCCGAGAAAAAGGGCGCAAAAATCATCGGTCTTGGAGCCTTTACCTCTGTGGCGGGAGATGGAGGCATCACGGTGAAAAAGGGTCTTCGCATTGCGGTGACGACGGGGAACAGCTACACCGTCGCCACGGCTCTTTCCGCCCTTGAGCTTGCCTGCTTGAGGCTCGACATTGACCTTGAGAGAGAGACGGTTGCAGTGGTGGGAGCCACGGGATCCATTGGGCGGGCCTGTGCGCTCATCCTCGCCGAGCGAGGGAGGAGGGTACGGGTAGTGGGACGGGATCCCGAGAAAGTTGAAAAGGTTCGCCGAGAGATTGCAGAGATAAGTCCCTATGAAGTCCAGGGGTTTGTGGATGTTGAGGAAGGCATCCGGGGATGCCGGGCAATTCTGACGGTGACCTCGGCCATCGGGAACCTTATCGAACCATCCTGGATTGCAAAAAGGGCGGTTGTCTGTGATGTTTCCCGGCCCCGGAATATTGCCGAGGAGGTGGCCAGAGCAAGGAGGGATGTTCTGGTCATCGAAGGGGGTGTGGTGGACGTTCCCGGGGAACCGGATTTCGGCATGGACTTCGGATATCCTCCGGGAAAGGCGTACGCCTGTATGGCGGAGACAATGGTCCTCACCCTTGAGGGACGCTTTGAGGACTATACTCTGGGGAAGGAAGTGGAAGTAGCCAAGGTCAAAGAAATTGAGGCTCTTGCGGAGAAGCACGGATTCCGGGTTTCCGGACTCCGTAGTTTTGGCAGGGAGGTCACTGAGGAGGAAATCGAGGCCGTTAAGAGGGCTTAGAGATCCCGGGCCATTGCCCTCATCGCTCCTTCGGCTGCCTCAAGGAGGCGTTCGCAGTCTTTTGAGGTGTGCGCTCCCGAAAGGAACCAGGCTTCGAAAGGTGAGGGAGGCACAAGAACGCCCCGGGAAAGAAGCTCCTGGAAAAAGCGGGCGTAAAGGCCTCGGTCGGTGGCGAAGGCAGTCTGGGTATCCACCACCGGCAGGGATGTGAAAAACGGTGTGAGCATGCCGGTTGCAGCATTCACGTAGAGGGGAAGACGGAAGGAAGCGGCAATTTCCTGAAGACCCTGAGTAATCATCCGGGTTTTTTCGGCCAGGACGTCGTAAAAGGCAGAATCCTCTTCAAGGACGGTTATGGTGGTGTACCCTGCTCGAGTAGCTAAGGGGTTCCCCGAGAGCGTTCCTGCCTGGTACACTCCTCCCTCAGGAGCTACAAGGCGCATGAGCTCCCTTTTCCCCCCGTAAACGCCGAAGGGGAGCCCACCTCCTGCGATTTTTCCAAGGATGGTCAGGTCAGGACGGATGCCACAAAGGCCCTGGTATCCTGAAAGGGATACACGGAATCCGGTGATGACTTCATCGAAAATGAGCAATGCGCCACATTGCTCCGTGTACTGACGGAGAAGGAGAAGGAATTCCGGGTGAGGCAACACCACGCCCATATTCCCCGCAATCGGCTCAACGATGACCGCGGCAAGCTCTCTGCCGAAGCTCTCGAGAGCCTTCCGCGTTACCTCAAGGTCGTTGTACGGAACGACAATGGTGTGGTGAGTGTACTCTTCTGGAACACCCAGGGAGGAAGGAATACCAAACGTCAGCCCTCCCGAACCACTCTCGACAAGAAGAGCATCGACGTGCCCGTGGTAGCACCCGGCAAACTTGAGCACCTTTTTCCTTCCTGTGGCGGCACGGGCAAGTCGCAGGGCACTCATCACCGCTTCGGTACCCGAATTCACCATCCGGAGAGCCTCGATGGACGGGAAGTGCTCGCGGATTTTCTCGGCAAGGAGAATCTCCAAAGGGTGGTTCATTCCGAAGCTCGTTCCCAGAGCTACCTGTTCGGCCAGGGCTTTTGCGACCCGGGGATGGGCATGGCCGAGGATGAGGGCTCCCCAAGACATGATGCAGTCGAGGTAAGTTTTGCCGTCTTCATCCACCACATGGCTCCCCTTGCCGTACCGGATGAAGACAGGATATCGCCCCACAGCCCTAAAGGACCGTACGGGGCTGTTGACGCCTCCTGGAAAGAGCTGGAGTGCCCGGGAGAGGCAGGTAGCGTTTCCTCTGGGGATTCTCTCCTTGCCTTCAGAGAAGGTTTCCCAGAGCCACGCTTTCAAGGTTGCCGACCACACGGGGTTTTTCCCTTTCGTGGACAGGGCAAGGAGCAGGTCTTCGGTTTCAAGACAGGCAGGAGTAATGAAATTCCCCTGGTTCCCTGAACTACTCACGTTGACCAGGATGTTGCGTTTTTGAGCCTCTTCGGCGATTGCAGCGTTCAGGGCGGGGTCGTCGGTAGCGGCAAAAACGATGTCCTGTCCTTCAAGGTCACTCCAAGCAAAAGGTCGCTTCCAGAGGGTGATTTTTCCTTCCTTTCCGAGACGTTCCAGGATTTCACTCACCTGAGGAGCGACGACGGTCACCACACCTCCTTTCCCTACAAGAGGCAGAGCCTTTCGGGTGGCAACCTTTCCTCCCCCGACCACGAGACACCGCTTGCCTTCAAGGTTGAGGAAGAGAGGATACCATCCCATCGTTACTCCTCCCTGAGCCATTCGGACATTTTGGGAGCAAAGTACGAGATGATGAGGTCCGCACCGGCCCTCTTGATGGAGAGAAGGAGTTCGAGGGCAACCTTTTTCTCGTCGATGGCCCCGTTGAGGGATGCGTACTTCACCATGGCGTATTCCCCACTCACCTGGAAGGCAGCAAGCGGTACAAGGAAACGTTCCCGAAAAACCCGGAGAACATCAAGATACGGCAGCGCAGGTTTCACCATGAGAATGTCTGCTCCTTCAGAGAGATCTGCCTGTGCCTCCCTGAGGGCTTCACGAAAGTTGGCTGGTGGAAGCTGATACGAGGAACGATCGCCAAAAAGGGGTATGGAGTTTGCTGCCTCCCGGAAAGGCGCATAGAGGGAAGAGGCGAATTTTGCACTGTATGCCATGATTGGGGTTTCCTGGAATCCTGCCTGGTCCAGAGCCTCTCGAAGAGCAAGGATATGGCCGTCCATCATGTCTGAGGGGGCAATGCCATCGGCTCCAGCTTCGCAGTGCGAAAGCGCTACACGGGCAAGGTGCTCAAGAGTGCGGTCGTTGTCTATGTGCTGTCCCCGCACCAGGCCACAGTGTCCTGATGCGGTGTATGCACAAAGACAGACGTCGGTGAACACAAAGAGCGTCGGGAGCTCCCTTTTCAGCACCCGGACTGCTTCCTGAACCGCTCCGTGGGGGTTCCAGGCGTCACTTCCTACCTCGTCTTTCTGCTCGGAACGTCCGAAA